>Ga0209472_1001318_pt1 | contig 14423 bp, 14 predicted proteins | sample GraSoiAngelo_130_FD_185887 | JGI IMG/M metagenome (GOLD analysis project Ga0209472, IMG submission 185887) | Grasslands soil microbial communities from the Angelo Coastal Reserve, California, USA - 14_0929_02_20cm (SPAdes) (version 2) | ecosystem: Environmental > Terrestrial > Soil > Grasslands ...
AGCCCTACGCCGCGAGTCTTTCGACTTGGTCGTCCTCGGTCCAACCCTCACCAAGAACGATCGCCATCACTTGCCCTACATCGTGAAAAAATGCCAAAACGGGACGCGCGTCCTGGTCATGCACACCGACGGCGAGCGCCACCCCTGCGTCGATGCTAAGCTCGACACTGGAAGCCGTTTTGAAGCCCTCCTGGAAAAGATTGCCGCTCTGCAGGGTTCGCAAGCAGTGTTGGCCAAATAGCTTGGCCAAACTACGCGCATCGCGGGCGGCTGCCGAGCTGCCCTATTTACTAAACGAATTCACCGAACATTCTTTGGCAAGAGCCGCAAGAGTAAATAAGTGGACCGCGACCCGCGACTTTGCCGACCCCGACGCAAAACAAACCACCTGTTGACCTGCCCAGTGGAACATCGACTCAGCGCACACCGTAATTTCTCTTCGCCGTGCTTGTGGTTAAAGATTTTTCTCCATCATCGGCAATACTCAACAATAATGACTGCAAGGATCTCGCTATCCAGAGCCATCGAAGATGCTGGACCATGCCGTGCTCCAGTCCGTAGCCAAGCAACTGCTTAACAACACGAAGATCGACCTCGATGGCAAGATCAGCCGCGTAACTCGAACCAGCTCTCAACACCTGCGAACCACAACATTCGAGATGGACGGCCGTCAGTTCCAGGCGATCGGGCAAAACGCCACCAAGCCCAGCCGATGGGGACAACTCGCCCGTGAAGGCCATCAGGTCATTCAGTTCAAAGACGTTCAGACCAACAGGTTTGTAGCAGTTTCAGTTGATGGAGAGATTACAGAGTACAAGCAGAGCTAGGGCGCACCAAAGCACAGCTTACTCGCCATCACGATCGGCGCTGAAACCGATCTAGCGGCAAACCAGCGACCAACGACCAAAAACCGGTTTCCGATTACCTATCCTGATACTCACAATAAAAAGTTTGAATTTCCCTGGCATACCACCCAGCACGTAGATTGTCATTGCTGGTACCTTCTCCCGAGTCGGAGTGAAACAGGTTTTCATGCGCAAGTGCCTGGTTACCTGCTTTGCCGTTGCTGTCTTCCTACTTGTTACCCTGCCCTTGGGTGCCCAAACATCGAAAGCTGACGCCGACCGCATCGCCAAACTCGAACAGCAGATCGCCGACGCCAAAAGCTCCGCTGACAATAGCTGGATGCTAACTAGTTCCGCCCTGGTCCTTATGATGACCGGCCCCGGCTTGGCTCTGTTTTACGGCGGACTTGTCCGCAAGAAGAACGTGCTAGCCACCATGATGCAAAGCTTCGCCATGATGGCCCTGATCACGGTGCTATGGGCGCTGTTCGGATACAGCTTTTCGTTCGGCGCGGGCAATGGTTTCATCGGCGACTTCCATCATTTGTTTCTGAACGGCGTCGGATCTCAGCCCGATCCCGATTACTCGACCACCATTCCACAGCAGACTTTCATGGTGTACCAGCTCATGTTCGCCATCATCACGCCCGCGCTTATCACGGGTGCATTTGCCGAGCGGATGAAATTCAGCGCCATGGTCATCTTCATGGTGCTGTGGTCCGTTGTGGTCTACGATCCCATGGCCCACATGGTCTGGGGGAAAGGCGGTTTCTTGAATGCCGCTCTGGGCGGGCGATTCCCCACACTTGATTTTGCCGGCGGCACCGTCGTACACGTCACCTCGGGAGTCTCTGCCCTAGTCTGTGCGATTTACTTGGGCCGACGTCTCGGCTATCCACGCGAAGCGATGCCGCCTCATAGCGTCGTGCTCAGCTTCGTCGGAGCTTGCCTCCTCTGGGTGGGTTGGTTCGGCTTTAATGCGGGAAGTGCGTTGGCTGCTGGCAATCTCGCGACCAGCGCGTTTGTGGCTACGCACTTCGCGGCCGCAGCCGCAGTTGTCGGGTGGGCGGGCGCTGAGTGGGTGCGCAACGGTAAGCCCAGCGCGCTCGGGGCCATCTCCGGTGCGGTCGCGGGCTTGGTCGCCATCACACCGGCAGCAGGTTTCGTAAGCCCAATGGCCGCGCTGTTCATCGGACTCGCCGCCGGAGTCTTCTGCTATCTCATGGTCGCGAAGGTCAAAGCCCGCCTCGGCTATGACGACTCGCTCGACGCCTTCGGTGTTCATGGCGCTGGCGGCACGCTCGGCGCTTTGCTCACGGGCGTGTTTGCCTCAAGCGCAGTGAATCCCATCTTCAAAGATGCGCAGGGCAGCACGCTTCCGTCGGGTCTGCTCGAAGGCAATGCTCATCAACTGCTGAATCAGTTCGTTGGGGTTGTAATCGCCTGGGCTCTCGCCGCAGTCGGAACGCTAATTATCCTGAAGATCGTGGACGCTACCATTGGCCTGCGAGTCTCTGAGGAACACGAGATTCAGGGACTCGATCTCTCGCAGCACGGCGAAGAAGGCTATTATTGGGAAGTTTCAACGTAGCTGATCATGAGTCGCAGGATTAGCTCCGCGCAGTAGCCGCGAAGCGGCGAAAGAATGCAGCCCACGGCGTAAGCCGTGGTAAGAGCGAAAATCGACCAAGCCCCAGCGGGGCGACAGACCGATGATCAAAATCGAAGCCGTAATTCAAACCTCGAAACTCGAAGCCGTGAAGGCCGCCCTCCATGAAATCGGCGTCGACGGCATGACCGTCTTCGAGGCCCGCGGCCACGGCCGCCAAAAAGGCCACACCGAAGTTTATCGGGGCCGCGAGTACACCGTCGATCTCATCCCCAAAATCAAGCTCGAGTTGGTGCTGGCTGACGACATGGTTGAAAAGGTCGTGCAAGCCATCACCGGCGCCGCTCGCACCGGGAAAATTGGCGATGGCAAGATTTTTCTCTCCCGCATCGATCAAGCCATTCGCATTCGCAATGACGAGCGAGGCGAACGGGCCTTATAACAGCCAGCAGAACACTCGGATTTTGGGTGGCGCAGCGCTTCGAGCGCTGCGATAAATGTCGTTGATTCCGGCTTTCAGCCGCTGAGGTAAACGCGGGAGCAGGCACACACGTTAACAGCAGTTACCTCAGCTTGCCGCGCCCGTCCAGACTCCACGGTCCCGTACCGAGCTGCGAAATCAGCAGCGCGCTACCGAGTATGGACACGTTTTTCATGAAATGAGCCATCTGCATTTTCGCCATCATCGGGTCCGTCACTCCCCAGAATTTGTGCATGGCGAGCGACACCGGAATCAGAAATAGCACAATGATCCACGCGCCGATCTTCGATCGATAGCCAAATAGGATGCTTAATCCTCCCAGTAGCGCGATGATGCCGGAGAACGGCACTGTGATTGACGCTGAAGGGACGCCTTGCGCTGCGGCATAAGCGATGGTCTCTTTTGAAAAATGCCCCGCCGCAGACATGATGAAAATAAGCGAGAACAAGAACCGCCCAAGCAGAACTATAGAGGGATGCACACCAGATGCTTTCTCCTGACGCGTCGAATTCAATATTCGTGCAGCTTCTGATTGCTGTGGCAGAGCCGAAACTGTGCTGCTGGTCATGCTAGTCACTCCTTTTTGAAATTTCGCCGTAACAAGAATCAGCGAGCCAGGATCCGTCTCAGGCCTGGCTCGCCCGGCAGAAATCTATCTAGAAGCGGAACACAATTCCTGCGGAAGGTTGTGCAGTATGCGTTACCGTGTCTGTGTTCAGCGCGCGCAGTCCGAAGTCTGGCGTCTTGTACACCAATCCCCGGTATTCAGCCCGCAGGGAGAAGTGATGAGTGAGTGGAAAATCCGCGCCGCCACCGTAAACGAATGCCGCTCGCGTCTGCGTGTCGGCTCCGGCAATCAGGGTGTTGCCGCCTGGATTGAATGTTAACGCTCCGGCGCCTGCGAGCACATAAGGATCAAGCCGCAATCTTGCGGGATGTGGCAAGTTCACCAGCAAGCTGCCGGTTGTCTGATGAACGTCAGAACGAATACTGGCAAATCCTGCCGGAACAAAGAACTGTTGCGTGTTCCGGTCAAATCCGTAGTTCGCCTCAGCCGACAACCAGCGATTGAATCGGTAGCGGTATCCCACCAGGAAACCGCCGGTGTCGGTGGCGCGCTGCCGGACCGCATGTCCGGTGGCATCTTTTGTGTAGAATCCTGTTCCTTGAATGCTGATCTCTGACCGCTGCTCCTGCGCAAATGCTCCCGATATCAGCAGCGCCATTAGACCGGTGATGAATACAGCGTTTCGCTTCAAGTTACCCAAATTCTGAGATAGAGCTGAAACTGAATACTTCAACATCTTGTTCTCCTCCTTAGGATTCTTGTAGCAGGGTATTGATAGGAGAATGGATGTTGCCGGGTCCGGGCTGGTTACAAAAAATAACCAGTTGCCACTATACAACCAGGGAATGTAAAGTAACGCCAGCAAGTCAATGTCCAAACCTGTCAAGCATGCGCCGTGCGCCATCCATGGACTTTTGCAGGATCTAACTCGCCCCTGGACGCTGCACATCCTCTACGCGTTATGCCACAATGGCCCGGCACGCTTCGGCATCCTTCGCCTCCGGGTGGATGGAATTTCTTCTCGCGTTTTGACGGAGAGGTTGCGACTGCTGGAACAAAAAGGATTTGTTTACCGGAGATATGAATCCACTATCCCGCCGTCCGTCACCTACGGCATCACCAACCGTATGAAGGATATTGGCAAGGTCTTAAGCCAACTGGAGCGTCTGGCCCGCAAATGGGGGCTGGAGAATGCCTCTACCTTGGCTGCGAAGCGAGGACCGCATAAACCACCAGTCACCTGCATTTAACCCGTTTTATCTTTATTTTCCAGGAAAACGCCTTGGGGAACAGGCGCGCGGATGATGCCGTGCAAACTCCGCTCTCTTTCACTGTGCGCAGCTGTAGTCATAACGGTCTCCGCTATTTCGTCATCGGCGACGCCAGCCCGCAGAATCTGGATAAACTGAGCGGACTGATCAAGGCCGCTAGCTGAGCGGGTCCAGCTACTTCGGTTTCTTTGACAATATCCGCTCAATCTGCTGCAGGTGATTTATATCGTGCCCGGCATACATGCGGACAATGTGCTCAATCGTTTCCTGCCCGCGCTCAGAATGCATCCCATAGTGCTTCCACTGCTGGGGTGTCAGCGATTTGAGCAAGGCGAGATTGGCTTCGCGGACCACGCGAAACTGCTCGACCGATTTGCGGGGATCGCGCTTCTCATAATGACCGCTCGTCACCCAGGAATCCTGATCGACCGCTACAACGGGAGTCCCCGGCGCGTCCAGAATCAGTCTCATACGAAAACCGACGACGATTTCCGTATCGGCGAGATGTGCGAGAATCTCACTGACCGACCATTTGTCTGGAGCAGGACGCTTGCGTAGTTTGGCCGTGGGGACGCCCTTGATTATCCGCTCGAGTTTCTTTGCTGTGGCAGCCTGAACCGCCAAAGGTTGCTTCCCTTCGACGTTAGCTGTTATCCGCTGAATGTACTGCTGCGCTGTTTCGTTCATTGCGTTCGTCTCCCACCTCTTTGCGAGTATGGCACTCGTGGTCGTCATTGGGGAAGTCACGTCAGTGAGAGTCATGGTAGGGACAACGTACGGCGAAAGGAACAAGCGGACTATCCGAATCTTGCGGCCAAAGCGAATCAGTGGTCAGTGATGGGTGGTCAGTTCCCGGCACTCAGTTCCTGGCACTCAGCCTTAATTCTAAGCTGTCAGGCCCGCCTGATAAGGACTTGTGATCAATTTCCAAGCAATAAAACTTCGGCGGGAGAGCGCCTGTGCATCTCCCGCCGTTTAGCAGTCGATCAGTATTGCGGCGCGCCCGGTGACGCGATCTGTGCATATGGCACACCGGATGGAATGTTGTTACGCGCCATGATCTCTTGCATCTTGCGCACGTCTTTATCGATATCATCGCGGTCGTTCTTGCGAGTATCGTTTACCCATTTTGTGTAGTACTTATCGAACTCCTTCTGGTCTTCAGGCGATAAGCGTCCTGCCCAACCGCCATTCATTGGGTATCCCACAGGGGAACCGTTCGCAGCCGCGTAGCCATTGCTTGCAATCTGGCTGAACGGAACGTTGCTGGGAATCGAATTTCGCGCCATGATGTCCTGCATCTTGCGCGCATCTTTATCTATGTCGTCCCGGTCGTTCTTGCGCGTATCGTTCACCCATTTCGCGTAATCTTTGTCGAATTCACGCTGGTCCTCTGGCGAAAGCCGTCCTTGCCAGCGCGGATAAGCGCCATTCGGATACGCGCCACCCGGATACCCGCCCTGATATCCCATTGAAGCCACCTGATCGAATGGCACGTCAGCAGGAATGTTGTAACGCGTCATGATGTCCTGCATGTGACGCGCGTCTTCCGAAATGTCATCACGATCGTTCTTGCGCGTGTCCTCCATCCATTTCGCGTAATACCTATCGAAATCCCGCTGGTCCTCGGGCGTAAGCCGGCCTTGCCAACGGCTGCCGCCGTAGTAGCCCGCCGAGTGTCCAACCGATGCTATCTGTTCGAAGGGCACATCGGGAGGAATGCCGTTGCGTGCCATGATCTCTTGCATGTGGCGGGTATCTTTTCCGATGTCGTCCTGATCGTTCTTGCGGGTATCGTCCACCCACTTGGCGTAATACTTGTCGAAGTCCCGCTGGTCCTCTGGCGAAAGTCGTTGCCATTGGCCATAGGCGCGAGCCGGATATTGCCCATAACCGGGTTGCGAATACTGCGCCATCGCCGACAGAGCCAAGATACTCACTAGCATGATTGTCCCAAAAGCAATTTTCAGTTTCATAAAAAACCTCTCCCTGGCGAATATGGCGTGCAAAGTCTATTTGTTAGCGACACTATGAGACGTGCCTACTGCCCCTGTAGGTTGGCCCTAGACGGCTACAAAAATAACCTGAAAAATGGCCGGATTCAGCAGCTCACTGGAGCGGCGGCAAGTGATTGCATCCAAAGGAGTTTACTAGTCACCAATCGTGCCTGAAGTAACGAAGAATTATTCCAGTGCTTCTGCCACGGCAAGTACGACACTCTGCTGTTTGGATCGCCCTCTAAAGATTTAACGAGGCTTCGCCGTCTCCACGCAGGCCATGATCTCCGCTTCGCTCAGAGTGTGGTCTGAGGCTTTAGCGCGCTTGTAGATTCGCTCGACGGCTGCGTCATCAGCAGGCACTCCGTGGCGCTCCAGCCAGAATAAGACGTTCGATTTCCCACTCATCGGGCCGACGTCAATAATCTGTTCCAGGCCGAACAGTTTCGCCGGCACACCTGAATACACTGCATCTGCCAGCTCGGTGTCGTTCTTCTTATAAGCCTTGATCACCGCGGCAGCGTGTACTCCGGTGGCCGTGCGGAACGCATCTTCTCCTACTACCGGATAATTCGGAGGTATCGGTACGCCCGTTGCCCGCGAGACCGCCTCACAATATTCCTTCAGTTTCGTGAGATCCTGGTTTTCCCATGGCGCAACCTTCATGAGCTTGAGATTCACCAGCATCTGATCCATCTGCGTATTGCCAACGCGCTCGCCAATTCCCAGCGCACATGCGTGTACGCAATCCGCTCCAGCAATCAGCGCGGCCATTGCATTGGCGACCGCCAAACCGCGATCACAATGTCCGTGCCAATCAACGCGAATTTTCTCACCTGAGGGCTTCACCACTTCGTTAATCACGAACGTGACCAGCGCATACGCTCCCATCGGTGTCACGTGACCTGCCGTATCGCAGATGACGATTGCTCGCGCACCGCAGTTGATGGCCGCCGAATACAAACGCTTCACCATCTCCGGATCACAGCGCGTCGTGTCCTCGGTGACATACATGACCTCGAGACCGAGCGAAACCGCATACTTCACGGCCTTCTCGGTTGTCTGCAACAGAAAATCGTCGCTCCAGCCTTCCGTGTAACGGCGAATCGGACTCGATCCAAGAAACGTCGCCGCTGCAATGTTCAGCCCGGTGCGCTGCACAATCTCTGCAATCGGCCGGATGTCGTTTTCATGCGTCCGAGCCGCACAGTTGGCACTGATTTTCATTTTGTGATTGACGATTTCTCGGGCCAAGCCTTCCACATGCTCAGTCGCACGCTGCCCCGCCCCCGGCAGCCCCAAATCGAGCGAATTGATGCCCAGAGCTTCCATCAAGTGCAGGATGTGAATTTTTTGTTCGACAGAAGGGTCGCGCACCGACGGAGATTGCAGCCCATCCCGCAGACTCTCATCGTTCAGAAGAACGGCGTCAGGTGTGCGCAGCGCCGACCGCTGAACCTGGTTCCAATCGTAAATAAGCTCAGAAGCCTTCATCCGATCAAATTCGCTGGAGGACGGGCGTCCTCGCCCGTCCCGCGAGCGCGGACGCAACCACTCCGTCGCTGTGCATTGTTCGCGTAGGCGAGGTAGCGCTCGGAGTGCCGCGCGAAGCCGAAACCCACTTTCCTCTGTGTTCCTCTGTGCCCTCTGTGGTTACTCATCAACCACAGACGTCACCGAGGAATCCGTTCCAGCCGAGCGACGCTCGACCGCTACTTCACCTTCGGCGCAACCGTCAGCCCAAAAATCGAAGTCTGCCCCTGCCCCGCCACATTCAATCCACGCACCGCTTCGGGATGGGGCAAGTAGAGCGTTTTGCAGTGCTCACACCGGTATACCTCGGCGTCTTTTCCCCAAGCCTTCTCCGCATCGCCACACGCTTGCTCCAGCACATCGGTTGTGTAATACCAGCGTTTAAGATGCCCGCCACAAAATTTGCCCTTAGCATTGTTTTCATTGCAGGAGCGTTGCCCCGGCTTTTTGATCTTGACCTTATGATGTGGAAGCTGTTGAGGTGAGGTGGTTGTTGTGCTGGCCAAAGAAAATATCCTCTTCGCCGCGGCATAGCCGCCGGATTCAGATCAGAACACTGTCATTTTACTCGATTCAATCGCGCCGAGATCCCACCGCCAGCATCCCGCAACCGCAGCGCCGGCTGTCAGGGCGGCGTCCTCGCCGCCCCTCCCTTAATCGAACTCCTTCATCGCCACGGCCTGCTCCCGCCCCACGCGACCAACGATAATCTCCGCCGCAAAATAACTTTCACCTTTCAGCGGAGCCCCCGCCATTCGCCGCAGCATCGCGATCTGCCCGACATGCGTCAGCGCATCCGCGATCGGTCCCTGAAACAATTTTTCCGGTGTGGGGTCGAGTGGGCTGTCGGAAGCCAAAAAATCATCGAAAGCCTTCAACCCAGAAAAGAACCTTTCGACGTCCTGATTCCAGTTCTTCACCCCCGAGTCCCGCCACGTCTGCTTCCCGCGAGCAATCGAAAGGCCCCAATCCAGCAAATCACCGATGTGCGCGAGTATCTGCCCGGGCGTCCTGCTCGTTGCGTTGCAACTATACTCAGCAAAATTCGCAGGCGCATTACGCACCGCCTTGCCACCGCGATAGGCCAATGTGGCCAAGGCATGCCGCAGCAGTTCACGCTTTAGGTCGGAATCGCTTCTCATGAAAACTCCTTACGTTTGCCGAAATGAGAAAACATTAGGGACGACTACTTGTCATCCTGAGGACGTGGAGTGCTCCGCTCGGCGGAGGACTCCCGACGAAGGATCTATGTATTGTGAATGCGCTACAGCAAAGCGGAAGCAGATGCAAAGACCGTTCAGCCGGCACGAATCTACAGCTTCCTGCCTGCAAGCACTCCCGCGGATCGCAACATCCCGCGTAATCGCCGTCGAAGCCCACGCGCGAACTGCAAGTCTAAGAATCCCTCCATCTGCCGCGCGAACGCCGCGCCATATCCGTACCACCAAACTTTCTTTACCCCAGGCAGACGATCCGAATCCAGGTACTTGATCCTCACCATCTCCTCAAGGCCGAATCGCCCATGAGTTCGCCCGATTCCGCTGGCTTTCACCCCGCCATGTGGCGCTTCGCTGATTCCGAAACATGACACGGTATCGTTCACCATCACCGTCCCGGCGTGAATGCGCCGCGCCAATGCTTCTCCCCGAGCACGATTCCGCGTCCAAACGCTAGCGGCGAGGCCGTACTCCGAGTCATTGGCCAGTCGGACCGCTGCATCGTCTGTGTCGAATGCCATGATCGGCAGCACCGGCCCAAACGTCTCCTCGCGCATGATGCGCATTTCATGGTTCACATCGGCCAGCACTGTGAGCGCGTAGAAATTAGCGCCTAGATCAAGCAGCCGCGTCCCACCCGTCAGCACCCGCGCTCCGCGCGAGCGCGCGTCTTCCACATGCGCCTCCACGTTACGCACTTGGCGCTCATGGATAAGCGGCCCGATGTCGACCTCCGGATTCATACCATCGCCGATACGAAGCTGTTTCGCCTTCCGCGCGCATGCGGCAACAAACGCGTCATACAGACTGCGATGCACATAACAACGTTCAACCGATAGGCAAGCCTGTCCAGCATTGACGAATGCTCCCCAAACCGCGCCGCTGGAGGCCACCTCCACTTCGGCATCGTCGAGCACGATCATGGGATCTTTGCCGCCCAGCTCTAGCACCACCGGAAGCAGCCGGGCCGCCGCCGCTTGGGCGATCCACTTTCCCGTCGCCACACTGCCGGTAAAAATCAGTTTGTCTATATCTGAACCAATCAGCGCGGCGCCAGTCGCGCCGTCCCCCGGAATGACCTGAAAAACATCCTTCGGGACCCCGGCAGCATGTAGCAACGAAGCCAACTCAAACGCCACAAGAGAAGTAAACTCCGAAGGCTTTAGTACCACAGCATTTCCCGCCACCAGCGCGGCCACAGCCTCAGTCGCAGGAATCGAAAACGGATAATTCCAAGGAGAGATGATACCGATTACCCCGTACGGTTCGCGCACGATTCGGCCAACTTTAGTCTTCATGGCCAGATTGCCATGGTCTACCGGCTCGTCACGCAGCAGGCCGTACGCGTTGTCAATCAGAAAGCGTGCCGCATCGAGCACGACCATGACTTCGGTCAGGAGCGCCTCCACGTAGGGTTTTCCCGCTTCACGGGTAATCAGCCTCGCGACGTCAGATTTCTTCTCGCAGAGCAGGCGCTGAAATTCGCGCAGGATTTCCACCCGCTTGCGCGGACCGGCCTCACACCACTGTGTTTGAGCCGCTCGCGATCGAACTACCGCAGCGTGAACTTCCACTTCACCCGCACAAGCGAATTCCCGCAGAACTTCGCAACTAGCTGGATTCACCGAAGCCACCGTGCGGACCGGGACCTGAACATTCGTCGGCATAATCTTTGCCAAAAATCTACGCTGGCCAGGCACCGCGCCACACGTGCCTTCAATACTCCACGCTTACCAGATATAAGCCGCTCGCCGGTGCGGTTGCGCCAGCGGCAGAGCGGTCCCCAGCCTTGAGAATTCTGGGTACATCGGTGGCCTTTAAAGATCCTTTGCCTATCAATATGAACGTACCTACCAAATTTCGAACCATGTGGTGCAGAAAACCATTGCCGCGTATCTCATAAATAAGTTCTACCCCTTCTCTTCTCCATTGCGAGCAAAAGATCCTTCTCGCATTGTTGACCTCTGCCGTATCCCGCTCCGGGTCCACTGCAGCAAACGACGTGAAATCATGTTCACCCAAAACCAAAGCCGCCGCTGCTTTCATCGCGTCCTCATTAAGTGGATAAGGATAATGCCACACATATCGCGCCAGGAAAGGCGGACAAATCGCACCTCGATAAATCCGATATCGGTACGTCTTTGCCCGGGCTGAGTGACGCGCATGAAACCCATGCGGCGCCTCGTTCGCCTCGAGCACACGAATGGATGGCGGCAACATGTCATTCAGTGCCTTCACCAGATTTTCCGCTGGAATCGGCGATTCAGTCGTGAAACTAGCCACCTGAGCCAGGGCGTGCACACCCGCATCGGTCCGGCCCGAACCTTGTGGCAATACTTTTTCCGCAGTGATCCGTCCAATAGCCGAGGCCAGTGTGCCCTGAATGGTGGCAGCATCTGGTTGCACCTGCCACCCGGAGAACTCTGAGCCATCATAGGCGAGCGCCAACTTGATATTGCGCACGATTCTCGGAGTCGTCTCCGCAGAACTGGACATCCAACCAGCTTACAAAGTTTTACAAACATTTACCCGAAGGCGCAGCGCGAGTGCACCAGTTGAGACCTTTGTGTCAGATATACTATTTCATCCATTTGCCGGATTCGCGTGGCGTCCATTTGCGCTGAGTGAGCTTCGAGCTGCAAGCACAAATATGAAACCAGATCGTCGCGATTTGCGTACCAACTCTTGATTCAGAAACGCTCTTGCCATTATTAACACCAGTTTTGATTGCCTGGAGATAGACGCATGCTTTTGCCCCATTTGAATGCCGCCCTTCGGCGGACCACCGCTTTAGCGCTTGCCATTTTCATGTTGCTTCCTAGCTGGGCGCAAGAAGCGCAACAAACTGCGCAACCCGCTGCTTCTCAACCTCCGCAGACGCCGCAACCGCAACAATTCGTGTTGAAGGATTATTCCAAGCCGCGTTCGCATTTTCCCAACCCAATCGGCCCCTATATGCCGAGGTATGTCGAGGCGCCGACCCTGAGCAACACCCCGCGAATCGAAGATCTGCTGCGTGACGGCAAGCTCTATCTCTCCTTGAACGACGCCGTCGCGCTCACACTCGAGAACAACCTTGATATCGCCATCCAACGCTACAACATGGAAATTGCCGACACTGATATCCTCCGTACTAAGGCAGGAGCGAGTTTCCTGGGGGTTAACTCCGGACTCGTGCAAGGTACACCCGGCGGCGGTACCGGTGGCTTGAGCGGCACAATCGGATCGGGCACCGGGGGCACCGCCGCAGGCGCCGGTGGCGCGGGCGCAGGAGCGGGCGGGCTAGTCACTTCGACTCTGGGCAGCGGGCCACAGATCACCAGCTTTGATCCCATTTTGACGGGTACTCTGCAATGGGATCACAGCAGAACTGAATCTTCCAGTTCGTTCGCGAACCCGTTCACTACGCAAAATACCTTTACCGGCGACTTCGGTTATACACAAGGCTTTGCCACCGGCACCGCTTTGAACATGGGCTTCAACAATTTGCGGCAAACCACCAGTTCACAATTCAGCAAGTTCAGCCCTCTTTTGAATTCCTCCTTTCGTGCCACGGTCACGCAACATTTGCTTCAGGGCCTGGGGTTTGCTCCCAATCGGCGCTTTATTCGTATCGCTCAAAACAACCGCGAAATTTCCGACGTTGCCTTTCGCCTGCAAACCATAACGACAGTCGACCAGATCGAGAATATCTACTGGGACCTGGTCTTCGCCTATGAGAACGTGAGGGTGCAGAAAGAATCATTGGCTTTCGCCCAGAAAACGCTTTCCGATAACAAAAAGCAGGTTGAGATCGGAACCCTGGCACCCATCGAGGTGGTCCGGGCGCAGAGTACAGTTGCAACCGACCAGCAGCAATTGACCGTAGCGCAAACCAATCTTCAACTGCAGCAATTGCTGATGAAGAATGCTCTAAGCCGAACTTTGGTGGATCCAAAGCTGGCTGACGCCGAGGTCATTCCTACATCCACGATGCAACTTCCAGCGCAGGAGCCCGTCACTCCGATAGAAGAATTGGTGAACGACGCACTCGGCCATCGCGCCGAGCTGGCAGAGGCGCGCATCAACTTGACCAACAGCGAAATTAGCAAGAAAGCTATTCGCAGTTTATTGCTTCCGTCGCTCGATTTGTTCGCATACTATGGCGGCTCTGGCCTTGGGGGCGCGCAGAATCCCGCCAACTTTTGTGGTCCGAATGGACCCCTGTTCGGTTGCTCGCCCGCCGGCAGTGTAGCCCCGGTCGGCTACGGAAGCACTCTCAACCAACTCGTAAACAGCACCCAGCCCGACAAAGGCATGGGGCTCCAGCTCAGCATCCCCATCCGCAACCGCGTCTCCCAAGCCACGCAGATTCGTTCCGAGCTCGAATACCGCCAAGCGCAGATGCGCATTCAACAACTCGAGAACCAGGTTCGCATCGAGGTCCGCAACGCCCAGTTCGCCGTCCAGCAGAACCGCGCCGCCGTGGAATCGGCGCAGGCCGCCGTGGAACTTGGACACCAGTCGCTCGATGCCGAGCAGAAAAAGTACGCACTCGGCGCTTCTACCACCACCCTCGTCCTCCAGAATCAAACAACACTGGCTCAGGCTGAATCCACGCTCGTTTCCGCCATGGCCGCGTACGAGAAATCCCGCACCGAGCTCGATCGCGCCACCGGCCTGCTCCTCGATCATGCCGGCATCCTGCTCGCCGACGCCGAGCGCGGGCAAGTGACCCACATGCCCAACGTCCCGTACATAGCGCCACGTTCCGATGCGCAATCAGTCATGCCGCAGGCACAACCGACTCCACAACCGCAAACTCCACCACAAACGGAGCAGCCGCAGAATCCGCCACAAGGATCAGGCGCGCGTTAATGGGACAAATTCAGCGGGGCGGGTCCAAGCCGCCCCCAAACTGAG
>Ga0209472_1001323_pt1 | contig 14395 bp, 8 predicted proteins | sample GraSoiAngelo_130_FD_185887 | JGI IMG/M metagenome (GOLD analysis project Ga0209472, IMG submission 185887) | Grasslands soil microbial communities from the Angelo Coastal Reserve, California, USA - 14_0929_02_20cm (SPAdes) (version 2) | ecosystem: Environmental > Terrestrial > Soil > Grasslands ...
TTTCCTACCGAAGCAGTGCAAATGACATTTTGCTGGTTGGCAAAATCCAGGGCCTTGGACAGCTCATCGGACTGAGTCTTCAGGTCGAAGCTCATGTTGATGACGTTGGCGTGGTTCTGCACGGCAAAATAAATGGCGCTCATGATGTCGGAAAGGAACCCCTCTCCTTTGGAATTGAAGGCTTTTAGCGGGAGAAGTTTGGCTTGCGGCGCAACCAGGTGGATCACGCCCATCACCATGGTACCGTGCCCAAATGCCGTATAGTCCGGGTTTCCATCGAGGACCGAGGCCGTCGATTGGTCCAACACCGCCGCAGTGGATTGATTCACAAATCCTGGCTGGCAATCTCCACACGATGGCGGGGGCGAAGATGATGATTGAAGATCGGTCATCTCGGAGCCGCCCGCCTGGTTCCGAGTAAAGTCCCATCCTGGCAGCAAAACACCTTGCAGTGCCGGATGATTGGGATCCACACCCGTGTTAATGTCCGCTACGATGCCGCTCCCAGCCACATGAAAACTATTCTGCGCCTCGGACACTCGAACGATCTGCGCAGCGGGCTGGTTCACATAGCTGTTCCGCACGGAAGCGCCGAAGTATTGCACCAGGCTCGCGTCCGAGAGCCCTGCGGGTATCGCGGGCTGCTGATTCAATGCCGGGAACAATGGGACTGTTTGATCCAGCTCGGCGTTGACCACCCCAGGCACGCTCAGCAGCTCGGTCAAAATCAGTGCCGGATCAATCTCTAAGGGGGCCGTAACCAGGAAAACCTGGTTCTGATTCGGAGCGCCGTCTATGCTGCTGACCACAATGCAACCCAAGGGCACGCAAGCCTGCTGGAGGGCGTCAAAGCCTGCGGTGTCGCGTACGATGAATCGATTCCAGGCGGAGGCGGTGCTGGGCCACAGCCCGCACAGGAGCAGGAACAGGAGCGCTTTGAACCTCATGGATTACCACCTTTTCTTGGAAAACGGACCTTTTAGAATCTCGATGTCTCCCGCTGCCTGCAGGGCTGGCAACCCATCTTTCATTTTGTGGACGGCACCCTTGGGATCGGGCAATTCGAGTGATAGCCAGTGGTTTTCCCTGACCCCTATCTCCAGCCTCAGGTCAGGCCCAGGATCGAAGTTAAACTGAAACTCACCCAGCTCGTTCGTGGTTGCTATCTCGATCGGCTCGGTTTTGCCTTGAAGCACGACGGGCGCGCTGTGGAGTTGTGGCCCCGGCTTTGTGGGATCCAAAACCTGGCCCACCAGCCTGATACGTTGCAAATCTCTTGGAGCTTCGAGTAAGAGATCGACCATCACATCCCCAGACTCGTAAAGGAGCCTATGATCCAAGGGCTGTCCAGAGCGGACTCCGTCAGCCAACGGTCGGACAAAGCTGTCAAAGACGATGCGCGCGCTGTGCTTGACCCGCCGACGCGCAATATTCCTGTGGAGCAACGAATCCAGGCAGGGCCAAAGCACCTGCAAGAGTGCATCCACGGGAACTTTGGGAAGCGAATACGCGCCAACTACGTTCAGAAGTTCTGAGTCATCCTGGTCACGTGTGAGAACAACTACACGGCCTTGCAGGCTGAGGGCAACTGTATGCAGAGCCGCCAAGACCTCAACAGGCGGCGAATCTAAGAGTTGCGGGTCAAGGACGGCAGCATCGGGTTTTTCCTTCTCAAGGAGGGCGCGCACGTCCTTGACATTGGAACCAACGACGCACAAACAACCCATAGTCCCGAGCAAGACGCGCACGTTGTCTAACACCAACTGGTGCGCCCCGATCATCAGGACTTTGGGCGGAGTCCGGCTAACCTTTGCAGGCATCTGATGGTTAACAACGACCTTTCGAGGTTACAAGTGGTCCCAACTGGGACTTATGCCATAAATCATTTAGCAGTCAATTCGGGGAAATACTGCAAGGACAGCGGGGACAACACCCTAGTTCTCCACATTTCTGAACATAGTATTATGTGCTCGAGGGCCTACTTTGGATCGGCTCACACAAGCAGGACACAAAACTGAAGTCCTGCCCCCAACGAACAGAGCCTTTCGTGCATTTGTCCTTGGTTTAGCTGTTTTCGGAATTTTCCCGAGTGCTTTCCCCGCACAGAAAACACAATCACCGCAGTTTGAGAATGCCCCGCGAGTGTTTTCGTTGCCGTCAGCGACGATGCAGGAGTTACGAGGCGAGATTGCAGCCGGGAAGCTGAAAGACCCGGCGCTTGAGCAACTGCGGAAGGATGCCGATGCGGCCCTTTTGCTAAAGAGTTTGTCGGTCCTGAACAAATCCATGAGTCCGCCCAGCGGGGATAAGCACGACTACATGAGCCTGGCGCCGTACTGGTGGCCAGACCCGAACAAACCAAATGGATTGCCATACATCCGACGCGATGGAGAGACGAATCCAGAAATTGACCAGGTTCCGGATCACAAGAATATGGACAGAGTGATCTCGGCGACTTACACGCTTGCGTTGGCATATTACTTTTTCGGCGAAGAAACCTATGGCGCGCATGCGACTGAACTCCTGCGCACATGGTTTCTGAACCCGGAAACGCGAATGAACCCCAATTTAGAATTCGCGCAAGCCGTTCGCGGAGTCAACAGCGGGCGCGGCACCGGGTTGATCGAAACCCGTGACATTTACCGTCTCGTTGATGCCGCTGGATTGTTGCGCGGGTCGAAATCGTGGACCGCGGCAGATCAGAAAGGAATGGAAGAGTGGTGCGCCAAGTTTCTTGACTGGATGATGCGTTCGCAGAACGGAAAGGACGAAGCTGCCGCGAAAAACAACCATGGAAGTTACTACGACGTGCAAGTCGCATCTCTTGCTCTGTTCGTCGGCAAGCCAGATATCGCGCAAAGTGTTGTTCAGACGGCCGGCGAAAAGAGGGTTGCCATGCAGATCGAGCCCGATGGCCGGCAACCGTTCGAGCTGGAGAGGACCAAGGCCCTGGGGTATAGCACGATGAATCTTGCGGGGCTGTTCGAGCTTGGGTTGCTCGGAGAAAACGTGGGAGTCGACCTCTGGAATTTTCGAACGGCGGATGGCCGCAACATTCGCAAGGCCCTTGATTATCTCGTTCCGTTTGTGACCGGCGAGCAAAAATGGCCGTATCAGCAAATTATACAATTCAAGACTGCTGAAATCTCCCCTGTGCTGGCAGTCGCAGCTGTTAAATACAAAGATCGCCGATATCAAGACGTCGCCGTGAAGGTAGACCCTGACGTTCTGCGCCGAATCGAAGTCCTCCCATTTCGCCGGCTAGTCTCCCATTGAAATGCGCGTCGTGGTGAATGATTTATCGAAGGCCGAATCTCAATGCGAATGGCCGAGGCGTGCTGAAATTGTTCGAGCAGCCTTTCGCGTCGCTCCTGCAAACGCTTGAATGCGGTCCCGGCTCATCCGAGTGATAGGGCCGGAAACGCTGATGGCGGCCACCACTTTCCCGCTTTCGTCGACAACCGGAGCGGCGACGCATCGTGCTCCCATATCCGTCTCCTGATCATCCATCGCATAGCCTTGCTGTACGACGCGCACAAGCTCTTTTCGGAAGCGCGCAAGACTCGGAATCGTGCGCGGAGTTGCCCGCTCGAAAGTAAGCATGGGGAGAATTTCTTCGCGCTGCTCGCTGGGGAGGAATGCCAGTAGAACTTTGCCTAACGCGGTGCAGTTCGGCGGACGGTGCATTCCCGGCTGAGAGGCCATGCGGAAAGAATGGGAACTCTCCAGCACTTCGAGATATAGCACTTCGTGCCCGTCGAGAACGGCGAGGTTTACTGTTTCCGTGGTTTCTTTTGAGAGCAGCGTCAGCACCGGACGGCTGATCTTGCGAAGCGTGGCATGGTAAGCGATTCCAGCGCCGAGCCGGGCCAGTTTGGGACCCACGATGTACGCGCCGGAATCATCGCGAAAGAGATAGCCTTCGCTTTCCAAGTGAGCCACAAAGCGATACGCCGTGCTTTTATTGATGCTGGTCTGCTGAGAAATCTCGCGTAGCTGCAATCCAGTGGGGGCAGCGTCCAGCGCCTCCAAAATTCGCAAGACCTTTCCGACCACACCGACTGGTGCGGATTTGGATTCACGTGCCCGGATCATGGGAAGTCTGCTCCTTCTGTTGAGTCGTCACCGCCGCGTGCGAGGAATCCGCCCGTATCTGCCCGGCGGCTGCGCCAAGGTGCCTTGCGGCATTCTAGCTCAAAGGATCGTTTAGTTTTTCAATATTTGAAACATAGATTTTTAATATTGAATTTCCCGATACGCCTTGGTACAAGCCTCTCAGTCGGAATGCCGGAATTCAGCCAAGGGGGTGTGTATGCGACCGGCCAAGATGGCAACGTTTTTTTCTCTGGTCTTATTCCTATTTGCGGACGGAACTCGCGCGCAATCAGCTTCAGGCGAAGTGAACGGCTCGGTTACTGACAAATCTGGAGGGTTTGTGGCTGGTGCCGCCGTCAGGCTCACCAACCAGGCCACCAAGATCCAGGATCGGGCCACGGCCAACTCGGATGGCTACTTCGTTTTCATTAACGTCAAGCCAGGAACTTATGTTTTGGCCGTCGAGGCCAAGGGCTTCAAGATCACGCAAATTTCCCCATTCGACGTAGGTGTCAATCAAACAGTCACGCAAGCCGTAAGGTTGGAGGTCGGCGCCATCACCGAACAAATGGTGGTGAACGCGGAAGCCGTAATGCTTGAGAGCTCGACGAGCGATCTGGGCACGGTGATCGAAGCAAAGGCCGTCAACGATTTGCCGCTGAATGGACGGAATTTTACGCAGCTCCTGACGCTTACGCCAGGTGTCACTCCGATTTCGACTTCCCAGAACAGGAGTCTTGGCTGTTGTGAAGGCAACGTCGGCATTCCTGGCTCCGGGTTTTCCGACGGCTCCTTCCACGGTCAATCGAACCGGTCGAAACTCTATTTTTATGACGGTATCATTAACACGAACATCCGCGGACCTACGTACATTGTGATCCCCAACAACGATCTGATCCAGGAGTTCAAGGTTGTTGGACATGACGCCAAAGCCGAGTTTGGCGGCGCGGCTGGTGGCGTGGTCAACTTGGTGTCAAAAGCAGGCGGCAATGCACTCCACGGCTCGGCATTCGAGTACGTGCGCAATAACTTCTTCGACGCGCGCGATACGTTTGCCGACGGCCCCAGTGGATGCACGATCGCGCGCTGCCCGAACCCAGGGCAGCTTGTTCCGGGCGGTCCGGCGGCATTCCACCAGAACCAATTTGGCGCAGCCGTGACAGGACCGATCATTAGGAACAAGACGTTCCTTTCAGCCGGTTATGACGGTTGGCGCTACAGCAAGCCAGACCAGGCATTGTCATACGTTCCGACCGTAGCCGAACTTTCGGGCGATTTCACCAACACCAGTTCCTCTTTCAAAAAACAGATCTTCAATCCTTACTCGACGCGTCAGGTGGGCGTGAATTTTGTGCGTGACGCTTTCCGTTGCGACGCCGCCGGTAACCCATTGCCCGTGAATGCCCAGAACCAACAGGACCAGACGATCGGCGTGGTCTGCAACAAAATTCCCCAAGCGCTGATCTTTGCGCCCATGCGGCAGTTCTTCCAGACCTACGCGGCGACACCGAATATTGTCGACCCGTCGGGCTCCAACAACTTCGTTCGTGACCGCGCCACACTGAACAATTCTAACAGTTACACGCTGCGGGTTGACCACCGCTTCCGCGACGCCGATAGCGTGTTCTTTCGCTACACCGAGCAGAGGAACACAATTTTCACTCCCATAGGAGAGAACGGTTCCACCAGCGGTGGCTCGCAGGGCCGCAACTATGGCGGTGCTTGGATACACGTTTTTAAGCCCACGCTCATTCTGGACGTGCGCGCCGGCTATGCCGGCAGGCCTGGAGTTGACGCCGGCCAGCAGAATCAGCACCAGGCTGGTCTTGATCCGCTGAAGAGCGCAGGATTCCTGGATGTAGACAAGTACAACGGCCTGCTGGTGACCTTGGGCAACTGGACAAACGGCGGCAATAACAATTTCGGCATTCGCGGAACCGCGCCGCGCGAGAACCCGAACTGGAGCGCGACTCCGAACGTAAGCTGGCTAAAGGGCCGGCACAATATTAAGGCTGGGTTTTGGTACATTTCCGCCGAACGCATCCAACTCAACACCTTCCAGACTTACACCTTTAGCGATGAGCAGACGCGGAATCCGGGCGTTAATAACACAGGCCTGTCGCTAGCTTCTGCGCTGCTCGGCTTTCCCAACAGTTTTGCGGCACAACTGCCGATTCCTCATGGTGGCCCGGTGAGATTCGCCTACGCCTCCTGGGCAAGCTACCTGCAGGACGAGTGGAAGCTTTTGCCCACAGTGACGCTAATTGCCGGCTTGCGCTACGACTACGTTACTCAACCGCACACGCTGGACGGCCGCCTCTGGAATTCGCTGGATCTCGCCAATCAGCGCTACATCATCGGCGCGAAAACAATGCCGCCGCTGTGCAGCGTGGCGCAGCAGGCGCCGTGCATCCCCGACGGCTTCGTGTCCGATCTTTTTGCCAGCCATGTCGTCGTGGCAGGGAAGAGTTTCTTTGCGCCACCCCCCATCAAAGACAACTGGGGACCGCGAGTGGGGTTGGCTTGGCAGGTGACCCCCAAAACTGTGATGCGCGGCGGCTATGGCCTGTATTGGGACTCCATTACCGCGCGCAGCCAATACGCGCAGAACGATCTAGAGGCGATGGTGTGGCCCGATGCCACGGCATTTATTGGCACGGCCAATGCCTGCACCAACGGAGGGTCGTGCGCCTTCACCAATGGCACGGCGCTGAACATCATCGCCCAGCAGGGCCAGGGATTTGCCACACCGCTGCCGACGTACACGTCGGCGGGCGCGGGCAAGTCCACCACAGGGCTGCCCTGGAATGGTTTCCCAAATCAGGGGGACGATCCCAACTTCAAGGACGGCTACTCGCAGCAATGGAACTTCGAACTGCAACGGCAACTGAGGCCGACTATGCTGGTCTCCGTTGCGTACGCAGGCAGTGCGAGCGGAAGGCTTCCTTATGGCGCCGGAAACGCCAATGCCGCCTCGCAGGCCTTTCCCAATGGAACGCCGGCCTCCGTGGTAGACGCCACGCGTCAGATGCCCTGGGTTACGGCAGGTCTCACTTACTCGCGGCCGATTGGTTATGCAAACTACCACGCATTGGAGAGTCGACTCCAAAAGCAGTTTGCGAACGGTCTGTACTCATTGGTCTCCTACACCTGGGGCAAGTCCACCGATGTAGGGAGCGGCTACTTCAACGTCGAGAACGGGCCGGGCGGTGGCTCAACCATTCAGAACTATTACGATCAGAGCACGGCGCGCGGGGTCTCGTCGTATGACATTAAGCACTTTGTGTCGTGGGCTACCATCTATGAGCTTCCGTTTGGGCGAGGAAAATCGTGGCTCCATGGCGGTCCTTTGTCTTGGGTCTTGGGGAATTGGCAGGCCAACTACATCTTCCAGGCGCGCTCGGGCGCACCGTACAATCTGCAGGTTAGCGGGGATGTTGCCAATCTCAGAGGCAGTGCGCCAGGTGGTCCTGGCACTTACGCCCGGCCGAACTTGATTGCTTACCCGTTCGTCGCCGGGCCTGTAGCTGCGAACCCCGACCCGAAATGCCAATTGACCATCTCGCAGGGGGGGAGGGCCGCGGACGCTGTATATACTGCCGCCACTTGGTTCAACCCTTGCGCGTTCGGCGTTCCTTCCGGTGCGTTTGGTAACCTGGGCCGTAATGTCTTCCGCGGACCGCACGTGGTCAACATGGACTTCTCCATGTTCAAAAAAGTTCCTATTGGCGAACGCATGAGCCTGCAGCTCCGTCTTGAGGGCTTCAACGTGTTCAACATTCAGAATTACGACACACCGGCAAATGCGCAACTGACAATCAACTCCGGTACCGTGAACGTTCCTGGCGTCGGAACAGTGCCCGCGATTGCTACCGGCGCTGGCAAGATTACGACCCTGGCCCAAGGCACGACGCCGCGGCAGTTGCAGTTTGGGCTGAGATTCATCTTCTAAGGCCGTCTGGGCTCGCCATTCATTCGAGCACTCGGCACGCCCACCGTCGCGCTGGGCCGGCGGATAGACTAAAATTCTTGTGAAAGGGCTCAACCGATGTCAAAAAGCAAAGCGTCGCGTCGTGATTGGATGATTGGAACCGGCGCAGCCTTGGCTGCGGCGACGCTCCCCACGAGTTCTGCGCTTGGTTTCGGGCAATCATCCACCCCAGCGCAGGCTGCGACGGCCCCATCCGCTAGTGACGCCGATCGCATCCGCCGCATGAAGTGGTGGCACGAGGCTCGCTTTGGCATGTTCATCCACTGGGGACTCTATAGCGTCATCGGCCGCCACGAGTGGGTCATGGAAAACGAGGGTATTCCTGTTTCAGAATATGCTCCGCTCGCCAAGGAATTCAAGCCCAAGCCATTCCCCGCCCGCGAATGGGCCAAAATCGCCCGCGAAACCGGCATGCGCTACATGGTAATGACCACCAAGCACCACGAGGGTTTTTGCCATTTCGACACCAAGACCACCGATTACTGTTCGCCTAAGCAAGGACCGGGCCGCGACTTGGTCCGCGAATATGTGGACGCCGCTCGCGCCGAAGGCATGCGCGTGGGTTTTTATTATTCACTAATGGACTGGCACCATCCCGACGGCGCTCGCTGCGCCACGGACGAGGCTGCGCGTAAACGCCTCGTCGAATACATTCACACTCATATCCGCGAGCTCCTCACCAGCTACGGAAAGATTGACGTTCTCTGGTACGACGTTTCGTGGCCGCTCGACGCCACTGGTTGGGAGTCCGAGCGCATGAATAAAATGGTCTTCGAGCTTCAGCCGGACATCATCGTGAACAATCGCAACAAGCTACCGGGCGATTTTTCCACTCCTGAGCAGCAAATTACCGCGGATAAAGAAGGCCGAGCCTGGGAATCCTGCATGACTCTCAATGATAGTTGGGGATACCAGCGGGCCGACGACGATTGGAAGAGCCCGCGCCGCGTCATTCAGAATTTGATTTCCTGCTCGCGCGACACCGGCAACTACCTTCTGAACATCGGGCCCCGCGCGGATGGCAGCGTGCCCGAGGAATCCGTCCGCGTGTTGACGGAAGTCGGCCAGTGGATGCGTCGCAACGGTGACAGCATCTACGCATCGGATCCCTGCCAGCCGCGCCGCTCGAATTACGCGGGCTTTACGCGCAAGGGCAACACCCTCTACATGCACGTGCACTTCTGGCCCGGCGATTATGCGGTCGTGGCGGGCTTGCAGGCGCAGGTAAAGTCAGCGCGATTTCTCGCTTCAGGAGAAAAAATCACCTTCCAACAGGACAAGTACCGCGTACGCCTCACCGGCTTGCCGGCAGAAGCGCCGGACCATCCGGTCACGACCATCGCCCTCGAATGCGACGCCGAGCCTACCCAGGACAACATTTTTGTCCGCAAGGAAAAACCGCGCGAAGGAGTCTGAACCGGCTCCGGCGACGGAAAACATCTCCAGAAATTCAGTCAAGAGGTGAGACTGTGCAGGAAAGATTGGTTCTTGTTCGTTTGGTTCTTGGAGCCGCAGCGACATTTTGCCTTTCGCAAGCATGCTTTGCTCAAGCACAGCCCCAATCGCAGCCGCCTAGGTCTCGACGATCGCAGCGCGTTCACATGCAAGAAGTTCAGGTCGCAAGCCCGGACGGCAGAATCAAATTCACGATCCTGCCCAACGCGGAGCGTCTGACCTTCACCGTGACGATGGGGAATACAGTCGTGATCGCGCCTTCCCCGATCGTGATGAAGCTTGACGGCTATGACCTTTCCTCGGGAGTTGTGTTCAACAACCTCGAACGCTATTCCATCGACGAATCCTATCTGTGGTATGGCGCCCATGCCACGGCCGTCAATCGATGCAACGGCGCCAAACTCTCTCTCACGCATGATTTGAGTTTCACTCCGTACACTTTTGAGGTCCGAGTATTGAACGACGGCGTTGCCTATCGCCACGTCATTCCCGGCGAAGAAAACGCTTCGCGCGCACCGGATGAATATTCCACCTTCGTTATTCCCGATGGCTCTCGGCCCTCAAGCCAAGACGATACGCGTACATCTCTCGTTCTTGGGCGAGGCCCAATACAATGCTGTGTTCCTTCGTGACAGCCCAACGGACGACGCCAAACTGGAGATCGAGAAGTCAACTCATAAGCGCAGCGATTCTCTCACCATCGAATTGCGCGCCGGAGGCGGTTTCTTGGCGCGTTTCGCGAAGTCTTAATAGTTCTTGACCAGCCTTCATAGACTGATGAACGGCATCGATGAAAACGAACGCCTCTATTTCGAATAGGTCTTCGTGTAGCCATTTCTCGAATTCAAGACCGTAAAGGTACCGTTTTGCTCCGCCGTCACCTGGATGTACTTACCTGCGCACTTTTCGTCCACGTTGGCGATGAACGACTCTGCCACGTTGTGCGCTTTGTCCGAGTCCATGGCATAGTGCAGTTGCCACAGGTCCTGAAGTCCGGGCGAACTGCGAATCGTTTCCCACGCATCCGGGCTTCCGCCCTTGTGCGCTCCATTGTTCATGATCGACACGCGCGGATGCAGCGCGTCGACGATGACTTTCGCGTTGGACTGGTTCAGGCCGTGATGCGTGGTCAGGTACAGGCCGACGGTCCCTATCAGGTTGTTGGGACATACCAGCTCTCTTTCTTTTCTCTTGGTGAGATCGCCGAGGTCGATGAAGCGGAACTTGCCATAAGTGACTAACGTTCCGAGCGAACCAGCGTTCTCGGTTGAATCGGCAGCCGCTTCTGGCTCCGAGGCGCAAAGGGGATTCACCTGCCCTGCTCTTGGCAAAGCCGCGATGACGTGCTCTCCCGCCGAGGTCAGAACCTGCACGTTTATGTCTTTCACGGGAATCTGATCGCCCGGCTTCACTGTCAGACGCTTCGAATGCGCGGCCACTTTTTCATAAGCCGCATAATCCTCTCGCGGGTCGACAGCATCTTCCATGTTGGGCCCATGATCGACAAATGTTCCGATTTTGATTTGGCTGGCAAGCTGAGTCACGCCTCCCACATGGTCGCGGTGAAAATGCGTAATCAGTACGTAGTCGATTCGTTCGATGCCGGCAGCTTTAGCCGCGCTGACGATCCGGTCGGCATCTCGCCCATTAAACCCGGGCCAGCCGGTATCAATGAGCATGGACTGGCCTGAGGGGGTAACGATAAGTGTTGCCTGACCGCCCTCAACATCAACGAAAAAGATCTGCAGCGATTTGGATTCAGCGCCTGCTACGGCTGCGGAAAGTAGTGCACACGCGAGTGCTTGCAATAGGACGCAACGGATATCGGAACGCATTTTGGTTCGCTCCTAAACTTCTTAAACACAAACTGAAGAGATAGTCCAGTGCGCCGTGCATTCTAATGTACTGGAAACGCTTGCTCAAGCTGCGTCCTCCCCAAACAGTAGATTTCTCCGGCATCACTACGGAAGCGGCGTTCAATTCCTCTTGACAACGGAGTCACCTCGGAAATATCGTCCGAGTGTAACCGTTTACAGTATGCGTAAATTATGATTTTTTTTGCGGCCTGCCCGCAGCCGATAACTGCCGTGTGCCTTCGCTCTCCGTAAAGTGGCGGAGGGTGCTGACGCGGCGGCGGTGCGGTATTCTTACCTGCCGGTTCTTCTCAAGGAAAGAAGGCTTATGAGCGAGGCAGCGAAACGTCAAATGACACTCGGGATGATCGTGGGGAATCGTGGATTCTTCCCCGATCATCTGGCGCGCTCCGGGTATCAGGAAATGCGCGTGGCGCTCGAGTCCCTAGGAGTGAAGGTCGTCGCGCTCACCGAAACAGAATCAAAGTTTGGTGCCGTGGAAACGCGCGAGGAAGCGCGCCGCTGCGCGGACTTGTTCAAGCAGCACCGCGAAGCAATCGACGGGATTGTTGTCACTCTCCCGAACTTTGGCGACGAGCGAGCCATCGCCGATACGCTGCGGATGGCGGGGCTCTCTGTGCCCGTCCTGATGCAGGCCACGCCTGACACACCAGGTCGTATGACCATCCGCGACCGCCGCGATAGTTTCTGCGGCAAGATGTCCGCCTGCAACAATCTCTCGCAATATGGAATTCCCTATTCGTTGACAACACTCCACACCGAGTTGCCGCAGTCGGACACGTTCCGCCGCGACCTCGATTGGTTCCTCGGTGTTTGCCGCGTGGTGAAGGGCTTGCGACGCTTACGCATCGGCGCAATCGGTGCGCGGCCGGCAGCGTTCAACACCGTCCGCTACAGTGAGAAGATCCTCGAAGCCAACGGAATCTCCGTCGAAACTATTGACCTTTCCGAGATTCTCGGGCGCATCGCGCGTATGAAAGACGACGACTCCGCCGCGCAGAAAAAACTCCAGTCCATCCGCAAATATGTTTCCACGCAGAGCATTCCAGACGCTGCCCTCCTCAAGATGTCCAAGCTCGGCGCGGTGATTGACGGCTGGATGCAGGACACCGACGTGGTCATCAGCGCCATTCAGTGCTGGACTTCTCTGGAAGAATATTTTGGTGTCGTCCCCTGCACCGTGATGAGCATGATGAGCAACGAAGGCATGTCCAGCGCCTGCGAAGTCGATATTGCCGGCGTGGTTGGCATGCACGCGCTGCGCCTGGCTTCCGAAACTCCTAGCGCGCTGCTCGACTGGAATAACAATTACGCGGACGATCCCGACAAGGCCGTTTGTTTCCATTGCAGCAATCTCCCCAAGCATTTTTTCAAGGATGTGCGCATGGACTTTCAGGAGATCATCGCCGGGACAGTGGGCAAGGAAAACACCTTTGGCACCTGCGTGGGCAGAGTCAAAGCCGGCCCCATGAGTTTTGTCCGCGTCTCGACCGACGATCGTGAAGGAAAAATTCGCGGCTACGTCGGCGAAGGAAATTTTACAGACGATTCGCTCGAAACCTTTGGCGGCGCCGGCGTCGTGCATATTCCTCAATTGCAGAAGCTTCTCCGCTACATCTGCGAACGCGGGTTCGAACATCACGTGGCAGCAAATTTTTCATCGGTTGCGTCGGCCGTTCACGAAGCCACCAGCCGTTATCTCGGCTGGGACATGTATTGGCACAAGTCGTGACCGCGCCCAACGCCGAGCACACGAGGATCACCGTGACTCCACACCTATCGCGTAGGCAATTCGTCGGAAGCTCCGCAGCTCTCTCGCTCTCGGCACTCATTCCCAGAGGCTTGTTTGCCGCCTCCTCAGCCGCGCAGAAAATTGTCGTGCGCGCTGACGCAGAAATTGGCGTCGTTCGCCCTGAATTTCACAGTCATTTCGCCGAGCATCTTGGCACTTGTGTTTACGGCGGTTTGTGGGTCGGCAAGAAATCGCCGGTTCCCAATATCGATGGCTATCGCAAGCAAGCAGTGGATTACCTCCGGGAACTCGGCGTGCCCGTTCTGCGGTGGCCCGGAGGCTGTTATGCCGATGATTACCATTGGCGTGACGGCATCGGTCCAGTCGACCAGCGGCCCAAGCGCGTGAATATCCATTGGGGTGGCTACATCGAAGATGGGAGCTTTGGCACCCATGAATTTATCGGTATATGCCGCCTGCTCGGCGCTGAGCCCTATCTTGCCGGCAATGTTGGAAGCGGATCTCCGCGCGAGCTAAGGGATTGGATTGAATACTGCAACATGCCCTCAGGAAGCACCCTTGCGGAAGAACGCATAAAGAACGGCGCTGCCGAGCCCTTTCGAGTGCGCTATTGGGGCGTCGGCAATGAAAATTGGGGATGCGGCGGATGGATGCGTCCCGAGGTCTACGGCACTTTGTACCGGCAATTCTCCGTGTACCTTCGCGAATTTGGCGGGACCAAGCCGTTTCTCGTGGCCAGCGGACCCAACGGAAACGATCGCAAGTGGACGCGCGGTTTCATGGACACGCTTGACGGCGGCACTCCCGGCGGCATTTCCATGCACTACTACGAAGGCGGCCCTGACCGGGCCACGGAATTCAGCGCCGACCACGTCAGCCAGCAACTCTCCATATTCAAGCGAGTGGAAGATGCCGTCACCGAACAAAGAGCGCTCCTCGACAGTTACCGTGACGGCCACAAAATCGGCCTGATTCTCGACGAATGGGGCGTGTGGGACAAAATTCCAGAGGAAGACGAAAAGCGTTATGGAAAACTCTGGATGCAGAGCACCATGCGCAGCGCCGTTGCCGCGGGACTTGGGCTGAATATTTTCAACCGCCACGCAGACAAACTGTTCATGTGCAACATCGCGCAAATCGTGAATGTGTTGCAATCCCTTCTGCTTACTGACGGCTCTGAAGGCAAGTCCTGCATTCGCACCTCGACCTATCACGCCTTCGCTCTTT
>Ga0209472_1001325_pt1 | contig 14390 bp, 19 predicted proteins | sample GraSoiAngelo_130_FD_185887 | JGI IMG/M metagenome (GOLD analysis project Ga0209472, IMG submission 185887) | Grasslands soil microbial communities from the Angelo Coastal Reserve, California, USA - 14_0929_02_20cm (SPAdes) (version 2) | ecosystem: Environmental > Terrestrial > Soil > Grasslands ...
CGACTGAGTTGCCTCCGCTCTCACTCATCAGGCGCTCCGGCCGGTTTTCCCTCCGGCCTCGTGCGGCGGGGCAGCTAGGGAATGTTGGCCGGCTCCAAAAAATGCGTTTTTACATGATCGCTAACATTCAGCGTGGCTGTTTGCTAAGACCTCTGCAGCCGCATATATTTGCCCAAGACTAAGCCAACCATGCCAAACATCTACTACTGCAACGGTTTGGCCAACAGTGATTTGGGTAGATTGCGCGCGGTATTGTCATGGGAAGAGTGCAGAAACCTGTTGAAACTGTGTTCGGTCCAGTATGCTGGGTTGCAATTCCCAACGATGGCCCAGGGCCGGGCCTCTGATTTTGCGGTACTACGCATACTCGACGAAGAACAAGACGATAAATGGCAAGTTGGTTTTTACAGCTTTGATGGCGACATTCTGCAAATCGAAGAATGCGTGCAAACTTGCTTCCCGAACCCCTCCCCCCCGGTCGAAAACTAGTGGTATGTCCCGTATATAACCTTACAGCAGAAGCCCCTTCTCTTTGCCCGCGGGCTGGCCGACAAGCGGAGCTGCCATTGAATGGGGTTAGCAGTCGCTAACCTCGTTGCCAAGCCTCATTCTGTGGCGGCACCATATACGGCTGAAGGCGGCTCTTGCCCTTCATTTTGCTCATTACAACTTCTGCCGAATTCACCAAACGTTGCGGGTGATTCCAGCCATGGCAGCGGGAATTGCAGACTCGATTTGGACTGCCGCTCAGCTTTTGGCGTGAGTGCCATTCTTGGCGGGAGTTTTTGCTGGACGCGAAGTGATCGCCTGAAATATCTGCTGGACAGAGGCGATTGCGTTCTTGCGTTTCGATTTCACGACACTATCGCCATACTCCTCAAGGATTCTTTCTTGCGATTGGATGAACTCTTCGGCCAGCTTTTTAGCTTGTTCTTTGGACATGGCTATTGTTCCTCGTCAATTATGATTTCGGCGTGAGGATAATTCTGTTCGACGATGTATTCAGCAAAACGGTTCGCCCAGTACAGTTGCGTGAGCTTCTTTAGTGACAGGTGGTGGTCGAATTCGTGGCTAACTCTGATTCCGTGCTCGACTGTGGCGATCACGTCTCCGGCTCTCACGTGCTCATTCTCCGCCACACACGCCTTGATTTCCTCGGCGGCCTTCTTGACCATCTTATCCCATTTTTCCTTGTGATCTATCATCCGTGCAAAACAATGCAAGAATCGAGAACTTGAGTGTGTTTTGTCAGTGAACCTTCAGATGACACCACTACGTCCCGGAGTCATTGCTTGACACTTAAATACGGGTATAGTAGCTTCACTTACGATAGTAGTAGGGAATGGTTATGACCTTGCCAAAACTGACGAAGCTCGAACTTCAGATAATGGAGGCCCTGTGGAACCAGGGCGCCTGCTCCATTCGAGAAATTCAGGAAGCCTTCCCCGAACGGAACCGACCAGCTTATACAACGGTGCAAACCACTGTATACCGCATGGAAAACAAAAAGCTGCTACGCCGTGCCAAAAAGATCAGCAACGCTCACATCTTCGAGGCCATCGTCTCGCGCCAGGCGGCGCAAGGCAGATTGATCGACGAACTGCTGAGTTTGTTTGGTGGCCGCACACAGCCGGTCATGGCGCATCTGATTGAGTCGGGCAAGCTGACCCTGGACGACGTGCGCGAAGCTGAAAAAGCTTTACGAAGACTCGCGAGAAAGGATAAAACTTCATGACCATTCTTGCGACCCTGCCCTTTTCGTCCTCATGGTGGGCGGCGATCGGTGCTCCGATGGGCAACCACTTGTGGCAGTCCACGTTGTTCGCCGCAGTGGCTGGGCTACTGACGCTCCTGCTGAGAAAGAACCGCGCGGAGACGCGCTACTCGCTTTGGCTAATCGCGTCGGCGAAATTTTTACTCCCCTTCTGCTTGCTGATTGGCACAGGGAGCCATCTCCGATCGTCGAATAGGCCAACAATCTCACCAACATCCATCTATGCTGTGACGCAAGTGATCAGCGAGCCTTTTGCCGCAGTAAATCCAAGTCTGCTTGCCGCGCCTGCTTCCGAGTCGAGGCAAGCGGCGTTGCTGCGGTCCCTGCCAACTGTGCTGCTGATAGTGTGGTCTAGCGGCTGTGCGGCGGTGGTCTTCTTGTGGTGGAGGCGCCGCCAAAGAACCGTCGCGGCGTTGCGGGGAGCTTTGTCTACGCAAGCCGGACGCGAGTTCGAGATGCTGCGTCTCCTTGAGCGAAACTCCGCAATCACGAGACATATCGAGCTCAAAATTTCCGAATCTACGTTGGAACCCGGAATTCTGGGTATTTTTCGCCCGGTATTGCTGTTGCCGACGGGAATCTCAAATCGTCTGAGCGACGCGCAGTTAAAGGCGATCATCACGCATGAACTTTGCCACGTTCGCCGCCGAGACAATCTGGCCGCGACACTTCATATGCTGGTCGAAGCCGTCTTCTGGTTTCATCCTTTGGTTTGGTGGATCGGCGCACGGCTTGTCGACGAGCGAGAACACGCTTGCGACGAAGAGGTGCTGAAACTGGGAAGTGATCCGCAGGCTTATGCCGAAGGCATTCTTAAGGTTTGCGAGTTCTACGTGGAGTCGCCGCTGCTCTGTGCAGCAGGCGCAACGGGCTCGAATCTCAAGAAAAGAATCGAGGCCATCATGACTCACCGCACTGCACACCAGCTTGAGGGTGGAAAGAAACTTTTGCTTGCAGCGATGGGAATTGCGGCTGTGACCGCGCCTATCGCGATGGGGCTTGCACACCCCGCGCCGGTCCGGATACGGCCGCAAGCGCAAGGGGCAGACGCCCTTGTGCCTGAGTACCAAGTCTTATCGCTCAAACCCAACAAGTCTGGGAACACGATAGATAAGTTGATACTGTTCAGACCCAACCGATTTACTGCAACGAACTTCACGCTGCGCGGCCTTATCTGCGTGGCATATGGAGTTCAGGACTCGCAGATCTCAGGAGGGCCAGACTGGCTCAGCTCTGAAAAATACGATATTGAAGCAAACGTGGACGGCTCAGTCGCCGAGGCGGTCAGCAACTTTACTGTGGAGCCCCAACGAATCATGCTTCAGCACCTTTTGTCCGACCAGTTCAAACTATCGCTCCACCACGAAACCAGGGATCTTCCGGTATATGAACTAGTCGTTGCGAAGGACGGCCCAAAGCTTAGTGAGGCAAATCCTGGCGGCACTTCCCGTACAAGCGACAAGAACCCCGACAGGAAGGGAAGAACGTCTCGATTATTCTTTTCAGGAACCCGATTAACAGGTGAAGCCGTTTCGCCGGCGGCACTCGTCGGACCGTTATCGCTGCTTCTCGGGCGACCCGTTCTCGATAAGACCGGGCTCAAGGGCGAATACGATTTCACCCTGGACTGGCTCGCTCCCCTCAGAGTGCCTGAGTCCGCCCCATTCCTCCTCAAAGCCGTGCCGGAACATGCTGAAGCTCTGGCCAAAGTGCACGCAATCGAAGCCGCTTCCATCCTGATGGCCGTATCGGATCAGTTAGGACTCGAACTGAATCCGGAAATTGGCCCAGTTGAGACACTGGTCATCGACCATGCCGAGGAAATCATGGGCGAGCGGTCAAGTCAAACCCAGCCTCGGGATCAAGGCCGGGCTGAGTCGGTGGCCGCGAGCATGCCCCCTGCGCGTGTTTACAAAGCTGTTTCGATCAAACCACACAAATCCGCGACCAGTCTCGCGCCTACGTGGAATTTCCCTGCAGACGGATTTGCTGCCACCCATGTCACGCTGCAGAGTCTCATTCAATGGGCGTATGGCGTGGAGGGTTTTCAGATCTCAGGCGCGCCGGACTGGCTCAACGGCGACAGATACGACGTTGAAGCGAAAGTCGACAGTTCTGTTGCTAATGAGCTGCGAAACCTTTCCGAGGAACAACGCAGGGCTAAGCAGCAACCCATGCTTTTGGAACTCTTAGCTGATGGTTTTAAGTTGGACGTCCATCGCGAAACGCGGGAACTTCCCGTTTACGACCTGGTCATCACCGATAACGGTACGAAACTTCAGCAAGCACCAGCTGGCGAATCACCGCGGATGCGCTTCGGGAGCGGCCTGATAGCAGGCCAATCGGCGCCCATTGGTCTGGCAGAGAATGGCAGGCCCTCCTTGGTGCGGATGCTGTCGCTGGAACTCCAGCGTCCCGTCCTGGATAAGACTGGGCTCAAAGGCACCTACGACTTCTCTTTGCGGTGGACCTCTGCTGCTAGTCAGAGCGTGGAACACGGACCTTCCATCCTTGCGGCAGTTCAGGAGCAGCTGGGGCTCAAATTGCTGCCATCAAATGAGCAAACGGCGCCAGTTCAAGTGCTTGTTGTGGATCATGCGGAGCGAGTGACGAGCAACCAGGAAGTGAACGCGGCAGACCTGAATTGAATTGGGCTCACAGCGATTCGATTTGGATATCGGGCTTGATTTGAACTGACGACCGCCAATACGGCGCCGTCCTCACTCTGTACGAATTCGTGAGTCCCTCTTTCGTGCACACGCCCGCGGAGCCGACACCATTGACTCAGACTCCCACAATGAACCCCTTCTTGAGACACGACTGTGCATCACACCCAACAAACAGTGGATCGCTTTTGTTTTCAGACGTTTGCAGAGGGTTCCCTTACGCCCGCGTCGTCACACGAATTGTCCGATCTCCTCATCCGCTCCGCGGTTCTCTACCGAAGCTGTTTGCTAAGTCACCTCACATTCCCCGGAATTGCGGATTGCAGCCCCTTTTCCCGCAAAGTGTGCACGATCAAACTGTCTCACTCTAGGGGTTCACTCCAAGCGCACCTGCTTTTGGACCAGGGCGTTGAGAAATATAATTCCTTCCGCTCAAAGTGTGCCCTACGAAACTGTCTCACTCCAGGGTTCACTCACAAACCGAATCCTTCATTGAGACAAAGGTGTGCATCACAGCCTCGTTCGAAGGGGAGGACGTCGCTCTTCCCCTACTTTGCATTTACCTACCAAAGAAGGTCATCATCGGCCCGTAGAGGCTCGCGAATCTGCTTGGGCCTGATGTTCAAACTCTTGCGGCGAACAATAGCCCAGCGCCGAATGTAACCGACACTGGTTGTAATATCGGTCTACGAATTCCTCGATGCTTTGAAGCAAATCTTCGAAGTCGCGGTACTCGCTAGCGTAGATCATTTCCCGTTTGAGAATCTTGATAAAGCTCTCGCACGTGGCGTTGTCATATGGATTCGCTGGCCTGCTCATACTCGGCAAGATTTGATGCTCCCGGAGCCCTCTTTTTCGTTCCACCTTGCGACTCCTTTCCCCCAAAGTGTGCACGATCTCGTGGACGCAGTACAAAATGGCGTAGCTGTCGTTATCTCTCTTCTTCCACGCTCCCACTCGTCGTAGCTTCGCGACAGCTCCGCCCACTCTTCGTTCCGTAAATTCGCCAGGGTTGGAAGCGGGGCGCGGGCCGGTCCAGGGATTCGTCTTTAGGGGAACACCGATCTTACCGTCTTCACCGGGCACGATTCGTACTTCCGTGAAGGGGACGCCGAGAACCAGTCCCGCGACGGCGTGACGGGCTTCATGGTGTGCGATGACGTCTCGACTAACCGAATTCGTTTGCACGTTTTCCACTCACCACGAACCACTCTTCACTCGTGCATCGCTACGGCAACCTCTGCGCCACATTGCCGTGAGGATCGTACACTTCAAGGTAGGCCGGCTTCCGCAAGCGATCCGGAAAGACAGCGACGCAAACGCCAGAAGGAGGATTCTTGCTCGAAGGATACGAAATCCCGTCAAACCGTCTGGACGTGTGGCACAAGCGTCCGAGGAGATGCGTGGGAGGCTCACCCGTCTGACCGGGAACCCAGCGCCACGCACCGGTGAGCTCCTGGTAACTCGAACCAACGGCCTCGACATTCGCGGATTGCGTCAGGTCCAAAACGGACGAAAGAAACCCTTGGATGGCGACCGTGACCCACGGCACAGTGACGATCGTGAAGGCAGGTCCGGAAGGAATTGAAATAAGGGCCTGCACCTCCTTAAGAGCGGTCACCATGTCCTTCGCCATATAGATTGTTTCAAAGGAATTCTTGGGAGTGTAGCGTCCGCCGAATCGTTTGCTTCCAAGACCCCAGAGCGGTTGCGGTTTGAGATGGGGAACAGTTGCCGCTTTCGGAAACAGATAGTGCAGCGCTACGGTACGGCTGAACGGTCCCTGCATCGGAACCGGCGCGATCTTCCGCAATGCGGCACGGAGCTGCCCTTCGGCAAGCACTAGGAAGGCTGGCCAGCGAGCGCCGCCTCCAACAGATCCGCCACCACCTGCGCTTTTCCCTGAAGGATCAGTGTGAGGGGAGTCTCACCTCCCAGATCCGGATGAGGACTATTCATCCACGCGAGCACGCTTTCCTTCGACGAGAGAAGTTGCGTCAGGATTGCCAAGCTCCGCGCAATCGGAATCAAATGAGGCTGCACGGAAACCGATCGAGGGCTCTTGTGCAGCCCGGCGACACTCACCTGGGAGAACTTTGCAAGATTCGAGAGCGGCGTTCCGAGAAACGAGGCGATCCGGCCGGCATCGAGCCGCCCGGTCTCGGGATCGTGAAGTTCGGCGAGCACATGAGAGCTGACCGGATGCGCGGAGGAAGCAACTCGCACTCGGCGCTGGTTCTCGCGAGAATGTCTTTTGAGAATCCCTCGGAAGCGGGCTTGGAACGCCGTCGTTTCGACCGCCCCCGCAATAACATCTCCGAAGGAGTACAGATTGTGCCGAATCGCGGCCGATTCGTTCGCTGTAAGCAAGATGATGCGCACATCCATGCCTCGAAGTTGCTTGAGGACTTCGAGTCCCGACACCGTTGGCATATGGATATCGAGCAGAACGAGACCCGGCGTGCTTTTCGCCGCTCGGCTGAGGGCTTCTTCCGCGGTTTTGACCAACTCCACGTTGAGGCCTTCTTCCTCGAGCAATTCCGAAAGCAGCTTCCTGCGTTTCGGTCCTGCCTCTACCAGCATGGCCGTTTCCATAGATTCTCCCTTCTAATCGGGATCAACTTGGATTATACTATGTTTCTACCTCCATTACACCAGCTTTCTCTAGGGCGGTGTTCCTGGATGGAGTTTGCGATATAACGGCTAGGGATCAAACCCGATGTACAGGACAATACTCGGCTTCGACACGAGCGCCCTCAATGCCCTACACCGGGGCGGACCGAACGTTTCGCCTCTCCTCGCTGGACCTGATACCGGCTACGCCATCCGCCTGAACGGTACGGCCCTTGACGAGATCGTGGCACACAGCCTGCCCCAAGAACGGGAACGACTGCGCACGCTTTGCCGCAGGCTGCTTGCAAACGGCGCGGGCGATGTTCTGCTTCCCTTCCACGAGATCACCACCCGACTGGCGGTGGCGTTTGAAAGCGGCGCCCGTTTGACTGGACGCGCGTCGATGTTCGGTCCAATGAGTACATGCGATTCATATTTGACGACGAGGTAAGCGCCCTATTTGAAGAGGACGCCGATTACGAAAGAGTTTCCTTGGAGCAACGAATCAGCGCTGTAGAAACAGCCGGGCAATTCGACGAGGTGTTTCTTGCGCCACGTCCTATTTTCCAGAGGCTCAGGGAAACGGAAAAGGAATCGTGGTCGAAGTCCGCTGCGGAGCTCGCGCAAGCGCTCCAAAAGCCGGGCGGCGCCTATTGGAACTACGCCATCGGCCTATACCACAGGGCGACAGGAATCACGGTGAACGAGGAGAAAATCCGACGGTTCGTCCGCGAATGCCCGCCGTTTCGAGCGCTCCTCGCGGCGATCGTGTTCGCCCAGTACGAGCGGTCGATCTCGGAGGAAGTGAAGCCAAAGCTCGCGGGCCGCAACGATCTGTTCATGGCCGGCTACCTTCCCTACTGCGACGAGTTCATTTCGAACGACCACCCGCAACAGCAGGCGCTCAGGAAGATCGTATCCATGGCCGAACTGCCGACATCCGTTCGCTGGTACAAGGAATTCTCCGGACAGCTCTCTCTCAGCTCAGCCGCCAAGAGATGAAATGATCCGATGGATCAGAGGATGCCCCCCGCGGGGCCACAGGGGAGCGAAGAACTCGACCCTAGACAATACTTCACGCAGCGAGGCGCGCCGTCGAAACGCGGGGCAGGTCAGTTCGCAAAGTGTGCATCATGAAACTGTCTCACTTTAGGGGTTCACTCCACGGGACCAGAATTGAGAGATTGGAGCAGAGATGAATCTCGTAAATGCTTTGCAATCAGAGAAGAAGTTGGTGGACGTGGCCGGGATCGAACCGGCGACCCCCTGCTTGCAAAGCATGGGAGTCCTTTCTAATAGCTCCGTCCTCTCTCTTGGCTTCCAATGTTTTCAACAATTCGGGGAATCTGCTTTCGCTCAAAAGCTAACCCCAATGAACTGAAAACGTTGGATTCGTGCACACTTCGTGTACAGTAGCGCACCTGCTTTTGGACCAGGGCGTTGAGAAACATAATTCCTTCCGCTCAAAATGTGCCCTACGAAACTGTCCCTCACTCCAGGGTTCACCCATAAACTGAACCCTTCATTGAGACAAAGGTGTGCATCACAGCCTCGCTCGAAGGGCATCGCTCTTCCCCTACTTTGCATTTACCTACCAAAGAAGGTCATCATCGCCCCCGTAGAGGCTCGCGAATCTGCTTGGGCCTGATGTTCAAACTCTTGGGGCGAACAATAGCCCAGCGCCGAATGTAACCGACACTGGTTGTAATATCGGTCTACGAATTCCTCGATGCTTTGAAGCAAATCTTCGAAGTCGCGGTACTCGCTAGCGTAGATCACTTCCCGTTTGAGAGTCTTGATAAAGCTCTCGCACGTGGCGTTGTCATATGGATTCGCTGGCCTGCTCATACTCGGCAAGATTTGATGCTCCCGGAGTTTTTGCATGTATTCCCGACTGGTGTACTGCACCCCCTGATCTGAATGGTGCACAACTCCCGGTGGCGGTCTCCGATTGGCAATGGCTCGCTCCAGAGCAGACAGGGGAAGCTGGGATTTTAGAGTTCGCCCGAGCGCCCAGCCAATCACTTTCCGAGAAAAGATATCTAAGACCACTGCGAGATAGACAAATTCGCAGCTGAGGCGGATGTAGGTTATGTCACCGGCCCACAGTTGGTTTGGACCCGACAGTGTCATTCGGTTCGCCAGATTAAGATAAATCCGTGCGGCGCGGAGAGAACGGTCATCAGGTCGGAAGCACTCGTGTCGAAGGGCCAGTAGATTGTCGTCCCGCATGATTCGCGCGATCCGCTTGTGGTTCGCCACCATTCCCTGCATCCGCAGCTCCGCGGTGACCCGCCTGTATCCGTAGCGCCAGCGATGCTCGATGACAAGGCTTTGGACAGCAGATCGCAGCGCTAACTCCTCTTCACCTTGCCACCCGCTCCGAAGGTAGCGGTAAAATCCAGCCCGGCTCGCCTGAGCCAAGTGGCACATTTGCTCGACACCCAAACCACCTTGCAACGGCATCCTTGTTCTTATTTCGTCGTAGATGCCTTGTCGCCAGGAATATCCCCCTGCCGACGTCGAGCCCCTACTCTTTGCAAGGCATGTCTGAAAAAATCCACTTCCAAGGTCTTATTCGCTAACAGTTGCTTTAGTTTGATGATTTGCTTCCGCAGGATCAACTCGCGGGATCGCCCAGGGTTGGTCTCGTCGAGTTGGTCGCGCCAGTTGTAAAGAACCCTGCGACATACCCCGAGCTCTCGTGCGAGCCCAACGATGTTGCCGCATGAATTCATTCGTTCAACAGCCTGCCGCCTAAACTCCTTGCCATAACGCTATAACGCTGCCCTCTTTTTCGTTCCACCTTGCGACTCCTTTCCCCTAAAGTGTGCACGATCAAACAGTCTCATTCTGGGGAATCACTCCAAAGCAGCGTCGAACTTCCAGTCGGATAGTTCCATTGCTCATTTGTGCCAAGTACTGGGAGCCACTTGTACGAGTACGCCACTCACCAGGCGCTTGGGCCACGTGACGAAGTCGGCTTTTGAGCCTGCTCTCGCAGCCGGGCAGCAATCTGATACACCGAATCAGCACTGTCGATGTCATCGAAAGTTGGTGGCCGCGGTGGGTTGTTTCTGCCCCATCGCCATTCGCCCGATACGGGGCCGCCGAAACTGATGCTACCAATGCCGTCGTGGCGAACCGACTTGTCTATGATCGTCATGTTCTCGAAGTAGGCACTTGATGCTGTGCGGCCCCTGAAACCATTTACAACTATGAGCGCCCGCCGCGTGGTGAGCCCGTAATAAGTTCGCTGTTTCTTCCAGTAGTTGTAAACAAAGCGGCCCCAAATCATGTATTGACCCATCAGAACGAACGGAGTACCCCAAATCACGCCAAACCATTGAAAGGTTTTATCAGGTCGGCTGGTCCAAAAATTCCCTATCCCAGAAGCGCCGAGAAGCCAAAAAATCGCAAATCCTCCCCATAACAAGCTGAACGGAATCGTGCCCCAGTCTTCTTTGTGAAGAATCACTGCGGCATTCGGGCGGCCCGTCCACTGGACCGTTTCTCCGGGCGACAGTTCGGATGAAAAAACATCAAATGGAAGTGGCGTAATCATTTGCATTGAAGGCTAGTCGCGACCCCGATTCTACATCGGATTGTTCGGTAATCCTGTGCATGTCGGTTCTGTAAATCGTATAGTGCCTTCCATCTGGTAAACGCAGGATCGTCCATATGGATTCAAGTTTCCGATTACCCCACTTATCGGGACTTAGGCGCTTCCGTTCAGCGAAATAACCCGCGCACCCAGAAAGTGAGTCTAGTCCAGTAGTACTGCGCGCGATTAGAAATAGTGTCGGGCTTCGTTAGGTCGGCACCGCCATTCCCGGTCTGTAACGCTAGCCTATATCGCGCAGGCAGATCGAAGAGCGACGGATTAAGGGGCGCTTCGGAGACTTCGAGCAGTTCCACCTTACTTATCGTTTCTTTGCCCGCTTCAGTTCTGAGTGCAGTTTCTTCGATCGGATAGCCTCGGGGTGCTTTACCGAGCCACTTGATTTGGAATCGATCTCGGCGGTTGCCGCTGCCAAGTACGCCGAAGCCAAAGCCGCTTGATGCCTCTCGACATCCGAGCCCAGGCAGATCGATGTACCAGCCGTCTGTCTCTTCTACGCTCGCTGGCGTTGACGCACCAGGGCTAGGTTCGAATCGGATTTTGACTTTGACATGACGAGCGGTGTAATGCTCAAACTGACGGCGCTCACCCGTATCAATGGAATCGATTGTCATAATTACTTCGGCTCCAGACGCCTGCGTCAAGCTGACGGGACGCGCTTTCTTTAACCGCTCGGACCAATCCTCGATTTCAGAAGCCGCATAGATTTTGTCGCGCTCATTTAGGTTGAAGGCGCGCTTTTTGTCGCACTGCCGGATCATCACCAATTCCATAGCGTCGGCTCGCGCTGGCTTCTCTGTGACTATCTCTGTGCGCTCCCGGGCACCTTTCAGGTAAAGCGCATTCACTTGCGACAGCCAGTCGCCCGATGTGCGACGAGTCTTGATCGTGAGATCCGGGTGATTCGGGACAATGAACTTCGGAAGCCCAGCTGATGCAGCAAGGATCAGTACAGAGAAGGTGCTGGAGCAGAGCGTGACCAAGCTTCCCATTTTGGCCGTCCAAAACGGAAGTTTACACCGTTCCTGAGGCTTGATCCAGATACTGCCAAAACACGGATTATCATTGGCCGAAGTCTAGTGCTTGGTTAACGTTAGTGCTTTATCGGATGCGCGTTGTCCCTGAGGAGTGAACGCAGGCGGAGAGTTCTGCGCGCGTCCGGTAAAGCCGTTAGCACGTGGCCGCTGGCGATTGCGGTGGACGCGGGCCTTATGGAAATTCAATTGTGGGAAGGAGGGGTGTTGAGGTGTGCCGGGACTGGGCCACGGAGAGCAACTCACGACACCCTGTGCCAAGAGGCTGGCTACCACAAGAAAGTATCACGATGACCAAGGCTGAAGAAGCTGGAAGAAGAGATTTAGGCAACGGCAAGACACAGAGGTAGGGAGCGTGGCGAAGCACGCGAAAGATTCGGGTTGGAGAGAGTGTTTTCATGCCGCAGCGGTTACCACTGGTGGAGAACGAAGCTGGATGTCGGCAGCGGTGAGCCACTCGATGACCTTCATTGGTCCTCCACAGTTGGGGCAGCGATAAAGACCAGGAGCCTCTTCGGTGGAGGAAGCGTGGTGTTCCGCTTGCGGCTGTGGTCTCGAGCCCAGCAACTGAGAGCAAAGCGGCAGAAGCTTGGTGCGCCGGCGGTTGGCCAGAAAGCCGAAATGTCGAATGCGCACGAAGCCTTTCGGAAGGATGTGCAGTAAGAAGCGACGTAAGAACTTGTCGACCGATAGGGTTTTGAGCTTCTGTTGATTGTGGTGAGCCGAATCGCGCCAGCGAAAGGTGACCTGGCCATCGATGAAGGAGACCAGGCGATGGTTGGAGATGGCCACGCGATGGGTATAGCGGCCGAGATATTGCAGCACATATTCGGGGCCGCCGAACGGAGGTTTTAAGTACACCACCCAATCTTGCCGGTAGAGTGGCCGCAGCCAGGCAGCGAAGATCTTGGGCTTAGCGAGAAGCTTCAAGTTTCCCTCGAAGCGGAGCAGTCCGTCCTGGAAGGCTTGCTTGAGCGCGTTGACGAACTTGCCGCGAAAGACTTTCCGCAGCACCTTTTTGGGAAGAAAGTAATTTTTCCTTGAGCCAACCCAACGGGCGCGATCAGGCGAGAGGCCGCCAGCGGGCGCGACACAATGAACATGCGGATGAAGTTTGAGTTGCTGGCTCCAGGTGTGCAGGACACTGAAGAAGCCGATCTCTGCCCCAAGGTGTCTCGGATCGCGCGCCACTTCGAGGAGGGTTTCCGCACTGGTACGAAACAGAAGATCATAGAGGACCTTCTTGTTCTGCAGGACCAGTGGCGCCAAGCGACGGGGCAGGGTGAACACGATATGGGCGTAGGGCGTCGGGAGGAGTTCTCGCCGACGCGCCGCGATCCACCGTTCCCGAGCGGCAGTCTGACACTTCGGGCAATGGCGGTCCCGGCAGCTGTTGTACGAGATGGGGGCACGATATCCGCAGTGGGTGCATTCGTCGAGATGGCCGCCAAGTGCGGCGGTACGACACCGCTCAATGGCTCGCAGCACCTTGACATGCTTCCAACAAAGCCAGTGGCGATTTCGTTCGATGAAAACCTCTCCCGCAGCGCGGATGATATCGGCCACCTCCAGAGGCGGCCGGCTCATCTACTTCTCGCCGGGTGGCTTGTCGTTCAGTAGTAGCGAGTCCAAAGGACTTGCTGTTGCGTTCAGATGGCGTTGCGAGAGATGCAAGTAGACGGTCGTTTCTTTCAGGTCTTGATGACCGAGTAGGAGCTGAATGGCGCGGAGATCGGTGCCGGCTTCGAGTAGATGAGTGGCGAAGCAGTGCCTCAGAGTGTGAGGATGCACACGTTTCTGAATGCCAGCACGTTGGGCGGCTTTCTGACACGCGCACCAAACGGTTTTCGTATCGATGGGCCGATCCTTGCGATAGTTGCTGGGAAACAGCCAGGTGCTGGATTTGCGGTGGTAGTAACGCCACAGGGTGCGGAGTGCCGTGAGTAGCTTAGGACTGAGCATGACGTCGCGATCTGATGTGCCGAGAAAAGTTATGTGCCGAGAGTCGCGCTCCATCTCCAGAAGACACCGGCTGCTGCGGAGTGCGCTCGTGTCGCGCTGCGTAGTCGACTTCACATAACTATGGAGCCCTCCTTGGGTGAGATGCTGTCCTGGGTGAAGATGCCACCCGAGGAGGACCCATGCTGGAAAGCTATTTCAAACTAGACCACACCTTGCGGCGACTCCGTGCCGAACCAACGGGTCGATACATGGACAATTTCGCCGAGACTCTTCATACAAAAGGTTACGGTGTGTGGGCCGCGCAGGCATACCTGCGCGCGGCCGCACATCTGGGGATATGGATGAAGCGGAAGGGCTTTTCTGTGATGAAGTTGGACGAACAAGTCATCGGAAAATTCGCTCGTCACCTGCCTTCGTGCCGTTGCCTGGGCAAGAATCGAGGGATCTACGATGATGCGGTGATTGGGGCTCGCCATTTTCTGGATCATTTACGAGACACCGGAGTGGCGCCGGCCGGTGCCCCCCTTGAGAAACCACCGTTGCCAACCCTTATCGATGGATTTGAGCGGTGGATGCAACAGCATCGGGGAGTATTCGAGTCGACCCTAACGACGTACCGTTTGATACTGACCAAGCTACTCGGTGCCGTTGGAGAAACACCTTGCAACTACAACGCGCACGTCTTAAGGCGCGGCGTGGAGATGCAGACGAGTCGCTGT
>Ga0209472_1001328_pt1 | contig 14364 bp, 5 predicted proteins | sample GraSoiAngelo_130_FD_185887 | JGI IMG/M metagenome (GOLD analysis project Ga0209472, IMG submission 185887) | Grasslands soil microbial communities from the Angelo Coastal Reserve, California, USA - 14_0929_02_20cm (SPAdes) (version 2) | ecosystem: Environmental > Terrestrial > Soil > Grasslands ...
AAATGAATAAGACGGCTGCGAAGTTTCACACCACCCAAGCCAACTTTATCTGGAACCAATATTCGAAAGTCGTCGATGAAACCGACACGCAGAAAGGCAAGGTGTATTTTCGCCGCGCGAATAATGAAATCCAGATGGCGGCCGACATCACCGATCCAGAGAAAAAATACGTGCTGTTCAACGACAGCAAAGTGCAGGTCTACCAGCCGAAGATCGAGCAGGTGACCGTCTACAACACCGGAAAAAATCGCGAGGCGTTTGAAAGCTTCCTAGTGCTGGGTTTTGGCGGTGGCGGACATGACATGCTGAAATCTTTCGAAGTGAAATATCTGGGAACCGAGAAGCTGGAGGGTATCGAAGCGGCGAAGCTCGATCTCACTCCCAAGTCACAGAAGGTTGCCAACACGTTTGCTCACATTTTGCTGTGGATTGATCCGGCGCGCGGTGTTTCAGTGCAGCAGCAACTTTTTGAGCCGTCTGGGGATTACCGCCTGGCGAAGTATTCTGATATCCAAATCAATCAGAAGATTCCCGACGCGGTGTTCAAGCTGAAGACGACAGAAAAGACGAAGATTATTTCGCCACAGGGATAGAATTGGTCCGAGTTTTAGAATGGAACCTGGGTGCAGGCCCTCGAAATCGGGGATCTAACAAGCTTAAGATAAAGGCTGAAAAACAAAGCGCGGCGGTTTATACTGCTCAAGCATAATTCCCAAGGCCTAACCCTCGGGACAATCCAGCGCCAGTTCCGATCTTCATGGCTAAAGTTTTCACGATTCCGGTTCCTCCAAAAATGGGACGCAAGCGGCGGGAGCGCAGCCCCGATCCGCGTTACGTCGAGGGCCAGCGCCTGCTGGTGGAAGCTATGAGGTATCTGACGCAGTCGGATCCAGTGTCCAATCGCGGCGCCATCGAACTGATATCGGAGCACGTGCGGACGCGCTTCAGGATGACGGATTCGCCGCTGGGGTAAGGCCTTTTTTCCCCGTGCTCGGGATAGCGTCCCAGATGTGAATTCGTCTTTTTCTGCCAAAAATCTCTTCACCAAAGGACATTTCCATGCGGAGCAGCAGAGGTCGCCCCACGGGGCTCGCGGAGCAGTTTTGTGCAGATGACAACAAAAAGAAAGGGGCGGAAACCCGCCCCTGAGACAAAGCCACTAAATATCAGGTTAGAAGCTGTAGCGCAGCGCGAACTCCATTACTCGTGGGTTCGAAAGCGTTGAACTGAAGTTTCCAAAGCTGCTTCCGTTCGCTAGACTGTTGTTGCCATTAAGCTGCAGTGTCCCCACATCAAACCGCGGAGTGTTGGTAACATTAAACATCTCCCACGTGAACTTAAGTGACTGCGATTCGGTGGTCTTCCAGCTCTTGCTCAAGCCCGTGTCGATGTTGAATGTGCCCGGCCCCCGCAGATTGTTGCGTTGTCCAGACTCACCCGGGAAAGCCTGCCGAAATTGATTAATCGCAGCATTTGGGTCTGAGGAGTTGGTGATGCCTGGGTTCTTGAACACGTTCGGACCTGAGTTTCCAGTAGATTGCGTCACCGTGAAGGTGCCGAGCTCTGGTCTCTTACCAACGAGCACTGCTGACGATTCCAGTTCGAAATTCGTGGCCCAACCAAAGCCGCTGGAAATCGAGAAGGGATAACCTGTAGACCAGCGGAGCAGGCCTGACGCCGTCCAGCCTCCTACAAAAGCATTCAGGAACTTTCCCATGCCCGAGCCGTACCGCTTCCCCACGCCAAACGGAAGCTCCCAAACCCAGTTCGAATTGATCTGATGAGTCGCGTCGAAATCTGACACGCCCCGGAGTTGCTTCGGCGACCATGAGTTGATGACTTGGCTTGCGAACCCACCACCCTCGTATTGATTGATCCGTTCGGCGTTAGAACCGGCATCAATTGACCGGGAGTAAGTATAGTTTACGTCGAACTGCAGCCCATGGGTCATGGCATGCCGAAGACTGAACTGAGCGGCATTGTAAGAACTGTTTCCGTTGCTCATCCAGCCATACAATGAGGACCATTGGGGGGAGTAAAAGGCAAACGGTGTCTGCTGACCGTTGATCGTGGCGCAAGCGGGAAAGCAGCCCGAACTAACTACCCCCGGTACATCAGCGAACTCGAGCGCAGAGGTCTCGTTCCCGGCAAAACAGGCAAAGAGATCGTACATTGCCTGGGTGGCCGTCACATTGGTGATTGAACCCGAGCCGTTAGAGCAGCCGAAAATCTGACTAGAAGCTGGACCTGCTGCAGCAGGGTACATGTTCTCCCAGAATGGAATCGGCGCCACGTTCTGGATAGGCGTAGGGTTCTTGGATTCATATTGCTTTGCCAGCATCTGGGCTGCTGTGAAGTAGTCCATATGCGACTTAGGGTCAAAGATGTCCGCCGGCATGGCCAAGTCTTCTTCCTGCAGGAGGCGATGCGCAAAACGACCGACGTAGGAAGCTTCAAACACAAAATTACTGGGCAGCTCTCGCGTGATTGAGAAGTCAACCAGATGTGAGTAGGGGGTCTTCAACTTGTCATCCAGACCCCAGGTAATCGCGTAGCCCCCAGTATCCAGTGTGAATGGAGGCGTGACGGGGAACGAACCGCTGGGCGGTGGTTCTACGATAGGGCAATTCGCTGAGCAACTGCCGGTCGGGGACTGACTCGTTGTGGGGATGGTGTTCAGCGCAGAGAACCGCGCCGAGCCGTCCACAGTTTGAATGCCGGCAGGGTTCTCGATCTGAGTAGTAAGACCGAACGATCCATTGCGGTCGAAGCTGTTAGTAATACCTTGCCCGAAGTGGTCGAAGTACATACCGTAGCCTGCGCGAATAGATGTTTTCCCGCTTCCGCCCCACAACCGTTTCGCCAACCCACTCTCGCCTCGTGGGGAATAGGCGAATGCAATACGCGGAGCGATGTCCTTGTAGTCCCAATCCCAATAGGGTTTCTTTCCATTGGCTTGGCCGGAAAGGGAAAAACTGACCAATGGCTCGTATACTTTTCCTTGCAGCATATTCTGCCAGCGATTTATAAACCAGTCATGCAAACTGACATCAGGGGCAACTTGTGTTCCGGTAGTCTCGTACGGTGGCTGCAAAAGCGTGTAACGCAAGCCATAGGTCAGAACGAAGTTGGCCTTGAGGCGCCAGGAGTCCTGCCCGTAGAACTCTGCTTCGTGATTACGGAAATGCCGGGGCACGGACTCACCTTCGGGCAGCGCCGTGAGTGCCTTTGTAAGGTTGTAGTTGGAGCTGACTAGGGTAATGATTCCGGCCACTGCGCCGACCGGAAAGTCATAGCTAGAGGAAAAGTCGCTGTTTACAGCCGGGAAGCCGAACGCCCCAGGATCTAAGCTCGTGCCACAAGTCGCGATGCACGACCCGAAAAGCCAAAACATATTCGTCGACGCTGTAAAGAACGATGTCGAATTCGAGGTTCGCACATTATCAATTTGGCGTAGGTTGCCGCCGAAATGTAAGGTGTGGTTTCCTCTCACCCAAGTGACATCGTCCACGTAATTGTAGACAGGAACATGTGTACGGGTCGATGGAGTAAAAGCGTTGACGTCATCCATACCTCGAAAGTGCACGAAGTGCTGTGTCTGCAAGCCGACAGTACTTACGCCTTGGCGGATGTAACCGAATCGGAAGTCATTTATGAGATTATTGCTGACGGTCGCGGTATAACCGGCAGTAAGCCCTTTGCTATTGTTGAGGTCTGTTCCCGCCGCCGGCTGGCCTGGGAATTGCGAGCCGCCATCCCCCGTAAGTGAAGTGGGACTGGGATTCGATTGGTCTGCGACACGGTCACTGTTGAGCACGCCGCGCAAGAAAAAGCGATGATTTGTTGAGAGGTTGTAATCAATCTTGCCGACATACCAATCCCGCTTAGCGGGTAAAGGTGATGCAAATGTGAACCCGCGATAATTGAAGCCATCTCCGACGGAATCCGTATTCGGATGCGGATATTGTTGGAATATTGCCATTACCGCTGGGTTTGGACCCGGCCCTAGCGGGCACGTTCCTAAACCCGTGCAGTTCGGATCCATGCTGGCCAACTGAGCCGCTGTCAGCGTCATCACACCGCCAGCGGGGCATGAAGGATCGTCGCTGCACGGATAACTCACAATCCCATTGCGCAGATCATCGCTTGGCACAATGCGTGTAACTTGCAAATCTTCACGCTTACGCTGGCCTTCATACGAGAAGAAGTAGAACAGTCGATCTTTCTTAATCGGTCCGCCTACAAATGCCCCGAAGGTATTGCGGAGCAGCCTGGGAGGACGATTGTGCAGGCCTCCAAGCAATTGCGACTGCTTGTTGAACCAGTCATTCGCAGTGGTAAATGTCGGCCGGTGATATGCGTACACCGCGCCGTGAATCTTGTTCGTTCCGGCCTTCGTAACTAAAGAGACTTGCCCCCCAGATGAGCGCCCTGTATCCGCATCGGAATTACTCGTAGTTACACGAAATTCCTGTAGGGAATCGAGCGGAACGCGCAGTGCACCTTGAAAAGCTGTGCCTAATAGTTGGTCGTTGTTGTCAACACCGTCCAAGGTGACATTTGTCTGGTCGCTACGCGCACCATTAACCGAACCGCTCCGGCTATCTGACGCGGAACTGATGTGGGTGCTATTCCCCGTAAACACAACCCCGGGCTGCAGGCTCAGAATACCGGTGGGATCGCGGCCTTCGAACGGCAGACTGGCAATCTGCTCGGTGCCGAACGCATGTCCCAGCGTAGCGTTCTGCGTGTTCACGAGAGGGGCAACACCGCTCACTTCTACGACAACTATCCCTGCGGATATCTGCATGGGAATGTCTAGGGTGGCGGGAGTGTTGACGAACACCTTGAGATCATTTTGCTTAGAGGTCGCGAACCCCTTGGCCGCCACTGTGACCACGTAAGTCGAGGGAGGTATCTCCAGGAATTGATAGACCCCTTGCGCGTCGGTCGTAACGGTCCGAGCGAATCCCGTCGCCGGGTCGTTCAAGGTTACCGTGGCACCCCGGATCACAGCTCCGTTGGGGTCCGTGACGCTTCCGTGCAGTGACGTCGTCGCCGTCTGAGAGGAGGCAAGCGTGCTTAGGGCAAGCAGGAAAGCAAAGAGTGAAGCCAGTAGCTGCGAGGCAGAACGCATAGCAACTCCTTTGGACGATTTGTGGTCTGGCTGCTGTCGAACCTAAAACAGCTTTACTGACACAGGGAATGAGACCCTGGAGGACTTGGATGGGTATTTTGCAATTCCGTGGCCAAGCAATGCAAGCTGAATTTTCAGGGATTTAACGCTTTAATGAGACAAAAATCCAGATTTCAAGAGATCAGATACAGGTTTTTGAAAGGCCGGCATCAGCTTTAAGCTCCTGCCCCGGGGCCAAGGCGCTCGCGAGCAACAACAGGACTGGGTAACACTCCAGCGTATACCGAGGCTCCGGATTCTCGAGAGTGCCCAGGAATACGGATCGCAACACCACAAACGCCAGCAGGAGGCCCAAATGTGGAATTGCGTATCCGCGCACAAGGCCGGCTAGGGCGGCCAGAACGTAGGCAAGTCCGATCGCGCCGAAGGTAACGGCGACTGCTGACCACTTGGTGTCATCGTTGAATTCCCACCAGCGGCTGTCGGCGGGGAGCATTTCGGTGCGCGGGCGGAGCCACATGTCGGTAATGCGCAGGAGCGGCAGCCAGAGATAGTAGCGCAGCGGGGCGGCGTGGATTCGGGCTGCGGCAAGGGCTTCGAACCTGGCGTCGAGATCGGGATCTATATGGAGTATCTGGTTGTAGTCGCTTATCAGTTGTAACGTTTGTTTCTTCTGTAGTTCCGAGTCAAAGGCGCGGCTGGGCAGCTTTGCGGGGTCGATGGCTCCTCCGGGAACCGGCCAGTAGATTTCTTCGACTGAGGCGTAATCAGCGATCCAGGTCTTTACCCAGTGATTGAATCCCATGGGGACGTATTCGCCTTCCTCGTTGGCATAGCGCGGCGCCAGCGGCTCGAAGCCACGCATGGTGTGCAGGTTTCGCAGCGTCCACGGGACGAGCGGGGCGAGCGCGACGGTGGCAACAATGGCTCCGGCCCACAGAAGTGGCAGAATCGGTTGGCGGTGGCGCAGAATCAGCCGTGCTAAGTAGACTCCGATTGTGACCAGAAGTAGACCGCCATCGGGCCGAAGCAGAATTGCGCCGGCCACGGCAAGACCACAGGCGAGCCATGGGAGCATGCGCTTAAAACCCAGACCATCCAGCCCAACGATTGCGAAATCGAGCGCCAACGCGGTGAAGAAAATTTCTAAAGTCTCCGTCAGAGCGGCGGCAGCATAGTTGGCAAGAAACGGGCATACCGCAGCCAGCACGAACGTGGCCTTCGCGGCACGTGGAGAGATAACGCGCCGCGCCATGTCGGCTATGATGAAACAGGTGCCAATATCCACGAACATCTGCGTGACGAGGACCGCGCGATAGTGCTCCATGCCGAAGATGGCGAAGATGAACGCGAGAAATGCTGGATATCCTGGCAGACGGATGTAGGTCGGAGAAATTTCTTCCGGCCCGCTCAAGCCGTAAATGCCGTGCTGCAGCCAGTTTTTGGCAATGTCGCCGTAAACGAACGAATCCGTAGTGACTCCTGGAAAACGAAAAATAAAGAACAACCGCAGCGCAATCCCAGCGAGAATTGCAAGGAGGAAGTAGCGGAAATTTTGGCGCACGAGCTCGCGCACGCTGCGAATATAACGCGTTTTGTGGCAATCGCCACGTCCGCAACTCACGCGGCGCGCATCGCATCTAATTGATTAACCTGCCGTTTGACCCTCCCACAGCAGCAGCTTAGGATGGAAATGGCCTTGAGCAAATGGCGCAACAGCCTATCTTTTACGATCCCCGGCAAGCCCGCTGGAAGCGGCTGCGGCGGATTTTTGACCTGGCGGCACTGGCGTTTACCTTCTTAGTCATCTTCTTCATTTATACCGCTCTGCGCAGCGAGCGTTTGCCCGATCTGCTGCTGCCAATTCAGAAGCGGCCATACCACGCGCTGAAAGAAAAAGAAAAAGAGAAGGCCAAGGAACATCGCAGGCTGGCGGCCTTGCACCGCGGCCATCGCAAATCGAAATCAGCCCCGTCGCAAGTGAAGCTGAATGCCGAGGAAGGCATCCGCGCTGCGTTTTACGTTCCCTGGGACGCAGCCAGCTTCTCCTCGCTGCGTGAATACGCGCGCCAGATCGACCTGCTTTTTCCAACATGGCTGCAGGTGCTTACGCCGGATGGCAGGCTGCAATCCGTCGATGAGCAAACCAACAAGCTGTTCAATGTAGTGCAGGGTGTCACGGTTCGTTCTGTGGATGACAAGGTCATGCCGTTCGTGAAATCGGAAGACACGGGAATGGAAGTTTTCCCGGTGGTGCAGAATTTCGATGGAACGGATTGGATTGACATCAGCGCATTTCTCAATGATCCGGATGCACGGACGCGTTTTCGCGGACAAGGTGATGCTTTTCTTGCGAGCGACAAATTTCGCGGTTTGATGATTGACTTTGAAGACTTTCCGCAAAAAGCCCAGCCCGGCTACATGGCGCTGCTGAGCGAGCTTTCAGGCGATCTGCATGCCAAGGGCATGAAGCTCTACGTCAGCGTGCAGGCGGGCAACGCAGATTTCGACTATCCCGCTGTTGCTGCCTTGGCGGATGGCGTCATTGTCATGAACTATGACGAGCATTATCCGGGAGCGGCGCCGGGACCGGTGGCGTCACAAGACTGGTTCGTGCGGAACCTAACCGCGATCAAGAAAGTTGTGCCGCAGGACAAGCTGATTTGCGCGATCGGCAACTACGGTTACGACTGGGTGCAAAAGCCGAAACATGGAGCTCTGCCGCCGGGCGCGAAAGATACAAACGTTTCGGTTCAGGATGCGTGGCTCACAGCGCGTGATTCGGAAGCGGACATGGATTTCGATGGCGACGCTCTGAATCCGCATATCAGTTATCTGGACGAAAACAATCGGCAACATGAAGTTTGGTTTCTGGATGCGGTCACTGCTCTCAACGAAATGCGCGCGGCACAGCTTCTTGGAATCAAGACGTTCGCGCTCTGGCGGCTGGGGGCGGAAGACCGGTCTCTATGGCGAGTGTGGGATGTGCCAGGCGAAACTGCGGCTCCGGAGAAGTTGAAGGATGTCCCCCCCGGACAGGATGTCGATATGGAGGGCGATGGGGAAATTCTGCGGATCGAAGCTCGGCCCACCGACGGAGCACGCGCGATCACGATAGATTCCGCGTCGGGACAAATCACCGATGAGAGTTTCGAATCACTGCCAGAACCTTACAGGGTGGGACGTTATGGATCGAGCAAGAATCGATTGGCGATCACATTTGACGATGGACCGGATCCCGAGTGGACGCCGAAGATTCTCGATGTTTTGAAAGAGAAGCAAGCTCCGGCGACGTTCTTCTTAATCGGAATCCAAGCCGATAAATTTTCTGATCTCACGCAGCGAATTTACCGCGAGGGCCACGAGATCGGCAATCACACCTTCACCCATCCGGATATCAGCAATATCTCGCATCGTTTTATGCAACTGGAGCTGAATTTGACGGAGCGGCTGTTTGCCAGCCGGCTGGGAATGCGGACCATTCTCTTCCGACCTCCTTATTCCATTGATCAGGAGCCTGACACCGAAGATCAGGTGCGGCCGCTCGAAATTACGCAAGACATGGGGTACACGACGGTCGGCAACAAGATTGATCCGAGCGATTGGCGGGAGAATCCGCATCGCTCAGCCGAGCAAATCTCTGCCGATGTGTTGGCACACTTGCCGCCGTGTGCGCCAAACGATCAGCGCTGCGGCAATATCATTTTGTTGCACGATGGCGGCGGCGACAGGCAGGAGACAGTCCGCGCGCTGCCGATGATTATTGATGGCATTCGCGCCCGCGGATACCAAATTGTTCCCGTTTATCAACTGCTCGGAAAAACGCGAGCCGATGTGATGCCGCCTCTGCCGGCGAACGAGCGCTGGGCAGCGCGGCTGAATTTTGTCGGATTCTGGCTGTTCGACTTCAGCATTAAGGCAATCACTTGGATTTTCCTCATCGGCGATGTGCTCATGACGGGGCGTCTGCTGATCATTGGTGCATTCGCCATTTACGATCGCCTGCGCGCACGCCAGTATGGGCGGGACGCAGATTCGTACAAACCCGACGTCGCGGTGTTAATTCCTGCGTACAACGAAGAGAAAGTCATTGAGCGAACGGTGCGGGCGGCGCTGGCGTCAGACTATCCAAATTTGCGAGTCATCGTTATTGATGATGGGTCGAAGGACAAGACGTTGGAAGTTGCCCACGCCGCGTTTGCACGCGAGGAAATGAGGGGCCAAGTTCTTATTTTGACTAAACCTAATTCGGGCAAAGCCGACGCGCTGAATTTTGGGCTCGAGCATCTGCGTGATGAAGAAATTTTCGTCGGCATCGATGCGGATACGATGATTGCGCGCGATGCCATCTCCCGGCTGGTGCCGCATTTTCTCGATCCGCAGGTAGGCGCCGTGGCGGGAAATGCCAAGGTTGGCAATCGGGTGAATCTGTGGACACGCTGGCAGGCGCTAGAGTACATCACCAGCCAGAACTTTGAGCGGCGAGCGCTGAACACGTTGGGTGCGGTGAGCGTGGTTCCGGGAGCGATCGGCGCATGGCGCACCTCCGCCGTGCGTGAGGCTGGCGCGTATCATACCGATACTGTTGCCGAAGACGCCGATTTGACCATGGCGCTGCTAGAGCGTGGATATCGCGTGGAATATGAAGACCGGGCGCTCGCTTATACCGAGGCGCCGGTCAATGCGAATGGGCTTATGCGACAGCGGTTCCGCTGGTCGTTTGGAATTCTGCAGTCGGTCTGGAAGCATCGCTCAGCATTCGGCCGCAAGGGCGTGCTGGGCTGGATAGCTTTGCCGAATATCTTCATTTTCCAGATTGTTCTGCCGCTGGTCTCGCCATTTATTGATTTGATGTTTTCTGTCGGCACGGTTTGGTATTTCATTCAGAAGTTCTACCACCCGGAATCGACGGACCCGGCCAGCTTTCAGCGGCTGGTGCTGTTTTTCGCTGCGTTCCTGGTGATTGATTTCTTGGCTTCGGCCATCGCCTTCGCACTCGAACGCCGCGAAGCGGAAGGGCGCGAGGACATTTGGCTGCTGAGCCAGGTTTGGCTGCAACGATTTGCGTATCGCCAGTTATTCTCGGTGGTGCTGCTCAAAACCTTGAAGCGCGCGATTGAGGGCCAGCGTTTCGCCTGGGACAAGCTGGAGCGCACGGCGAAGATGAGCTACCGGCCCGCAGAACAGCGCGAGTCGGTCAAGGTCCCATAGTATGCGGCGGACGTCCTCGTCCGCACGGTGCTAGAATTGACTGTCGCCGAATCGTCCTGTACGACTCATATCTCCCTGAGGTGCACTCATGGCAACCGTTGAAGCCCCTACTCGTCCGAAGATTCGTATACATGAAAGACCGTTCGTAAACGAGCCGCTCACCGATTTTACGAAGGAAGAAAACGCGCGCAAGATGCGTGCCGCTATTGAGAAAGTGCGAGGGCAGCTTGGGCGTGAGTATGACTTGATTATTGGCGGCAGACGGGTGAAGACGACGGACAAGATTAAGTCTCTCAATCCCGCCAAGCCTTCTCAGATCGTGGGCATTCACCAGAAGGCCGGCAAAGAGCACGTGGAACCCGCGATAAGAGCCGCGCTCGCAGCTTTTGAGAGCTGGAGCCAGACATCATTTGAGGAGCGTGCCAGCCTTTTGTTCCGCGTAGGCGATCTGCTGCGCGAGCGCAAGTTCGAATTTGGCGCCTGGATGGTCTTTGAAGTCAGCAAGAATTGGGCGGAGGCGGACGCAGACGTCGCTGAGACCATCGATTTTTGCGAATACTACAGCCGTGAAGCACTGCGGCTCGCCAAGACTGAGCTCCCGGTGCAGATGACCGGCGAGCATGACACCCTGTTGTACATTCCGTTAGGCGTAGGCGCGGTGATTCCGCCATGGAATTTCCCCTGCGCGATTATGGCTGGGATGACGCTGGCTTCGATAGTTTCCGGCAACACCGTGATTTTGAAACCGTCGAGCGACTCGCCGACCATCGCTGCCAAATTTGTTGAACTGCTCGAAGAAGCCGGTATGCCCGAGGGCGTGGTCAACTTCTGCCCTGGAGCCGGCGCAAGCTTTGGGGACGCGGTTGTGGCCCATCCCAAGACTCGCTACATCGCCTTTACGGGTTCGCGCGAAGTAGGATTGCGGATCAACAAAGTCGCCGCCGACCAGGCGCCTGGGCAGATCTGGATCAAGCGCACGATTCTCGAAATGGGCGGCAAGGACGCGATCATCGTCGATGCCGATGCGGACATCGACTCAGCCGTTGAGGGCGTAGCTGTTTCCGCTTTCGGCTTCCAGGGCCAGAAGTGCTCGGCTTGCTCGCGAGCGATTATTGATGAACGAATTTACGACAAGTTCCTGGAGAAATTGAAGGCCAGAGTAGAGAAGATCAACGTCGGAGATCCAGCCGAAAACGCCAACATGGGCGCGGTAATTAACGAAGGCTCGATGAAGACGATCATGGGCTACATCGAGCAGGGAAAGAAAGACGGACGGGTGATCACCGGCGGCGCTCGGGCCACGAATGCCGGCGAAGGATATTTTATTCAGCCGACGGTAGTCGCTGATATTCCCCCAAAATCGAAGCTGGAGCAGGAAGAAATCTTCGGGCCGGTGCTGGCTGTGATCAAATCAAAAAACTACGACCATGCGCTGCAGATCGCGAACGATACGGAATTTGGCCTCACTGGTGCTGTGTATACCCGCTCGCGTGACAAGATTGAACGCGCGATCCGTGAGTTCCATGTCGGCAATCTGTACATCAATCGCAAATGCACAGGTGCCACAGTAGGATGCCATCCGTTCGGCGGATTCAACATGTCGGGCACAGATTCCAAATCCGGTGGACCGGATTACCTCTACCTGTTCACGCAGGGAAAAGCAGTGGGCGAGAAGATTACTTAGTTTTGATATACGCATCAACCGGAGGCACTGTGGCCTCCGGTTATTTTTTGCTCCGGCAGGGTGCAATTTTAGGTTGCACGCGCTCCTGATTAGTTGCAGAATGTGCCCTCTTCGTTCTTTACTTGGTCTCAACTAGCTGAATCATCTGCGCAGCGAGTCTCGCGGCTTATGGATATCTCCTATCACGATGTTCTTCTGGTCGGCGGGGGCGGTGCCGGCCTGCGGGCGGCCATTGCCGTGGCCGAGACCAATCCCAATCTCAGCGTGGCCGTGGTCTCCAAGGTTTACCCGATGCGTAGCCACACAGTTTCTGCCGAGGGTGGCGCTGCCGCGGTAATCAAACCGGGAGACACACTGGATGACCACGCTTACGACACCATCTCCGGCGGCGATTGGCTCTGCGACCAGGATGCCGTCGAAATCTTCGTAAAAGAAGCGCCGGAAGAGTTGTTGCGGCTGGAGCACTGGGGCTGCCCCTGGAGCCGGGACGCAGATGGACACATCGCCGTCCGCGCGTTTGGCGGCATGAAGAAGATGCGCACCTGGTTTGCCGCCGATAAGACCGGGTTCCACCTGCTGCATACGCTGTTTCAGACCACACTCAAATTCAAGGCCGTCAGCCGCTACGACGAATGGTTTGTAACCAAGCTGTTGGTAGATGAGGGCCGGGTGCAAGGGGTGGTCGCCTTGCAACTGATGTCAGGCAGAATCCAGGCCATCACGGCGAAGAGCGTGATCTTGTGTACGGGTGGGTGCGGGCGTGTTTTTCCCTTCACTACCAACGCCAGCATCAAGACAGGCGACGGCATGGCGCTGGCGTTTCAAGCGGGCGCTCCGCTGAAAGATATGGAGTTCGTGCAGTACCACCCCACCGGCTTGCCGTTCACTGGCATTCTCATCACGGAAGCGGCTCGCTCCGAGGGCGGATATCTGATCAACAAGGATGGGTACCGCTACCTTCAGGATTACAACCTCGGCACGCCGACGGACAAGCCCGTACTGCGAAACATGGAACTCGGCCCCCGCGATCGTCTCTCCCAAGCCTTCGTCAAAGAGGTGGAGAAGGGCCGCACGACGGAAACTCCATACGGACCGGTTGTCCATCTTGATCTTCGCCACATGGGCGAAAAAGTGATCAACGGTCGGCTGCCGTTTGTGCGCGAGCTGTGCCTGAAGTACGAGAATATCGATCCTATTAAGGAACTCATACCGGTGCGGCCGGTCATTCATTACATGATGGGCGGCGTAAGCACTGACAATGGCGCAACGCCATTGTCCGGCCTGTACGCGGCGGGAGAAGTGGCGTGCGTCAGCATCAACGGCGCCAACCGTTTGGGTTCAAACTCACTGCCTGAGCTTTTCGTCTTTGGCGGGCGCGCGGCGGGCAGAGCTGCGGCTCAAGCTGCTATGGAGCAGAAGCCACCCAGCGAACACGTCATCGCGCAGGCGAATGATGAGAAACGCCGTCTCGAGGAACAGTTCCTGCGCAAGACCGGAGGCCGTGAGCGCCTCGCCACCATCCGCTCGGAAATGCACCAGGCCATGGAGAGCGGCGCGGGGATTTATCGCAATCAAAGTTCGCTCGAGAAAGCATCCGACAAGCTGCGTGAGCTTAGAGAGCGATTCCACGACATCAAACTGGAGGACCGCAGCCTTACGTTCAACACTGAGTTGCTGGCAGCATTGGAGCTCGGCTTCATGCTCGATGTGGGCTCCGCCATCGTGGAGTCCGCGCTGCATCGCACCGAGTCACGCGGAGCGCACCAACGCACTGACTTCCCTGCTCGCGATGACAGAAATTTTTTGGCTCATACTCTGATTTTTCGCAACCCTGACGGCAGCACCCGGGTGGAACAAGCTGCCGTTGTCATCACTCGCTGGCCGCCCGGGGAGCGCGTTTACGGTGTGCAATCTGAGGTGAAAGAAGTCGCAGCGAGGTAGGACATGGCTGAAACCATCAGCTTGGAAGTTCTTCGCTATTCGCCGGAACGCGACGCCGAGCCTAGCTTTCAGCGCTACGACGTACCCGTGCACAAGGACTGGGTGGTGCTCGACGCCTTGAATTACATCAAGGACAAGGTGGACGGCTCACTCACTTTCCGCTGGTCCTGCCGCATGGGTATTTGTGGAAGCTGCGGGATGATGGTGAACGGCGAGCCTAAGCTGACCTGCGCCACTTTCCTTTCTGACTACGCTCGGGACGGAAGCCCCGTGCGGGTGCAGCCGTTGCGCTATTTTCCCGTGATTCGCGACTTGGTGGTCGAAATCACTGACTTCATGAGCAAGCTGCAAAGCGTCAAGCCCTGGCTCATTCGCGGAGACGAAAAGCCGG
>Ga0209472_1001332_pt1 | contig 14346 bp, 13 predicted proteins | sample GraSoiAngelo_130_FD_185887 | JGI IMG/M metagenome (GOLD analysis project Ga0209472, IMG submission 185887) | Grasslands soil microbial communities from the Angelo Coastal Reserve, California, USA - 14_0929_02_20cm (SPAdes) (version 2) | ecosystem: Environmental > Terrestrial > Soil > Grasslands ...
CACACAAGTGGGACCCCGTTTTGGTAAAGCGCAATTGACGCTGCCCCGGCTTGGTCAGGGGTCTTTTCGTGTGCTGGTCACGGATGCGTACAAGAGGCGTTGCGCATTCACGGGTTCACCTGTACTGCACGTTTTGGAAGCAGCTCACATAAGACCTTACTCCGATGAGGGGCCGCACGCGGTAAACAATGGGATTCTGTTCCGACAGGACGTGCATACGCTCTTTGACCGTGGGTACATCACAGTGACGCCGGAATATCGCGTTGAAGTCAGCCGCAGGATTAAGGAAGAATTCGCAAATGGGCATGAATATTATTCCGCCCATGGGAAACCCATCTCACTACCCGACGCAATTGAATTCCATCCCACGGCTGATTTTCTTAGCTGGCACAATCAAAATCGATTCCTTGGCTAACTCGACTTCGAAAATGCGAGGTTAGGGGATCCCGAGCCATAGAGTCAAAGAACGGGTCTGAAGACCCGCCACTACAGAGGCAACGAAAACGAAGGCGAGGTAAACTCGCCGCTACAGCAGAAAGAGAGCACAGCCAAGAGTGGCTGTGCCACCAAAGACCAAGATGCCGGGCTTCCTGGTAAAAGCGACCGGGACGCACAAAGCGCGAAAGCCCGGCGTTACGTGGCGAGGGAGGGGGCCATGCCGTTGGAGGAAGCGCTGGTGGAAGACAAAGGCAAAGTAGAAACTAGAGGGCAGAAACTAGAATGGGAAGATACCGGGCTTCCCGGTAAAGGCGGCCGGACGCAAAAAGCGCGAATGCGCGCCGCTACGTGGCAAGGGAGGGGCGGTGGGAGGCGGAGGGCATTGAAGCGTAATGGGCCAAGTATGTTTTTACAGAAAATCCGGCAGTAGCCGGTTGACGGGCAAACCTTCCGTTACGTAACCACAGCTCTCGAAAGCAGAAAGTAGAGAAATGATGAGAACAGAATTGCTGCGATTCGACGGCGCTGTCGAGCGAGACCCCGCCATCGATGCGTGGATGAAAGAGCATGCCGGTGAATTGGGAGCCATCGCGCATCAGTGGTTTGAGGCGATGCGAAAATGCGGGGACGAAGTCCGGGAGCTTTTGCATGACGGCTGTCCGGTCGCATGTTTGGGAGATGCGCCCTTCGGCTATGTGAATGTATTCACTTCGCACGCAAACGTGGGGTTCTTTCACGGCGCAGCGCTGCCCGATCCGGCTCGCTTGTTGCAAGGCACCGGCAAGTTCATGCGCCATGTGAAGCTGAGACCGGGAACGGCCACAAACGCCGCAGCGCTAAGCAGGCTCATCGAGACGGCGTATTCGGATATAAAGGCGCGCGTCGAAAACGGCTAGTTCGGATGAAGTCTAAGGAAGGCACGATTTATCGGGCCCCTACAAAGAGCCGGATAAATGAGCGTCGCCGGCACATGCGTGAAGGGAAAAGGTGGCGAGGTAAACTTGCCGCTACGGCAGAAAAAAAGCACAGCCAGGAGTGGCTGTGCCACCAAGACCGAGATGCCGGGCTTGCCGGTAAAGGCGACCGGGACACAAAGAACGTGGAAGCCCGGCGCTACGAAACAAACGCGAAAAGGGGAGAAAGCTCAGCCGAGCAGGTCGCCATATTTTTGAAGAGTGGGCCAGGGGACAGGGCGATCCGGGAACTTCACACCGACGCCGAAGCGATCGTCGTCGGGCAGCTTCTGACAATAAACGACCTTCCCGAAGGCAGGGGGGGCATGCAGGGGAGTAACGCGTACCACATCGCCGGGGTGCCAGGCTTGTTTCGAGAATATGCGGGCGCCGTGCGGGCTGATGTTATCGGTGAAGGTCTTCTCTCCATCGGCAGACGAGCTTATCAACGGCGCGAGGCGCACGACGACGATAATCGGCAGCCGCCTTTCGATGCGGCCAGTGGGGCCGTAGTCCAAAGATATCTCGCTCAGACCTTGACTAGGTAAACCTGAGGCCTGGCGGCGCGCGGATTCAGGTGCGGACGTTCGTCCAGTTCTTCGGGGACAAGCGTCTGACTCGGCGCGGCGATGGTTCCGGTGCGTGGTCCGGTGCTGGGACACTCGATCAGGCACCTGGAAGACCCCGTCAGCTACCTCACGGCGGTATTGGGTAGCATTTGGAATTGCCGCTTACAAGCCAGTGAAGACCTTAGTACTTTAGTGCCAGACGGTTGCAGCTATTCAATGCTGCAGCTACTCGGATCAAATTTGATCGCCGCCGAATCTCGTCAATTCCTTTCCGAGCCAATCCTCCACGAGCCTTAATTTGCCGACGGCGAAACTCGGTGCTGCGATGGCCGCTTACGCCTTGGCGTCGGCCAAGGGATCCAACGCCCCTCGAAGCAAAATGGCGATGGGTTTTCCAGTGCGGCCAACTAAAGTGATTTCCAAATTGCCGGAATTGTCGACCTCACCGCGGAACTCGCCGAACTGGTTGGTCATCGTGTTGACGACACTCTCGCGGCCATCCGAAATCGTGACCTCCACGTCGCGGCCAACCATTTCCGGATGGCTGAGGTCCACCAACTGTCCGGTGATTGCAAGGCGATTCTGGTCCGGCTGCGATTCGATTTGGAAATCGATCTGATACGGATCGGCGCGGTAGAGCATTTGCCGGACACGCATGGCCCCCGAGCGAACTCCCACCAGCGCCGGCTGTAAAAAGCTGTCGTACAACAACTGAACGAGGCCGCCGGTTTCTCGCCGCTTGGATGCGGGGCCCTTCACCGCGAACACTGACTTGACCGCGCGAACTTTTTGCGGGGGCGGCTGGTAACTGGCTTCGGCCGCCGCGGCTTTGGCTACTTTCTGCCAGAGAGCGTCCGTCTCCTGGTGACTCATAGCCGTAAATTGCAGCATGTACATCCCCTCATCAACTTTTTGCCGTTTTCGCCGCTCGCCAGCGGATGGGTCAACGCAACGTCACCCATGGAAAAAGGAGCATGCACGATGGAGAAAAATATAGATTAGGCGGTGATGACCCTAGCGTTGCTTGGGGTGAATACCCCAATTTGCGAAGGAAAATGCGAAGAAAATCTTTGGCTTGAGGAAATTGTAATGTTGTGTTTCTCCCAGTCCGAATGGAACGGCGCCGCAAGGCTTCGGTTTCGAATGTTTGTTGTTGCGGGCGGAGTTCCCGCGTAGAATCCGCGCAAGTTGCTCTGTGGAGGGCACCATGATTCATCGCCGAGGATTCTTGTCTTCGTTCGCCGGGATTGCCGGTGCGCTGGGAACGGCGCCGAAGTGGACGGCACTGCTTGAACAGGAAGCGCCCAGGCTGCCGGACAGCACGCTTTATGGTTCGAACGAAGAAGCGTATTGGACGGAACTGCGCAAACAGTTTCTGATTCCGGCCGACGAAGTTTATCTCAACAACGGGACGGTGGGATCGTCGCCGATGCCGGTGCTGCGCGCGGTTTTCGACGGCTACAACGATACGGAAAAAATGGCGCAGAGCGATCCGGAAGATTATCCGATTTGGGGCTATGGCGCGTGGAACGAATTTCGCGACCCGCTGGCGGAGTTCGTCGGCTGCACGCGCGATGAACTCGCGCTGGTGCGCAACGCGACGGAAGCGAACAGCTACATCGCCAACGGATTGGACATGAAGCCGGGCGACGAAGTGTTGATGACCGACCAGGAGCATCCTGGAGGGGAGCAGCCGTGGAATCTGCGCGCGAAGCGATACGGAATTGTGGTCAAGAAAATTACGCTGCCGAAGCCGGTGCCGAATGCGGCCGCAGTGCTGAATCTTTTCAATGACGCGATTACGCCGCGGACACGCGTGCTGTTCTTCAGCCACATTACGACGGTAACGGGAGTGGTCCTGCCCGCGAAGGAACTGAGCGCGCTGGCGCGTTCGAAGGGAATTCTGTCCGCAGTGGACGGCGCGCATGTAGCCGGAATGATGCGGCTGAACCTGCACGAGCTGGGCTGCGACATGTACACGTCAAGCCCGCACAAGTGGTTGCAAGCGCCGAAGGGCAGCGGGTTTCTTTATGTGCGAGATGAGGTGATCGACCGGCTTTGGAACACCATCGTTACTGCCGGGTGGGATGAACCGAAGCTGCGCGCGGAACGCTTCCAACGCATCGGCAGTTCGAACGTGCCGGCCCTTTGGGGAATGCGCGCGGCGCTGCAACTGGCGAATCAAATCGGGATGGAGAGGATCGAGAAGCGCCACAGGCAAATGGCGGACTACATTTTGAAAGAGATGGTGCAGCGCGGGGCGGAGTCCTGGACGTCGCCGGATGCGGCCCTGCGTTGCGCGATTGCGTCGGTCAATGTGGCGCCGATACAAATTACGGAAATCGAAAACTGGATGTGGAAGACGAAGAAAATCCGAATAAGGGGAGGCGGGCCGTCGAAGATCCGTCTGTCGACGCCGTACTACCTTCTGCGAAAGGACGTAGACAGATATTTGGCAGCTTTCGATGAGTATAAGAAAGAGAAAGCAGCAGCATGAAAATCCCCCCAAAGACAAGGCTTCTCCGCTAAGATAAAGGGAAGCGCTTCCGCCTAATCTGCCGTTGAAGCACGACCTTCGCTTCCTGACCGGGGTCAGAGGAAAGCATGGCGACCTCTCGCAAGATTCTTGTCGTCTCTGCGCTGGCATTGGGTTGCCACTTTGTCTCGCTAGCCGTTCATTCCGCGTTCGCCAGCAGCATCGTTGAATTTGTACTCATTATCTTGGCAGCGACCGCTTGTTTCCAGACGGCAAACCGCGCTTCTGGTTTCGCGCGCCGTTTCTGGCGGCTAATGGGCATCGCGTTTGCCCTCTACTCTGCCGGCCAAGTGCTAGCGACCTACTACGACAGCGTCCTGCACGCATCGCTGACGGAGTGGTGGCCAAGCGACATTCTTTTTCTGTATCACGTCGCGCCGATGGCCATGGCGCTCTTTCTGTCCGACGACAGCGCGGAGTCACGTGTCTACCGATGGCAGCGTTGGCTTGATTTCCTGCAAATCGGGATCGTCTCGTTCTCCGCCTACTTCTTTTTCCTTTATCTGCCTTTGCATTCAGTGCGGCGGCCGGAAGAAATTGACGCCCTCTATTGGTGGGTATTTACGTGGCGGAATTTCATTCTCGCGTTTACGTTTGTATTGAGGGCGGTGCTGACAAAGTCGCGACTAGTGAAGTCGCTGTTCGGGCGAATGGCCATTTTTCTGGTGCTTTTCGGAATCTGCGACTCGGTCTTCGTGTACGCCCAGACGTGGCAGGGCCTGAAATTCGGCACCTGGTACGAGCTGCTATGGACGATCCCCCGGATGTTGATGATATGGCTGGCGACCACCTGGGTTCCACCGAAAGAGCCGGAACCCGCACTCAAAGAAAGCTCATCGGAGTCCTTGCTGCTCGCGCAATTTGCGCATATCGCGTTCCCGCTTGTCGTTCTGGCGATGGCGACGTCAGCAATCGGCCAACAGTTGAAGCTTGCGGCGGTGGCGGTGTTGGCATCGTTCGGTTGTTCCAGCGTGCGATTGCTGCTGAGCCAACGTGCGCAGAGTGAACTGCTTGCGCAACAGAAACGCTCGGCGGAATCCTTGAGAACAGCAGAGGCAAAGTTCCGGGGCCTGCTGGAGTCCGCGCCGGACCCCATGGTGGTGGTGAATCGAGAAGGTAGAATCGTGCTGGTGAACGCGCAAGCAGAAGAGACGTTTGGGTACCGGCGAGAAGATATGTTGGGGCAGCCGATGGACATGTTGGTCCCCGAGAAGCTTCGGGAAAAGTGTTTGGAATATCAAGCCAAGTTCCTGGGAGAGCCGCGCAGGGCTTCCATGGGAGCAACCTTGGAGATCTACGGATTGCACCGGCATGGCAGCGAGTTCCCCGTGGAGATCAAGTTGAGCCTGTTGGAAACCGAAGAGGGCTTGTGGGGGTGCGCAGCGATCCGGGATCTGACCGAGCGGCGGAAACTGGAGCAGCAGTTCCGGCAAGCGCAAAAAATGGAGTCCATCGGGACGCTGGCGGGAGGGATCGCGCACGATTTCAATAACCTATTGACGGTCATCCTGAGCTACAGCAGTTCCCTTTCTGAAGAACTCCCAAAAGATTCGAGACACCGCCGCGCCGCGGAGCAAGTCCACGTGGCCGCGGAACGCGGGGCCGCCCTGACCAGCCAGATGCTGGCCTTCAGCCGGAAGCAGGTGTTTCAGTTGCGCGTCGTGAATCTCAACGACATCATCCGAAACTTGCTGAAGATGCTACAGAGGATCATCGGGGAACACATCGAGATCAAGATGGCGCTGGCGGAAGATCTGGCACCGGTAAAGGCGGATGCCGGGCAGCTCGAACAGGTGTTGATGAATCTGAGCGTCAACGCGCGAGATGCCATGCGCGAGGGCGGGAAACTTACCCTAGAGACGCGAAACGTAGAACTGGACGAGGATTTTCTGCGGCTCCACCTGGGGTCTTCGTCAGGGCCGCACACGATGCTTACAGTTTCGGACACCGGGATGGGCATGGACGCGGCGACACTGGCGCGCATCTTTGAACCGTTCTTCACGACCAAAGGGCCCGGGCATGGAACAGGCCTGGGATTGGCGATGGTTTATGGCGTGGTGAAACAGAGCGGCGGGTACATCGGGGTATACAGCGAGGTGGGGAAAGGCACTACGTTCAAAATTTATCTGCCGCAGGTGACCGAGACGGCAGAGAATGCCGTATCGAAGAAACCGCAACAAGATCGCAAGCAAGGCTCGGAGACCATCCTGCTGGTAGAGGACGACGCCGCGGTGCGAGAGCTTGTAAGCGCGATGCTGACTGCGAAGGGGTACAACGTGCTGGTTTCGCAACAACCTCAAGATGTGGGAACGATTTGCGAGCGGCATTCCGGACGCATTCACCTTCTGCTCACGGATATGGTCCTGCCGGGGATGAGCGGGCGCGAGATCGCCAAGCACGTCGGTGCGTTGCGGCCGGACGTCAAAATACTTTTTATGTCGGGTTACACGGATGAGGCGTTGGCCCACAGTCATGGTTTCGAGGGGGAGTTCCAATTTCTGCAGAAGCCGTTCTCCGCGGTTACGCTCACGTCAAAGGTCCGCGAGGTTCTGGACGCGGACGGAATTAACTTCGTATAAAAAGCCGAAACGCCGGGGCCGCCGACCTGATGCTCGTAAGAGCTTTAGCGCATTTCTTGACCCTGCGCGCAAGGGTCGAATACACTACTAAATTCGGAATCAGCCGCTGAAAATGGTGGTGGGTGTTCTGCGGGTGAAAGAGAGCGCACCGCGATTGCGTATTACCTATCGCAAATAACAAAGGGGGATTGTTTTGCCAAAGCGCACATTTCAACCGCGACGCCGCCGGCGCGCCAAGACGCACGGCTTCCGCGTTCGCATGAAGACCAAGGGCGGCCGCAAGGTGCTGGCGGCGCGCCGCAAGAAGGGACGCCATCGGCTCACCCCCGAATAATGCGGCGAACCTGTCGCACAGCGCCGTTTCGAATGTGCGCGGGAATCGGTTCCCGCGCGAAGCGCGGCTGGTGCGGCGCGGAGAGTTTGATGCCGTCTACCGCGCAGGGAAGCGCCGTTCGAGTTCCCACTTCACAGTTTTCTTTCGCGCCAACGAACTGCCCCAGAGCCGCTTCGGCTTCAGCATCAAGAAAGCTCTGGGCGGCGCGGTAGTGCGCAATCGGATCCGGCGGCGCTTGCGCGAGGTAGTGCGCTGCCACCGGCTGGAGATACCCGCAGGATGGGACATCGTCATTCACCCGAAGAGTTCGGTGGCACGCGCGGAGTTTGCGGCGCTGACCGCGGATTTGCTGCGTGTGCTGAAGAACGTGTAATACATTCCTGTGAGGTAGCGTCTGGGACTTCTCCGGATTCGTCCCTCGACACCGTACCGACGCAGGTGAGAACAAGCACAGGCGTCAGGGCGGCGCTGTTTGCGGTGCGATTCTACAAAGCCTATTTGTCAATTCTGTTTGCGGGAAGCTGCCGCTTTGAGCCGACGTGTTCGCGCTATGCCTACGAGGCCATTGAACGATTTGGCGTGGCGCGCGGAATATGGCTCGGGCTGAAGCGGCTGCTGCGCTGCCACCCTCTTTCGCGCAGATTTGGTTACGACCCGGTTCCGGAGAAATGGGAAGAGATGCCAACGAGTTCAACCTCATCAGAAGTTTTACATCCTGAGTCGCACTCATGAACGCTCCGGGACAAAAAGATAAGTTCACGCCGGAGCTGCGGATTCTGGTGGCTTCGCTGTTGTCCTTTGGCGTGATCATTCTCTGGGCAAGGTTTTTCGGACCGAAGCCGCAAATCCCGCCCACACAAACCAATCGCCCGGCGCAGACTGCTCCGGCCACTCCAGGTCCGGCGACATCACCGGCGGCGAATCCATCGCAGCCCGCTGCGGCGTCGGCAACCATCGCTCCTGCAAAGCAGGTGAACGTTGCGGCAAAGAACGATTCGCAGGAGCGCACCATCATCGTCGAGAATAATCTCTACCGCGTGGAGATTTCGAATCGTGGCGCGGTGGTGAAGAGTTGGCAGTTGAAAGGTTACATGGATGACGCCAAGCCGCAGGGTGTGCTCGACGTAGTGCATCCCGAGGCATCGCAACAAACCGGCGACTGGCCTTTCGCCGTCGTGCTCGATGATGAGCAGTTGCAGAATGCGGCAAACGGCGGACTATACAGAGCCTGGGTAAGTGAGCCCGGTCCTGCAGCGGAAACTCACGGCCAGGATTACTCGATTGTTCCCGCGAATCCGATCAAGGCTCCTTCTGGACTGGATTTCGTCTGGAGCGACGGCCACCTGGAAGTCACTAAGCACTTTCAATTTGATCACACGTATGTGGTTCGTGTGGAAACCTCCGCCAAGTTCAACGGCAATCCTATTAAGGCCGGTCTTGGCTGGCTCGGCGGCTTCGGTGATTTGACGGTGACGAACCCCGTGCCCGTGGAAACCGTGACGACGTACTACAGCGAGGGCGGAAAGATCACGAATTTTCCGCACAAGAAGTTGGACGGTCTGGACAAGTGGGGCCCCGGCTTGTGGCAAGGTGGAAAAGATTTCGTCGGCATTGAGGACCGTTACTTCACCGCGGCGTTTCTGCCGCCAATCGTAGGCCGCGGCGATGCCGTCCCGGTGCCGATGGGCGCGCTCGAAACTCGCTACTGGAAGGCGTCGCGCACCGTCAAGGTGAATGGACAAGACACGCTGGAACCGGTCCCGCAAGTAGCCGCCGCGGCAGCAGCGACGCAGCCGCTGGCCCTGCGCGTCTACGTTGGTCCAAAAGATTACGACGATTTGAAGAAGATGAATCCACCGCTGCACGGGCTGATCAATTTCGGTTGGCTGGAGTTTATCGCCGAGCCTCTTTTCCACGGCCTGAAATGGCTGCACACCTACATTCCCAACTGGGGATGGGCCATCGTTGTCCTGACGCTGGTCATCAATATGCTCCTGTTTCCGCTGCGCATTTCGAGTTACAAAACGACGCTAAAAATGCAGCGTGTAGCACCGGAAATCAAAACCATCCAGGAGAAGTACAAGAAATATTCGATGCGTGATCCGCGCAAAGCGGAGATGAACAAGGAAGTGATGGCCATCTACAGCCGCGAGGGCATCAATCCGGTGGGCGGCTGCTTCCAGATGTTCCTGCAAATGCCGGTGTGGTTCGGATTGAATACCGCGCTGCGCTACGCCATCGAGATGCGCCACGCGACTTGGCTGTGGGTTCTGGACCTTTCTGCAAAAGACCCCTATTACATTTTGCCGGTGCTGATGGGTGTGTCCATGTATCTGGTCTCGAAGATGACCCCGATGACGGCGACGGACCCGCAACAGCAGGCCATGATGAAGATCATGCCCATAACCATGGCGGGCATTTTCATGATTTCGCCGATTTCGAGCGGGCTGGCAGTGTATATTCTCACCAGCAGCGTGGTTGGCATCGCGCAGCAGTGGTATTTGAACCGCACCCATCCGGTGCCGGCTCCCGCGAAGCCCGTGCGCGGGAAAAAGTCTTAAGAAACATTTCAGAGAGGCGGAAGCGGTTCGCAACGTTCGAACGACCGATGGCTCAAGTACTCATCCGCGATGGGAAGTTAGACCGCCAGGCCGCTGCCGATGCCCTGCGCCAGTTTCTGGAGAACATCGTCCGCGTCTCCGGGCTCGAGCTAAAGGTGAACGTGCGGCCAATTGCTGCCGAGGGAGAAGGCTCGGGAGGCGACGCGGAAGTCCTCGCCGACATTGACGGCAAAGACAAAGAAATTCTCCTGGAGCACGGCGGCGAAGTTTTGAAAGCGTTCGAACACCTCGCCTTGCGCGCGCTGCGGATGGAACCGGCCTACCATGAAAAGATTCACATCGATTGCGGCGGCTACCGGGCGCTGCGATTTGAAGAATTACGCATGACGGCGCGCGTGGCCGCGGAGCGCGTGCAAAGTTCTCGCCAGCCCTTCCGGCTGAATCCCATGTCTTCGCGCGAGCGCCGCATCGTGCACCTGGCGCTGAAGGATGTAAGCGGCATTCGCACCGAAAGCGTGGGCGTCGGCGAAGAACGCCAGGTCGTCATTCATCCCGCGGACAGCAAGCCCTCCTGGTAGTTCCACTTCACTGCAGGAAGAATGACAGGCACGAACCCCTGTCTTACCGCGTGGCCCAGCCTTGCGAGAGCACGTTCCCATCTGAGCCGAATCGCACACGATAAGTGAAGGCCGCAGGGCGGTCACGGCGTATTTGCGCAAAACGAATGTCGGAGATTTCCACGACCGCGACGTCACCTTCCTTGTGGAAACGCGTTACGGGAAATCGCGAGAACCACAGAACCTTCTGCACTTCGGGAAGGCGCTTAGCAACCTCGATGTACGGATTCGGCGGAGCATCGGGAAAATAATGGTGCTCCAGCGTGAGCAATTCTCCGTCGCTTGCGGGCTTGTCGGCAAGGTCCATGCGTAGTTCGTAGACGCCGCGCTCCGTTCGAACCAGCCCGTCCCATCGCCAAAGCGATGGCGGAAGCGGTAACGCGCCGATGGATTCGACTCGCAAGGGATACAGCTCAGCGAACTTCTGGATGCGAAGGAGTGCAATGTGGTGCGCGTAGGCGGCGCACGCGATGTAGATCATCGCCGCGGCAAACCCAGCGCGATTCCACGTACGGTGCCGGATTCTCACGCCCCATCCGAACAGTGCGGGCAGGAGAAACAGCGCGCCAAAGATCAGCATGGCACTCAGAACGACACGCCCGGAAATGGGAGCTCCGGCACGTTCACCAATCTTCGCGATGAGAAAGGGCGCGGGGAGGAACATCAGCCACATCCCAATGGCGCGGCGCTTCTCCTTTTCCGGGTGGGCATATACCCAGGCGAGCAATTGCGGAACAAGGAGAATCGCGGTCAGCGTGAAATCCACGATGAAAATAATGTCCCACGCAGGGCGCGACCACTGCAGCGGAGACCAAATCATCGTGCCAAAAGAAGTCACCAGGTCGAGCAGGATATGGCTCAGGACGCCCACCGCATAAATTCCCGTCAGCGCCAGGAATGATGCTGCTTCCCACTTCCGCGAATTGGCAAACGCGCGTGTGATCCATGCGAGCAGCAACGCCCAAAGTGGAAGCAGGACCAACGAATGCGTGATGCTGCGGTGCCAGGTGATTACCAGGAGCCTGTCGTGAGAGAAAATGTCGCGGAGCACATCGGAGTCGGGAAAGATCGCGCCAAGCATCAGCGACCACGTGACGATGCGGCCAGGGTTCATCGGCTGCGAGGCGAACATATTCTCGCCGCCGAAGACGGCTTTCCCAATCAGCGCCCCGGCAATGCCGTGAGTGATCGTGTCCATCGTTAGAGTCTATCTGATGAGGTCTTGGGGCGACATTCTAGCGGACAGATAAGAGCGGATTCGTCTTTGGGATGACTTTGCCAATGCGCTGCGCGGCGACGCCGTGGCGGTCGAGAGTGGCGACCGCGGCATCCGCAGATTCTGGCGAGATGGCAATCAGCAGGCCGCCGGACGTTTGCGGGTCGAAGAGCAGGTCGCGATATTCCTGTGAAACGTTCTCAGCGAAACCAACGCAATCGCCAATGAAATCGCGGTTATTCTTCAGCCCGCCAGGGAGAAATCCTCGGCGCGCGGCTTCGAGGGCGCCAGGAAGGAAGGAAATCGCAGCATGATCGACCTCCAGAGAAACAGCTTCGATTCCTCGTTCTGGGCTACCCAGCGCCATCTCGCGCGCGTGGCCTAGCAATCCGAATCCCGTAATGTCCGTCACCGCGTGAATAGGTTGCGTCGTTCCGGCCTTTTCTTGCGCTTCTTGCAACGCCTCGGAAGCGGCTCGATTTACCTGCGTCATGGAGGCAATCGCCGCGTCCAAATCCGCCGCTACCGCGCGATCTTTTTTCAGCGCCGTGGAGAGCACCCCCGTTCCGAGAGCCTTCGTCAATAGCAGAACATCCCCCGCTTGCGCGCCGACATTTCTCCACACGCGCTGCGGATGAATGATACCGGTAACCGCGTACCCAAACTGAATATCGTCATTGCGAATCGAGTGTCCGCCGATAACGCTGCACTTTGCTTCCATCATCTTCGAAAGGCCGCCGCGAATGATCTGCTCCAGAATCTCCAGATCTCCCTTGTCTGGAAATCCCACAATCGAAAGCGCGGAAACCGGCTTGCCTCCCATGGCATACACATCGCTCAGGGCATTCGCCGCTGCAATTTCCCCAAAGGTATGCGGATCATCGACGATCGGCGTAAAGAAATCCACTGTTTGAACCATCGCCATTTCGGGGCTCAGCAGATACACCCCGGCGTCGTCGTTGGTATCAAAACCAACGAGTACATTCGGATCAGTTGGCCGCGGCAAGCGGCGCAAAACGGAATCCAGCAACCCTGGACTCAGCTTCGCCGCTCAACCCGCTGCCTTGACCATGGCCGTGAGTTTCACGGATGGGGTCAAACCGCACCTCGCTGTAATGCGCTTCGATTATAGCGATGTGCTGCCGTTTGTGCTCGCGTGCAGTGTGCCTTTGCGTACTTGCACTGTGCATGGGGAAAGTGTTCTGATTCGCGGATGCCCTGGGACACTTGGCTGATCTTCCTGGTGCTTGGCGTCGTTCTGCCTTGGCGCGGACGAGCACGCATGAAGGAACTGCTGGCCATGCCCCGCGTCAACACCGCGGAGCGCCTCTCCCTTTACGCCTCAACCATTGCCTTTCAATGGCTTGCCGTTGCCGTTGTAGCATGGCGCGCTTGGGCGCACGGTTTCACGGCCTCCCAGTTTGGTCTAGTCGTCCCTGATAGAAGCAAGATTCTCATCGCAGCAGTTGTTGGCACCGCGACGATCGCGTCTCTTCAGTGGCTGAACCTGCGACGCATGGGGAGAATTCCTGTCGAAGCGCGAGGCTCCCTTCAAGCCATCGCGGAACGCATTTTGCCGCAATCTACGGTGGAGTTGATTCCCTATCTCGCGCTAGCGATAACCGCGGGCCTCTGCGAGGAGTTTCTTTATCGCGGATTCGCTATGGCCGTTCTCCTCCACGTTGGATTACCAGCATGGGCGGTAGTGCTGCTGTCTTCCGTCCTTTTCGGGCTGGCGCACAGTTACCAGGGGCGCGGCGGGATTGTGATGACGCTCTTGATTGGCCTCATTCTCGGGACGAGCCGGTTCGCGTACGGGAGCCTGGTGCCCGCGATTTTCTGGCACAGCGGCGTGGATGTGGTCGCCGGAACGGCGGGACCACGATACTTGACGCCGAGGGGAGCTAGTAGCCAAGAAAGGGAAAATGTGATACACTAGAACTAAATAGTTACTACTATGACAACAACTATCTCAGTCCCCTCAGTCGCCGTAATACGCCGTGCCCTGACGGAATTCAGTCTCCCTGCCTACGACGATCAAGTGCTTCAAATTCAACAATATATAAAGATTTTGCTGACTTGGAATGAAAAAGTCAACCTTACGGCAATTCGCGACCCGCTGGAGATCCTTCACCGGCATTTTTGTGAGAGTATGTACGCTGCGGAGGCCCTTTCTTTGGAAAAGGGTCGGCTCGCCGACGTGGGTTCTGGAGGCGGTTTTCCAGGCTTGGCGCTGAAAATTATCCGGCCTGGTTTGCAGGTTTTTCTGGTCGAATCGAACATCAAGAAGGTTACATTTCTGGCGGAAGTCATTCGTGAATTGGGACTTAAGGGCGCACAGGTTCTTGCTCGACGTTATGAAGAGCTTGGCGAGGAGATAGCGCCTCTGGAGCACATCTGTTCTCGTGCTCTGGGCGAATTTCCTGGCTTTCTCGAGTGGGCTAGATCGGAACAGATTGCGGCGAAACGGGTTATTCTGTGGATTGGAGCCCGGGATCTCCCTGAAATCCAAAGCATCAATGCGTGGGAGTGGCAAGAACCTA
>Ga0209472_1001333_pt1 | contig 14332 bp, 9 predicted proteins | sample GraSoiAngelo_130_FD_185887 | JGI IMG/M metagenome (GOLD analysis project Ga0209472, IMG submission 185887) | Grasslands soil microbial communities from the Angelo Coastal Reserve, California, USA - 14_0929_02_20cm (SPAdes) (version 2) | ecosystem: Environmental > Terrestrial > Soil > Grasslands ...
CGATATTTGCCGCGCTGAGCATCAATCGCCGGGGTCTCGCCTTTCTAGGAACTCTCGGTTTCATGACAGCCTTCTTTGGCGCGCGAGTGTTCGCAATTCTGAACCCAACCGTAGTCGTCGCACAAGGGAATATCCACTTTCACCATTTCTGGTACGGGCTAGGAATGATTACGCTGGCAGGCTGGCTTGGCATTGCTTTCAACCGGCCGAGGCTAGTTAGAACGTACGCGATGATCTTCGGCCTCGGTGCCGGGCTAATCGGAGATGAAGTGGGATTACTCTTAACATTCGGCGACTACCAGTCGAGTCTTACTACAGATTTTTTCGTCGGAGTGATCGGGTTCATCATTCTCGCAAGCACTCTGGTCAGATACAGGAAGATCGTCATGAAAGACGTGACACATACGAGCTGGAATGAACGGCTCATCTACATCGGAATAAATCTAGCCGGACTATCAGCAATCTTCTTCGCAGTAAACAGCATCACACCCGGTCTAGTGCTGGCCGCGATCGGAATAATTCTGATCATTTCAGCATTCGAAGCGGCAAGAGCAGGCATAGCCGCCGGAATTATCTCGGGAAGCATTGCGGCGGTAGGGAATTTTCTACTTGCTCAGAACTATGATGTCATCGGAACAACGTTCGAGGGCACCCCATTCGCGCCTACAAGCGCAATTGAAAGTCTAGCGGCTGCCACGATCTATGTTCTAGCCGTAGACGTGTTTCTTTCTGGAGTTATCGGTGGCGCCATTCTGGGACTAATCTTCGCGAGGTTACATGACCGATACTTGAGAAGCAGCAGCCTTCGAACTCGAGGAATCATATTCGGCTTGATTCTCTGGATACTGCTGAGCCTATCCAGTTTTGGCTCCGAGTTCGGGCTGCTATACGACACCATCTCAGTAATAATCGGACTAGTAGCGTACCTAGCGTATGGAATCCTACTGGCTCGATTCTTTCCAAGATTCAAACGAACCATACCCTATACCCGAAAAGAGTCGGATGAGCAACAGGCGATCCCTGCGGGAAAAGCGTGAGAAAGTCCTCTCGGGTTTTACAGTTCGAAATTTGATCGAGATGCCGTGATCAGATCTTGCTCTGAACGGACCCGGTCACCGGCACGATCTCTCGACCGACTACACCGAGGTTCTTAGAGAGATTGTCAAAGTCAGATGCAAATACTGTGGTGCGTTGAATCTTGAGACCAGTCAAAACTGCTCGAATTGCGGAGCACATCTCCGACAACTCAGTTCTGAATATTTGACATTGAGATGTGAATATTGAGAAAAGATAGAATTCACCGACCGTATCTTACGAATCCTGAGGAACTTATTCTCCGAAAATCGGATGGATGCGTAGCGCAAGTTAGAAAGTGAGAGAAATACGGTAATTTTGGGCAAACAATCCCAGAATAGTTATTAGATTTGAAATCATCCCGAGAATACAATAGATTTATATTTAAAAGTCAGCTTATATGTGATACGGTGAATTCGGGACGCGAGCTAAGCCCAAAAAGAAGAGTAAGAAGTAGAATCCGACGGATTGTCTAATTTCTACTTCGAAATTCCCGAGTTTCTTTTCTTTCGTACGAGATGGATGCAGAACCGTGTTCGGGGGAACGCGGCTCTAAGCTCCTCTGTAATCCAATAGCGCCAGAATGAACATGGCGTGAGACCAGGCGAGTGGCGACGCGGATATCGGCTCTCCATTGTCCTTGTGAACCTGTTCGGCGAAGAGTTGCAGCTCGTCGACGTGTTTCACGCACCATTCGATGAGGGTCTTCGCCTTCTCATAATTTCCCTGCTGGCAACGGTAGAGCGCCATCCAGAGGGTAGTGATGAACCATGGGTTCCCTCCGTGGTACGTGTCGCCCGGGTATCGTCCTATTCCTTCGGAAGCATACGTGAATGCGTTCTCGATCTGTCGAGAACTACTGAGGATTCGCGGATCGTCAGGTTCAAGAACTCTGAACGGGTATGTGAGGCCGAGGATTGCAGTGTCTATGGAAGAGTCATGGGGTTTGACTGATTTCAAGAATCGGCCGCTCTGCTCGTCCCACAGGTGCTTGACTATTGCAGTCTGCAGATTCTTGGTCTCGTTTGACCATGCGTTGGATAGCACTTCGTAACCGAGGGTTGAAGCGATTCTAGCACTTTCTCTTAGAGCTGCTGTTGCTGCCGCGTTAGTGTATGTGTGAAGAGCCTGTTTTTCTTCCCATAGGTCAAAGGAGGGTCCTACGAGGCCAGTGTCGGCGTCCCTATTTCGAAGGAGATGCTCGACGCCCTTCTTTACTGTCGGCCACATGTCAGCAAGAAACTCCTCATCCCTCGTCAAAGTGTGGTGCTGGCCGATGCCCCACAGAATGGTCGCGCACTGATCTTCCTGCTCTCCCCAAGAAGGACCTGGAGATTTTTCAACATGGTATCTCTGAGCCCAACCGCCATCAGGCTGCTGGACTTCCTTGCACCATTGATAGAATGCCGCCGCGTCGTGATTGTAACCACAACGATCCAGAGCATATGCGACGTACGTCCCGTCTCTCGACCAGACATAGCGATAGTCAGGCTCCAGAGTTGGGGCTGCGATTATTCCTCCAAGGTCAGGAGAGACGAGCGTCTGGAGGGTTAGTAACGATCTTCGAAGCAGTTCTCTCCAATGTTCCTGGACCACTGTAGCCTTGTTTCTTCTCAGCCAGTCCTGGCAGGATCGATTCACATCGTTGACCATTTCTGCGAGCGAACTTTGTCTTGCCTCTTCCAAGATGTCGAGGGCCTGTTGCTTGTTGTGGCCGAAGGTCATCAGAAGGACAAGCTGCTCCCTCGCACCCTGTGGTAGGTCGCCTAGATTCCATTTCAGACAGGAATTTACTCCCTTCACACCTGCATGCAGGGCTAGGGAGTTTCCGCCGAGATGACCATCCTTTGCATCGACAAAGGCGTCTGAGCCCTCCTCATGTACTCCGCACTGGTGTTGTGAAGAGGGTTTGTCTGCACCATATGTGAACCAGTAATGTCGCTTGTACGAAACTACGCTGTCAGTCTTCTCATCATAGTAGCAAGCGTCACCCGACGGTGTCTCGGCTATGTCGAAATCGTTGTAATAGAGAAAACTGATCTTCAAAGCCTCACTCCCCCCGTTGACCACTTCGAAGATCCGCACCAGAACGTCCTTGCTGGGCAGGACAAGATCCGTGGCCTTTACCTGTATCCCGTCCGGGTTCGCAAAACTTGTTTCGAGAATGGTGCTATCAGGAAGAAATCGCTGTTTCCTAATCCAGGGGTCGTCGGTCAACCAGCTGAAAGATTCGCTACCGTTCCGCCCGGCCAAAATTCCGGGGAGGGATCCGCGAACGTGTTGAGGATAATTGTGGCTTGGCCAGAAGAGGTGCCGCAACTCCCCGTTCTTCCCAATCGTGATCAGGGTTGAACGGTTTCCCATTGGGGCTTGCTGGCTGGTTGAAAACATCTCCCGGTGCCCTGTAAGTGAGTCGGAGGTGTCGGGAATCTTAAATGGGTTAGGTATCTGTGCACCGACTGTTGACGGTACAGCTACAATCGGCATTCCTTGGAATCACAATGCAATCCAACGATGGACGGAGCGCCAACCGTCTCTTCTCCGGTTCGAAGCCTTTTACCACATGACCCTGTTTCATCAACGTCCTTGCTAGATCTGACTAAGGGATTCTCCTTCGGCATAGACCTCGACGATCCCTGGAGATATAGCGGGATGAATCCTCCGCGATCCATAATCATTCCTCATCTACTTTCGATCAGCCTACCTGAGGGGAAGATCTTGGACGAGGCTGATGACCGGGAAATCCGTGCACGTGGTGAGGTGGAATCTGGGACTGTCGCGGGCAGAGCTGTCGTCTCATTATCCGACTATCTGGTTCAGTCAAAGGTTGACTTCGTACGTTGCTGGTTTCCTTGGAAATATTTTGAACCTCTCCCGATTGCCGAAGCAAACTTGGATCACCTACTCGAGGAGTCTTACTCTCATTGGCCTCTAGACGACCTTGTCATTACACTAACAAGTCACGGCATAGGCATTGTTCCAGTCATAGGTTGCGGGTATCATCGGATGCTTCCACAAGGGCTGGAGCCCGACAAGAACAAGACTCTCTATTTGAAACGCATCTCGACACACGCGAGGCTGCTCGTTCGCAAGTATAAAGATCAAGTCAAGTGCTGGCAGATTGAGAATGAGCCCAACTGGTGGACCGCACATGAGGCCGGCGGATGGCGTTCGGGATCATCGTGGATTCGTGACCCAATATTCAATCAACAACTCCTGCGTAGACTCAATACAGCTGTGCACACCGAAGACTCATCCGCTAAGACAATAATCAATCTTGAAGCTGATGCTAAAACCTTGGATCCCGGAGCTTACTCTTCTTCATGCGACATTTTCGGCTTAGACTTCTACCCAAACTATAGGTCCTCTCACCCGATCAATACGAAGGTCCTGAAATTGGCTGACGATGTGGCCAAGGCTCTAGGCAAACCCGTGATGATATCCGAAACAGGATATCCCAGTGGCCCATCTTTCCTGGGATACTCGGCTGAGCGCCAGGCCGAGTATGTTGCCAGTGCCTGTAGAGATGCGCACCAACTCGATGGCGTGACCGGTATTGGAATCTGGCGCTATATCGACACCGCCTGGAGATCATTTCCTCCCCAAGAGAATCATTTTGGATTGTTCGACAACAAAGGCAGTCAGAAACCCGGTTGGGCCGCATTCTCGAAAGTTATCGAAGAATTGAAATGAGTGAACACAAACAAAGATGTCGAAGTAGTTAGTCGAATGAAGGGCAAGACGCTCAAGGACGTCATCGGGACCGAGGAGAGGAGTCTCTACAAGCTGATCTCGCTAATCGCCGATCTGTCGACCCTCGTCCGAGAGATGATTCCGAGAGAGCTCGGATTCGCCGGAGGCATCAACCCATATGGGGAGAAGCAGTTGCAGATCGATGTCTGGTCAAACGATCTCTTTACCAAGAAGCTCTTGAGGAGTGGTCTTGTAAGAAGAGTAGCTTCGGAAGAAATGGAAGAAGTCGCAGAGGCCAAAGCGGGAGAGTACTCGATTGTTCTTGACCCTTTGGACGGTTCGTCGAATCTGAAGAGCAACAACTTGCTAGGAACCATAGTCGGAGTCTACCGGGAGAAGCCTCTGCCTGCGAGAGGAAGGGACCTTCACGCTGCGATGTACTTCCTCTATGGACCGTTCCATCAACTCGTTCTCGCGCTCGAGGATGGGGTTCGGACCTTCGCAGCCCTCGGCAGAGGATCTGAGGGAGCCAGATTCGTTTCGGACGGTCTGATTCGCCAGCTTCCCAAGCCACCGATGGTCTACGGTATCGGAGGCCTAAGGGAGAAATGGACTCCAAGAGTAAGAGAGTTCGTGGAGAGCCTAGAGAAGCGCAAGATGTCCCTGCGATACGGCGGGTCTTTCGTAGGCGATTATAACCAGGTCCTGACCAAGGGAGGGTTCTTCGCATATCCCGAACTGACCGACGCTCCCGAAGGGAAATACAGGTTGCAGTTTGAATCGAACCCGATCGGGTTCATCACAGAAAAGGCGGGAGGCCAAGCGAGCACAGGAATGGGTAGGATTCTCGATGTTGAACCCACGAGTATCGTCCAGCGTATCCCGACGTATCTAGGCGATTCAGAGCTGGTCCAGGAGTTCCAATCGACCTACAAATACAAGGGCCAGACCGTATGAAGCTGCGGGTCTCGATTGAGCCTTCAATCCTGAGTGCTGACTTTGCCCGGCTAGGCCAACAGGCGAAAGAAGCGGAAGACGCCGGGGTAGAAGGTATCCAGATTGACGTGATGGATGGCCATTTCGTTCCAAACCTGACATTCGGACCTGGAGTCGTCAAGGCGTTGAGAAAATCAGTAAACCTATTCTTGGACGCTCACCTGATGATCGACAATCCTCAGAGCTTTCTCGAAGAATTTGCGCGCTCAGGCGCAAACAGGATCATCGTACACGAAGAGGTGTGCAAAGATCTTCCCGCGGTTCTCCAGTCGATCAGAAAGCTAAAGGTCGAGGCAGGGGTTGCCATAAACCCCAAGACGCCTGTCGGCGCGATTGAGAGCGTCCTCGACATAGCTGACTGTGTCCAAGTTATGACAGTTCACCCGGGATTCGCGGGGCAGCGTTTCATGGAAGATCAACTCAGCAAGATTCAGCGTCTAAGGCGAGAGATAAACCAGCGGCACTTGAAAGCATCAATCGTTGTCGACGGAGGAATCGATCCCAACACAGCTCCGCTAGCAGTGAGATCTGGCGCTGCGGTCCTGGTTGCCGGGTCCAGCGTCTATAACCCATCAGCATCAGTCGCCCAAAACGTCGCGACGTTAAGAAACAGCATAGCATCCACAGTCGCCGCGATAAGCTCAGATTGAAGTAGAGAACCGGCCACATCCTCCATCGTTATCATGACAGACGACTCGCAAGCCGGCTTCTCTACACTAAGCGATCTCGAAGAGGCCGCCTCAAAGAAGACCGAAAGGTCCGCCTGGGCCTACATCCAAGGCGGTGCAGGCGAGGAATGGACGGTGGGGGCGAACCGCGAAGCCTTCCATCGCAGGACCCTGCGACCGAGAGTTCTTGTTGATGTTGAGAACCTAGAATTTGGCACGACTCTGCTGGGAACTAAGGTGTCTGCACCGTTCTACGTATCTCCAACTGCTTCTCACGGCCTCGTGCATCCAGATGCGGAGGCTGCGACAGCAAGAGCCGCAAGCAAAGCCAACATCCTCGCTAGCTTCAGTACACTATCCTCAATCTCAATGGAAGACATCGCCAAGGCCGCTCCGACAGGTCCCAGATGGTTCCAGCTCTACCTACAACCAGAATTCTCAGCCACGAAGAGCCTCGTCGAGAGGGCCGAGAAGGCCAATTACAAGGCCATAATCCTAACTGTTGACATGCCGGTCGCGGGCACCCGCGACAAGGAGAACCAAGCAGGCTCTCCATTGGCCTCTACCATCGTTTTGGGAAACGGTAGGGAAGTTGTTCGTCCTCTCAGAAACCCTATCGTCGATGGCGATCACGCTCATATTCGCAAGGAAGCCTCCAACACCTGGGAGGTCGTAGATCGTCTTCGCGAAATAACTCGACTCCCGTTGGTGCTGAAAGGAATCCTCACACGTGAGGATGCTCGACGGGCTTCTGATCACGGCGCTAAAGGCGTTGTAGTTTCTAATCACGGCGGGCGCCAGTTGGACCGTGCTCCCGCCTCGTTGGATGCTCTTCCAGAAGTGGTGGAAGAGGTCGGGTCTGAGGTCGAGGTTTACTTTGACGGTGGAATCAGGCGAGGCAGCGATATTGTAATGGCTCTCGCCCTCGGAGCCAGAGCGGTCGGGCTCGGACGTCTTGTTTTCTGGGCCCTCGCAGCTGGGGGAGAAGCAGGCGTCTCAAAGCTGCTATCTCTCCTCAAGACAGACCTGGCGACCGTCATGGCCCTTACGGGTCGGCGGACTCTATCTGAGATAGACAACAGCCTCGTTGACGCTGCTCGGTAGTTTTCCTGGTTGCTCAGGTGCGGCTTGATCCAAAGGAAGACTTCAGACGGTTTAGTTGAGCGTTTAGAAGCTTATCACTGATTTGATGTCGTCCTTGGTGGGACTGTATGCCTTCGAGAAGTCAGACGGTCCGACCATTTTGGTGAACAGCGACTTGAGAATTCCGGGAAATCGCTGTTGGATGGTTTTGAAATCTTGAATCCCGCTGACAAAGTATCGTTTGTTCGCGTTTACTGATCCGAACGTTATCTTGTTGCCCAGGACGATATCATCGTAGGAGTGTCCGATATCTTGCGTAGCAAGTTTGGGCTGATAGATCCCCAGCAGGCAGAGAACTCCATTGTTGTTCAGTAAGCCTTGCGCTTCCGCGGCCAGCGTAGCTACCCCGGTCTCCTCCAGGATCAGGTCAAACTTCCCGAGACTAGTGATTGATTGATCGTTGGCGTTGACGTAGGTCCCTCCAATCTTCTCGACAATGCGAGCCTTGAGGCTATCCTTTGGTCTTGTAGCAACCGCGGTCACATCGAGCCCTCTGATTCTGAGGAGCAACACCGTGAGGAGGCCTACGGGTCCTGTTCCCAGGACGAGTGCCCTCTGGGGCTTCCAGATCATTCTCTCCTGAATCTTGAAACTCTGGAAGACACCCTTCCCAGCAACACTCGTCGGCTCCAGTAGAACTGCTACATCCGACAATTCAGCGGGCACTGGAACTAGGAAGTTGATGTCTGACACCGAGTATTCCGAACAGAAGCCGTGGAGGCCTTTGATTCCATGCTCCTTGTACTGTCCGGTAAGGCACATGTCAGATTCGCCGTTCTGACAGTTGAGGCATCCGTCAGGTCGTCTCACAGTTGGAACTACAAGATCGCCTTTCTTGATTCCTGCAGAATTGCTCGGTGCCTCTTCGACGGTGGCCAGACATTCGTGTCCGAGTATGAGATAATCGGAACCTGAGGGCGCTTCTCCGTATGAGCCTTGAATTATCTCCAGGTCAGTTCCACAGATACCGATCCTGTCGGTTCGAAGGAGAGCCTGTCCAACGGAGGGGATAGGTCGAGGGGCATCAATGAGGTGGACACTGCCAGCTTTGCCAGGAGTTACGGCGATTGCTTTCAGAGAACTATCCTATCCAAATGAGCAAGGTTTGGGACGAGACTCCGTTACGATTCCTTTCAGTTCTTCAGTAGTCGCCGCTGTTGCTGATGGTCTAAGGAGTCTTTTGTAGACTATCGAGTCGCGCCCTGACGGTTTCTACCAATTGCAGTCTTAGATCTTCTCCCCGTAGTTTCTTCTCCTTCAGATCTGCGAGCTGCTTGGCGAGCGTATTGTCGCCCAACATTTTGACCCAGTTCTCAAAGTCACCGCGTCCGAGATGGAACTGGAGGGAGTTGAGGTCGATAGTGTTGAGGATTCCCAGAAAGTCGGGAAGGTTTCGGGCTGCCGCTCCGGTCGGAGCTCCAATGGCTCGGTAGAAGTAGAACGCGTTCTGTGGAGGTACGCTTCGGAGAACGTTTGAAGCGACGTTTCTCAAAATCTTGTTTGCCAAAGTCTCACCTGTTTCCTCTTCGAGTGTCGATCGGTGCTTGGCTATGAAACTTTGGCTATTTATCTAGAAGACAACCGAGGATGAGCTGGGAAAAAATGCCTGCCGCTAATCCCAAGCTTCCCTCAAAGGCCTCTCTACGTTCTACGAGTCGGAGGGTTTCGAAAGTCTGGATGTTTTCGCACGAGTGTGCCGGTCTCGCCCAGGCTGGCGGTCTGGGAGAAGCGGTCGCGGGATTGTCAAAGACCCTGGCTCTGGATTCTAAGCTAGATGTCAGCGTGTTTCTCCCAAGTCATGGCAGACACTTGGACCCCAGCATCAGAGAGTCCTATGGCTTACAGGGTCTGGCGACGTTCATAGCTCAAGGGCATCGGACCGGAGTCAACGGATTGTGGTACAACTACCTAGCTGGCATGGAGAAAGGTTCGCGGGACGGAGTCAACTATTTCCTCGCCAAGGGTCTTGATTCAGCAACCAGCAAGTGGCTAGACGATCCGGTAATCTACGATCACGAGGCTACTTTCGAGAAAATGTCCCTTCTCGCACGAACCGTCGGAAGTTACGCTGATTATTTGATCTCGATGGGCCGAGCAAGAGAGCTGCCGGACCTGATTCATGCCCACGACTGGCACATGGTGCCGGCAGGGGTCCTTGTAAAACAACGTCTTGCGGAGAGAGGCATGGCCGTTCCTCTTGTCCTCACAGTCCACCTGTTGAGTGGAGTAATATTGCCTTGGCATTATGCTTCCGAGGAATGGTGCGGAATCAGAGACATACCGTATTCCTTGCGAACGAACGCGAAGCGAGTTTCGACTCTGAAGTTCAGTCAGATATGGCAAGACGTGTGTCGCAACTCCCTGGAAAAGTTCGGATGCTACATAGCCGACTACGTCACATCGGTCAGCAACACGTACCTGAGGAATGATGTCAGCACCTACGTTGGGAACACAATCAGAGGAAAAAGTGGCCACATTTACAACGGCTGCGACTGGAACCCGGCGATCATCGAGTCATCCATCGTCGCAGTTGAATTCGAGAAAATCAGACCGGGGCTTATCGATGGCGCACCGAAACGGTGGGACCTAAGAGAGTACCTGCTCACCAAAGCAATTTCGAAAATCGAGAAGGAATCAGAAATCAAAGGTCCGGCTAGACTCCGCGACGGTTCTCGAAAGAAGGAGGATGGGTCGATAGAGACGTTTCGAAGTGACGGTCCGTTGGTTCTGATGACTGGTAGACTGAGTCCTCAGAAGGGAGTTGATCTGTTGCTAGACGCCATTCCGCTCGTTCGTAGCGCCATACCAGAAACGAAGTTCCTTCTATTCCTATTGCCTTCCAACGATTCTGACCTTACGAAAACGACCCTTGAGAGGGCTAGAAAATATCCCGACAATGCCCGGGTAATCCTCGGCAGACATCCATCCATCTATCTCCTCTCCCACCTCGCAGCAGACGTCTACGCAATGCCCTCGAGGTCAGAGCCTTTCGGGATCAGTGCCCTCGAAGCCATGATTACCGGAAACCCGGTCGTCGGAACAAGCGTTGGTGGCATCACTGAAACAGTTGTCGACCTGTCTGCCAAAGGAGAATCTGGAACAGGAATACTAGTTCCTCCTGAAAACGTTGCAAAGCTAGCAGAGTCTCTTGTCTCTCTCTTGACAATCATGCAGCTCGACGAACTTGGTCAACGGGGAAAGAGAGACGGAGCGGGAATATCTCGAAAAATACTTGTGGAATCAATGGCAAGAATGGTGGCCAAGAATCGAAATCTTGGTTCGAAGATTCGTGAGAATTGCAGAAACAGGGTTGCGGAGAAATTTAGGTGGACGAACGCAGGCCAAATGGCTCTGAACAGATATTCCGCCGCGAGATCCTTGGCCCTAAAAACACTCCAGAAGTAGTTGTGATGCAGGAATGCAACAAGACATCAAGGCGGGCCTCGCAATAATCGTCTTGGGCGCGCTAATCCTCTTGGGTTTGCTGGCATTCGCTGTCCAAGTCCAGTCTTATGCCTGGTTGGCGTTTTGGTCTTTGGTTTCGTAGCGACGGGTCTCATAGGGATGGGACTGTATTTGATCATGCAACGAACCAGGCAACCTGAAATGTAGTACAAATTGTTTCGACTTCTATCAACTCTCAGACTTGAGGAAAAGAGAACTGAATGGTGGCAAAGTCATCGAGATAGAGTGGTCTCTTCCGTGATAACGGTGTGCGTCAGCGGTCACTCCGCCGAGGTTGCCTTGTCCACTTCCTCCATACTCTAACGCGTCGCTGTTGAGAATCTCCTTCCAGTATCCGCCCCCCGGAACGCCAACTCTGTAGTTTCGTCGTGACACTGGCGTAAAATTGCAGACAACGACGATTCGATGGTCTGGGCTTCTGCCCCGACGTGAGAAGCTGATGATGCTCTTCTCCCAGTCCTGGATGTCAAGCCATTCGAATCCCAGTCTTTCAAAGTCGAGCTGATGCATAGCGATCTCTCTAGTGTAAACGGTGTTTAGATCCTTGACCCAGAGCTGGAGCTGTTTGTGCGCTTGCTCATTTGTTAAATGCCAGTCGAGACTCTTCTCAAAGTCCCATTCGTCCCACTGTCCGAATTCCCCGCCCATGAAGAGAAGCTTCTTTCCTGGATGCCCATACATATATCCGAAGAGGAGTCTGAGGTTCGCGAATTTCTGCCAAGTGTCTCCAGGCATTTTGTCGAGCAACGAACGCTTTCCGTAGACGACTTCATCGTGTGATAATGGTAGGACGAAGTTTTCGGCGAAGGCGTACCAGAGGCTGAAGGTCAACTGGTTGTGATGGTGTTTCCGGTAGACTGGGTCTTTCGTCATGTATTCGAGTGTGTCGTGCATCCAGCCCATGTTCCATTTCATCCCGAAGCCTAGTCCCCCGAGATAGATCGGACGTGACACCATGGGCCAGGCTGTTGATTCTTCGGCGATAATCTGCACATCCGTGTGTGCACGGTAGACTGCCTGGTTGAGATCTCGGATGAAAGACAGTGCCTCAAGGTTCTCTCTCCCACCGTACTGGTTTGGGGTCCACTCGCCCTTCTTCCGAGAGTAGTCCAGGTAGATCATTGATGCTACTGCGTCGACTCTAAGCCCGTCAGCGTGATACATATCCAACCAGAACAGCGCGCTGCTCGCTAGGAAGGAGCGGACCTCGCCTTTTCCGAAGTCGAAAATGTAGCTCTTCCAGTCCGGATGATATCCTTTCTTCGGATCAGCATACTCGAAGAGATGCGAGCCGTCATAGTAGGCGAGGCCATAGGCGTCCGATGGAAAATGCGAGGGGACCCAGTCGAGGATTACTCCGAATCCCTTCTTGTGAAGCTCATCGACGAGGTGCATGAAATCTTCGGGTATGCCAAATCGGCTTGTCGGAGCGAAGTACCCGAGGGTCTGGTAGCCCCACGATCGTGAGTATGGGTGCTCCATTATCGGGAGAAATTCGACATGAGTAAAACGCATCTCTTCCAAATAGCTCGGTAGATCGTGGGCCGTCTCTCTGTACGTCAGTGACCGGTTGTTGTCTTCAGGGACTCGTTTCCATGATCCAAGATGCATCTCGTAGATGGCGAGTGGCGAGCTGAGCGAGTTCTTGTCTGCCCGGGCTCTCATCCATTCCGCATCGTTCCAGGAATGCTTCAGGTCCCAGACGATCGACGCAGTGCGTGATGGAATTTCCCAGTGGAGAGCGAAAGGATCGCCCTTCTCCATCGAATACCCAAGATGGGCTCTCGATTCGACATGATACTTGTAGAGGGAGCCCCTCGTCGGACCAGCGATGAACCCTTCCCAGATTCCAGAATCGTCCTTTCTGAGAGTGAGCGGGTGTTGGCCAAGCCGCCACTCGTTGAAATCTCCAATAACAGAGACATGTTTCGCATTTGGTGCCCACACCGCAAAATGGGTTCCATCCTGTCCATCGAGCTGGGTTGGATGTGAACCGAGTTTTTCGTGGAGTTTGAGGTGTTTTCCCTCTTTGAAGAGGTAGATGTCGTAAGGAGTCAGCAGCTCATGTTCGGTGACGGGGTCCATGGCCTGGGAAACGCCTGTAGGATGGTTTGGTGACGATGGCTAAGCCTTACGATTCGGCCTGAACGGTGGTTAGCGCAGGTTCTGCGACCGCAACTTGGAAGTCGGCTCCTTCCCACTTGTTAGCTTCGGGCCAGAAGAAAGTGAAGACAACGCTCTCGCCTGGCGAGAGGCCCATGGCTTCCAGGTCAGCGTAGTGGATTCCGAGCCCAGTATCGACAGTTTTCGAATCCGTTACAGTTTTCCAACCGTCGCTGCTCCAGTGAATAATCGCAGGCGCGAGCACCTCGATTCTAAGATTCCTTCCATGCGGGATTGTTCGAATCTTCTGGTTGAACCTCCATGCAGCAAGTTTCGAACTGGTCCTCTTAGTTTGATATCGGATAACGGGTTGCGGCGGCATGTCGAAGACCTTCCGTTCACGGATCGACCTTGCGAGTTTGATGTATTCCGCGTGCGCCCATACCAGGGGCATGGCTGAACCTGCAGGGCGGCCGTTGTGAAGGCCTCGCTTGGGAATGTCTTCCGCGTCCCATATTTGTTCTGGAATGAGTCCTCCAGGGCTGGCTTGAGCCTCGATCACGTGCAGGAGGCGCTCAGCTTCCTGAACCTCTCCCTTAGCTATTTCATAGTGGGCTCGTTCCCCGGCGAGGAGCGGCCAGCCTCTTCCGACACCAGTCCCATCGAACGGGGAGCCGTCGTCGTGTTCGCCGTAGCCGTCTAAGTTGTACCGATGCCAGACCGGGCCTGTCCTAGTCTCTTTTCGGAGAGTCGCGTCTATCACCTTGACCGTGTCGAGGATCCGCGGGTCCTTAGCTGATCGTAATCCGTAACGGACGAGAGCGAGAGCGTCCACGCTAACTAATTGTTCGCCGGGGACGACTTCTTGTCCTAAGGGACGATTTCGGAGAGAGACAAACGCTGAACCTGGAAGCTCAATGTCGGAAGGATTCGCAGGAGCGATTCTGACGTAGTACCCGTTGACTCCGACGCGTTTCGCGAGTTTCGTTCCTGTAACATAGGTCCAACGTTCAATGGCTTCGTTCCATGTGTCTGCCGTCTCCCTGAGATACGAGGCCAGACCATAGTCGCCCTTCTCTTCGGCAAAATCAGCCGCCGCGAGCAACCCTGCGATCTCAGCCGCGAGAGTAAATGGAGAATATCCACCGTCCTCCTCCCACCTGTCCTGCTGTGTGACAGGGCCGTTTCGG
>Ga0209472_1001335_pt1 | contig 14325 bp, 15 predicted proteins | sample GraSoiAngelo_130_FD_185887 | JGI IMG/M metagenome (GOLD analysis project Ga0209472, IMG submission 185887) | Grasslands soil microbial communities from the Angelo Coastal Reserve, California, USA - 14_0929_02_20cm (SPAdes) (version 2) | ecosystem: Environmental > Terrestrial > Soil > Grasslands ...
CCTTCTACCGACAGGTGTGGGCCGATGGGCAAACTCAGAGCCCTTTTCGCTAGGCGCTCTGCAATGGGAAAGTCTCCTTCGCGATAACCGAGACATCCATAAGACTGCTGTAAGTGTGGCGGAATGGGATAGTGAATAGAGGTGAAGATTCCAGCCTGATCCAGCTGTTTCTGAATTAAAGTTCGGCTTGGGTGCTGGACAACGAACAGGTGCCACACGGGCTTTGCCCAAGCAAGCGAATAGGGCAATATTAACTCCTCCCGCGTTCCCGCCAGCGCTTGGAGGTAATAGCCCGCCAGCTGTTCCCGGCGACGGTTCCAAGCATCGAGATGGCGCAGCTTGACACGGAGCTGGGCTGCTTGCAATTCATCTAGACGGCTGTTCAGCCCCTGGCTATCATGGAGATATTTGGCGCTGGAGCCATAATTCCGTAAGCTCCTGATTTTGTCGGCAAGATCTTCGTCATTTGTAGTGACAGCTCCGCCGTCGCCGTAAGCGCCAAGATTTTTTGCCGGGTAAAAGCTAAAAGCTGCGGCATCCGCTAACGAGCCAACTTTCCGGTTTTTGTAGGCGGCCCCATGGGCTTGGGCGGCATCCTCGATCACCTTGATCCCATATTTTTTGGTCACCGTGCTGATCTGATCCATATCGGCAGGCTGACCGTAGAGATGGACAGCAATAATCGCCTTGGTGCGCGGCGTGACCGCAGACTCAATGAGATCGGAATTGATGTTATAGGTACGCTCATCTGGCTCCACCGGCACCGGGGTCGCCCCCGCATAGCTCACCGCCAACCACGTTGCGATAAACGTATGGGACGGCACGATGACTTCATCTCCAGCGCCAATACCGTAACCGCGCAGAATCAAATGGAGCGCGTCCAGACCATTCCCCACTCCAATGCAATAGTTAGCATCGCAATAAGCAGCGAATTCTTCCTCGAAGGCTTGAAGCTCGCGATCCAGAATATATCGCCCCGATTCGATCACCCGCTGGTATGCCGCGTCCAATTCATCTTTAATTTCCAGATAAGCGGCTTTGAGATCGAGGAACACAACCTTCACGGATTTGTCCTTGCAGCAGCAATAAAAACATCATAATTCCGAATGTAATCGGACTCGTCATAAGGAGCAGACGCCAAGGCTAGGCAGACCGCGCCAGAGGAAAAGTTGTTGATCTCGCGCCACACCATCGGACAGAGATAGAGGCCGTAATAGGAGCGATTCATGTGGTAACTCTTGCGCTGATAGCCATCATCCAAGAGGATATCGAAACTTCCGGACATCGCGATAATAAGCTGATGCAATGCCTTATGAGCATGCCCTCCACGCTCCGCGCCACCTGGGACATCATACAAATAATAAACCCGCTTGATCTCGAACGGGATATGCCTTCCGCCCTCAATGAACGTAAGGTTGCCGCTCGGATTACTAATCTTCGGGACATCTACGAGCCGACACTTCTCGATGCTCATTTACCTCCCTATTGTCCCAACCTGAACTCATAGAATTCATGGACTACTCCGCCACCGCCGAACTCTGATTTGAATTGGTATAGTGGTGCGTTAAGATACTTTCCGTCTTCCTCGTTGCTGATCCCAAAGTCGAAATAACGCACGCCGCGTGCCTGAGCCGCTCTGATGCAATGCTCAAACACTGCATCAAGGGCACCGGTCTCGTGGCCTTTGACACTCGAAGTGGTGTACTGAGTATGCGCAACCTGGGAGGTAGAAAATAAAACGACCCCCGCCACAACCTCCGAACGCAACAGCGCAACCACAAATTCAATATTCTTCGGAAAAGACGAATGCAAGTAGAGAATCTCGCTCAAAGAGTGGACCGGCCTCGCGTTATATTTTTTTCCAAGGTTGTCTTCCAGCACCTGCCATAGCTGGCCCGCGAACTGAGAGCCTCCGTCTATTTCAATGCCGCTTTTCAAAGCCTTTTTGAGTCCTCTTTTGCGCCTCTGGCTTGAGTCCTGTCGGCCGGCTAGATCGATGGCACAGGAGAGATCGCAGCGGTAGCGCACCGCCCCGAGACGATAGAGCGCATACAAATCATCCGCGGATGGAACCTGGTGATAAACATAAGGGATTGCCTTGTACCGGAGTGATTCGAAACCTCTATCCGCATAATGATGCATCACGGCCTGAAGCGCCTGAAGAACCTTCTCTCCGCGCAGTTCGCGCCCATGGATGAGACCGCCATAGGTGATTCCAGGATGGCTGATCACCCGCTTCCGATCTGTCGGGTCCACCGCTGCCGGAAACAGGCCGACGAGGCTGTTTTCTTCATTCTCAATCACCAAGGAGACATCCTGGAAACGGTCACGATGATAGGAGAGAAAGCGCCGGCTATGAAGGAAAGTTGCCATTGGAGCCTGCGCGACAAATTCATCCCACAGCTCGGCATACTCCTCGGAATAGTCGGACACCTTCATAGACGTCACAAACTTGAGTCAGGGGAACCTCTCATTAGCTTAAAATAGCAACTCCAAATCCCGATTCTCCGTAATTATTGCCGTTATAAAACATGTAGGTGCCGTACTCCGTCTTTTGAACGCACGCAAAGCAAATCATTTGTGAGTCCCAGCCTCTATCGGAAACATCAATACCAACCTCTCCATCCTTTCGGAGCCAGCTTCTGCCATCTTGGGATTCAGCATAGCCAAGGCGATATCCCCTGCTGATGGTGCGGATGGAATACCACATTCGATAAAGGCCATCTTCTTCAATCACGAACGGCCTTCCGAGACCGAATTCATCCTCACTAGCAGGTCTCAGACAGACAGCGCCGTTTTTTCCCCAGCTTATGCCATCATCTGACTCCAAGTTTCGTATGTCATATCTCGGAACTGCCTTACCATGAACGCGGATCCACCCATTGCTCGCTACGTACCACATTCTCCAGATTCCATCGTTCCTATGAACATGTGCGGCACTTCGCACGAAAGGCTCCTCGTTGCTCCGTTCCACGATGGGAACCCGGGAATATCTCTCAAAGCTCTCTCCGCCGTCCCCACTCACCGCGAGGCCTGTAAAAAGAAAATACCGTACCTTCACCCCAAGCTGCCAACCAACGTAGTAGAGATACAGCTTCCGTTGGTACGGAAGAACCGATATGGGCGTCACTCCACTGTCATCGAAGGTGCCAGGCTCGCCCACTTCCAAGACGGGGCGACTTGAAACTTTCAAGATATCGAGTGGATCTCTGGCGTCGAGATCGACGTAGCCTATTCTTCCCACCTTCGCGCGATCAAGAAGGGACACATACACTCGGATACGGTCCTCGCTCAGCATTATGGATGTGGGGATATAGGCGTGGGAGCGTGCCCAGTCCCACTGTCCATCCGCGCAATAGACCAGTCCGAGCTTTTTCCAAATCACGTCAAATCCTTAATTTTGAAAAAGCGGTGGGTGGAAACCTTCCCCGGCTCAACCTGCGCAGGTCGGTAGAACTCGCCTTGTGACGTGTCTCTCGTTATCGTTACCCCGGGTCCGATCCAGCAATCCGTCGCAATCTTTACATTGTTGATGATGGTTGAGTTAACGCCCAGAAAGCAGTTTTCGCCGATCTCCACGAAGCCGGAGACGACGACATGGGAAGAAATGAAACAATTATCCCGGATCACAGAGTGGTGGCCGATATGGTTCCCGCTCCACAAAACTACGTTATCTCCTAATCGCACGAACGGTTGAACGACATTTCCTTCGAAAATGAAGCAATGCTCGCCGACTTGAACATTGCGCCAGACAAACGCCTTGCTGCTAACGTAACTTGCGAGAGAGAATCCCTTCGTCCTTGACTGGGCGCAGAGTCTGGCTCTCAAGCGATTCAATTGTGTGTACACGACGGCTACGAATAGGTGATGCTCGCGAGGGTGGAACGCCTGCTGCACTGACTCAAAGGGAACCACGGGCAATCCAAACAGACTGTTTTTCTTGAGAAAATCCTTCTCCACGCTAAACCCGACCACCTCGTAGTCTGAGTCCCACGTAAAATACTCGTAGGCGACCTCGGCAAAGGCACTATCGCCCACGATCACCAACTTGCGATTCTTCTCCATGGCGCGCTAAGGTTTCCTTATCAAAAGATCTTCACGCCTGTTAGCCATCGGCAGGTCCTCTTTTTGGGGAAGCACATAAGCATCAAAACCGGCATTTCTCGCCCTTGCCAGCAACGCAAGAACGACTGCGTCGTCGATGTGATGGCGTTCAAGGGTATTGAATTTGGCCTCGGGAATTTCCTTCGTTCCAGTAAATTCCTGATGGAATCTGATGCCCGCAGCGCTGCTGAAAAAACGTTTCCTCTTGGAGACGTTGGGAATATCCCCAATTAACATTTGCCCACTATCGGACAATAACTCCAGAGATGTATCGAGAAAATCCCAGAGATTCGATTCCACAAAGACATAATGCGCCACGCTGTAAGTTAAGATCACGTCGATCTTCCTTCGGTAACGCTTCAACAGTCCCTCACAGTAAGGATAAAATCCGGCAACCTTCCTGACAAAGCGCTCACCTGGCAATCGGGACAGCATCTCTTCGGAATCCACCAGAATTAAGGTGTGATGATTTCTCCGGCATAAATCGATGAGCATCGTAGGTAACTCGCTACAGCCAGGTCCGATATCGAGAACAACCTTTTTCTTGCCGAGCAAAGACGGGAGCTTCCCGACAATATCTCGGAAAATAAGTTTCTCTTTCCCTTTGCGGTAGGAATCGGGAAAGCCTATCTTCTCGTAACCGCTGAGCGAATCATCCTGCGCCATCCTTTTAAAGTCCTCGAAGGAAAGGTTCGCGAATCTCTTATACTGTTCCCTCGATACGCTACGCTTCATGTTCTTTGTATTCTAATAGATATGTTCCGAAGCCGGAAAAGAGAATGCGGAACGGTTCTCGGAAACGCAATAAACTAAGAATGTAAGCATCATCCTTAATGCGATTTGCCTGGATCTGACGACGGCGTCGGCGCATCTCCGGGACATGACCCCACACGTCTTTCAAGGCTTTGAAGTAAATAGCGAGATGTCCGGTTAGGATCGCTCTTAGAAGGCAGAACCCTTCGAACAAAAGAATCAATGGCAGACAAAGGATAAGAAGTTTGGCTGGAAGGTTTTTTATCAGGACAAAATATTTGTTCCTTTGATTCAAGTAAAACCGCAGACCCGTTACCCTGGAGGAAGTCATACGGGATTTATGATAGACGATCGCCCTCGGCACGAAAAGGCACCGGTAACCCAGAAGCTGGGCGCGAAAACCCAGATCGACATCTTCCTGATAGGCGAAGAAAGCTTCATCAAAGAGACCGACTTTTTGAAATAGCTCCCTGCGATAGAGGGCGGCCGCTCCGCAAGCGCTGAACACGTATTGAGGCTCGTTGAAGAGATCCCCATCCCCCTGTGCCAACCGCCTCTGATAGGGAACTCCAAAAAAGCTGAACTCGTCACCGGCGCTATTGACCGTCTTAGGGTCGGAAAAGAATAATATCTTCGAAGCTGCAGACCCCGCGCTAGGGTCGGCGTCGAGGGCCGCCACGAGCTCTTTGAGCCATAGCGGATCAACTTCAGTGTCGTTGTTGAGGAGGCCGATATAGGGCGAATCCGACGCGGCAATCCCAGCGTTGGCGGCGACACTAAAGCCGCGATTTTCTTTAAAACGAATGATCGTTACCTGAGGAAAATTTTTCTCAACCAGAGAGACCGATCCGTCATTCGATCCGTTATCGACTACGATGGTTTCAAAATCGTCGAATTCTTGCCGGTAGAGAGAATCGAGGCAGGGCCCGAGCAGTTCCTTGCCGTTCCAATTGGGTATGATGACGCTCACCCGCTTCACTGCCCCTCCATCTGCTTTCGACTGACTGTTTTTTCAATGAGATCAGCTAAACTCGAGCCAAGAACTTTGGGCCTGCACTCATTCTGAAACAACTTTCTTCCCTCCGTACCGATCCGCCGCCGCAAAAGGGGGTCTCTTTGGAGGCGGAGAATTGCATCGACAAGGGCACGGCAGCTTCCCATCTCACATAGAATCGCGTTTTTCCCGTCTTCCAACAGTTCCCGTGCTGCCATCGAATCGCCCGTGATGAGCGGCTTCCCCATTGCGAGCGCGAGAAAGGCTTTTCCAGGTATGACCCTCTTGGCCTTGCACGATGTCCCAAAGACACCCAGACAAACATCAGCATCCCCTATCTTAGCCCGGAGCTCCTGGGGCGGCATCCAAGGATAGAACTTTACGCGTTCCGGATTTGAATTGCTTAGGAGGTCCTTGAGGACCGGGTCCTCGAGATGGTTTTCTCCAATCAGCCAGAACTCTATCTCTTCTCTGTCCAAGAGTCGCGCCGCTTGCAAAATGATCGGGACACCGTGAAGAGGCACATAGTTCCCGACGTAGAGAACACGAAAAGGTGGGGGGCATGGAGGCTCGGGATAGGGCGCAAACACGCCCTCATCTGCGCCCATATAGAGCCAACGGACCTTCTCCTTAGCAAGCCCGAACTCCTGGCAAAAAAAATTTCTTTGCGCCTTCGTGTCCACAAGCACCAGCGTCGCCAGCCGGCAGGCACTCCAGTCCACAAAATGACAAAGCCGGGCTAACCAAGAGTTCTTTGGCGCAAGTTCCCAATCTGAAATGGCCGTATCGTACAGCGAAAAAAAAGCGTCGAAGATTATCGGCTTTCGCTTCAACTTTGCAAACGGCGCCAAGAAAAAGACATCAATGTGTCCCCAATAGCCGACCACGACAGCATCATGCTCGCCTAAAAAAAGGTAGCGATAGATGAGCGTTGAATAAGCGACCAAGGCTCTACTGAGAAAACGAAGCTTGATTACGAATCCCGAGAGCAGGGTCAATTTGTTGTATCGAAAGCCCTCCTTCCACAAGGCGAAATGACACTCGACCACTTCAATACCGTTTTGCCGCAGGCCGGAGATCAGCACAGCGTTGCGCGGATATTGCCTTTCAAACGTTCCCCAGTAGCAGACTTTCATAAGATCCGCATCAAGAGGCTACTTCTCCAGGTCATTACGAACCGGGCGTTGTTCCATCCTCAACAACGCAATCTGTTCGGAAACCAGACCCAACATGAAGATAATGACGGCTGTGGTTAGAAGAAAAACCGACATGTTGGTGAAGCGATGCTCTGTAATGTAAGTGAAAATGTAATAGCCGACACCAGTAAAAAAGAAAAAGGCGCTCACAGGCACAAAGACACGAAACGGCGCGAATAGCGTGGCAATCTTGGTGATGATCAGCAGAAAGCGAATACCGTCCGACACCAAACTAATCTTGCTCTGACCCGCTCGATAGAGCGATTGAATCGGCACATACCTCACCGTGAGCCCCGAACGTAGATAGGCCAGCGTCAACGTCGTCGGGTAGGAAAAAGTGTTGGGTAAAAGATCAATAAAGCGCAACGCGTCCAGACGCGAGATGACTCGAAAGCCGGAGGTCAGGTCTTTCACCGGAAATCGAGTGACGTACGATGCCAGCAGATTATAGACGCCATTCGCCGCGTAACGATGGATCCTCAGTTTCGACCCTTTGCCGCGGGCGCCGACGACCATATGGTAGCGATCGGACTCTTCGAGCAGTTTGGGAACGTCTTCGGGTCGATGTTGTCCGTCGCCATCCATAAGGATCAGGAGCCTTCCACGAGCGGCCCTGATGCCGCTCTTAATCGCCGCGCCATTGCCGATATTGTAGGGATGGCGGATAACATTCGCGCCCGCTCTCATCGCGATCTCTGCGCTGCCGTCCGTCGAGCCGTCATCGACAATGATAATTTCTAGGTCGGCGAGCTCCAGCGCGCGAATTTTTTTTAATAGCTGCGGCAGATTCTCCGCTTCATTAAAGACGGGAATGACGATGGAAAATTGATGATCAGCCATGGAGTTGATAAAGAGAGTAGCCCTGGTCTCGAAACAGCAGCTGAAGTCGCCGGGACGCGAAGTCCTGCAATCGCGAGCGCTGGGCAGGAGTGAGATTATGATTCAAGAACTCGCCTAGGAGATCCTCGCGGACCATGAGATGTGTGATGCCTTGGCTCGTCAGAGCTGTTCCGATTTGGGTGGAATCCCTCGCCGATTGAACGGCGCCGAGAAGAAATCCGGGAAGCTCTCCTCCATCGTGGAAATAGTCTCGCTCGCAATAATACGCTCTTCGTCCGACAAAGAGAAGATAAATTTTTGCCGACGGCGGGAGCTTGCGATTGATAAATTGAAAAGTTGAGTAACCCGGCAAGGTACGGGTTAAGTAATCGTCCCGACTTTCCCGCCCTGACAGGTAACCGAGCGGCGAGACGGATTCCGAATAGCGCCAAAGATAGGCGCCATGAAAGATCGCAAACGCCGACAGCCCAACGAACAACCATACCGGCCGCTTCATACGCAAGTAAACGTTGAAGATTCCATAAACCAGCAACACCACCAACGGCGGCACTATGGGCAGGATGTAGCGAATGCGCAGGTCGACGAGAAATATTGCATAGGCAAGGAACAGAGCTGCAAAGCTGATGAAATAGCGCTTCTCTTCGTTCCATTTACCCTTGAACGCCCAAGGGAGAAGAAGGATCAAAACCGGGCTCAAGACGCCGTCAAAATATTGCGGGTTGTCGTCCTGACCTGAGAAAAAAACGCGCAAAGGCAGCGCCGCCATCTGCCACCAGCTTTCGCCATAGAGTAGCTCACGCTTCACAAAGATGCTGAAGCCGACAAAACTCGCCGAAGCGGTGGCTCCCGGCGCGGTCTGGCTGGTGAAGAAACCGCCCATAAGCGGAAAAAAGGGGTTGCCGGTTTGGAGCCAGTTTTTCACCAGCCAGGGTAGAAAAGGTAATGATCCGAGCACGGCGAAAAGAGTCGCCTCGGAAATCCACGTGCTGACACCTCTTTTCGGCTCGCTCGCCAGGGCTAGCGCAAACAGAAAAACCAACAGCAACCAGACGACCAGGCCGTTCGGCTTTACAGCGACGGCAAACCCCGCGGAGACAGCTGCCAAGCACAGCCACTGCTTGGAGTTTTTCTCCTCGCGCCAGCGGAGAATACAGAGCAAAGCCGCGGTGGAGTAAAAAGTAACTCCAAGATCGACATACGCCCAATGGCTCAGCCGCAGCACCACCGGGGTCGAGATAAAGAAGAAAAACCCCAGAAGACCATAGATGGCATTCATGCGACGCGACAAATAGGCATGCAGCGAGAGGCCGGTCAAAAATCCGAACAGACCGTGGATCAATTTCGGCACAGCGTCGTAGCCCCAGTACACCCATGGCGTGTAAAGCATTTCGAGAAGCATGGGATAATAAGAATAGGGCGCGATGGGAACCTCTATGATACGCCCGGCACGAGCATAGAGCCGTGGAATAGCGAGGTGGTGCGTGAGCTCGTCCCGCGCGATGGGCGGAACGAGACCGAGGACAACTTCAGTGGTTAGAATCGTTGCGATTGCGATCCAGATGCCACGCCCGACCCAATTCGTTTCTCGCGGAATTTTTATAAAGGCGTAAAAGAAAAACAGTAACGCGGCGAACAGACTTGCGGCGACGAAAAGATTGAGTAATGGGTCGCGTACGTAGCCGGCCAACCCGCCGAAAAAGTATACCGTCCCAACGGCACCCAGCAGACACCCAACTAGACAGGTGTGAAACAACAAGATTGAGAAGCGCTGCTCCGGCATCACGCCCACCCGTGGACCCGCTTGAACCGCTTCCCCAATCACCGGAGACATGCAGATTTTGAAACAGTTGTAGGCTAAAAAATTAGAGCGCGCACGAATGAGTTAAGGGCTTCATTCGTGCCAATTTGACGGCGTCCGTCCCATTGCTCATGGATAGCGGAGGGCGACTCAAGGTCAGCCTTCCTTTTCAATAACGGCGACTACGGAGTTAAACCGGACGGTATCTCCTTCTTGCGCCTTGACCTCTTTCAAAAGACCGTCGTCGGGAATTCGATCTCAATTTTTATTTTATCGGTCTCCACCTCTACCAAGCCGTCCCGTCTTTTACCTGTGCGCCTGGCTTCTTCAGCCAACGAAGTATCGTCATGCCAAACGTGGGATGACCACTTCCTTGTTCATCGGGGCGATCTAGAGCGACTTCGCCTCGAAACTGTCCGGAAGGGACTCGAGCTTAAGCGTCTGGCGCATGAGCTCCATAAAGGCGTTCACGTTTTTGTAACGGGCCGGGATATCGTAGTTCACAACCGTGTAAAGGTAATGAAGTTGCGAGAATATCGAAATGTCTGCGAGCGTCATTCGATCAAAGATAAATTTCTTTCCGGTAAACAGCTGGTCCAAAGTCTTGAAATGAACGTCCCATTCATCTTCGGCCTTCTTGCGCGCTTCCGGCGTGTCCGCGCGGCGAATCGCGTGATTTGCATGGATCAGGACTTCGTCGGACCAATCTTCCAGCGCCAGACAGAGACCTTTGTTCGACGCGCCGTCGGGATAGATGCTGTTCCCGGGATGCTTCTCTTCCAATAGAGCAGAAATGGTGGTGGAATCGATCACGCATTGGCCATTGTAGTCCATGGACGGGACTTTTCTCTGGCCGGTATACTCGATCAGCGACTTGCGATCATCTTTCCGAACGTCGACGATATCATAGGGTACTTTCTTCGTGGCGAGAACCACCCTCACCTTCTCGCAGAACATCGACGTCTGAGATTGAAAAAGCCGTACTGCCATTGTTCGCCCTCCTCTTTATATGTAGCCTTCAGATTGTCATCATTAATCCAATTCCGGCCTAAAACCAAGCGAATCGCGTACCAATTCCCCTGGGGCTCGCGGTTCGAACGACATTTGGTATCTCCTGAAAAACCCTTGTTGACCTCCGCCATGTTCGTGAGTATTCTTCCTACGATCCGCCTGCTCGCCTTCGGGCCACAAACCAAGGTTCCGCCTTACATGGAACCGTACAAGGAGAACGGCGGTCATCAAAAGATCACCGGCACGTTTGGAAATTAGTATCCAAGAGGACATCGATGGCTAAATATCTACAATGCAGCGAGTGCGGGAAGCTGGCTTTCTACTACGATGACTATGTCGGCACCGAGAAACCATTCTACAAACGTTTCATGCGCTACCCCGAGGGAGAAACCAAGCTCGAACCACCCCGCTGTTTCAGCTGCGGGGCCGTGCCACGTCTGATTCACGAGCTCATCAAAGAAGAAAAAGCCGCCGCGAAGCATTAAGCAAAGGAACAACGCGACCGCAGAGCGGCGACGTTTGCGTGCCATCCGAAGTTTTCGAGTGAATTCAGAATCGGAAAGAAACTTCCGCCTGGTTTTGCGTCTGAACTTTGGCACCCAACCTGTTTACTTAGCTGTTCGCCTGACACCGGTACTCTCTTTCTCTGCTCATATCCCAAAACCAAATCAATTCCTCGGCAGGGATTCCTTTTTGCGAAAGTAAAGAAATATCCCGGTGTAGACGACGATCAAGCAGGAATAATTCGCCAGCAGAAATTCAGGTGTGGCCCACGAAATCCCGTTAACGAACGGAGTCGGAAACGGCCATAGAAAAGGTGTCGGGAAATAACTCGTGGCATGAGTCGGGATGTCGCAAAGAATATGCAGCAGCCATGCGCCTAACAGCCAGGGAGGACGCTTGATGAACAGCCAAAGCAAACTGAAAGCGATCGCCCACACAACGAGACTGTGGGTTAAATTGTAGGCGTAAAAAACATATGCGGGAAGAATCGAAAACGCTGGCGGCCCGGAAATTTCTCCTGCCAATCGGAGCAGCATCCATCTCGGGTGCGTGACATGAAAGACGCCGAAGGAAAGAAGATCAGGGGCCATCCCGACAATCAACCCACCGAAGAATTGCGTCCCCGGCGGCAGAACAGCACGCCTCCCCAAAGCCCGTGGGCAATTACATCCATGCGAAACTTCCGGCCATTGCTACGGGACAATCTCAGCGACCAGCCGCAATCACTTGGACGTGCTCCCGCACGATTGCTCTGGGACACAATCTCAGAAAAAGATTGAGACCAAGAAAAATGACCAACAAATCATCCACCTGTCCGAGTCCCAAAAGAAAATCCGGCACCAAGTCACCAGGCAAAATCACATAGGCCAAGACTGCCAACAGTATCAGCTTAGGACTCAACGACACCCGTGGATCTCTCACCAGGCGCGAAAACAATTTCACGAAGCTCGGTAAGTGAGCAACAAACTGGATGAAGCGCCGAAGCCCCAGGCGCCGCAGTAGCGCTATCGGACTCAATTTCATGTAAATTGCCAGCCGAGGATCGAAGGCCGGCTCGATTCACTCCTTTTTCAATCCTTGCGAACTCGTCCCTCGCAAAAACAAATCGACAAACGCCGCTCTGTACTCCCGCCTCAGTGAAACCAGACCGACAGCGAGCGCGATGTAAAGGAAGGAAAAATAGTATCGGAAACGCGGGTCAGGAGTGAGAAGCTGTGTCGCGAAAAGAACGAAGAGCAAAAGCGCTTCCCCTAGGGAAAAAGAGAGATTGGTCAAAACCGCCACGGCGAAAAGTGATTGCGCCGCGGTTAAAAGCAACTCTTCGATCTGGCGGTCGTCCATATGCATGGGCGAGATCCTTCCCGCTGAAAGAGCATAAATCACCGGTAGCATGCCGATCAGCAAAGTCCACTGGTTGATCTTCGAGGAAATCAAAGTCCCGAGGCTGGCGCCCGGATTCGCCTTGAGTGCGAAAAGAATAGCTATGATAAACTCAGGGGATTCCGACGCCAAGGGTGCCAACCATTGAACCAAAAGAAATTCTTCGATGCCGAAGTCTCGCCCCGCGGCTAACAACCCTTCCGCAAAAGGCTCCGCCGCGATGAAAATCGTGTAGCCGGAGAACAGAAAAAACGCCAGCGTCACTAGGCGGCGAGCGCCGGCGCTCCAACTCGCAATTATCTCACTTGGACCTTCCAGCTCGGGCTCCACATGATGCGATTGTGAGGCTCTCCGGATGTACAAAGCAAATATCGTAATGAAGATCACCGCGTCGAAGAGATCGAGACGTCCCTTAAACGGAATAAAAAAAGAGTAAAGTGTCGCTAGGCCGAGGTAACGGATCTCGACCTTGTGGGAAGGTTCGAGCGCCACCGCCTTGGTGCGCGTCTTACACCAATACGCGAAGACCACGGCGGCCCAGCCCAGACCGATCAACAAACGATTCGCGCCGGTCATGTTCGCCGTGGCGAAGGCGGTGTATTTTGGATCTTTACCGGCCATCCAAGCAAAGTACATGTCCACGGCATACTCCGGAAGCACCGCGATCAAAGCCAGCAGCGCCAACGCAAGCGCCTGAGGAATATCCAACTGGGCCAGCTCCGCCGCCCACGAAAGCATGAAAGAAGCGCCAAAGATCGCCAATCCGGCGCTCAGCGCCTGCCATTCCGGTGAGGGAGAAATCCCGGAAAAATAGACGACGATCCACTGCAGACAAAGCGCAATGGATGAAAACACCCAAAGTGAATTTGTCATCACTTGCTCTAACGCTTGGGTTCTCTGATCTGGCTATCCTGCTTCCATATTCATATCAACTGACGAGATGCTAAAAAAAGGGCGGGTTCAAACCCGCCCTTTTGCTAAATTTGATGGAGGCGGTGAGACAGTGTAATGTTGAAACCTTAGAGAGAGAGGAGCCGAATTATGGAACAAAAGAGCGCCGCAAAGCGCTTCCCAACCATTGGTGACGACAGTGGGCTCGCCCAAACAGATAGTCTGTATAAAGAAGAACTTCAGCTGGCCCTACGCAACAATGGGATGCCTCTGGAGGGACTACGCTACCCCATTACTCCGACTGGCATGCACTATCTTCTAATTCACTACGACATTCCGGAAGCGAACGCCACCGATTGGCGCCTAAAGGTTGGAGGGCTGGTCTCAAAGCCGCTTAATTTGACCCTGGAGGAGACCAAAAAGCGCCCGACCAAAACCATCGCTGTGACCATGGAGTGCGCAGGAAACGGTCGCGCCCTCTTCACTCCTCGGCGCATAAGCCAGCCGTGGCTTCTTGAAGCTATTGGGACTGCGGAGTGGACCGGCACACCGCTATGGGGAGTCCTCGAAGAAGCCGGTGTCCACCGCGATGCCGCCGAAATTATCTTTACGGGCCTCGACCGAGGAGTGGAAGGAGACCAGGTTCAGTTCTATCAGCGTAGTCTGACCGTCGGCGAAGCAAGGAGGGAAGAAATGCTTCTGGTCTACGAGATGAACGGCGAGCCGCTTCAACCCCAACACGGTTACCCACTTCGCCTGCTGGTGCCCGGCTGGTATGGCATGGCGAGTGTGAAATGGTTAGACGGAATTGAGGCTGTGGCGGAAGCCTTTCAGGGATATCAGATGGTGCGGGT
>Ga0209472_1001337_pt1 | contig 14320 bp, 10 predicted proteins | sample GraSoiAngelo_130_FD_185887 | JGI IMG/M metagenome (GOLD analysis project Ga0209472, IMG submission 185887) | Grasslands soil microbial communities from the Angelo Coastal Reserve, California, USA - 14_0929_02_20cm (SPAdes) (version 2) | ecosystem: Environmental > Terrestrial > Soil > Grasslands ...
TGCCCATGATCTCGCCGGGCCGTGTCAGTCGCTTGCTGTCGCTCTCCAGATGCTGTGCCAGCCCGAAATCCAGGATCTTTGGTTCCAGGTCCGCGCTGACCAAAATGTTCGTCGGCTTCAGGTCGCGATGTACGATCTGGTGCTCGTGTAGAAAATCCACAGCCAGCGCAACCTTGCGCATCAGCTCCGCTTTTTGCGTCAGCGTCAAGGCTCGCCCCGCTTCCACGAGCGATGTTCCCTCCACCAATTCCATCACGAAGTGAGGAAGTTCGTCCGGCGGGCCCAGGCTGAAGATATGCACGATGTTCGGATGGCTGATCTGCGCCAGTGCGCGCGCTTCGTGCATAAAGCGCGCCTTGACGGATTCTTCCGTGCGGTAGCGTCCTCCGAGTATTTTGATCGCGACTTTTCGGTTCAATCGCTCGTCAGATCCTAGCAGAACCCGTCCCATTCCCCCGGTGCCAATCTCCCCGAGAATCTTGTGCCCGGACAGCCTCTCGGGCAGTTCTTCCCCTCCTTCGGATTCCGGAGCAGAACTCTCGGAAAATGGCGGTCCATCCATCTCATTCAGGGATTCCAGCAACGGCCGAAGCTCGTTTTCCAGTCCGGGACGAATCTTGCAGAACGTATCAATGTCCACCGTCTCTTCGCGCGACACGCGATCCAAGTACGCCGCCAGCGCTTCGGCTACCGCACGCTCCCGCTCCGAGGATTCTTCCCCGCGGGGCGGCGGATTCCGAGGATTTCTTGGGAATTCTTCGGCGTTCATCGTCATTGAGCCGCCGCTTCCAGCTCGCGGAAGCGTTTCAGCGCGCGGTGCAACGTAAGGGCCACGCTCTCACGCGTTTTCTCGACGCGTTCGGAAATCTCTTTTGTCGTCAGTCCCTCGAACTTTGCCAACAGGATCATTTCCCGGTATTCCGCCGGGAGGGCATCCAGTTTTTTGAGCAGGATCTGCAAGTTTTCTGCCCGGGCAAACACGCGGCTCGGCGTTTCTCTATCCACCGGTTCCGGCCCCGCCGGGTTACTCTCCGACCGGAACCTCAACGTCTCTTCCGCGTGCCGCTTCCCACGGTTCTGGTAACGGGCCGCATCCACGACCACGTGGTCCGCAATCCGCGATAGCCACGCCATAAAGCTTCCCGGAGACTGATAAGTGAAATTGCTTATATCCTGAGCCGCCGCCAGGAACACCTCCTGCAAGATGTCATCCGCCTCAACTGCACCACGCAGCTCCGGGCTCATCTTGTAGTGCACTAGCACCGCCAACCTCCTCTGGTACTTCCGGAAGATTAGGCTGAACGCCTCCGTCTCACCCTTCTTGAACCGTTCTACCAAGCCAAATGTGGATGTAGCGGAGTCCATACTCGTCCCAGTCCCAGGATGCGCATTGCGAATCTTCGTACTCTATCCACATCACCGATACATAGGCAAGGGACCATTAAGGTTGGTAAGGTTGGAATCCAGCTCACGCGTCTTCTGCTTTCACGGCTCCTCACCAGACGGCATGGGTCCCTCCCATAAAGCAGACGCTAGCCTCCGACTCCACGCTCCCTCGCTCTCTCTCGTGCCCCAAAGAAAACGGGGCAGAAAGAAAGGTAAAGGAAAATGTCCTATCTATATGTTAAGTGGAATAGCCTCGGACTGAGGTGCCCGCCGACGTTTCCGACATTAGAGCATGGTTCGTCTTGCGCTGGCCACTCCTGTAGCGAAGACCTGCGACGCCGGAGGCGGCGCGCTTAGGTCGTAGCGGAGGGAGTGGCCAGGGACGGATTATTGGACGAATCTCGTCCGAGCGGGTAGCCTTGCGAATGCCGTCTGGAACATTTGCATTACTTCCGAGTTGCTCGTCATCCGTCCCACAATCGGCGGCAAACTCCAAATGGAGCTTCCAACTTAGTCCCAAGCGGCTGCGACGGCAACGCGCTACAGTCAGCAATGAAACCGGTAGCCAACTTGGACGATCCGCACTGCGTTCATTGGTCAAGGGCTCCTGCGAACTTTTCAGGAGTTGCATCAAACTGTTCTTTGTGGTCGCGCGAACAGAAGTAGTAGATCTTGCCTTTATAGGCAGATTTCGGAGCGGTTGACTTATCAACATCCATCTTACACACCGGACAGAGAGGATGCGCCTCAGTCGAGGCCAGTTCTTTCAAGTAAATGCTATTTGAATCTGGGTTCTTCCAGCCTTGACCTTGGTATTCCAACTGGTAGGCAGTTTTACTCGTGACTTCACGGCCGAAATAGCGCTCGACCACTCGAAGCGCGAGATCGATGCCGCAAGAAAGTCCGCCCGACGAGGCGAGATTGCTGTCCTCGACGAACCTAGCACCACGCTTGAATTGGACATCCGGAAACTGCATGACAAAGCTTCGGTAAGAATTGTGATGCGTGGTGGCTGCTCTGCCTGATAACAAGCCAGTGCGGGCCAGCACAAACGCTCCAGTGCAAACCGACATGGTTACGTCTGTGTTTTTTGTCGCCTTGCGAATCCAATCCATCATGGCTTCGCTGCTTCCGTCCTGGGCCGGAATCACGATCACCTTGGGCGCAGGAGCAGTATCGAAGGTGTATTCAGGTATGATTTTCATCCCGCCGCTAGCATGAATCGGGCTAGTCGTCTCCGCAACGGTGTAAAGCTGGAACGGGTTGCCCGCGCGGCTAGGAACGTTCACATTTTCGAACACCTCCCATGGTCCACAGAAATCGATGATCACCGCCCCTTCTGAAACCAGAAATGCCACCGGGATACTGCCATGGGCGGGAGGCGCCAGGGGGTTGGAAACTGGTTTAGTTTTCTCTGTGGCACTCTTCGCCTGGAGTCCGCTCGTCTCTGCAAACAACTTGCCTGCCACCAGGGATGGAGTTCCAGCTGCCAAACCGAGTGCCGCCGATCTCTTTAGCAATTCTCTTCGATTCATAATGTCCTTTCACTCCTTTTTATGACGTCTTCTGTCTTAATCTGAGTAATCATTCCGGGGCTTTCGTCATCTCCGTGAACCGGTGCCGGTAGTCGTTCGGAGGAACATGCAGAACCCGAAAAAACGACCGGCGCAAACTCTGAATCGAGCCAAAACCACAGTCGTTTGCAACCTTTTCGAGTTTGTCGTGCGATTCCTCCAATCGGCGCCGGGCTGCTTCAACGCGCAGGCACTCCACGAACCGTGCCGGGGTTGTACCAGTGTCCTTCAGGAACACGCGCGCAAAGTTACGCGGACTCATACCGGCCTTTGCGGCAAGCTTTTCTACCGGTAGGTCCTGGCGCAGATTGTCGTGGGTCCAAGAACGAATCTCTTCGATTTGTTTCCGGTCGGAGGCCTGCAGAGACAACGCAGTACTGAACTGCGATTGACCTCCAGCTCTGCGCAAGTACAACACCATCTCTCGTGCGACCTTCAAGGCCATCGGTGCCCCAAGGTCGTCTTCGACCAGAGCCAACGCGAGGTCCATGCCGGCTGTGATCCCTGCAGTGGTGTACGTGTTTCCATCGCGGATGTAGATGGGGCCAGGATCGACAGTTATGTTCTTAAATTTGTTTGCCAGCTCCGTCGCCCATTTCCAATGTGTCGCCGCACGTTTGCCGTCCAAAAGCCCGGCCGAAGCAAGTAGGAAGGCGCCAGTACAGATGGAGCCAATGCGGCGCACTCGCTGAGCGGCTTTTTGCAGCCAGAGAAGTAATTCCTCGTCATGGGCAGCCGTTTCCATGCCGCTTCCGCCAGCCACGAGCAGAGTATCGATTGGTCCGCGGAGAGTGCGGAAAGTCTTGGTTCCAGTTAAGACTAATCCGCAGTTTGTCGCTACAGATCTGCGGCGGGTGGTACTTGCCAGCAGCACGTTATAAGGTGCCTTCCGTCCCGGGCACTCTTGGACGAAGAGCTCCGCTGCACGGACAAAGATTTGAAATGGGCCGGCCACATCGAGGATCTGACTGCTTGGCGCCGCAAGAAAGACGATGGTTCTTGAACGATTCTTCGCCGGAAGCAGCTTTCTTGAGCTTCTCATGGCACGATGCTAATGCCTGAAGCCGATGGCAGCAATGACAAAAAGGTGTCATTTTCTGCCATTTGGAACGTAGTAGTGAACCGCTCCTCAGTCAGCTGCCGCGGTTCTGGACGAGTTGTCCGTCATCCGCCCACAATCTCGGCACCCCCAAAGTAGGTTTGAACTCCAACCCGCGGGCATCGTGACTCAGCTATGAGATTTCGTTCCATTTGATGTAAAGTCGCTTCCACTACCGGTATTTGTTTACCGCCTAATTGTGGGAGCCGGACAAGGATTTAACATGCGAGTCGCGGCACAGTTGCTGCCGCACTTCGCTGCATAAAGGATAGAGATAAATGTCTTTCGGAGCCAAGCCGTGAGCTCGGTGTTCGCTATCCATCCTTCCACGTCCTTGCGTTTGCCCGATGTGAATCCAGTTCGCCGCTCGATAGCAGGTGCCACGGAAGCGGCGCACGTCCACCAAAGTCTCTAGCAGAAGCGGCCGGTAGCCATAGCGGAGTTCCCAGTCACCGGGAAGTTGCCGGGCACACTGCCCCAGAATCTTGCTGGCTAGTCCGCGCACTCGCACCCAAGGCAGAATTAAAAAGCGGCTGTTCCCGAACGAATTCGGTATGTTAACGCGAATCTGTTTGGATATCTGCACGGAATGGGAAATGGCCAACGCTTTCCGGTCGGCGCTCTACGAAATCAATTCACCCAGGACCGAACTGCGTGAAAGAGAACGGCTCCAAGGAGAGCAGCACCGGGAATCGTCAGCACCCAAGCAAGTACGATACGGCGAGTCACTCCCCAGCGCACCGCAGTCAAGCGCCGCGAGGCGCCGACGCCGACGATGGCACCGGTGATTGTGTGCGTCGAGCTTGCAGGAATACCAAAATGCGCAGTCGCAACTAGCGTCAAGGCACCGGCTGTTTCCGCGGCGAATCCCCCAAAAGGTGTCAGCTTGGTGATGCGCTGTCCCATAGTCCTGATGATTCGCCAACCTCCCGCCATCGTACCGCCACCCATCGCCAAGTGGCAGCAAAGGATGACCCAATAGGGGACGTCGTACGTCTTCATCAAGCCACCCGCGAAAAGGGCCGTCGCGATAATGCCCATTCCTTTTTGCGCATCATTCGTCCCGTGACCGAGGCTATAAGCCGCGGCGGAAAGAAGTTGGAGCCGCCGAAACCATCGGTCCACCCGTAGCGGCCGTTGCTTGCGGACGATCCAACTCGTGGCCACGGTCACAATCATCCCGATCAACATCCCAATGATTGGCGATAGAAAGATGAACGCCACCGGCTTCGTCCAGCCGCCCGGAATTAACGCCACAAAACCGGCTTTCGCGACCGCCGCGCCGCCGTACCCGCCCATCAGCGCATGCGATGAACTCGTAGGAAGTCCCAGGGTCAGTGTGATCAGGTTCCAACCGATGGCTCCCAACAGTCCAGCCAGCAGAACCTTCTGGTCGACCATCTCGATGTGCACCATACCCTTGCCAATCGTCTTCGCCACCGCCGTGCCGAACACGAATGCCGCAATGAAGTTCCAAAACGCCGCCCACACAACCGCACGGAACGGCGTCAGCACTCGCGTAGACACCACTGTCGCGATGGAGTTCGCAGCGTCATGCCAGCCGTTCGAAAATTCGAACGCAAGGCTAAGTATGATTACAGCTATAAGCAGATCAAATGGATTCACGTGGTCAGGCGCTCTTCAGCACTACGCCTTCTACCACATTGGCGACATCTTCGCACTTATCGACGGCTGTCTCGATAACTTCAAAAATCTCTTTCCACTTGATGATCTGAACCGGATCGGTTTCTTCATCGAAGAGCTGAGCGATCAGTGTGCGGCAGAGACGATCACTTTCATTCTCAAGACGATTGATTTCAATAGAGTGTCTGAGAGCCTCATCCCGATTCTCGATTGCGTGTACCAATGCAGTCACTTCGGTACAAGCCTCCTGAAGAATCTTGGCGAGGTCGGCCGTCCCGTTTCGCACCGCGTCCACTCGGTAGAGAACGAAACGGCTCGCGGCTGCGTCAATTAAATCAATGACGTCGTCGAGGGTAGAGCACAGTTCGTGGATGTCCTCGCGATCGATGGGCGTGATAAAAGTCTGGTTGAGCTTCGTGATGATGGTGTGCGCGATCTCATCACCTGCGTGCTCGATGGCTTTAATGCTCTGTACCTGCTCGTTCACCGCAGTATAACGCGAAAGCATGTCGCAAAGCGCCCGAGCGCCCTTCTGAATATTCTCCGCTTGCCTCGCGAAGAGCTGGAAATAATCGTCGTCGCGCGGTAAAAAACGCTGCAGAAGTCCTGGCATCGTCTTTGATCCTAGCCCCAGTTTACGAGTTAGCGCAATCCTTTTCCCGTAAGTCTTTTTAGTGCAGGCACTTACTCGCACGCAGTGCTATGCCCTAAATATCTGCTTCTAATATCGCATGTTTCCCCAATAAGATTGACTTTTTTCGCTTGACTTTCGCCACTACTATGCCCTAAATATAAAGGACCCTAAACCTGACGCCACATGCAAAGACTCGAAGCCAAGTCCATCCATGGCCGCACCTATTATTACCTCTCTCAGTGGGGGTGGAAAAACGGCAAGTGCCGTCGCCTTTCCCAAAAATACCTCGGGAAACTCGAAGACCTTGCCCAAGCCGTTCAGGGCACTGGCCCCGCTCCCGAATACGCCGTGGTCCTGGACTGGGGTTTGCCGCAGGCCCTCTGGCGCGAGGCGGACCGAGCCCAAGTCGTCGAGCACGTCAATCAACTAGGCCCTAAGCGCGCCCAGGGGCTGAGCACCGGTGATTACATCCGTCTGGCCGCGATCAACCGCGCTTGCAAACCGGTCAGCAAACAAGCGATGTGGGATTGGGTTTCCCGCACGTCCCTGCCGCGCGTTTGGCCCGCGGCTTCGGCGGCGCAACTGACTTCCCAGCATTTCTGGGATCACATGGAGCGTATCCAACCCGAGACCGCCCAGGCCATTTGGCAGCAACTCATCGCCGCCGTCTTGCAACGAGAGCAGATCGCATTGTCACAGATCTGTTATGACGGCACCAACTTCTACACCTTCATCGACACTTTCAATCTTCAAAGCCAACTGGCCAAACGGGGCAAGAACAAGCAAGGGCGGTCCAATCTTCGGCAAGTCAGCTATGCGCTGTTCTGCACGACCGATGAACACCTGCCACTGTTTTACGACGTTTATGAAGGCAACCGCAACGATGCAAAACAGTTTCCGCAGGTGTTGGAGAAGTTTCAGCGTTGGCTCAAAGAGCGGGCTGGTTCCACGTGGACGGCGACTAAACCGACGCTCATCTTCGACAAAGGAAATAACTCCGCCGACAACTTCGCCTTGCTGGACACTCTGGAACTGCCCTATGTGGGCTCGGTCAAACTGGATGAACATCCCGATTTGGCAACCGTTTCCAACCAGGATGCCCGCTGGCAGCCCGCCACGGAGCCCGGTTGGGAAGGGACGAAGAGCTGGCGTACCCAGCAGGTGGTGTATGGAAAAGAGCGCACCTTGGTCATGACTTACAACCAGAACTTGTTTGATCGCCAATGGGCCACCGTGCAGAACGATCTGGCCCAGGCGCTGAGCCAACTAGCCTGCGTGCAGCGAAACCTCCAAGACCGAGCCGCCGGCCTCCTTAAGGGAGGCACCGCACCGACGCGGGAATCGGTCGAGCGCAAGTGCCAGCAGATTCTTCACCGGCAGCATTTGCGCCAACTGGTTCAGACCACCGTCATCCTGAACGCGGCGGCTGTTCCGCAATTGAGCTATCAATCCGATCCCCCCGCGCAGGAGAAACTAAGGGATACTTATCTGGGCAAAACCCTGCTGATTACTGGTCACCAGGAATGGAGCGATGTCCAAGTCATTCGGGCGTATCGGAGCCAGTTCGTGATCGAGGAAATTTTTCACGAGATGAAAGACCGCCACATTGGCGCCTGGTGGCCGCTGCACCACTGGACAGACAGCAAGATCCAAGTCCACGGCTTGTATTGCACGATTGCGGTGCTGCTCCGAGCGCTGCTGTGGCGGCGAGCACGCCAAGCCGGTTTGCGCTTATCGATGAGCGGTTTGCTGAAAAGCCTGAGCCGAATCCGCCAGGTGATTAACATCTACCCGAGCAAGCGCGCACGCAAACCCGGCGCTGAACAAGTGGTGCTGACCAAACGAGATGAGACCCAGGAGAAGCTGATCGAAATATTCGGACTCCCATCTCAAAAACACTCGATTTAGGGCATAGAACGCCCCGGCTGTAAGTCGTTGGTCAACAACTAATTCCGAGGCGCCCTTGAAATAACTCGTAAACTGGGGCTAGGCCTGTGCTGAGCGCCGCTCCTCCCGCTTCCTCGACGTCCAACAGGAATTCGGTGGAATGGTTCAACCTTATGCCGGCGTAGAGCGTCAAAACCCACGACGTGGTTTTCTCATGATTGGGAATCAGGCTGTTTTCTCAGCTATACGCCGCAGGAAAGGGAGGATGCGTCTGAAAGATAAAATTCGACTGCCCGGAAAGCCATAGCCGGTCCGATTCGAAGTGTGGGAACATCGTCGGGAGAGGATCATCCGGAGCTTCCGTTGGCGCGTCGCGGTCGGTTGGCGCCGGTTTTTTCCTCTCCTCCTGTGCGCGCAAATCTTGTGACGCGAGCAAAAGTCCGCCTGCGCCCATAAGGAGAGCCAAAACCAGTTTTTCCGGGTTTCGCCGCATTGCCATTCAGATTCCCGCCCGTGCCTTGTCTCGGGACTCTGCGCCAAGAGTAAATGGCGCGTGTGAAACAATGATGAATCCCGCGCCGGATGGCTCTCTTGAAATCCCTTACCCCTATGATCTAGTGTGTCTTTGCGGCCTTGAAGGAGACTCTTCGTTGGGAAGAACCATTTCCGTTCTACTTTCTCTTGCGCTCTTCCAGTGTGTCCCACTAGCTCACTCGCAGGCAGGCCCGGTCGAAGGCGAGCATGAAGTGCAGATTTGGACTGGCGGAGGCCACGGCACCAACGGCAGTCAATCGAGCGACGGTGTTTGGAATGTCGGTTTGCGCTATGGTTTGATTCTCACGGCGCCTCATGGCCCAAGTTTTCTTCGAGGCCGGTTGGAATACGCCATTGATGCGGTTCCGGCCTTCCTCGTCTTTCAAAAACAAAACAGCGCTTACGGCGTGGGGGTGAATCCGTTCGCGTTCAAATGGGCGTTCGATACCCATGGAAGTGTTGTTCCTTATTTGGAGATTGGCGGCGGCACGCTGTTCACCAATACTCAGGTGCCGGCGGGGACCTCGCGGATCAATTTCACCACCAGCGGCGCCGTTGGGCTGCATTTTTTGCGGAGCAAGCACAACTTCAGCACGGAGGTCCGCTTCATGCATATTTCGAATGCCGGCCTGGCGACTCCCAATCCCGGCATCAACACGGTTCAGCTGCGTCTGGGCTTTGGCTGGTTCAGTCAAAAGGAATAGAGCGGAATGAGAATCCTGACTGTTCTTATTGCTTTTGTTGCGGCGATCTTGCTGCTTTTGGGAATGGCTGCGGTCCGTGCCGCACGACACCTGGCGAAGGCACCCGTCCCGGGGACGCCTGCGCCGGACTTTACGTTAAACGCGCAAGACGGCAAACCGGCGAGCTTGCGCGATTTTCGAGGACAATGGGTGGTTTTGTATTTCTATCCCAAGGACTTCACGAGCGGCTGCACCAAGGAAGCGCGCAATTTCCAACACGACCTCGCGCTATACGAGGGGAAAAAAGCTGCCATTCTCGGCGTCAGCGGCCAGGATCAGGTTTCGCACGACAAGTTCTGCGCCGCCGAAGGCCTGCACTTCAAGCTCCTTGCCGATCCCCACTGCGAACTTTCTGAGCGTTATGGGTCGGTAGTAAACCTCGGCGTGGCCCGGCTGTCCGCGCGGCACACGTTTCTCATCGATCCCACAGGCGTCATTCGAAAGGTGTATTTAAAGGTCGACCCGGCCAGCCATAGCGCCGAAGTGCTCGCGGATTTGTCCGAACTGCAAAAAGCCTCACCGCCATCCTGATTGCGCCATTAGCCTTGTTCCGGAGCGCGGCAATAGGACCTCTGCTGAGCTACAACGCGCTGACAGCCATGGCTCTTTCTATCGCTCAATTTCCGCAGGAAGTGTCAGCCTCCACCGCGGGCATGGCGGACACCGGCGAAAGGTTATTCATTGCGAGCAGCTCGTTGAAAGCTTCCACATCCTTATTCTTGAGTTTCTGCCAGGCCGCAAGTTGATCCTTCCAGCCCTGGCACACCCGGTGAAAGGCGGCAAACGATTCTTCCGAAGGCGCAGAGTCCGCTCCATCCACGAGCGCCATCAAGGCCGTCAAGCTGTCGTTCACGGCCATCAAGCTCACGCCTTTGGGCGTTTGCAGAATCGGCGTGGCCTCACCTTCGAGAGCCCGTACCTTTTCCTCCAAAGCTTTCGCGGAAACGGCAACGGGATCCTCTTTGGGCCGCTTCAGCAGCTCGCCTAGCCGCGCGCACAATTGTTTCACCTGCCGGTAGGCCTCGTAGTTTCGCCCGAGCACGGTTGAAATCTTCAGTTGCAAGTCCAGCGCGCTCTCCAACTCGTTTCGCGCGGCATGGACGCGCGGATCCTGCTTCACTTCGAGCGACTCCCGCAGCGTTTGCCCTCCCGCTTTCAGTTGAACTTCGTATTTCCCCGGCAGAACCAGCGGTCCTTCGGGCGGCAACGGTGTCGCACCCATAATTGCTGCAATCGGATAGTTGTAAGGCGATTGCACGTGAACCGCCGGCGGATTGGTATACCGCAGATTCCAAACAAACCGGTGCATCCCTGCGGACTTCGAGAGCGGTTGCGGATGCGCGAGCCAAGATTCCGCGAAGAAAGGTAGTTCACCTCCTTCCTTTGGAAGCGGAGCGCTCGAGTAGCTGTGCACCAGATTGCCGGCCTCGTCGCGGATGTCCACCTGAACGTCTCCGGAAAAATTCGGCGGCAGATAATAATCAAGGATGGCGCCATCTGGTGGATTCTTCCCCGTTGGAACCTCTGGCGGCAGCGGCGTGTCTTGGTTTTCATCGCGCCGTACGCGGATCGGAGTCCTCGGCGCAAACAGATGCACTCCGCCGGATGCCAGGCTGGGATTCACCTGCCGCAGCGGCGTTATATCATCCAGAATCCAGAACGAGCGTCCATACGTCGCGGCCACCAAATCATCTTGTTCAATCGCTAGGTCGTGAATGGATACCACGGGCATGTTCAGCCGGAGCGTTTGCCAGTGGTCGCCGTCGTCGAACGAGACGTACACGCCCCTCTCCGTTCCGGCATAAAGCAGCGCTTTTCGCACCGGATCTTCCCGCACGGTACGCGCGAAATCTTTTTCGCCGATTCCGCTGACAATTTCCTGCCAGGTCTCTCCATAATCGCGCGTGCGAAGAATATGCGGCCGAAGGTCATCGAGACTGTTGCGATTTACCGCGGCGTACGCCGTCCCGGTGTCGAAGTGCGACGCTTCGATGATCCCGACCGTGCTCCATTCCGTGATGGCTGCGGGCGTCACGTTTTTCCAGGTCTTTCCGCGGTCTCTCGTGATTTGGATGTTCCCGTCGTCCGTCCCCACCCAAATCACGCCCTCTTTCACGGGCGAGGGCGCAATCGTCAGGATCGTGCCGCGGCGCTTCTTGGTGTCCTTTTCTTCCGCGCGAACACGCGTCAGGTCAGGACTGATTTCGTCCCAACTCGTGCCCGCATTGCTCGAGTTCATCAGGAATTGCGTACCCAGATAGAGAAGGTGTGGATCCTGCGGCGAAAAAACCATGGGAATGGTCCAGTTGAAACGGTACTTGCTTCCTTGCGGAATGGGCGCCGGGGAAATATCCCGTACTTGGCCGGTGGTCTTGGAAAGCCGAACCACGCTGCCGGCGGGTCCGGCGTTGTAAACCACATCCGCATCCAACGGATCGGGAATCGTATAGCCGCTTTCTCCCGGGCCAACCGGATACCAATCTCGCACCGTAATTTGCCCATTGTTGCCGCGGCTCGCGATTGCCGCCGTGCCGCTGTCCTGTTGCGGTCCATAAACCCAGTAAGGGAAACGGTGATCGGTGGCGACTCTGTAAAATTCCCCGGTGGGCTGGTTGTACCATGGACTCCAAGTCTCGCCGCCGTTCATGCTGATGGTTGCGCCTTGGTCTGTCCCCAAAATCATCCTTTGTGGATTCGTCGGATCGATCCACATGGTGTGGTAATCGTCTCCGCCGGGGGCGCCTTTTATCGCCGTGAAACTCTTTCCCCCGTCTGTCGATCGGTAGAAATTCTGCAGCGGTACATAAACGACGTCTGGATTTCTCGGGTCCACGAAAATCTCGCCCATGTACCAGAATGTTTCGATTCGCGGATCTTCGGTTATCTTGCGCCAGCTTGCCCCGCCGTCATCCGAGCGGAACAGACCGCCTTTTTTTTCCTTTGCTTCGATAATCAAGTACACCCGCTGCCCGCGCGTCCCCGGCGCCACCGCCACGCCAGAACGCCCCCAGTTTTCCGTCGGAAGCCCATTTCCCTTGATCTGGGTCCAAGTGACTCCCCCATCCTTCGATTTGTACAGCCCGCTGCCCGGTTCGAACGGCTGATCCCGCACGTCCGGCTTCCAGATCACATGCCAGAAGGTTGCAAAGACTACTTTCGGATTACCCGGCTCAAAACAGAGGTCGACCGCGCCGGTCGTGTTGTCCCGGAACAAAACCTTCGTCCAATTCTTCCCGCCATCCGCAGACCGGAAAACACCGCGTTCCTCATTCGGCCCGTAGCCGTCGCCGATCGCCGCCGCCAGCACAATGTCGGGGTTTCGAGGATCCACCAGGATGCGCGCGATGTGTCTTGAATCCTCCAAGCCCACGTGCCGCCACGTTTCCCCGCCGTCTGTCGACTGGTAAACGCCGTTTCCGTAGGAAACGTCGCCATAAATCGTGTTCACTCCCGTTCCCACATAAAGAATGTTCGGATTCGATGGCGCCACAACAACTGCGCCAATCGATGCAGCGAACCCTCCATCAAAAATCGGTTTCCACGTTACGCCGCCATCCGCGGTCTTCCACACGCCACCGCCATCCGCGCCCATAAAATAGATGGCCGGGTTTCCCGGTACGCCAGCGACTCCGTTCACTTTGCCCGCGCGAAACGGCCCGATCATTCGCCACTCCATTTCCGAATACAGGGAGGGAGGAAGCTCCTCGGCGAACGAAATCCGCGCCGCCTGGATTTGCACAATCAATAGAAACGCAAGACCGACTGCGGCCCGAATGTCGTTCTTGCTTATCATCAGCGTCCACGTCCTCCTTTTTGCTCTGTTTCTCATGGCCGGTCGTCCGCATCGGGGTTAGCCGAAGGGCTCTCTGATGGCGGTTTGCCGGTCTCGACTTCAGAGAGTCTGGCGCTCTTCAACTGTTTGTTCAACGCCGGAATATCCTGCTCTTTCGCGTCTTTCCAACCAGATCGCAGGGACTCGAGCGCGGTTGTCAGTTCAGCAAACACCGCCGAAGCCTGCGTCGTCGGCGCCGCATCGGCACTGTCGGCAACGGCCAGTATGCTTGCAAAATGCTGGTTGAGCGTGGAAAAATCCTCGCGATGTTTTCCGCGCGGCGGCAAGCCGTAGAAACTGCCTTGCGCCGCACCTTCCAGTTCTGCGGCTTTCTTGTCCAACGCCGCGATGGCCTCTCCGAGTCTGCCACTCCTTGCTTTTGCAGCCAACTCTTTCAATTGCGCGCGCACGGAGCGAACTTGCGCCAGTGCTTCGTAGCTCTGATTCATGCCTTCGAGCGAACCGCTTTCCATTCGAAACTGCTTTTGCAGGTCCGATAAAGAGGTGGTGATGCGCGGGTCCATTTTCACAACCAGCGGTTGCGTGTGGGTCTCTCCGTCCACCGTGAGCTTCACCGTGTAATTCCCCGGCAACGCCCACGCGCCCAGCGGGTATTTCGGCGTATTGTGATAAATCGCGGAAATGGGAAATTCGGGCTCCAGGGCTTGGGGAGGCGGGTAGTGCACATCCCAAACAAACCGATGCATTCCCGCCTCTGCAGAAAGAATCTGCGTTGGCCGCACCCAGTAGATGGGGATGGGATTCTCCCTGGCAATCTTTTCCAGCGGTTCGGGTTTGTCCGCGCTCGAGTAGCTCCGCACCACGTGATTCTGGTCGTCCACAACTTCCAGTGTCACGGGATTCCTCGACGGCGACGCCAAGTAGTAGTCGATGATCGCTCCATCCGGCGGATTGTTCCCTGCCGGGAATTCGGGAGGCAACGGCGTGTCTGGATTGCGGTTCCAGCGAAAACGAATCGCCGTCCCC
>Ga0209472_1001343_pt1 | contig 14284 bp, 8 predicted proteins | sample GraSoiAngelo_130_FD_185887 | JGI IMG/M metagenome (GOLD analysis project Ga0209472, IMG submission 185887) | Grasslands soil microbial communities from the Angelo Coastal Reserve, California, USA - 14_0929_02_20cm (SPAdes) (version 2) | ecosystem: Environmental > Terrestrial > Soil > Grasslands ...
TTGGTGATCGGGTCGCCCGCTTTCAATGCCTCGCCCAAATCGTGCGCGACATTAGCTGCCCGAATGGTCAGCAGTTCGCGCTCCTTTCTCGCTTTAAGCGCCTCAATAATTTTTGGTTTCGCCTCCTCGAGTGTCAGCGGCCGCGCCGGGGTGATTCCGGCGAGATGCAAGGTATAGAAACCGTCCGCCGCCTGGATCGGCTCGCTCGTCGGTTCATCATTGGAAAGTTGGAAGGCGCTCTGGACCAATTGCGAATCCTGCTTTAGTTCCGGATCCGGCGCCGCCTGGGTAAAATCGCCAGTAGTCTTGACTGGCAACTGGAATTTCCCCGCAACCACGGCAAAATCGGCATTCTTCTCCGCCAGCGCCTGGGCGACGTCATTTGCCTTATCCGAAAGTTTCTGCAAGGCGTCGATCCGTTCTTTTCCCGTTAGCTTTTTCTCCGCCTCCGATAACGTCAGGGCAACGAACTGCACTTTCCGTTTTTCCTCGCTCTTTAGTTGTTCTTTGGCGCCTTCATAATATTTCGCGATTTCGTCATCAGAAATTTTTACCTCGTTCGCAACGTCGCTGGTTTTGAAACGCACCACGCTCACTTCGAATTTGGAGTAGATCTGTTCAAAAGTGGTCCTGCTTTCCGCCTGGGATACGGTCACGCCTGTGCTGACCAATTCCTTGATGCGATCGAGACGAATCTGATCGCCGGCCAATTCCTCAATCTGCGCCTCGCTGAACCCAAGCGGTCCCAGAGCATTCTGCACGATATCGTTGTACTTTTTTAGATCGAAACTACCGGCATCGCTACGAAACGCGCGTATTTTGGTAACGACGGCGGCGATTTCAGCGGTAGTTGGCCGGATGCCCAAGGCTTCGGCTTCATGCCGTAGAATCATTAAATCAATAGCGAATTCCTGTCCGGCTTCGCGTTCCGCTTCCGATTGTGTTTTCGCATGTTGGGGATGCCACTGACCCAAAAGCTCGGTTAGAAACTCGCTCATTCCCAAATTGCGCGCCAGTTGGAACAACCGCCCCCCGCGCTCAATCTCGATTGCCGAGATGTCGTGGCCATAAAGTTTGCCAGCAGTGTTCGATCGCAGAGCGCTCATCCAATCGGTCCGAACGAAATAAAGACAAAACGGCATCGCCAGAATGGCGATGACGATCATGAGCCAGCGTGAATGCCTACGAAGAATCGTGATCATTAATTTTGCGTCGCGGAATGTACCGCAGCTCCCTCACCCGCCAAACGCTTTTTGGCGACCGCATCCGGTCCTGGGCTCTGCAGCAGCACGCGTGTTGGCTGGGACCATCAGCGCTTGGCGAAATGGCGTCTGCTAACCGGGATCCAAAAGGGCACTCATGAAATTCGCGGAAGCGTTTTGGAACCTGGTCATCCCGGGCGTGAGTCGAGGGATCCCGTGGCGAAATCTTTAAGGTAACATCGCGGGATCCCTCGACCTTACGCTCGGGATGACGAGGCGAGCGATCGCGCGGTTTCCCGAATCAATTCCCATGCGTCGCGCAGATGCTTTTCTGTGGTGAGAATATTTCCGAGTCCTAAACGAATCACGGTTTGTCCACGCAATTTCGTTTGATTTAAATACGCGCGACCAGATTGATTGATTGATTCGACAATCCTGGAATTGAACGCGTCGATCCCATGTTTTGCGCGAAAACAGATCACGCCCATCGAGACCGGCGCGGATAATTCGAAATCGTCGGACGCACCCACCCATTCGCCAAACAAACGCGCCAGCCGCAAGTGCTCGTGCATTAAGGCGAGAATTCCTTCGCGCCCGAATGCGCGCCAGATCATCCAGGCCTTGAGTGCGCGAAATCTTCGGCCGAGCTGGATTCCGTAATCCATGTAATTTTTCTCGGTCTCGATCGTGTCGGCACGCAAAACTTCCGGCACGAGCGTGAAGACCCGGCGCAAGCGGTCGACATCGCGCACAAAGAGGACGCTAAAATCGAGCGGCACAAACAGCGTCTTGTGAGGATTGATGATGATCGAATCCGCTTCGCTCCAACCTTCTGCGATCCATTCATATTCCGGCATAATGGCAAACCCGCCTCCATAAGCGCCATCGATGTGCAGCCACATCTTTTCTTCGCGGCAAAGCCGCGCGATCTCGGCAACCGGATCCACGCTCGCGGTTGAGGTAGTTCCCACCGTTGCAACAACGGCGAGCGGTTTGAACCCGGACTCTCGATCGTGCACGACGGTTTTGCGCAAGATCGACGTCTCGATTCGAAATTCATTGTCACTCGGCACCCGACACACGTTCTCCTCGCCAAGGCCAAGCGCGATCGCCGCTTTCTCAGCCGAGGTATGGGCCTGGTCAGAAGTATAAATTCGAAATCGTGGAAGATCGCGTCCGGTCAGCCCAAGTTTGCGAGTTGAGGGCGCGGCTTCTTCGCGGGCGACGGCGAGCGCATGCATAATTCCAACCGAGGCGGTGTCGTAAACCACGCCCTCGAAATTTCGCGGCAGACGCATCCACTGGCGCAACCAATCGATTACCAGAGTTTCGAGTTCGGTCGCGGCGGGGGAAGTGCGCCATGTCATCGCGTTCACGTTCAACGGCGCGGAGATCATTTCGCTGAGGATTCCCGGCCCGGTCGTGGTCCAGCCGAAGTAAGCAAGAAACATGGGATGGCTCCAATGCACCATTCCCGGAAGGATGACCCGATCGACATCTGCCAGAATTTCCTCGAATGGCTCGCCCTGCTCGGGTGGTTGCGATGGCAACGCGGAACGAATTGCACCCGGTTTGCTGTCAGGCGCAACGCGCAACGTTTCTATTTTTCCACGATAATCCGCGATCCAATCCGCCATTCGATGAAGTTGTTCGCGGAAAATCTCCGGCGGAGTGTCTCCGAGTTCGTCGTCTCGATCCTTCATTCAGAAATCACATTAAAACCTCGCGCTTTAGCGACGTGCCACGTGAACCAACGAAGCGTAAACCGCTTTAGCGGTTTGCACAGCACTAGCAAAACCGCTGAAGCGGTTTCCATCCAAGCGTCCGTCGACACACCGCGCTGAAGCGCGGTGTTAATGAGAAGTTGTAGCTGCCGCCGTTACCGGCGGCAGTAACCCGAACTGGTCTGTCGCCAGTAACGGCAGCAGCTACAACGATTCGGTCGGGATGACGAATCATTTTCAAAACGCGAAACCGAAACTGAAATGGAACGCGCCGAAATCTTCGTGCTCGCGCGGGTTGGGATTGACGCCGTAATCGAGCCGGATCGGACCGATGGGGAGTTTATAGCGTAAGCCCGCGCCGATGCCGTAGCGCATGTCGCCCAGACCGGGATTGTCCGCTTCGGGCAGCAGGTTGCCGGCATCCACAAAAACGGCGCCCTGCAATTCGCCATAAAGGGGAAACGTATACTCAACGTTGAAAATAGTATAAAATTCCCCGCCGAGCGGGTGGCCCCTGTGATCATGCGGGCCAAGATCGCGTTCGCCGAAACTGCGCACGGTGGTGCTGCCACCATTAAAGAAACGTTCGTCAATTGGAATTGCGGTAATATCGCTGGTGCTTTCCTTAAGCGGCCGAACCAAACCGGCGCGGGCGCCGAACTCGAGCAAGGTTTTGCCGAGCGGGATGAAGTAACTGGCGCGCGCGGTCGTGCGAAAGAGCTCGATCTCGCTTCCGATCGCGCTGGCGGCGAGTTCGAAGGTTTGATCAAAGACAAAACCGCGGCTCGGCACGACGGGGCTATCGCGCAAATCGAGGGTATGAAAGAAACCAACCGAACTGACGAAGTAGCGCATGTCACCAAGGAGATCATCATGGATATCCGCGCTGATAATTTCGACATGCCGCTGTGAGGCGAAAAGACCGACCTTGTATTGTTTCGTGAAACTGTGGGAAAACTCAATCCGGTCGCCGATTTCGAACTTCGAGTAACCATCGAAATCGAATGTGAGTGCACTAAGCCGAATTTTCAGTTCGACGTCGCTTTCGAGAAAATGCGGATCGTCCCATAAAATTTCACCCTTATAGCCACGCTGTGAAACCTCGATCGAAGTAATCAGAGGCCGGCCATAACCAAACAGGTCACGATCGGCAAAACTAAAGCCGATGATTCCGCCAACGTACGAGCCGTAGCCTACGGACACACCAAACTCTTTCGCCTTTGCTTCTTCGGCGGCAACGTCGAGCCGAAGATAATTTCCACCGTCGGGCTGGGGATTGATTTGCAGGACATTGAAAAGGCCAGTGCGCATCAGCTCGCGGAACTTTTCGTCCAACACATCAGGGCTGTAAGTTTTACCCTGCAGCGAGGTAAAACGATTATGGACATAACTCGGCCGCAGACGCCGCAAACCGGTCACGTTCACCTCGCCAAACTTGTAAACCGGTCCTGGCGAAATCACGACCACCACCGGCACGTGACCAGCAACGGAAGTTTCCGGTTCGCCGGTCGCTTCCACTTTTACCGCATAATAACCGCGCGCCTTGTAGTAGGCTTGCAAGCGCCGCGAAATGTCATCAACTCGCCGGTCGGTATAAGGTTGCGAAAGCAAATCGACCATCTGCCCGCGTAACGTTGCTGCGTCGTAAATGGGGTTTCCGCGAAAAATTAGATCCCCGAAAAAATATTGCCGACCTTCCTGCACCGGGATCGTGACATCTACCCGGGCGCCGTCGGCGCTGAAATGAAATTGCGGCGCATCCACTGCCGCCTCGAGATAGCCTTCTCCGACGTAGTAGCGATGCACCAGATCTGCGCCTTCCTGTATATCGGTCGCAACAAACGGCAGGTTCTTTTGCAAGCGCGAGTAACGCTCTCGTGTCGGGCCGACGGCGTACTCGAAAAGCTTCTCGGCTGGAACATGATTGTTACCGACGAAATTGATCTTGCCCAAAATCGCTTGCGGCCCTTCGGTCACATCAAGGACGAGGCGCGATCCGCTCTCGATGGAATAGTGGACATCTACTTTGGCATAACCGTGTTTGCGGTAGAAAAGCTCGAGAAAAAAGGCGGCGTCATCGGCCCGCGCGGCCGTTAATCCAAAATCGTGGATGGTTGCGATTTGTTCCTTCAGGACCGAACGCAATTCTTCCTCCTTGAACGCGGTGGCGCCGCGAATTTCCAGGTTCGTAGCTTGCGCCTTTTTCTCTTCCTGATGTTCGACGAATTTGTGTTCGCGCGCGGCCTGCTCCGGCCGTTTCACATCCACTGCGCTTTGACCATGCAAGTCCGACACGCTCGTGACTGTTATTAGCGCGAGGAAAAAAACGGCCTGTCGCATTTCAATGGAATCGGATGAGGTATTTCACCTGACCGCGAAATTCTCCTCCAACTCCAAGGTCACCGATAAGCACCCAATTCTCGTTAACTTTAAATCGCGCGGTGGCCTGCTCACGACCGGTGCGCGGATCGACCGTGCCGAGATCGACCTGCAAACGGTCGAAGACGGAATTGCTCTGGGTAGGCTGGCCCTTTTTGAAAATCTTCCGGTAAAGCTGTTGCACCAGCAGCATGGCGGCGCGACCAGCCAGGACGTTACTATTTCCAGTCAGCTCCTGGCGGGTCGCTCCGGTAGCGAGAAGCGAAATTATTTCTTCCTGCGGCAAGGGAGGCTCGCTCGTGAAAATGGCCTGCGGCGCGAGTGAATCGCCATAGACGTACACGCGTACGGTGTAATCGCGGATCACCGATCTGCCCTGCAGGTCGATCTTGGGATTAAACGAATCACTCGGATCAAAATGGAGAAAGCCGTTGGTCACATCGAGCCGGCTGAAAGGCAAAGTCGCTTCTACGCCTTGCAATTTCACTATCCCTTTCAATTCCGGATGGGAGCCGGTGCCGCCTAAATGTAAGTCTACAATAGCGTTCCCAGTCGCGAGGTTACCGCGAATGGAAAACGGATCTTTCGTTTTGATCGCGAGATCGAATTTCCAATCGCGCAACGGCGGCGTTTTAATCGAATAATCCGGCCGATCTTCAATCGGCTCCGGCGCAGGCCGGCCCGGTAATCCGATCGGAATCAAATCGATGTCCTTAAGAAAATGACTGTTCGTCAGCGCGACATTTCCTTTCACCGTCGCGCTCATCACCGGTCCGCTTACTTTCAAATTTGCGTCTGCCCGTGCGGTGAGTGAATCGTTGCGCGCGATCAGGATACTTTCCGCGCGCAAATCGAGATCAATGTTTGCGTCGGTCAGCTTGGTGAAAACGACCCGGCCACCGATAGTGAACGGTCCGCCGGCGAGATCGCCGTGGAATTTCTCCAGGGTCAGGACGTTGTCGTGAAAAATCAGGCGCGATTGAAATCCGCGCAGCGCCGGCAATGTCGCGTTGGTGAAGCGCGCGGCATTAATGGTGATGTCGCCGCTGCCGGTGAAGGCCGGGCGCGCAATCGTTCCGCCAATGGCGACATCGAATGCGACATCGCCATCAAGTTGTTCGACCGCGGGAATAAATTGCCGCAAAAAGTTCACCGAGCTTCGCGGCAAGCGGACTGTCGCCTGCACCGGCGTGTTCTCGTCAAACGAGCGCGTGCTTAATATTTTGCCGGCGTCGAACGGCATTGTTGCCGCAATACTGACGGGCTGAATTTTCGCCTGCTTCAGTTCGCCGACGAGATTGAGTTTATTTCCAGCGGCGTCCGCCGAAAACCGAAATGTGGCCGGATCAAGACTCGGTAGCTTCGGGTTGCGCAAATCGCGTCCATCAACGTCGAGACGGGCTTGCAAATCCGCCAGGGTGCCGCCGGCTTGCAGCTTGACCGACAAAGATCCGCTCGCGACGGGCTCGATCCCAAAGTCATCGAACATTTTCTTGAGATCGAGATTCGCCGAATCAAATGTCGCGTTGACCTTTCCATCACGCGGAAAAACCGGCTGGTTCGTCCCGACATTTTTCCAAATAAACGGGATGGAAGCATAACCGGAGGCGTATTTCGCCTGCCCCTGATCGAGTTGGACCTTTGAAATCTCCAGGGTCTCGCCTTTGGCAGAAACGATTGCCTGAAAATCCATCCGGTCGCTACCGATGAAGATCGTCGGAATCTCAAGCCCCGCCGGCGAATAAGTGGCGTCGATGTTTGCCGTCAGCGCTTTCATGTTGCCGAGCTGGCCATTCTTCCAGGCCAATTTTAAGGATCCATTTTCCGTTAGCTTCGACAATGAGCCGCGCCCATCCCAATTCAGTAAAAATGAACCACGCAATTCCGTTTTGTTTCCGCTCGCCTCCAGCAGCGGCTTGAGCGTGCTCATATCGGCAATATCAACTGCGAGTTTGCCGGCGAATTTTTTCTCGCCTCGCAGATCGAGCGTCCCCTGCCCGTTTACGAAATCGCGCTGATTAAGATTGGCGGTCAAATCATTGAGAAAAATTTTGCTCCGCCAGATCGATCCAGCGCCGCTCACTTGCGGAATCGACAAATTTCGGATTTGTAGATTCGATCCGTAAACATTGAACCATCCATCCGCTATCGCACCGTTCCACTGCACGATTCCCGAGGCGTTGAGCGTGCCGCTGACCCGGTTCGGCGAGTTGCCGTACCAAAAATCGGCCGTTTGCGGAGCATTGATCGCGATCTGAGCCGTTGCCGGTTGTTTGATGAAATCTCTTTCGTCGGCGCGCAATCGCACTGACACGTTACCCACGATCTGGTTCGATCCGCGCTGCACTGCGACGTTGCTGATCGTAATGAGGCTGCCGCTTTGATCGAGCCGCCCTGAAATTGTGTCGGCGGCGAATTCGCTGTTTCTCACGGCCGAGACGACCGCGGTAGCATTGGCGCGCAGCCCTTCAAACCAGGGCTCGTCTTTCGCGTGCAATCGTAAATTTTTTTCAGCAGTCGCCGTCGCTTCGAGCTTTTCCAGAGTGAAATCCCCACTGCGAACCGGTCCCGAGGCAACACGAAACGTGGCCTGCAACTGCTCGTCGCGAATTTCCAACGTCCCGTTAATTTGCCCGTGACCGCTTAGCGGTTTCTCCATCGCGGAGGTGATGGGGCCGAGATCGAGATCGTTGCCAACGACCTCAAACTTTGCGGGACTGCGCCCCAGATCGTCGGCGCGTTCCGGCAATTGAATTGTCCCGTGAATTTGGAGCGCCGTTCCCGCGCGCGTGAGTTCGACCGGTTGAATCGTTGCCATCCCATCGTGAGCGGAAATCTGTGCCGCCGCCCGATCGAAAGTCGTGCCCGCCACTTGCAGACCGCGCACAACGCCATCCCCCGAAGCCGTCCAAGTCTTCGGCGCACGCAATAAACCAACAAAATCAAATGTGAAATTCTCGACTTCCCCCTGAACCGGCGCATTCGAGAACAAACCGAGCTTCTTTGCGGATGAGAGCGAAAGATTGCGCGCGGTCGTGTGCGACTTAATGAAAAGCGATCGAGCTTGTTCTGTCAGCGAGGCCTGCAAATCAATCGGTGCGCCGTCGAGCGTCCCGACCAAACGCAATGCCATCATGTGTTGCCGAATGCGCGAGACATCGACGTTGATGAGGGAGAAGCATGTTTGCTCATTCAGAACGACGTCGCGCAAAACCAGATTACGATTTTCGTAACTGGCCGTGCCGGTCATGCGTGTCCACGCTTCGCCTGTCGGTAATTGCAACAACGCCACGCTCAGAGCACCAGGGGCACGCGGATTCAAATCGAGCGAAAAATTTTCCGCGATGAAATCATGTGCCGGATCGCGCACGATCACCGTCACATTTTCCAAGCGTGCTCGTTCCGGAAAAACAGCCGGCAACGTCACCTTTTCGCGCGGACGCGGCGCAACTTGCACCCGCACTTTGCCGGGATCGACGACCACGTGGGCGTTTCGTGTCTCAATCGAATTGAGAAAATCGGCGTGACCGCGGATCAGCGAAAATAAACTGTATTCCGCGTGAATGTATTCTGCGTCCGCAATCTCGATCGCGGCCGGACCGGTCGGAACAACATGGAGATTACGGATGGTGAGGGCAGTAAAAACGTTTCCCTCAGCGCGAAAACTTAACTTGAGATGTTCCTTCGCTGCGCGGTGAACAGCAAACCAATGAATAGCGCCGAGCAGGATTGGCCGGTGAAAAATGACGAGCAGCGCAAGGATTATCCCAATCGAAATCCAAATGCGACGCCGCCGTTTTCCCTTCGGCTGAGAATTTTCCTCCTGATCATCTTCCACGAGGATTTTATCCTATGGAGTGCTCTGGAAAGAGCAAGGGATCGGAAGTTTGAGGTTTGATTCGTCTGGCACCGACGGGAGCGACATGCTTCCTTGGCACGTCGTAGCTAACGAAGGCGGCTGCATGTCCTAGACGCACGGAAGCGCGTCCCTCCGTTTCATTCGATCCACCCGCTTTGCCGTCGCCGTCCAAGCCACGCATCGGTTTAACCCCTGATCCTGACTCCGGTTTCCAAGTAAGTTGTTTAGTTTGTCTGCTTCCTCATCACCGATTACAGGGAGGGCCAGTGCGCCAGCAGCGAGTCTTAGCCGGAGGGACATGCTTCCTTGGCACGCCGTAGCTAACGAAGGCGGCTGCATGTCCAGGGACGCGCGGAAGCGCGCCCGTTTCATTCGATCCGCCAAATCCGGAGCGCGGCATTTTTCACGATGAGTTCAATTTCGCACTGCTTAGGCGGCTTCTCATCCTCAGCTGGCCAGAGCTCATCATCGAAATGCAGGGGCCATTTCGTCCAGCGCAGCCGCATCTTGGTCAATCGTTTCGGCCGGAGCGGAAACTTCCGTCTTTTGCCCGCCACGCGCGCGTCGAAATAATCCAGCAGCAAAGCACGGTCCTCTTCCCGTGCGCCGACAAAATCGAAACTCCCGTCATTCGTTTTCGCATCCGCGGCCAGAGTCAGGACGGGACCGACGGAGCGAATGTTCATGGCGTGCCACAGCAAATAACGTCCGGACAAATCACTACCTTCAACCTCGATTTCCCACTGGCGTGCCCGATAAGTCTGCAATCGCCGGCGCAGCTCTTTCACATGACTCCGCATCGCCTCTGCTTTTGATGTCGACTCATCCCTTTTCGGCGCTCGTAAATAATCCGCAAACAATCCCGCGCCGGCGCCCTCAAAGAAATAGCGTTTGCCCCAGGGCCCGCGCGCCAGTCCGACATCAAACGTGTCGCATTTCCCATCATTCAGTTGCTCGATCAGTTCCTTCGGCGAAAGGCAAAAGCCGAGTGAGCGCGCAAAGTTATTAGCTGTACCCAAGGGCAGCACTGCCAGCGGGACTTCGCTGTCCATCGCGACGAGGCGCCGTGCCACTTTACTTACCGTGCCGTCTCCGCCCGCCACCAGGACGAGATCGATTTTCTTTTTCAGCGCTTTCGTGATCCCTTTCTTTTTCGACGACTGATATGTTGCTTTGTGCCCCGCTCTCTTCAGCGCCTTTATGAAATCCTCGCCCTCGTGTTCCTCGCTTCCTGCTTTCGGATTGTGCACGAAAAGAATGCGCATCGACGTACCTCGCAGCGCAGCATGAAAGCGCGCGTATCTTCAAGAGCATTCGACCAAGAGCGTATCCAGCCGCGTTTCATCTAAGAATGAAATCGCGCATCCTTATCTGTAACGACGACGGCATCTACAGTCCCGGCATCGCCTCTCTCGCCAAAGTCGCCTCCCGTTTCGGCGACGTGCGCATTGTCGCGCCCGATGTCGAGCAATCCTCCATGAGCCACGCCATCACTTCATCTCGTCCGCTGCGCTACCGCCGCACCCCGTTGCCCGGCGGTTTCGAAGCTTACCGCGTGAATGGAACGCCGGCCGATTGCGTCGCGCTGGGCACCTATTTATGGGAGCGGGTTAATCTTGTTCTTTCCGGGATCAATCTCGGGCCGAATCTTGGCAGCGCTTGCTGGCACTCGGGCACGCTCGCTGCCGCAAAACAAGCTGCGTTGCTCGGATTACGCGGTATCGCTTTTAGCACCGCTGTCAGTATTACCGAGAAAGCACCTGACTTCAGTCAACTGGAACCATACGTCGAGAAAGTGCTTGAGCTTCTTCTCGAAGAGAAAGAGCTGTGCCTGGTAAATGTGAACGTACCGGAAAAACCGAGAGGCATTCGGTGGACGCGCCAGGCGGTCAAGCAATACGACGGTAAAGTTGTTCCAGGCAAGGATCCGATGAAACGGGCGATCTACTGGTTCACCATCAAACCATTGGAAGGCGAAGAAGAAGGGACTGATCGCTGGGCCTTTGGTAAAAATTTCGTTTCCATTACGCCTCTCCGTCTTGACCTGACCGACGAAAGAGATCTTGCTCGAGTCCTGGCGCTGCCGATCACGCCAGCGCGAACAGCCCCGCAAAAACCGCCAGCAAACTCGACAAAACGAAATTCTTCTCGCTAACTGATTACAAATAACTTGTGCCAGCTTTCGTCTGGCTTCCGGCCGAAGTGCAAGTGAAGTTAATGTGTAGGTGCGGGTAATTAAGAATGATTACTGGGACTGACGTCACCGTTTGGACAATTTCCGGGCTGCTCGCGATTGGTATTGGCTGGAGTGCTTACGCGAAACGGAAAACGCGCGACAAACTCGTGCGCGAACTGGCGGCGATGGAACCGGATCGCCGAGAAAAAGTGCTCCAGCGCCTTAACCCGAAACTGGCGATGGAAATGCGTGAGCAATTAATGGAACGCTTCCAGATAATGAGCTAACGGGACTATCTTCCCGCGGTTGTAGTCGCCCCGCTCTGTTATGGCGTCTTAGGCCTGCGGCATCGCCACCGTGCTGGGCTGGCACCTGGTGGCAGTCTATGTTCCGGAGGACTTACTGAAGCCGCGACTAACAGCTGCAGTTCTTCCCGCAATTGCATTTCTTATTATCGTTCATGGGGCAGTTCTTGCCGGTTTTCTTGCAGCTCTGAGGCTCTGCGGCAAAACCAGCACTGCAAATCGCTGCCGCCAAAATCGAAAACAGAATTTTCGTGTAATTTTTCATCAGGCCAGTCTCGCGCGCGACCCGAAATGACGCCAATGGAAAAATCGCCATCGCGCCGTAGCTCTCCCGCTCCCATTCATTATCTGTATGCGTGCGCAAAAGATTGCCCACGAATACAAACAACAAACATGAGCGAATCGAGCGATAGCGCCTGGACGGCTTTTTGGGACCAACGCTACGCCGCACGGGAGACACCATGGAGGCTACACGCTGTTCCCGCGGCGCTCCGCTCTTTCGTCAAGGGAAGGCGGAGGCGAGGAACGGTCTTAATCCCTGGCTGCAGAACCGACCATGACCGTTCGCTTGCCGGCGACACGCCGGCCTCTACACGACGGAATACGAGCATAATCCCCCCTGACCGCAACGCAGCTGAGTCGCTTTTAAGTGCCCCGTAGTTTGCAGGCGAATTTTACACGAGCGCCCCGGCGCAACTGGAGCCAGCGCCGGCGGCGCAGCCGAAGCAGTGGTTGCCGGTTAGAATTTCGCGATTCTCAACTGCCGCCGGATCGAGATCCCAAAGATGGAGCGGCCCGCTTCCGTTGCGCCAGTTCATGTTCAGCATCTGATTGAAGTCGCAGTCGAAAACTTCGCCGGTCCAACCGACACTGATAGTGTTGCGACACATTAAGCCGAAGACCGTTGCCGGATTGAAATTGTCGATCAGTAGCTGCATGTACTCTTCCAATTTATTGTTGTGACGAAGGTAGGAAGCGAAACGGGCGATGGGCAGGTTGGTGATGGTATAAAGGTTATTGAAAATGATCCCAAAATGTTTCTTCAACTCGCGTTTGTAATCCGCTTCCAGCTCTGCCTGCGGACCTGGGAGAAATGCGCCCACCGGATTGTAGACCAGATGAAGAGGTAGATCGCTGCCATAACCTAACGAGTTTAAGACACGCAGAGCTTTAATGCTGCTATCGAACACGCCTTGGCCGCGCTGGGCGTTCACGTTCTCCGCAGTGTAACACGGCATCGATGCGATAATCTCGACTTTGTGCCGCGCCAGAAATTGCGCCAGACCCTCGTAGCCCGGTTCGAGCAGGATGGTGAGATTGCAGCGATCAATTACGCGACGCGACGGGCGCAGCGTTTTTACCTGTTCGATGAAATAGCGGAAATCCGGAATCATTTCCGGCGCGCCACCGGTAAGATCAATCGTCGGAATCTCAGTGCGCGCGAACCAATCGATAACCCGATCGACCGTCCCACGGGTCATGATTTCTTTGCGCTTGGGACCGGCGTTCACGTGACAATGCATGCAGGTTAGATTGCAAAGTTTCCCAACATTGACCTGCAACACATCGGTCTTCGTGTGACGCAATGCCAGAGAATGCGCAGTGAGCGTTTCAGAAAACCGATTCACGTATTAAGTTTGCATGACGTTATCATTTTGACGAAACCGGAAATGCCTACCGCTCGGAACAAGGCAGCTAAAGTCGGCTCCGGGCTAATCTCGATCATTGTTCCAGTGCTAAACGAAGCCGCGAGCATCGAGCGGTTTCTTCAGTGCTTGCGTGAGAGAGCCGGTGACGCCGAGGTAATCGTCGTCGATGGGGGCAGTAGCGATGGTACATTCGATCTGGCACGAAATCATTGTGATCGCTGTTTAAATGCTCCGCGTGGTCGCGCGGTCCAAATGAACGCCGGGGCGTGCGCTGCGTCGGGCGATTCCTTTTGGTTCGTGCACTCCGATTGCGAAGTGCCACCAGGTTGCCTTCAGCAAATAGCCGATGCGCTTGGTCAACCCGAGGTGCTTGGCGGTTTCTTTCGCATTCGCATTCCGAATGAGCGTTTTGTATATCGTTTAACCGACTCGTTCGCGCACTATGCCGGTCTCCTCTTGCGCACACGCTTCGGCGATCACGGGTTCTTCTGCCGGCGCGCCGCCTTTGAAGAAATTGGAGGATTCCCAGAAATGCCGTTGATGGAAGACGCAGAATTTTTCCGTAAGCTTCGGCGCCTTGGCCGTATCGCAGTTATCTCGTCACGCTTAATTAGCAGCCCTCGGCGATACGAGGAAATTGGGCCGTGGCGGTTAACTCTTACCTACGGACTGATTGCGCTGCTTTATCTGCTGCGCGTTCCTATCCCGGCTCTGGCTACTATTTATCAAAAAAGATGTGCGCGGCCCGATCGATTAATTGGTGTTTAGCGCGAACCCTGACCTAGGAAATTGTGCCGCATCAAATCTCAGCACTGAACAAGGATTTAATGTCTGGTAAATCGCGTGCGTTCTCCGGACGAGGAAAAGGTCTTACACTTTTTCCTGCACGACGGAACCCGAGCTTGCTATCCTATCGCTGCGTCGGAGTAAAGCTGAAGACCAGGATTTGAGCGTGGCGCGGCTGCCAACGCACCGATGCGGTCCGAGCCA
>Ga0209472_1001346_pt1 | contig 14265 bp, 17 predicted proteins | sample GraSoiAngelo_130_FD_185887 | JGI IMG/M metagenome (GOLD analysis project Ga0209472, IMG submission 185887) | Grasslands soil microbial communities from the Angelo Coastal Reserve, California, USA - 14_0929_02_20cm (SPAdes) (version 2) | ecosystem: Environmental > Terrestrial > Soil > Grasslands ...
CGACGCAAAACATTGGAAGCGGCTCCGCGACGCCTTCCTGCGTTGCATCACCGAGCGGGACTTTATCGGCTGCCTAATCGTCCAGGAAATCATGTTGGAATCCTTCGCCGTCGCAAGCTATTCCCGCGTCGGGAACGTGGGACCGGGTAGTCTAGGCGAGTCCTTTGCCCGCATCGCCGCCGAGGAAGGAGAGCACGTCGATCACGCCATGGCGATTCTCAGAGCGGAGCGAGCCCGAGACGTGCAGCGCTTCGACGACAAGGTCTACCGGCTGCATCTGGATGTGATGACCACCCTCGCGCAGATGCTGGCGAAGGAATGCAAGGATGGACATTGCGAAGTGTGCCACGCCAGCTGCGTCAAACCGTCACTGTTCGAGGTTAGCTTGTCTGCAGCGGAGCTTCGCGGAGCGTCGCTGCAACAGTATTTGAAGACGCTGGACATGCTGGGGATACCCGGGGAGGTGACACTTGCATGGGTGGCTCAGTTGCCAGTGTAGCCGGAGAACGGACCATCGAGACCGATTTCGCTCTGATCGGCCATCAGGAAAGTTGGAGAGCGGCTGCGGACGTGCTCGCTGTCCTGCGCGGACCCGAGCGTACACCTCTGCCGGACGACGAGATCAAGGATATCCTTCCATGGATTCCGCCCAGACCCGTCTGTCATGTTGACATCGGATCGGTTGCGGGCGCGAAGGCGCGCGGCCTGTACATCGACTCCTTCATTCCTCCCGACCGACTGGAAGCCGCCTACGTGCACGAGAACATCGCCCGCGTTCGAAAGGCAGCGGCTTGTGCGATCCAGGCAGGAGCGAAGATCGTGAGTCTCGGCGGATTCAGCTCCATTCTGATCGAGGGCAATTTCGATCAGCTCCCTGAAAGAAACGATACGGTCTTCACGACGGGCAATACGTTGACAGTTGCTTTTATCGTTCAGGGTATCCAAAAGATGTGCGCGCTGGAAGGCCGGAACCTCTGCAGATCAACGCTGCTCATCGTGGGAGCAACAGGAGATGTGGGTTCCGGCTGCGTCCGTTGTTTGGCGCCACTCGTAGGGCGCGTGCTGCTCAGCGCACGCAAAGTGGAGCGACTACGCAGGCTAGCAGCGGAGTTGCAAGACGATGGAGTTCAGGTCGAGATCGCGACTGACCTTCAGCGATTCTCAGCCGAGGCCGACGTGGTGATCTGCGCGGCGAGTCTGGCGTCCCCGTCGCTTCTGTTGGGCCGGATCGCGCCTGACGCAATTGTTTGCGATGCGGGCTACCCGAAGAACTTGTCTCCAACGGCGGAGATGCTCGACGCCAAAGTCTTCTTCGGGGGTCTGGGACAGATCACTGGCGGAATGAAGTTCGCGCCGGATTTTCATGGAGTTCTGAATCGGCATCCGTTCCCCGATGTGGTTCATGGCTGTCTACTCGAAGGCATGGCTCTTGCTTTGGAACACCGGTTCGAGCCTTTCTCTCAGGGAAGAGGATTCATCACTCAGGAGCGAGTCGACGAGATTGAGACAATTGCTGCACGGCATGGGATCTATCTCGCACCGCTTTACAATGCCGACGGACCATTGGAGAACGGACTTGATGACAGATGGAATGGTCGAGAGGATGAGCCCATCGGTGAAAGACCGAGTCGAACTGTCGAATCTCCTTTTTGTGATAGGTTGGGAGGATTGGGCATCGGACCAGCGGGCGCTGTCGATCGGCTCCGTACTTTATGATGCGAAGTCTCCGATTGAAGGGCCATGGGCCTTTAGGAGCCGCCCCCGACGATAGACAAGTGCAAAGGCTTCAGCCGATCGACGACTTCAAGAACTCCGTCTACCAGGGATTCGCCCCTTTGATCGTTCAGGTCGCGCAATGTCTGCCCGCCACCCAGATGCGCGTCGTCATACGCATAGCAACCCGGGCATTTCAAAGGGCATTCACGCGTGATTTCTATCGAAAGAGAGGGGTGTTCACCCTTGAGGATCTTGCGCCATGTTTGAAAAATTTGAGATGTGTGCACGGGTGATGGTCCTTTCCCGACCGCACGCAAAATGTACGGTCTGTGAATGCGTTGCTTGGTTGCAATCCTCGCGGGAGAGACTGCGGGGCACGGATTCTGTTTCAAAACAAGGTCGGTCGCTTCGGTACTTCGTGAGCCGGGGAGTCGACTTTAAGAAAGGCAGGGAGGAGACGTGTCTGTCGCTTGGTGCACAAAGGTCGGATCGTAGGAAGGTCCTCTACCTTCGAGAATCTGCCCAAACGAAAACAAGCTGGCCTGAAAGTGAGGATGGAAGGCCAGGTAATCCGATGCGTGGTTCCTCGCTGCAAAGGGTACCTGGGAATGAAGCTGAGAAACCAAAGTGTTCAGATTGCCCTGCGGTTTGACTGCAGGTGGATCGGGCAGCCGGTCGAGGGATGCCCCAACAATCAGCAGGCACAACAAACATGCCGCGATCGGGGCGCTCATAGTCTTGTAGCCCCGTGCATTTATCCGTCGGGAAAGAACGTTGCTTACGGTCACTGGCTCAGGCAGCAAAGGCATCCCCTCTTCTTACGATGCAAGAAACTCTATGGGAGATAGCTTGCGACCAGAAGGGATACATGTACAGCGAAATGGCAATCGACTCCGAAGACTAGCCGCTCCTTGGTGGTTAGTTGGTCTGAGACGAGCGAAGAGAGGAGGGTGAAGCCAAACCTCGAAAAAGAGGCGATAGGAACTAGATGTGGCTAGTGATGGTTTTGGCCTGGCTTTCGTCTCTTCTTCGCTGTGGGGAAAATCGTGGGGACTCCATGCATGCGGAGCCACATCATTGCACATCGTGCCACCACCAAATTCTTCCTTAGCTCCTTTATTTTCAGAAATGAGATTGAAAAGGAAGGACTTCCAAGAGGTAGCGCGCCTGGCTTGGGCGCACGCAGCTCGACTCCAACAACTCCTCCAATCACTTCTAACTGCTAATGTCTCCAACAAATCGGGGAATCTGAAAGACAAGCCCGCCGCGGAATGTTTGCGTTGCAGCGTCAAGCAGGGAACCAAGTACGCGCTCGCCTGGGATCATAGCCGCCGCGAACGGCACTCTTGTTAGGCTACGGGATCACGACCAGCCTGTGGGCGTGTGCGTCGCGTTCCCAGGCATCCTCGATCTCGGCAAGCGGAACACGCTCGGTCTCGATGCGCAATGTGCCGCGGGCTACGCTGTTCATCACTTGTTGGAACGCGTCGGTGAGTATGTCCCAAGACGGCATGCCTCCGGTTCCTAGAATCGTCAGCGCCGTGCTTCGCAGGACTGCCGCGGGCAGAGTGATTGTAGATCCAGCGCTCTCGCCCACCTCCACCAGTCGAGTCTCCGATTCCCCAATCGCAAATTCTTTTCCGGTGATGGCTTTCAGCAGAGCTTCGGTCGGGTGACCCCATAGATAGTCGATGATCACGTCAAAACGCTTTTCGCCGGCCTCGCGGCGGAAGGCTGCGATCAATTCTTCATCGGGTTTCTCGAGGCGAATCGTCGAGTCGGCGCCAAGCTCGTGGAGTGTGCTCAACACCTGTTCGTTGCGTCCTGCCGCAACGACGCGTCCCGCGCCCAAGATTTTGGCGATCTGTACCGCCAGCTTGCCCGCGACTCCGGTGGCGCCGAGGATCAGGACGGTTTCGCCAGCGGCCAGCTTCGCACTGTGCTTGAGAGACAGCCAGGCCGACACACCGGGATTGGGAATGGCCGCGGCAATGACATCGTCCAGTTCTTCAGGGATCGAAAAACATTGAACTCGCCGAAGCACAGTGCGCTCGGCCATCGCGCCGTACGGCCGCCGCGCTCTGCCGAAGAACACTCGCGTGCCGTCGTCGAGCCGCCCCACGCCATCCATGCCGCAAACGACAGGAAATTCGCGCGGGCTGGCGTAGTGCGTTCCGGCCGCCATCTGTTTGTCCACAGGCTTCAGCGCAGCCGCGGAGACATTTATGAGCACCTCACCTTCGCGCGGAGTTGGATCGGGAAATTCCTCAAAGCGCGGCGGTTTGCCGAGAGCATGCAGCACGGCGGCATGCATCAGTGGCCTCCTTTCAGATGTTCACCTCGGTTCGCTAGGCAATTGATGAAACCGAGTTGATGGTGACAAATGCCCTTCGCAGAGGCAAGACCAATTGCGTCCAATGAGTGAGCCTCGGTCCGACTTGAGAAGTCGCCTAAACCGGAGATGCGCTCCGCTTTGTTACCTCACCGATTGTGTCCGGATCACGGGGAAACAGGAAGGAACCGAATTACTTCTTGTTTGCCGACAATTCGCGCAGAGCCTAATTTTGCACTTCCCAGAACTCCGCTTGCGCAGGTATCGTAGCTCGAGCCGCGCTCTTCTCGGAAGGAGGATGGGATGCTTTTTCTAAGACGCCAACTGCTTCGAACTCTGTCATTTGCTTTCGGGTCGAGCTTCATCTGGAGCCGGAACCAACTCGGCATCGCTGCGCAGACAGCCATACAGCCAAATGTCATCCCTCCCCTTGCGGGGGCAGCTGTTCGCGATGGGATCGCTGGAGGAGCAGAAATGGAAAAAGTGACCGGAATCGGAGGGTTCTTCTTTCGAGCCAAAGATCCGAAAACGTTGAGGCTTTGGTACCAGCAACACCTGGGGATTTTGACGATACCAACGACCTCCGAGGAACACGGGTGGCAGCAAGAGGCAGGACCAACCGCTTTCGCTCCCTTCGCTGAGACGAGCGACTATTTCGGGGATGCCCACAAGGTTTGGATGTTGAACTTTCGAGTGCGGGATCTCGACAAAATGGCGGCCCAGCTACAAGCTGCGGGAATCGCTGTCAAGATTGACCCACAGTCTTATCCCTACGGCCGGTTCGCTCGCCTGCATGACCCTGAGGGGAATCCGATCGAATTGTGGCAACCTAAGGTTCCAGACACTAAAGGCTAGGTCGCGAAACAGTTCAGGACTGTTTCTGAATTCTTCCTGAGTTACTGCAAACCGGAAGCAATGCCGGACCTGTTGTGGGAAGTTTGAGATTCCTCGGATTCGCGGCGAAGAGATCCTCCATAACATCGCTCCGTCTCCTGGTTTCTAGGAAACTAGATTCTCAGTCGTTCGCTCAGTGGACGAAGGCGGCCAGGCTAGAAATAGTTTGTTGAAACCATTCGGTAGTCTGCCGAATGCTCTGTCGTTTTCCAACGCATTGAGAAAATTAAGGTTGGCTCTTCGACGGATGCCTGCCCACAGACTGTAATTTGATCAGTCGAATGTGGCGAATTCTAAACACACTGTTTCCTGCTGTTTACGAGAGGATCGAATTTACGATTCTGGCCCCAAGTATAGAAGTTGCACCTAACTGCACCCAAAATGATTTGTTATCAGCTTCAGCGTAAGGACCTGAAATCAAAGAGGAAGAATGGCTCCCCGGGCTAGATTCGAACTAGCAACCCTTCGGTTAACAGCCTTGAGACCAATTTAATCGCAATTTGCCGGAGCCGAGCCAAATCGAGGGAAATCAGCAAGTTCTGATCAAACGCGACTAACTCAGATTCGCCTTCTCTTTGCAGTCTCCATCGTCATTCGCCGCTATTCATCACAATTCGCATGACACTGGTATGACACCAACCTCCGTTCGCCTACCAGCTCGGAGCGGCTGTAATTGAAGCTGGGCAGGCGCGGGACTCCCGATTGTCGTGCAGGTGGTAGAGATCACTTGGGAGGATAATACCCGAACGGCGAAAGCACTCCACGATACCGACGTACTCGCTCTTGTTACTGGACGGGGCCCGGTCAGTCCGTTCACGACCCAAGTACAAGATCGAGGCGCGCAGCTTCGGCGAACGCTCGAAAGTCCCGGTCTCGCGTGAGGAGAGGAACGCCTCCGTCGATGCAGCTTTGGGCAATCAGAGCGTCGCCGAGGCGTGCCTTGCGGCGCTTCGCCAGCACCTTCGCTCGCAACTCTCCCGCTCGTTTCCAATAGCCAGATCCGATCTCGATCAAAGGCACTTCTGAGAGCGTTTCGGCAACGCCTGTAGGGAGCTTCGGGTCGCTTAACAGCTCGGTGAGCACAACGGGAACCATAACCACCTGTCGGTCTTCCAGTGCTTTATCGAGTAGCTGTGCATCCTCACCTGCGCCGCCTTCTAAAAAGGCAACCCATGTGCTCGTATCGGCCGCGATCATCGGTCGGCTTTCAGTTCTGCTAACGTGCGCGTGAAGCGAACCTTGCCTCGGAGTTGGCGTAGGCGAGCGTAGGTCCTCGATGCCGCAACTAGCTGCAGCCCGGTACGGACGGTTTGGGTGATACCGGTGCCACTGGCTCGTCGCGCTTTCTTGAGAAGCTCGAGCGGTACCTCCACGGTGATCTTACGCGCTGTCTCCATTGTATCTCATCATACCATACTCAAGACCAGTGCTGAATATGGTATCTCCTATCCTGCTCGCCAAGTTGCGTGGGTTCTCTCGACGGAGTTCGACCGCGCATTCGGTCGAGAGCCGAATGCTTGGTTTCATCGCGATTCGCCGCGATTGATCTGATAACACGCAGAGAAACTTGTTACAGTTGATTTTTATTCGTCTTTATTGATCACGATTGATCGTGATTCGGGCACCCGACATCGCATCGTCGAATGGCCGGATTTCCTGAAAATGTTCGCAACTCGTTGAATGACCCCAAGGAGTTGGCTCCCCGGAAAGGATTCGAACCTCCAACATTTCGGTTAACAGCTATCGACGTTATTTAATCAAATCTTGCCGGAAGACCAGACTAGACCGAAGAGAATCAGCAAGTTCTGATCAAAAGCGGCGAGACACTTGACAAAAACATTTTGCGGGCGTAGATAGATAGGGTGTCTACGGTAGACAATCAACGGGACGCCCTCGAACTGCTCCAAGGCACGCTTGAAGTGCTCATTCTTCGCAGCCTGCAGGCTGCACCGAATCACGCCTACGGCATTTCGCAATTTCTCGAGCGCCAATCCGAATACGAGTTTCTCGTGGACAATGGTTCGCTTTACCCCGCGCTCCAACGCCTGCTGCAAAGGCGCTGGATTACGTCGCAATGGAAAAAATCCCCCAACGGACGCCGCGCCAAGTATTACCGCTTGACGGCTCTGGGCCGCACGCAACTGGTTGCCGCAAAATCGAGATGGCTGCGCTTCGTTGAAGCTATGGGGCGCATCCTGGCCCCGCAGAGGTGAACCATGCGCGAATGGTGGTCGAAACTCGCTCGAGCCCTGCATCTTCGCCGCGGACTCGATGACGATCTGTCCGACGAGATGCGCGCGCACCTCGAGCTCATGACCGACGACAATCTCGAACGCGGTATGCCTCCCGGCGAAGCTTGCGCCGCTGCTCGCCGTCATTTTGGGAACCTGACGCGCACGCAAGAAAGGGCGCGCGAAGCCTGGCAGTTCCCGAGACTCGAAACATTCCTACAAGACATTCGCTATGGTCTGCGTGGCATTCGCAAAGCCCCAAGTTTTTCCCTGGTTGTCATTTTCACGCTCGCGCTCGGCATTGGCGCCAACACCGCAATTTTCAGCGTCGTTTATTCCGTGTTGTTGCGACCGTTGCCCTATCCGCACGGCGAGCGCCTCGTTCGATTAGGTGAGTCCACGGCGCAGGCCTCCGGAATCGCGGTGACGTGGGGCAATTTTCAGCATTGGCGGGCGGAAAATACCACGTTTGAGGACATGGCGGCGATCACAGGCGCAGGGATGACTCTTACGGGTCGCGGCGATGCCGTCGTCGTGAACACGCGTCTGGTGACGAGCAGCGCGTTTCAGCTTACTGGCATGACGGCGATGTTGGGGCGTCTTTTCATAGATGCCGACGACAGGCCCGGCGCTGCGCCAACCGCGATCGTGACTGCTGACTTCTGGCAGAGCAGGCTAGGCGGTGATCCTCATGTGATTGGTGAATCGCTGGAGTTGGACGGCACACCCTACGAGATCATCGGCGTGCTAAGTCCAGGACGGAAATTCCTGTGGCGATCCGCTGAAGTGTATTTGCCGCTTGGGCGAACGCAAAACCCCGCTGAGAAACGAAGCGAGCATCGCTCCATCGGCGGGCTTGGCCTCCTCAAACCAGGAATAACGGCCACAGAAGGAAAGGCTAACCTCGACGCCATCATGCAGCGGCTGGCGCTCAGCGATCCTGGCCCTGAGGATGACCATCGCAGCTACGTGAGCTACCTCGCAGAAGACATAACGGGCGGCGAACTGCGCACCACGCTGCTCATTCTGATGGGCGCCGTCGGCCTCGTGCTTCTCATTGCGTGCGCCAACGTCGCAAGCCTGCTGCTCGTGCGCAGCACGGCGCGGGCACGCGAAATCGCCGTTCGCGTGGCCATCGGTGCGGACCGGCCGCGTCTCGCTCGCCAACTTCTCACGGAAAACCTGCTCCTCGCCGTGATTGGCGGAGCACTCGGACTCCTCTTGGCGGCTTGGTGCTTGCGCACGCTAATCTTGATTGGGCCGCGCAGCATTCCCCGCCTCACGGACGCCACGCTGGATCTTCCGGTGTTGCTCTTCGCCACCGTGGCTTCCATCCTTGTCGGATTGCTGGCAGGAGTTGCTCCGCTCTTAAATGCCGGGAAGGTTGACCTCATCACGGCACTCAAGGAAGGCTCACCGACGTCAGGCTCCGGCAAACGTGGGCATGGGTTTCGCAACGCGTTGGTCATTGCCGAGATCGCGATCACCTTGATTCTGGCATTCGCGTCAGGGCTCCTGATCCGCAGCCTGATCGCCGCGCAACGTGTCAACCCGGGCTTTGACCCTCAGCATCTGTTGACGATAGAGCTAGAACTGCCCGGATCACGCTACAAGAGCGATGACAGCGTCCGCGATTACTATAGTCAGCTTTCGCAAAGCCTGCGTTCCGGGCCGGGCGTAGAAGACGTAGGACTTGTCACGGCTCCTCCCGGGGCCGGAGACCGCGGGGATTATTGGTACTCAATCCTCGAGAAGCCCACTCCGCCCCGCGACGATGTTCCCCTTACTCTTTTCAACTTCGCCGACGCCAATTATTTTCGTGTTGCGGGTATCCGCATCATTGCCGGACGAGCGTTCAGCAACACCGATCGGGTCGGTACGACACCGGTCACCGTCATCAACGAGCAGCTCGCGCGTAGCTCGTTTGGCGATCCGCAGCTTGCGCTTGGCAAGCATCTAAAGGTTGGCGGGCCGTACATGGACGGCCCCACACTCCAAATTGTCGGAGTTGTCGCGAACACCAGCCAAGAGAGTCTCGACGCCGAAAACGCGCCCATGTTTTATTACGCGTTTTCGCAGAACCCGCATCCGTTCTTGGTCGTCGTCATGCGCACCAGCGGCGATCCAGCACCATGGATGAACGCTGCACGCCGCCACGTCTCTGAACTGGACCGCAATATACCGATTCAATCGCTTCGAACCGCTGAAGACTGGCTGGGAGCAACCCTCGACAGCAGACGCTTTTCGACCCTTCTGCTAGGGCTCTTCGGGGCGCTGGCGATGATTCTAGCGTCCGTGGGAATCTACGGCGTCCTGAATTATTGGGTGAGCACGCGCCAAAGAGAAATCGCCATTCGGCTGGCCGTAGGCGCACCGCGCTCCGCGATTCTTCGTTGGGCCGGACTGCACGCCGCGCGGCTCGCTGCGATCGGAATTGTGCTCGGGGGAATCGGCGCATGGAACGCGGCCCGATGGCTGGAGAGTTTGGTGTTCGGCGTCAAGGTCCACAGCTTGCCGATGATGGTGTCTGCTGGAGCCGCCGTGCTCGTTATCGCCGCGCTCGCAGCGAGCATGCCATTGTGGCGCGCGACGCACACCGACGCCGTCCGCAACCTTCACGAGGCTTGAGAATCTCACGAGGCCCGAGAATCTCGTATCAGGCGAACACACGCGAATGCATGGGAATGTAGCGGCGCGCTTAGCGCGTCCCCTGTGTTGGATTTCGTTACACGTCCAATTGCTAAGCGGAGCCCCGGTGGCCTAGATTACTCAGATGCGGCGAATCGCCATGGTTGGTGTTTTCCTTCTTCTGGCCCAAGCACAACGTCATCCCACAAATGAATTGGGTACATTCTTATTCCGTTGACGTGCGTAACCGCTGCCGAGCCAACCTTGCCCGGCAGTTAAAGTCCTCGCTATAGTAGGTGGCTGATGGCAGGCCGAGATCGTTCCTCCCCTGCCTTGCCCTCAACCCGCGGAGTTCGTGTCACTGTGGCGAAGACGAGCGCGACCAAGTCGAAGGAATCAGAGAGCGGTAAATTGCGGATCGGCGATGATTGGAATGCTATCCGTATCATTGCCCTGTCGCAAAGCAATCCGCTTAAGGCCATCGCGGAGTTGGTCGAAAACAGTATCGATGCTCATGCCAAGACGATTGCCATCACGCGCGGCCGCGAGCACGGCGAACATTATCTAACGGTCAGGGACGATGGCGACGGTGTCCCCCGCGATCCGAACGGACTGCCTGACTTCAAGTACGTCGCAACTCATATCTGCGACTCGGTCAAGCGGCGCTTGAAGGCAGACGGTGCTGGACTCGGCTTACAAGGAGAATTTGGCATCGGTCTGTTGAGCTTCTGGACCGTGGGCGACACGCTCACGATGACTTCTACCAGTGCCGATGAGCGTGTCTATCAGATGGTTATGAGCAAAGGGGATCCGCGCTACGTCGTGAAGCCTCGACGCGTGCTCTTTTCCGAGCGGGGCACCGAACTCAAGATCAGGCCCTTGCTCGAGGGCATCCGCGGACTGAGCGGCGAAAAGATCCAGTGGTATTTGGCCTCGGAGCTGCGCGACCGTATTCGCAATACGCAGGTTCGAGTAACGGTGCTCGATAAACTTGCGCGCAAGCAGTACCAGGTCGAGCCGCGACAGTTCGAAGGCCGCTTGCTGCACCAACTGCCGACGGTTCGCTCGCCATTCGGCGAGGCGTATGGCGAACTGTATCTCACAGAACCGGACGAGGATTGCCGGGTCGCCCTTACCCGAGACGGCACGCGCGTGATTGCGGATATTGGAACGCTGCCTGGTTTGGAGCGCCCGCCGTGGAGTTCTCGTTACCTGCAGGGCCTGATCGACGTGCGCTACCTTAATCTCACACCCGGCACGCGCTCCGGGATCGTCCACGATGAACGCTATGGGGCTTTCGTGGAAGCTTTAGTACCGCTGGAAGCACACCTCAATGGGCTCATCGAGGCCCAACGACGCGCCGAGGAAGAACAGGCAAGCCGGGAGTCTCTACGTCCTTCCAACGTGCGTTTCGCGAGGCCATGCTGGTCTTGCCGCGCGAGGAATACGACTGGTTTGACATTCAGTCTCGCTCACCGCAAGCGTCCCGTGCAGGCGAGCCACCGGGGCGAGACGTGGAGGCCTCAGGTGTGGAGGGAGAGGGGGGCGTTCCCGAACCGCGCGGAGGCGAAGCTATACAGCGCCAATTCTTCGACTATGCCGGTCCTTTGCACACCGTCGTGATTTCACCTGCGGCAAGCACATTGGCAGTGAGCCAACGTCGGCGGCTTCGTGCGCTACCCCGGGATCGCTCGCGCCGGCGGGTGGAACAGGACTTGACATTTGCCTGGGAGATCGTCGACGGGGGTGGCACGCTCTTGTCCACGTCTGATCAAGAAGTGAGCTTTGAAGCTCCCGCGTCGCCCGTTCTTGTACGTTTGTCCGTTGCCGTCTCACAGCGCGACATACGCTGCAGTGCCGAGGCGTTGATCACTGTCACCGACAGCCTTGATGTGGCTATCGGCCCAACTGTTGTCAATGCGCGCGGTTTACCGGGCTACACCTTTGAACGGGCCGCTGGGGAACTGTGGCGCTCGCGATTCGATGCTGAACGCAACCTGATCGTCGTGAATAGTGGGCATCGCGATTTTGTCTTCGCCACGCGCAGTCGCGCGCTCCAGCTGCGTTACCTTGTGCGGCTCTATGTCAAGGAGTTGGTGCTTAAGAACTTTGCTGGTCAGTCGGCCGAACAAGTGGCGGAGCGCATGATTGAGCTCTCGCTGTATGTCGAAGAGAAATTGAAGTCCATGTGAAGGGTCGTGCCGGAGACGCAGCCTGAATGGACTGTATGACAGATTCAACGGCGTCGACCTCCCGGAGGCGACGCACTACGCGAATCCCGGAACGTTTGCGTTGCGTACACATGGGTGTACACTCACGTCCAGGAGCATCCCTATGACTACGATCAAAGTCGGCGTGCGCGAGTTCCGCGAACGGATCGCCAGTTTCCTGGAATCGGACACTCCAGTTGCTGTCACTCGGCGCGGCGAGAATTTCCGAACTGAAGGAAGCAGCGGACCGTCTTGCCAGTGCACTCGCGGATGTTGATGAGGAGGAACTAGTGGCCGAGTTCAAGGAGCTGCGTCGCCGCGGGAAGGGCGCATCCCGCTGAGATGATCGTTCTCGACATCCTTATTCGCGCCGTCCTGGGGCGACGCGTTAGGCAGCTCATCGACACCTATGCGAGGCAAGGTGTCCGCTTCTTCGCACCTGACGTTGCCTTCGATGACGCCGAGAAATACTTACCTTCCCTCTTGAAAAAGCGGGGCAAGCCCCACGCCGACTTTTCGGCGTCGCTCGAATACTTGCGAAACATCATCGAGGCTGTTACTCCCGAGCTTTACGCCGCCTTTGAAAGCGAAGCCCGACAGCGATTGCGCGGTCGAGACGAAAGTGATTGGCCAATACTTGCCACAGCACTCGGACTGGCATATGCAGTGTGGACCGAAGATGCGGATTTCTTCGGTACTGGCGTCGCGGTGTGGACTACAAATTGAATCGAGATTTTTCTCAAGGACAAGCACAGTCGCTTGAATCTCAGGAGGAATGACATCGAAGGGCAAAGGGATCTTTTCGTTGGGCTTGCTTTTCAGGTTGCTAAAACTTGCTTACATGACACTATGATTTTCTGGAAGCAAACCGTGAGAATGCAAGTGCACAAGCGATTGAATTCAAGAACTTGGCTCCCCGGGCTAAGATTCGAACTAGCAACCCTTCGGTTAACAGCCAGCAGAGTTGTTTAACCAAAACTTGCCGGAGTTAGGCACGACCGAGGGGAATCAGCAAGTTTCGATGAAACGCGGTAAGCGGACTTTTCCTTCTCTATTCACCTTTTATTCGCAATTTGCTGCGCTTCACCGCGTTTCGCGTGACATTCCTGTGACAACGTCCAAAGCGGTAACCCTCAGCCAGAGTTCGTCTGGATATGCGGACACTGCCCAAGCAGTCCTCCCTGAGTGTCAGTTCGGGGCAGGCTGAATTGGTTTACCTAGACTTCTCTTCGTTCTGCTCCTGCAGCTTGCGAAGGTCCCGCCAACGGGCGTATTGCCCGGCTTTGGCGGGATCGGGAGCAAAATCATTCGCATATCCCCATCTCTGTAAGGTGTGATATCCTTACTGTAAAGGAGATGAGTAAAGATGCCACCTTCTAGCACAATCAGTAGCAAGGGCCAGATCACGGTTCCTCTTGAGATTCGTAATCGGCTCGGGCTGCGAAAGGGAGATCGGGTGGAATTTGTCGTTGACAATGACCGAACGACCATCCGCCCCGCACGTGCACCTGAGAATCCCTTCGCGAAGTATGTCGGGGCACTTCCCGCCTTTTCCGGCGTCGATGAGGCAAATGCATGGGTGCGGACGTTGCGTGACGAAGAAACTGAAGGACGATGAGAACGGCAATCGATACCAATGTCCTCTCCGCCCTCTGGTCCAAGGAACCTCTGGCTTCAGACATAGCGAGAAATCTTGGCAATGCGAAGAGGGAGGGAGGTCTTGTTGTCAGCGCGCCAGTGTACGCGGAACTGCTCGCCTATCCGAAGGCCACGGAATCGTTCGTGAATGACTTTCTCGCAGATACGGGCATCGCTGTGGACTTTGAGTTTCAACAGCCGGTATGGCTTGGGGCTGGCCGACGTTTTGCGCGTTATGCGAAACGGCGACGACGGTCTGCGCATCAGGGTCCGAAGCGTTTGCTAGCTGATTTCATCATTGGATCGCATGCCTTGGCGCAGGCTGATCGTTTTATGACGCTCGATCCGAAGCGATATCAGCGGGATTTTCCAGAACTGAGGCTTATATAGTCTACCTTCCGCGACTTCGTCCGGTCGCATACCTACGGCAGAATTTGCGACTCAACGCGGAAATTCTTCGAAAAAATGTAAGTGGTTAAAAAAAGAAGGTTGGCTCCCCGGGCTAGATTCGAACTAGCAACCCTTCGGTTAACAGCCAGCAGAGTAACTTAATCAGCATTCGCCGGAGCTAAGCTAAACCGAGGAAAGCTAACGAATTGCAGCAAAATCCAACGAG
>Ga0209472_1001349_pt1 | contig 14253 bp, 9 predicted proteins | sample GraSoiAngelo_130_FD_185887 | JGI IMG/M metagenome (GOLD analysis project Ga0209472, IMG submission 185887) | Grasslands soil microbial communities from the Angelo Coastal Reserve, California, USA - 14_0929_02_20cm (SPAdes) (version 2) | ecosystem: Environmental > Terrestrial > Soil > Grasslands ...
AAATGAAAAAGATGAGAGACCCATCATGGCTTCCAGATGGGCGGGTGATTTACTCCATCGAAGAGACTGAAGCGATTGGTGAGACTTGCAATCTCTGGACAATGCGACTAAACACGAACACGGGTGGACTGGTCGAAAACCCCCGGCAACTGACACATTGGGCTGGATCATGCATGAGTTCTATCAGTGTGACGGCGGACGGAAAGCGGCTCGCGTTTCTCGGGTGGGCGGGGCACTTTATCTCATACGTGGCTGACTTAGTAGCGGGGGGAACGCGGATTGTCAACCTGCGGCATTTTCCAATGACTGAAAGTTCGGATCGTATAACCGATTGGACTCCTGATAGTAAGGCAACGCTCCTCGTATCGAATCGCGGTGGCCGCTTTGGGATATACAAGCAACTCCTCAACGAAGATACGGCGGAGCCGCTCTTGGCGGGTGGTCCAGAAGGCATACTAAATCCTCACATTTCCGGCGATGGTAAGTGGGTTTTTTACTTCGTGCACAAGTTTCAAAATTGGGATCCATCATCGCCACCAGAACCAGTCATGCGAATTCCTATAACTGGCGGCGCCCCCGAGATGCTGTTTACTGCGAGACCCTTGCCCTGGAGCATAATTACGTGTGCGAGATCTCCATCTGAGTTGTGCGCAATTGCTGAACTGACCGGAGATGGCAAACAGGAGATCATTTCGGCTCTCGATCCTTTGAAGGGACGCGGTTCTGAACTCACTCGGTTAGACCTTGATCCGAATGCGTATTGGTGTACGGCGCTCTCTCCTGATGGCTCCCGTGTCGCCGCAACCCGTAGAGCGGACGGACCCATCTATATTCTCTCCCCACACGGCCAACCGATACAGCAGATTCAGGTGAAGGGTTGGAATGATGTGTAGTCCTTGACATGGGACGCCACGGGCCGAGGTCTGTTTGTTGCGGCTGGTGTCCGCAGCGGAACAGTGCTTCTGTATGTGGATATGCAGGGAAATGCAAGTCCGTTGTGGCGGAACGCTGGAGCTTCTGAGTACACAATCGGAGTGCCCTCTCCCGACGGTCGCCACTTGGCAATAACGAGCGATACCAGGAGTGGCAACATATGGATGTTGGAAAAGTTCTGACGGCAAGGAAATTGCGTCAGCCTTGATTGAGAAGATCCCCTCCGCAAGTCTTAGAATTGAAGCTGGACCTTTAATTGAATCATGCGTGGGGAAACATCGCCGCCAAGACCAGCACCCAAAACGCTGGTAGGCGGCTGATCCAGGTATCCTATCGCCCCGAATTCTGGGCCAGACATATCAACTTCTGGCAAGCCAAAATTGGGATGGTTGAAAAAATTGAAGAACTGAAAACCAATTCCCAGCATGGCGTTTTCCCAGCGAGGGATTTTCGTGTTTTTCATAATGGCGAAGTCGGTATTGAAGTACTGTGGTCCACGAAAGCGATTCCTTCCCTGGGGAAATGTAACCCGGTCGGGCGCGCGATACCCCGCTGTACACAATCTGACCAAATTGGGAGTATGATGCCACTCTAATTCCGGGTCTTGCTCGATCGAATCTGTTGGGGTGGTTCGATGAGATTGCGGCCGACACAATTCTTGTTTTCATTGCTTCTTCTGGCCGTTCTCTTCGCAAGTGACCTGAACGCCCAAACAACAATTTCTGGTGCTTTGACCGGTGTCGTAACCGATCAAAGCAACGCGGTTGTGCCGAATGCGGATGTCGAGATCAAGGACAATTCCAAGGGCATAACCCAATCAACGAAGACTGATCGCGAGGGAGTGTACCGATTCTTCTTTCTCGCGCCAGGCAGATACGTCTTGGTAGCGTCGCACGATGGTTTTCGAGAACAGAGGCGAATGGTGGACGTTTTGTTGGGGCCTCCCATTTCGGTGAACGTAAGCCTGGAAATTGCAAAAGCAAGCAGCGAAATTACGGTGACGGACGAAGCGCCGCTGATCCACGCTGAAAATGGCGACGTCTCCGCAACGATGAATCAGAGGCAAATCTCAGAGGTACCAAATCCCGGCAACGATCTTAGCTACATCGTGCAAACCGCACCCGGTGTAGTCATGAACACCGATACAAGCTTCGCCGCGTTTTCGATCTTGGGGATGCCCGGATTTTCGTATCTTCGCACCATTGACGGAATCAACGAAAACGACAATTACCAGAACAACGGTCTGAACGGTAAGCTCTTCCTAACGTTGGGACAGAACCAGATTGAAGAGGCAACTGTCGTTAGCACTGGCTACTCCGGCCAGTTCGGCGGCGCCGCGGGCGGGAACATAAACTATTTCACAAAGTCCGGTGGAAACAAATTTCACGGAAACGCACAGTATTATTGGAACGGCCGCGCGCTCAATGCCAACAACTGGTTCTTGAACGCCGCCGGCCAACCGCGCCCCCCAAATATCGCCAATCAGTGGGCAGCCTCCTTCGGCGGACCTGTCAAAAAAGACAGAATGTTTTTCTTTCTGGACACCGAGGGGCTGCGGGTGCTTATTCCCCAGATCTTCCTTGTGAAGATCCCGAGCCCTGAGTTCGAAGCCTCAACCCTTGCTAATATCGAGTCCGACCCTAAGTTAACTGCTGCCTCAGTTGCGTTCTATAAGACCATATTCAATCTCTATAACGCGGCGCCGGGAGCAACTTCCTCTGTTCGCGGCGGCTTCGGTCCGGGCGATCTGGGCTGCAATGGATGGACAGGACCGAATGGGCTTGGGACCACAGTTCCATGTTCGGCGCATTTCACTTCGAGTCGCAGCCGGCCAAGTTACGACGCGCTCACATCAGGCCGCGTGGACTGGAACGCCGGTAAGAACGACCGCGCCTCCTTGGGATTGCAGTATGAGGTCGGCCGCCAGGCAAATTACACCGACCCGATCAGCCCGCTCTTCGATGCTGATTACAGCGGGCCGCCTTGGTGGCAAGGCCGAGTCATCGAGACTCATACATTTGGCGTATCGGCTGCGAACCAATTTCTGCTTGCTGGGAGTTACGGCGGCAACAGCGGCGCTTTCCAATTAAAACATCCTTCGCAAGCGCTGGCGGTGTTTCGGCCCACGCTGAATTTCGTGCAAGGCACTTTCGATAGCCTGGCGACGGCCAATTCATTTAGTGCATTTGGCTTTGGCCTGTACGAGACGCAGTACCAAATTTCGGACGATGTGGTGAAAAGCTGGCGAAACCACAAGTTCGGATTCGGCGCAAACTTTGTCGGCATCTATTGGACTGAACTGCCTCTCAAAGTCAATGTCACTGGGCAATTGAATGTCCAGACGCTCGATGCTTTTTTTCACGGCGGCGTTGATGATGCCTCTCCCAGTGTTAACTTTACGCAGTTGACACAATCGTTCACCTCGCAGGGTGACAAGCGAATTTCCTTCCTCAATTTTGGAATCTACGGCCAGGACGAATGGCACGCGCAGCCTAACTTAACCTTCACTCTAGCCCTCAGGACCGAGCATTATTCCAATCCGCTTTGCCAAGGTAGTTGCTATTCCCGGCTGGCTGCGCCGTTTGAATCGCTCAACCATGACCCGAACATGCCGTACAATCAGGCGATCCTGATTAACCAGAAACACGCTTTTCAGAGTGTTGACAGCATCCTGTGGTCGCCGAGATTTAGTTTTGCCTGGCAGCCTCTCGGTCTCTCGCATAAGACGGTAATTCGCGGCGGCGGCGGCATTTTCTATGATCCGTTGCCAGCCGGCGTCTTCGATTCGCTTTCGAGCAATGTCCCAGCCAATAACTCGTTTGCCCCGCAGCAGAACAATCTCACCCCTGACGAAAATACCAGCTTATTTGAGGATGCGGCAGCTTCGAATGCTGCATTTCTCAAGGGGTTCGCGAGCGGCCAAACTCTAGCTCAAATTCAGGCTGCGATTCCGAACTTCTCTCTACCGGCAGTAAGCGACGCAGACAGGACCATTCATTACGTGCAGTATCAAAGATGGAGTCTGGAATGGCAGCAAGGTTTTGGCGCCAGGACTTCGTTCACCGTTGGTTACTTCGCCCACCACGGTATTCACGAATTAGTGCAGAATACAAATGCCAATGCATATGGCTTTGGCTCACTCCCCACAAGTGCGTGCACCAGCCCACCTGTGCCACCTTGCGCTGACCCCCGATTTTCGTTTGTAACTGAGTTTGACACCAACGCGGTATCCAACTACAACGGCATGGTTGTTTCTTTCAAGCACCGATGGGGCCAGAGTTTATTCCAGGCCAACTATACCTATGGCCACGCATTGGATGAAATCTCCAATGGAGGTTTTCTCCCCTTCACGAATGCCACGTTCCTCACTCCGCAGAATCCGAACAATCTGCGGGGAGCCTATGGGCCAGCCGACTACGATGTGCGGCACTCCTTTAATGCAAACTACATTTGGGAACTCCCAGTAAAACATCTGCTTCGCTATCATGGCTGGGACTCTCTGTTGACTGGATGGCAGATCTCCGGAACGATCTTCGCTCGCACCGGATTTCCATACACTGTATTTGATCCGGAGGAATCCGGGAACCTCGCGCAAAACAACTATAGTGGAGCTATCTACGCGGTGTCGGCTGGTCCCCTTGGTTCAGGACCACCATGCGGCGAAGGCGCAGCTTTTCCACTTTCTCCGCATCCTTGTCTGCCACCGCAACTCTTTGTATTGGCTGATGGTTCGACCATCCCCAATCCAAACGCACTTTTCATCCAATCAACCTGCGAGACAGGATTTAACACCGGCAATTTGCCAGGTCCGTCAGGTCCGTGCAAGGGTCCTGCGGTGTCCTTCGCCCAAGGGCGTAATCGGTTTCGTGGGCCGAGTTACTTCGACACTGATTTCACAATCATGAAGAAAACCAAGATACATGGATGGGAAGACGCGACGTTGGGAGTCGGCTTGCAGTTTTTCAACTTCTTCAATCACCCGAATTTTGGTTTCCCAGATAATGCAGTTTCGGACTCAACGTTCGGGCAGATCGGTTATTTGGAGCAACCACCTACGAGTGTCTTGGGGACCGGCTTCTCCGGAGGCAATGCTTCCGCGAGGATGATTCAACTTAAGGCCCAGCTGCAATTCTAGGCAAGGCATGACCTGCGAGCAGCAAGATTCGGCAAGCGTACGTAGGGGTCAGAAATTTTCCATCATCCACATATTGCCATTTGCTACCCAGTTCTGAATAGCCAGATGGCGACCATCTGGGGGGATATGCGAGGGTTTCGCCGGACGCTCCGGAGCTCCGCCATAGGATACGAGCATTTCCCTGAAGATTTACATGCAGAAGCACATGTGCGGCGCGGATGCCGGCAACGACATACAAGGCCTTTCCGTCCGCTGCCCAAGTCAAGTCGAGGAGATCGTTCCAACCCTTGACGACGATCTTCTGTATGGATTTGCACTATCGAGGACTGCAGAAGAATGCCACCCAACTGTTCGCGATCTGCGCGCTGGTGAATGTGTACTTGGGCTTAGCCCGGACCGGGTGGCGTACGCAAACCTCAGTCAACCCAGCCTATCTGCGGAGAACCTGAAGAAGGCATATGAACTGCGGGAACGGGTGAGCGAGAAGGAAAGACTTCGCATCTCTGCTGATTACTATGCTTTGGTCACTGGAGAATTGGAGAAGGAGGCCCAGACTTATCAGCTATGGATTCAAAGCTATCCCCATGACCCTATTCCGCACGGCAACTTGGGTGTTAATTTCATCTCTCTCGGGCAATACGACAAGTCCCTGGCCGAAAGTGAGGAGTCGCAGCGTCTGGGGCCAAACAATTTCATCAGCTACCTCAATCTCGGACTAGCTTACCTCGCACTCAACCGTCCAGACCACGCCAAGGCCACGTTTGAACAGGCGCTGGCACGCAAGCTAGATGGCGGAGGCTTGCGTCTTTCACTGTACTACCTAGGTTTTTTGCAGGGCGATTCGACGCAGATGGAACAGCAGTTAGCCTGGGGTTCGGGAAAGCCAGGAGTCGAAGATTTGCTGCTCTCGGCCCAGTCTGACACCGAGGCATACTATGGCCGGTTGGCAAAAGCGCGGGGTTTCTCTCGGCGTGCGGTCGATTCGGCAGTCCGCACCGACTCCAAGGAGACGGCTGCGCTGTGGCAGGTGAATGCTGCCGTGCGCGAGGTGGAGTTCGGCAACGTAGCAGCGGCCAAGCAGGGCCTCGCATCGGCTTTGGCACTGGCTCCAGGCCGGGATGTGAAGGTGCTGGCAGCCCTGGCAGCAGCTCGCATCGGTGATACTGCCCGGGCGAAAACCATGGTCGAGCAGTTGGAGAAGAGCCACCCGTCCAATACTGTGCTTAAACTTTACTGGCTACCGACCCTTAAGGCAGCTATTGAACTCAACGTTGGCAATTCATCCCAGGCTCTTATCTCTCTGGAAGCTGCAGCACCCTACGAACTGGGCGAGCAACTGGGAACTCTCTTCCCCGCTTACCTGCGTGGTCAAGCCTACCTGCTGGCACATAACGGCACCGCTGCAGCCGGAGAGTTCCAGAAACTTGTCAATCATCGCGGTATCGTGCTGAATTTCCGCTCGGTGCACTCGCCCATCTCGGCCTCGCTCGCGCCTACACCATGGTCGGCAACACGGACAAAGCAAAGGCGGCGTATCAGGATTTCCTAACTTTCTGGAAAGACGCCGACCCCGACATCCCCATCCTTAAGCAAGCCAAGGCGGAGTACGCGAAATTGCAATGACGTTATAGCGTTTTGACAGCGGGAGTCCGTCTGATTCTTGGCTGCCTGGTAGCGCTTGGCTGGGTTCAATCTGGTCCTGATGCTCTGCGTACCGTCAGCCCCGTGTACAGGCGGGGCTGTTTTATTTAGTACAGAGCAGGTCGAATGTCGGTCTGCTGTCGGTCTGCATATCTTAGAATCGCCTCGATGCATATTTTAATGCACACACCTTACAGACTGAGACAGACTTGCAACGACTTACGCAGACTTCAACGCCAGCTAACCCCTTCAATCATTGAAAATAGGCGTTTGCGTTCTGGTCTGGCCGATCACGTGAGACCGCCTCGGCCCGCAATGTTAGGAGGTTTGCAGGGGGAAGTCAACGAGAGCGATGGGGATAGTGTCGTTAGCACATGATATGTCCGGTCGAATTAGCAAGTGATCTGTCCGCTTGGCGTGCGGCGAGAGTAGGAGACCATGCGGGGCATGGTTTCCTACACGCAGGCCGCGATGGAGCGGGCGATGAAAGTCCAAGAAGTGATTTTGCGGGCCATGGCGAAGAAGATTACGTGGTGGCAAGCGGCCGAGATCATCGGCATTAGTGATCGGCAGATGCGGCGCTGGCGAGAGCGTTACGAGGCGTTTGGCTATGATGGTCTGTTCGACCGGCGGCAGGGCAAGCCCTCGCCGAAACGGGTGCCGGTGGCGCGAGTGGAGCAAGTGCTGGGGCTCTACCGCGATCGGTATTTCGATCTGAACGTGCGGCATTTCCAGGAGAAGTTGCAGCACGAGCATCAGATCGAGCTGAGCTACAGCTGGGTGAAGCTGGCGTTGCAAGGTGCCGGACTGGTGAGGCGAGGGCGCAAGCGAGGAGTGCATCGCCAGCGGCGTCCGCGGCGGCCTCTGCCCGGCATGCTGTTGCACATCGATGGCAGCCGTCACCGTTGGTTTCAGGATGAGCGCTGGTATGACCTGATCGTCATCCTGGACGACGCCACCAGCGAGATCTACTACGCGCAGTTGGTGGAGGAAGAATCGACGGCAACGGTGATGGCAGCGTTGCGCGCGGTGGTCGAGTGCCAGGGGCTATTCTGCGCTTTGTACAGCGATCGCGGCAGCCACTTCTGGCTGACTCCGAAGGCGGGAGAAGCGGTGGATCCGCAGCGCCTGACCCAGGTGGGACGGGCGCTGCGCGAACTCGGGATTCGCATGATCCCGGCGTATTCGCCGCAGGCGCGGGGCCGCAGTGAGCGCAACTTCGGAACCTGGCAGGGACGCTTGCCGCAGGAGTTGCGGCTGGCCGGATGCACCACCCTGGCCCAGGCCAATCGCTTCCTGCGGGAGCACTACCTGACTGAGTTCAATCGCCGCTTCCGGGTGGCGGCGGCGCAGCGGGGAAGCGCCTTTGTGCCTTGCCCCCAGCGTGACCTCGAGCGTGTCTTCTCCCTGCAGTTCGAGCGCACCGTCAACCGCGATAACACCGTCAGCTTTCTGAACCTGAGATTGCAGATCGAGCCGGTGCCGTGGCGAGGCAGTCTTGCCGGTTGCAGCGTGACTGCGCACCAGCACCTGGACGGAACTCTGAGTCTTAGTTACGGGCCGCACGGTGTGGGCCGCTACGACGCCGCTGGCATGCCTCTGGCGGCGAAGGCTTCTACAGAACTAGGCAGGGGAAGAGGGACTGCCCCCTTCCCCTGCAACCCCATCCCCAAAACCAGCCCGGCCCACTTGGCGAGGGCACAACTTTGAAACCGGACATTTCACATGCTACAAAAAGCGGACATTTTAATTTGCTACGAACACGAGAGCGATGGGGATAGCTATTCGAGCGGTCAAAATCCGACCACCTGCCCGAATGTCGAGTGTCTGACTACGGATTAGCCAGAGTTCGCGAGGAGCCGGCGCAAGGGAAGGGGCGCAAAATCCGACCACCTGCCCGAATGTCGAGTATCTGACTACGGATTAGCCAGAGTTCGCGAGGAGCGGGCGCAAGGGAAGGGGCGCAGTTTTGTCGCTAGGCGAATGGATAAGGAGCGATTGGAGCCTCACCCTTCAGGTGTTTCGTGAATTTCCAGCAACTCTCCAAGAACGGCATCGGCGTACATTTTGAGGTTGAGAATCTCTTCACGGCTTCGGCCTGTATGAACATCCACAGAACCACGGGTATAGACTGACCTTCCTATGGCGGCGATATTGTCATCGAGATGTTGAACCGAGCTCTCCGCTGTTTCCTTGGCTGGCTCTGTAGCTTTTCGTGCCCGCAGAATGAACCTGACCTTCTGTTTCATAGTTGGTCCGGTCAATCCAGCCTCCAATTTGAATCCAGGTGCTTTCATCACTTCGGCATCGGGGGCAAGATGATCCAAGTATCACAGTCAAGAAAGATTAATGCTGAGAGGGGGGCGGCGCCTTGCAGCGATGCTCGGGAAGCGTCCGCGTCCGCCACTGTGCCAAGAGGTCTTATTGTGTTACACGAATGATGTGAGCAAGCTCTCCCGCAGCCTCAGTCGCGCAAGTTCGCAAACTTACGGCAAGGGAGGTGGAAGAACAGCCGGCTACACCGAACGCTGAACCAGTTTCGATCCGAGGAGTACGGCCCTCCGAAGAGGAGCAAGGCCATAGTCTGGAAATAGGACTTGCATGATATGCGACAGCGGAAATCCGACCTCGCACTCAATAGCGCAATCGCTTCTCTGCAGCAGTTAACTTCCGGGTTCCGTTAATTTGTCCACAAGAGGAATCGACATGCAGCAGCCCTGGTGTACTCAGCTACGCTGGAAATTTCATCCGATGCAGCAGGTCGTTGAAACGCGTGTCGAAGCGTAGATAATCCAGACGCGGATCAATTTTCGCAAATGCCAGCCTAGCTGAACGTTCACTATATGCCTTGTTGAGCCAATTGAAGGCTTCGTCCGTGTGCTTCAGAGCTGCATAAACTAATGCCAACCAATATGCTGGCACATAGCGCCGTTTAGAAATCTTCTTCAGTTGCTCAAGGATTCTGGTCGCCTCATCTCTTTTACCTGCAGACGCGTAGGAACCTGCGAGTTCAGCTACGAAAGTCGGGGCTCCGTCCGAATGTTCAACCACCCATTTTCGTTCCGTAATCGCTTCTTCATGCATTTCCTTACCTTCGTACGAATTCGCAAGCATCCAGCGCAGAGGAACGGAGTTAAGGTCGAATTCGAGAGCCTTGCGGCAATGTTCGATAGCACGGTCCCACTGATGAGTAAACACGAAGCATCCGATGTACGACACATTGATGATGTGGGAGAGTGGATCAAGTTGTAGCGCCTGCGCGGCTTCTTGCAAAGATTGATCCCAACGTTGCGTGTATCCGAGTAGGTGTGCGTACCACTGATGCGCACTGGGGTAACGCGGGTCGAGTTCAATGGCGCGTTGAAACTCTTTTTCAGCGGACAAGGTGTCGAAATCGTAGTGGATAATAGCCCAGCCCAGAGAGGCATGGGCTTCGGCCGTCTCTTCAATTTCCAGAGATTTCCTTGCTGCCTCTTTCGCTCGCCCACAACCCTCCTCGGGAGGCACGAAGCCCCACCAACCAGCAATGCCTGCACAGTCGGCTAGCCCTGCATGTGCAGCCGCGTAGGTCGGATCTTTGTCTATAGCCTGCTCAAAGTACTCAGCGCCTTTTTTTACTCCGTGCGGAGTTCGCTTATTCCAGAAGAAGCGGCCCTTTAGATAAGCCTCGTATGCTTCGGGGTTCACCGGACGTGTCCGTGCCAGTTGTTTCCGGTCCTGTGGTGTCAGCTTGACCTGGATTTCTGTCGCGATGGCAGAGGCAACTTCCACCTGCAGCGCCAAGATATCTCGCAGGTCCCTCTCATAACTTTCTGCCCACAGATGGGAGTCGGTGTGTCCGTCAATGAGTTGCGCTGAAATTCGAGCGCGGTCTCCGAACCGTTGCACTGTGCCCTCCACGACGGCATCAACGCCCAACTCCCGCGCAATTTCAGAGACGGACTTATTTCGCACAGATTTGTATTGCATGGCCGAAGTTCTCGAAACCACTCGTAATGCGCTGATTTTCGCAAGCGACGTAATCAGTGCCTCAGTCAGTCCGTCTGCAAAATATTCCTGCTCAGGATCACGCGAGAGATTCTCTAAAGGCAGAACAGCCAAGGATCGAATACGCCTCACGGGAGTTGGCTGCCCGGCCTCGATCTTTCCAATAAAGCGGTATCCGCGACGAGGCGCGGTCTCGATGTACTGGGGTTTTTCTGCGTTTTCGCCCAAAGCCTCGCGCAATCGTTTGATCGCGTTATAGAGGCCGTGGTCGAAGTCGACAAAAGTGTCAGACGGCCAGATTTTCTGCTGTAGTTCGTCGCGAGTGACGACTTCACTTGGTCTCTCCAGCAAAGCCAGCAGAACTTCCAGCGGCTGATCCTGGAGCTTGAGCCTCACTCCTTGCTTACGCAGTTCGCGAGCCCGGAGGTCCACTTCGAAGACGCCGAAGCGAACCGCGGTTTCTGATGGATGAATTCGTTCCATATTGATAACTCGAATCTCCGCGGCATCAGTACTTGAACACGATGCTCTCAATCGCTTGCCGGAAAATTCATTCGACGCATCAAATCCTGAAAACGGGGGAAAGAACGTAGATTGTCGATACAAGGATCAACCTTCAGCAGTACCATCCATCCGGCGCGCTGATCGTATGCGGTTTGGAGCAGCCCGAGGGCTGCTTCGACTTCACCTAGGGTAGCGTGAACTCGCGCCACAGCGTAGGGAGATACATATCGCTGTTTCGAAAGCTGTTCGAGTTGCAAAAGTATCCTCTCGGCCTCTTGCCTATCGCCAGCAGCGGCGCATGCTTCCCCGAGGAAGGCAAGCATGCTCGAACCCGTCGGCCAAAGCTCTACCGCTCTTCGTGACGCGATGATCGCCGGTTGGTATAGGAGCCTGCATCGATACGCCCATCCCAGCCCGCCGAGCGCCGGTACTGAGTTTGGATCCAGCTGCAGAGTCTTCAGAAACTGATCGATTGCCTGATCAAATCGGCGCGCATAGACGTACACATAACCCAAGAAGGCGTTGATCAAGGCCGAAAAGGGATCCAAGCGAATGGCCCGCCGAAGCTCAGTGACGGATTCCTCGTAAAACCCCATCGCTCCGAGATAGTAGCCGAAGAAATGATGTGCCGTGGCGTATTTTGAATTGAGCTCAATTGCCCGTTCAAACTCCCTTTCCGCTCCGGAGAAATCGTACTCATACATTGTGGCAAGCGCCAATGAGGTGTGGGCCTGCGCCAAGGTACCGTCCAATGCGAGTGCTTTCAGTGCCAGTACTTTCGCCTTGACACAGCCATCATTCGGAGACACTTGTCCCCACGCCATAAGAGCAGAGTAACAATCCGCCAGTCCCGCATAAGCAGAGGCGTAGGTCGGATCGATCCCAATCGCTTCCTCGAAGAACGGGATGGCTTTTCGGATTCCGTGGTGACCATTCCAGTGATAGCGGCCCTTTAAATAAGATTCGTAAGCTTCCGGTTTGACCGCGGGTGCAGCGCCAAGACGTGCCTCATCGATGGGCGTCAGCTTGATTCGAATCTGCCGAGCAATGGCCTGCGCAACTTCCGTCTGCAGACTGAGCACATCACGCAGGTCGCGCTCATAGCTTTCGGCCCACAAGTGTGCTTCTCTAGGTGCGTCTATAAGTTGCGCAGTGATCCGCACCCGACGTCCCGCGCGAAGCACGGTGCCTTCCACGATCACATCTACTTCAAGTTCCCGCGCAATGTCCTTCAGCCCTTTGTGAACTCCTTTGTATTGCATCGCCGAAGTACGTGATACGACGCGTAATTCGCCGATCTTGGCAAGCGTGGTGATGAGCGCCTCAGTGAGCCCTTCCGCGAAATATTCCTGCTCTGGATCGCGCGATAGATTCTCCAACGGCAGCACGGCTAGCGCCCGCACTTGCTCCGGCGCCCCCAATAATCCCGAACTCGCCTTTCGCACCTGCCCCGTTTCCGTCTTCCGCTTAAGGAGCTTAAGGTCTGCGCGCACATCGGAAGCATGCTGATACCTGACATCACAATCTTTTTCCAAAGCCTTGTTGATGATGCGTTCCAATTCCGCTGGCAGGTCAGGATTCAGGCGCACCGCCGCCGTGGGCGTCCCATCCAGAATGGCTTTGAAGACTAGGCCTGAACTCTGCCCCCGAAACGGCCGTGCGCCCGTCGCCATTTCATAGAGCACTGCGCCGTACGAGAACAAATCCGTTCGTGAGTCCAATTCCTTGGCACGGACCTGCTCAGGAGACATATACGCTACAGTGCCCAGCGCCGAACCGGTGCTTGTGAGATGTTCCTCTGCATCAATGGTCGTGGCGTTCATCGCAACCCTGTGTGGCTTGGAGAAGACTTTGGCCAGCCCAAAATCGAGAACCTTCGCCTGACCGCGAGCAGTCACGAAGATGTTGTCGGGCTTGATGTCTCGGTGCACGATGCTCTTCGAATGCGCGGCATCCAGTGCGTCGGCAATCTGGATGCCCAGGTCCAACACCGTTTCAATTTCCAGCGGCCTGCCATTGATTAGCTGCCGAAGCGTCTGCCCATCCAACAGTTCCATCGCTATAAAAGTTTGGCCATTGATTTCGTCGATTTCATGAATCGTGCAGATGTTCGGGTGGTTTAACGCAGATGCCGACCGTGCCTCGCGACGAAACCGTTGCAGTGCCTGCGGATCTTTGGCGAGTTCTTCAGGAAGGAACTTGAGGGCGACAAAGCGACCGAGCTTCACATCCTCGGCCTTGTAGACGACTCCCATCCCACCGCCGCCGAGCTTCTCGATGACGCGGTAATGGGAGATTGTTTGGCCGATCACAGGGACCGCCTCGGCCCGCAATGTTAGGAGCGCTGCAGTGGGAAGTCAACGAGAGCAAGGGTTATTCAGGAATCCTGATTCCCGGCGCTCAAGCCTGGCTTGCCGGAGTTTGGTGGCCTCATCCGGGTTCATCCCCGGAACCAGATCGGTTTCTTCCAGGAAATAACGCCAGCCGTTGTGTCGATCTTGTTCGCTCTGGCCAAACTCGTAGTCCCTCAAAAGATGTTCTGCCGCAGCGTGGGCCTTCACGACGGCCATAATGCCGCCCGACTCGTAAGTGCGGGAGTTGAAGCAAATGATGGCGAACGAAGATTTCAGGTGATCTGCGATGGCCTCTCCTGAATGCTGTATGTCAGCAGCATAGGAGCCTACGTGGACCAATGTGAATGGCTCGAACGGGCCACTCCGCACCCGTCTAAGCGATGCGCGATGCTGCTCAGCATGTCGCCGCGCAGGAGCTGGCGGTCGATGTTGAACGAGCTTCGCGTGCGAGCAGATCGTGCAGGTGTGGGCCTCTGAGCCAACTCCAAGAGCGCGAGCCTGCCGCGCTCCAGTTGAGATCTATAGCGGGACCGGGCAGTCGAGCGCAACCGCGAAAAGGGCCCGCCCACGGAGCTGGCAATGACGTACGGAAACTGCGTTGGTAGTGCGGTACAGAGTGTGTAAAGGCAGATGAAAAAGAGAAGCGGTTAAGAACTCCCGAAGTGATATAGAAGTTTTTGGGAAAAAACCAAATCACTC
>Ga0209472_1001355_pt1 | contig 14229 bp, 10 predicted proteins | sample GraSoiAngelo_130_FD_185887 | JGI IMG/M metagenome (GOLD analysis project Ga0209472, IMG submission 185887) | Grasslands soil microbial communities from the Angelo Coastal Reserve, California, USA - 14_0929_02_20cm (SPAdes) (version 2) | ecosystem: Environmental > Terrestrial > Soil > Grasslands ...
AATGCTCGCGAACATTGTCGAAGGTGAGTTCGGGAATCACACCGGCTGCGTGACAGGGGAGCGCCCTGCCCGCGGGATCGATCAGCATTAACTGGCGTCCCCAGCCTCCCATGCAGGGCTTGGGATAACGCGCATAATAATCGGCAACTACGGAATCGATGCGAATTTTTCCTTTCAGGCGCTCTGCTGCGGAGGCCACGATCTTGACAGCGTTGTCGACCTGAGCCCGCGTGGGCATGAGGGCGGCGCGGTTTTTGAGCGCCCATCCGTAATATTGAGTGTGGGCGATCTCGATGCGATCAGGCCGCAGCTTTTCCAGGAACGAAATCATTTCTTCCAAGTGATCGAGGTTCTGCCGGTGGACCACCAGGTTTGCAGTGAAGGCGATGCGATGCCTCTTGATCCAGCCTGCCAGCTCAATCTTGTGCGCGTGTGATTTTGTGCCTGCGATCCAGTTGGCCTGTGCTTCGCCGGAGTCCTGGAAACTGAGCTGAATATGATCGAGACCGATGTCGACGACTTCTTTCAGGCGCTCGCGGGAAAGTCCGATGCCGGAAGTAATCAGGTTTGTGTAGAGACCTGCGTGATGCGCTCCGGCGATCAAGTCGTGCAGATCAGTGCGCGCCAGCGGCTCGCCTCCCGTCAAGTGCACGTGCAGGACACCTAACCTTGCGGCTTCAGAAAAAACGCGCAGCCAGTCGTTCGCAGGCAACTCAGCTTTGGCAGAAGCGAGCTCAATGGGATTTGAGCAGTACACGCAGTGCAGCGGGCAGCGATGCGTGATCTCGGCAATGAGGGCTAACGGATTCGAAAGCATCAGAAATCAAGACATCAAAAAATCAAAACGCCAAAAATCAAGATCAAAAATCAACAATGCGTTTGTCGTGCAATTGCTCGAGAAAGCGACAAGCGTCCGCGCGGATGACTGCGGGGTCGGCTTCGGAGTACTCCTGCTGCAATTCCGCGACGAGTTCTGCGAACGTGCGCTCGCCATCGCACAGCTCCAGAATTCTCTGTCCCGTGCCCTGAACCCGGATGGCGCCTTCCGGAAATAGCACAACCGGCGCTGCTTCGGGGCCGCCCCAACGGCATCCGGGGGCGAGTCTGGGCTTGCTCAAATCCAGAAGCCCGGCCACGATCACTCCTCAATCCGGAACGCACCGGGCGGTGGCCATCCCGGCTGCACATATGCAAAGTACAAGGCATCGAGTTGTGCCCAAAGAATATCGCACTTATCGCGGAGCGCTTGGATCGCTCCCTCCTGCTCCTCGCGGGATTTAGCGTGCTCATAGACATAATTGATCGCGAAGCTCGCGTCTTCTGGAGCTTGGGTCAGCCGCGCTTCGAAATAATCCAGACCGCCGACAAGCCACGGGTAGTGCTCACGAAGTTTGTCCATGCGCAGTGTGATCAGATCGCGTGAGAATAATTCCGTCAGAGAGGAAGCCACTGCCTCCAGCAGCGGCCGTGTGCGCACGATGTTGAGATATTCGTTTACCGCATAGCGAGTGGCTGGCAAGATTTCGCGGCCGCTAATGACGCGGTTGCCATCGAGGCCAGTGGCTTCCGCCAGTTTGAGCCAACGCTTGATCCCGCCTTCACTGGTCGCATCTCCATCATGATCGACGATTCTCTTTCGCCATGCGCGCCGGAACAGAGGATCTTTGCTGCGGGAAATGATAATCGCATCTTTTATCGGGATCACGCTCTGGTAGTAGTAGCGATTCAAAGCCCAAGCTTGTAGCTGGCCCCGGCTGAGTTTCCCGTCATGCATTAACAGATGAAAGGGATGGCGATGGTGATAGCGCTGCTCACCAATCTGACGCAATGCGTGGCGCAGCTCGCCAAGAGATAAGAGGGGAGCGGGCGCGGTTTCTACAGAGTGGCCTGCCATCCATCCTCCGCAAGTTCCCATCCCGCTTCCCGCACGGCTCGATATTCGGGACTGGTTTCATTCAGCATGGGATTGGTGTTATTGATGTGAATATACAGCTTCCGTGGGATGCGGAGACCAGCGAGCTGGCGCAAACTGCCGTCTTCGCCTCCGACGGGGATATGTCCCATCTCCCGCGCCAGCTCGCCAGATCCACGGACAGTAGTCAGTTCGTCGTCGCTGTAGAACGTTCCATCGAAGAGCAGCAGATCCGCCTTTTCCAGCCACTCCCGAAGAGATTGTGTGATGGAAGCGACGGCCGGCGCATAAACCATCTTTCGCCCTGAATCCGAAGTGAGGATCAATCCCACGAGCGCCTCATCAGGACTCAAAGCTGGATCGGAGTTGGACGCGTAAACGGGATAGCGATTCGAAATTGGAATGGATGTGCAGGTAATCCCGGTGTGCTGGCCGGAAAGAGTACAGAGTTGGAAAGACTCTTCGACGCGCATTGCCCGCCAACGAACCTGGTCTGGAGCGCGATTGAGCATTGCGAACATGCTGTTCTGTTCGCGCAGAAGGCGAGTTACAGAGCCAGTAGCATAGACATTCAGTGGTTGGAGTTCTCGCAGAAGCAGCAAGCCGAGAACATGGTCGAGATCAGCACTCGCCAATACGACGCCAGACAAAGGAGAATTGTTTGTTCCGTCCCGAGGCTGTAATTCCGGAGCAGCCTCAATTTGTGAGCGGAGATCGGGAGATGCGCCCAGCAAGAACCAAGACTTCCCATCTTCGCTGACAGCGACCTGCGCCTGGGAGCGAACCTTGCCGGGGAATTTGCCTCTACGGACGAGTTGGCAGTTCGGGCATGCGCAATTCCATTGGGGAAAACCTCCTCCGGCCGCGGAGCCGAGGATTTTCACATACATGGAGGAGCGTTTATAGCTTTGCGCTCGCGTAAGAATTAATTTCGCAGCAAAGCAAGACTTCTTCGAAAACTGGCGTGGTCCAAACCATAATTCTTCACCTTACGATGCGATCTGAAGCTGCCGGGGATCGCAGACTCGCTAGATAATAACACTGGTCTGCAGAGTGCGCTACCAGACCGGCATCGAGCCCACTGCACAGGCGTTAGCTTACATACTTTCGGCGTCATCTTTGCTGCCTACGATTTTCAACAAAGCTGAAATGTTTTGCATACAACGTTTCGGGTTTCGCCTCGGAACCCCATATTTATTGCTTCATCCAGGGCATCTTGCTTGATGTAAACTGTCATCCTCTCCCTCCTGGCAGGCCAGGCTGTGCTCCCAAACTCGTGCGATTTCCGAAGTGGAGAACCTGTATGCGTGTGTACCCAGTTTGCGAATTGATTGCGCACCGGTCCGTTCGAAATTCCTTCCGCGAGTTAGCACGAGTGGCCGCTGTGATCGCCATGGCGGCTCTTCCCCTGTCGGGCTCTGCTGAGGCTCAGGTCAACGTGGTGACGTACCACAATGACAACGCGCGGACGGGAGTCAATGCGAACGAGACTGTGCTCACACCGAGCAATGTTAACAAGAATAATTTTGGGAAATTATTTACGCAGGGTGTCGATGGGATCGTGGTGGGGCAGCCCTTGTACTTGTCGAATATTTCCATACCGGGCAGCAGCGAAACACATAACGTGGTCTATGTGGCGACACAGCATGACAGCGTTTATGCGTTTGATGCGGACAACAACGTGGGCATCAACGCGCAGCCACTTTGGCACGTGAGTTTTATCAATCCAGCGGCTGGAATCACCACAGTGCCAGGGACGGTGCAAGGGTGCACCGGCGTGACCGCGTTCACGGAGCTCGGCATCGTATCCACTCCGGTCATCGATCCCAATACGGGTACTCTGTACGTGATAGCCAAAACAGACGAGAACGGAACCTTTGTTCATCGCCTGCACGCGCTCGATGTGGCAACGGGGCAAGAGAAATTCAATGGCCCGGTGAAGTTAAAAGCCACATTCAGAACGAACACCGGCTCGGTGGCGACATTCAAGGATTTGTACCAAATGAACCGCCCCGGTCTGCTGCTCGTGAATGGCACCATCTACGCCGGCTTCGGTTCGAACGGATGCAATTACGGTAATCAGGGCTGGGTGCTGGCATACGACGCGCTCACACTCCAGCAGGTCGGGGCGTTCGACACTTCACCGGTCAAGGGTCTGTCATCTATCTGGCAGAGTGGAGCCGGACTGACGGCGGACAGTGCCGGGAATATCTATGCGGAAACGGGCGAGGGCGGGTTTGATGCAGATATGGGAGGACAGGACTTCGGTTCCAGTGTGCTGAAGCTGACGCAGACACCGAACGGATTGCCCTTGACCGACTACTTCACACCGTATAACCAGGCTACGCTTTCCCAGATGGATCTTGACCTGAGTTCGGCCGGAGTGTTGGTCCTGCCAGATCAGCCCGGCGGAGCGCATCCACATCTAGCCGTGGCAACGGGCAAGCAAGGAATTCTCTATCTGCTGGACCGCGACAACATGGGACATTACAACCCGGCCGGAGACACGCAGATCGTGCAGGAGCTTTCCCCGGGCATCGGCGAAGTAAATGGAGTGCCAGTGTACTGGAATGGCAAATTGTATGTTTTCGGTGGGGTGTCCCCGATCAAGGCGTTCTCGCTGAATAATGGCCTGTTTTCGACTACTCCGGTGGTTCAGTCGGCGACCTTAATTGGCGGTGGTCATGTGGCGACCATTTCGGCCAACGTCAATACCAATGGCATTTTGTGGGTCATCAACGGTACGAACATGCAAGCATACGGCGCGGGCACGCTCAAACTCCTTTATACGACCAAGGACGCGGGCACGCGAGATACGTTGCCCACCACAGCGCATTTTGCCACTCAAACCGTTGCCAACGGAAAGGTGTATGTGGCGACCCGGCAGAATCTGGTGGTTTATGGATTATTCCCGGCCTTACTGACGGTGGCGGGAAACAACCAAACAGCTATTGTAAACACTGTGCTTCCGGTGGCGCTGAAGATAAAGGCGGTTGATCCTTACTCAGGACAGCCATTTTCCGGGGTCACGGTAACTTTTAGCGATGGGGGCAAGGGTGGTACGTTCAGCACTACAACACCCGTAACTGACGCGAATGGCTTTGCTTCGACAACTTACACTCTATCGAAGATCGCGCGTACGGTAACGATAACTGCTTCGGTTGCCGGTTTCGCTGGCGCAGTCCTAACTGAGACTGGGACACCGGCGGCGCCGAAGTGGATTGTGCCATTGAAGGGAAATAATCAGAGCGCGCCCGTCACCACTCAGTTGCCCGCTGCTCTTGTAGTGAAGGTGGCGGACCAATACAGCAACGGGGTCCCCGGCATTACGGTAAATTTCAACGATGGAGGCGCCGGCGGGAAACTCTTCCCCACCTCGGCCATTACCGATAGCCTTGGCCGAGCCACGACACTTTACACTACATCTACCAAAGCGGCGTTGGTAACCATCAACGCCAGCGCCCTTTCACTCGCGATACTGCATATGCACGAAACCGCGACCGCGGGCCCTGCGACGAACCTGGCGGCTGTTTCGGGAGGCGGCCAAACCGCGCCTGCATCAACGCAGTTAGCGCAAAATCTTGTCGTCCATGTGTCCGATCAATACGGGAACGCAGTTCCTAACGCTTCCGTAGTTTTCTCAGATGGGGGCGCGGGCGGCAGCTTCTCTGCAGTGCCAGCCACCAGCGACACATCGGGGAACGCGTCTGTGGCCTACACCACACCGCCGTCCTCCGGCGTGTATCACATCAGTGCAAGTGTCAGCGGAGTAGCGGCGACAGCAACATTCACTGCAACTGTGCCGTGAGCCATGCGCTCAAGACGCGCATCAGCACTCGCTCGTCCACAGCCAACGCCGCAAGCGGCTGCGGACATCCCGAGCTTGATCCTTGCTACTGGACGGAACTGGCTACGGAAGAAAAAACATTGTTGGCATTGCTGCCAACCAGCCGGATGGTACCGACGACGATGACCAGAATCACAGCCAGCATGACGGCATATTCAGCGATGTCCTGCCCGCGATCATCGTTCCACAAACTGCGCAGAGTACTTTTCATGATTTAGCCTTTACTACGAACCAATGTAGCCGATACGGCCCATGGGTCCGGGGGAGTTTAGCTCACACCATCAGCTTGGCTGGGAGATTGGCTGGCGCTTGCCCTTTGGATTAGTCCGATTCTCCGGCATCTGGTCGCGTCTGTCAAGCAGGTTTAGACAGGAAATTAGTGTGCCTTCCTCCGCGTTGGCTGAGGGAATGGTGTGAATAAGCCCCGGCTGAATGGCTCTACGAGGTTCAGCGATTCGTGCTTGAATGCTTTTAACCCCGGAGTTCGCAGAAAAAACCGCCTAGGACGCAGAGAAAGGCTTGAAAACTCCTCCACGGTACAATCGGGAAGCATGAGCAATGAGGCCGAACCTTGGCGGGCGGCGCCGGTCCAGCCGCCGTTTCCAGTGGACCGCATCGACGTTTGGCAAATTTGCCTGGACGCTCCCGAGTCGGCGGTTGATTTACAAGAAGTGCTTGCACGGGATGAGATTGGGCGGGCGGAACGGTTTCACTTCACGCGTGATCGGCAACATTTTGTGCGATGCCGGAGCGCGGTGAGAGAGATTCTCGGACGCTATCTCGGAATTCCGGCGCAGGATATTCGTTTTAGCTACGAGGCGAACGGCAAACCGCAAGTTGTCGAGGATCAAAATCCACAACAACTAAGGTTCAATATTTCTCATTCTTCTGGGTTGGCGGTCATAGCGGTTGCTTCCGGGAGGACGATTGGAGTGGATGTCGAGAAAATCAGGCCAGACGTGGAATATCTCGAACTGGCCGAGCGTTTCTTTTCCACAAACGAATACAAGGCATTATCGGCACTGCCGTCGAACCAATTGGCGCGCGCTTTCTTTGCCTGCTGGACGCGCAAGGAAGCGTTTATCAAAGCCTGTGGCGATGGGTTGTCGTTTCCCTTGTCGGAGTTTTCCGTTTCAATTGATCCGGACGCGCCGGCGACATTGCAGGAGGTGAGGACGGACCCGAGAGCGGCTACACGATGGAGTTTGGCCAACCTAGAGCCGCGGGAAGGATTTATCGGAGCGTTAGCCGTTGAGGGCCCACCGCAGCCAACTGAGCGATGGTTTTTCAACGGCGCCGATGCGGAGTCCTGAAGCATAGAGTTTTCCAATCCAAAATGGCAGACAGCAAGAAGAAATTAAACGTAGCGATGATTGGGCACGGCTTCATCGCGCGAGCGCACGCCAACGCCTTTCATCAGGTGCAGCGATTTTTTCCGATTGCTTATGACTTGAATCTGAGCGTGATTTGCGGACGAAATCGCCCCAAGCTGGACGCAATGGCCTCGCAATGGGGCTGGCAGGAGGTTGCAACCGATTGGCAAGAAGTTGTGGACAGAAGCGACATTCAGATCCTGGACATCGCAGTGCCTAACGTGCTGCACGCGCCGATAGCGATGGCCGCAGCGCAGGCGGGAAAAATCATATGGTGCGAAAAACCTTTGGCGATGTCTCTGGAGCAAGCCGAAGCAATGGCTGAGACGGTAAAGCAAGTGCCAAATCTGGTCTGGTTCAACTACCGTCGGGTCCCGGCAGTCGCATTTGCGAAGCAACTGATTGAGGAAGGCCGGCTGGGAGATATTTTTCACTACCGCGCGTGGTACCTGAACCAATCAGGCAATGATCCGTCAAAAGCCGCGGGGTGGCGATATACGCGCGCTGAAGCAGGCTCCGGGGCGACTGGCGATTTGTTGTCGCACGCGGTGGATCTTGCTTTGCATCTCAACGGAGAAATTTCGGAGCTGTGCGCGACGACTCATACTTTCGCGCCGGGGCGGGACGTAGACGATGCAGCCATGTTGATGGTTCGTTTTGCGAACGGCAGCGTGGGAACTTTAGAAGTAAGCCGTTATGGCGTGGGCTGCCGGAATCGAAATGCGTTCGAGATTAACGGTTCCAAGGGCATGATTAGGTTCGACCTCGAGAATATGAATCGGCTGGAATTTTTTGATGCCACGCAAGCACCCAACCTGCAAGCAAGCCGCAACTTATTAGTAACTGGCCCGGATCATCCTTATTCCGGGAATTTCTGGAAGCCTGGCCACGAGATTGGTTATGAGCACACGTTTATCGCAACTCTTGGAGATTTTCTCCAATCCCTGGAGCGGGGCCAGCGATTCCGCCCAAATTTCGATGACGGTGTCGCGGTGCATCGAATATTGGATGCGGTGGAGAAGTCCACTCAGGCTCGTGCATGGATAAAGATTGGGGATGCCGGATAGTTACCACTACTTCGAATCACAGTCAGGAGACCTCGTTCCACATCTTTCGCGCCGCTGCGGCTTGTCGCTTCTGTTCCCGGCTCACGCGTTCCGCCGCGTGCTTTACTCTTGCGCCATTCGCGACCCGAAATGCTGCAAGCCGCAAGCAGCGCGTCACAGTTTGGCGAACTTTTAGCTAGTCCGCGTCACACCTTCCAACAGTCTTGAAGTGTTACCTGCAGGCGACCAAGTGTTCCCGTTTTGGGTGACCTTTGGCTATTCCCGATGTGAACTTTGGATACCTACCCTGTCCATCGCAAACCATTCACACTGAGGCCGTTGCGAATTCCCCCGCCGTATGAGCGCGTACGGCTAAAAGAGGCCTTCAGTGAAGGATCTCGGTCGCTTCAAAACGATAACTCTTCTTCTCGCTCTCGCCGCCACGTTCGGCTGCCAGGGTTTGAGTGCCACCCAGCCAACTGTTTCGCAAAGCGGCAACCTGTCCATCGCCGCTCCAAACCTGAATTTCGGAACTGTGTTGGTCGGCCACAGTGAAGTGCTCACCAATACTCTCCTAAATACGAGTGACTCGCGAATCACTGTACTGCGGGCGGCGGTTGATAAATCAGATTTCAGCATTGCGGGAGACAAGCTCCCCGTGACGCTCGCCCCGGGCGACAGCGAGCCGCTCAGCGTAGCCTACAATCCGCGTGCGCACGGCAAGTCCACGGGGACGGTCGCGCTAGATACCACGACCGCCACATCAACCACTATTGCCAGCGCATCTACGACCTTTACTGCATCCGGAAACGCGGTTAACCCTGGCCAACTCACCGTAACGCCTTCCAGCATCACGTTTGGCAGCGTGCCAGTAGGAACGACGCAAACTCAATCCGCGACCCTGGCAAACTCAGGGGGATCGAGCCTCACCATTTCGCAGGCGACAGTAAATGGAAATGGATTCACGCTGAGCGGGCTGACGATGCCGCTGACACTGGGGGCGGGCCAGAGCGTCGTTGTCAATGTGAGCTTTACTCCTCCCGCGGGCGGCCCTGACAGCGGCAGCATCGCCCTCGCTTTTGTGGTTTCGACGCAAGGGCACAATGGAAAAGGACACGGCGGCGGACTTGCAGGTACTAATTCAACAGTCATGGTACCGGTGTCCGGAACAGGGATGACCGCCGGACAGCTCGTGGCGACTCCCGCGAGTGTCAGCTTAGGAAATGTGCAGGTAGGAACGAACCAGACTCAGCAGGTCACAATTACGAACTCGGGTGGCACCATCGTAACAATCAGCCAGGCGACCACTATAGGAACCGGATTCAGCGCAAGTGGACTGGCGTTGCCGCTGACCCTGGCGGCAGGACAGAGCCAAAGCTTTAACGTTACTTTTGCGCCGCAAGTTGCGGGTACTGTGAGCGGGAGCATCAGTCTTGCCAGCGATGCTACAAATCCGACGCTGAGTATTCTACTTTCCGCAACCGCGGTAACGCCCGGGTCACTGGTCTCAAATCCCTCCAGCCTTTCCTTCGGCAATGTCCAGACAGGAACCAGCCAAACGCTTTCGGCGACTCTAACAAACTCAGGTGGAACGAGTGTAACTATCAGCCAGGCGAGCGCGAGTGGCAGTGGATATACATTGAGTGGTTTGAGCTTGCCTACGACCCTCTCCGCGGGACAGTCAAAAACGTTCAGTGTGCAATTTGCGCCACAGACAAGCGGATCGGTCAGCGGGAACGTTGCCATTACCAGCGACGCTTCGAACCCAACCCTTAACGTTCCGTTGAGCGGATCAGGAGTAACTCCAGGCACGCTGGGTGCCAGCCCCTCGAGCTTAAGTTTCGGAACTGTATTGGTCGGCAATAATTCGAGTCTGCAAGAAACATTGACCAACACTGGCGGATCGAGTCTAACAATCTCCCAAGCGAATGTGTCAGGTTCCGGATTCAGCGTCAGTGGCGTGCCAGCGACACTTGCCGCGGGTCAAAGCGCAAATTTCAATGTGACGTTCGCGCCACAATCCAGCGGAGCTGTGACCGGCAGTGTGTCGATTGTGAGCAACGCTTCGAATTCAACCCTTAAAATCACACTCTCCGGAACGGGGGCCACACCGGGGATCTTATCGGCCAGTTCGCAGACTCTAAGCTTTGGCAGCGTTCAGGTGAATGGCAGCGCGACGCAATCGGAAACTCTAACGAACACCGGCGGGACTACGATCACGGTATCGCAGGCGAACGTGAGCGGCGGCAGTGGATTCAGCATCAGTGGGCTGAACCTGCCTCTAACTCTGATTGCGGGGCAAAGCTTTACCTTTGGAACAACGTTCGCGCCGACAGCTGCGGGTTCGGTCACCGGAACAATTTCGTTGACCTCGGATGCCTCCAATTCCACGCTGACTATTTCGCTGTCAGGAACTGGAACGGTGCCTGGTCAACTGAGCGTGAGCCCCTCCACTTTGGATTTCAGCAGCGTGGTGATTGGGCAGAGCAAAAACATGACAGCTACGTTGAGCGCGACAGGATCGAATGTAACGGTATCGTCAGCTTCAGCGAGCACATCGGAATTCACCCTGAGCGGCGTGTCATTCCCGTTCACGATTACCGCTGGGCAGAGCAAGGCGATTACGGTGACGTTCACGCCGCAGTCGAGCGGGACGGCTTCGGCGACTATTTCTTTCGCGAGTAGTGCTTCGAACTCGCCGACGAGCGAATCGTTAACAGGTAATGGAACGGCGCCGCCACCGCACAATGTCGACCTCTCGTGGGCTGCAAGCTCTTCGACGGACGTGGTGGGCTATAACGTGTACCGCGCGACCGTTTCGGGCGGACCATTCACAAAGATCAATACCGCGCTGAATGCGACCACCGCATTTGTCGACAACTCAGTACAAGCGGGCCAGACGTACTATTACGTCACAACAGCGGTCGATGGGACGGGGCTCGAGAGCGGGTATTCGAACCAGGTGAAAACAATTATCCCGACTCCGTAGCGGCAGAATCAGCCAGGTTTCTTGCGGGCCCGGATCTTCGGGCCCGATTTTTCGGCTTCGAAGCAGCCGTCCGTTTTCTGAACCACTCCCGAAAGAGGAATCCTCTTTGACTCAAAGGTACTGATCTGGCCTGCCGATACCTTCCCGTCTACCCCTATTAAGCAAAAAACTGAAGGTGCCATGCATATCTCTCAGCGCGCACTTCGGTCTTTTGTCATCTGTTTCGCAATCCTCATGCTTTTGCCTGTCGCCGGCACTGCGATAGTGGGCACAGGGATAGTAACTCTACCGCTATTTTTTTTTACGAACACCGGTGCCTTGAGTTGCAAACCGGGGAACCTTTGGTTCGGCAAAGTCATGGTCGGCGGCTCGAACGTGCTCTCCGCCAGGCTGTCGAATACCGGTACGTCAAATATCACGATTTCGTCCGTGAGTGTTACTGGCGCAGGGTACAGCTTAAGTGGGCTGAGCTTCCCAATGACATTGGGGCCCGGGAACTCCGCACAATTTCAGGTGATATTCGCACCGCTGGTCCAAGGACGCGTGGATGGGAGCATAGGGTTCACTAGCAGCGCATCGAGCTCGACACTTTATGTATCGCTACATGGAACAGGCGCCAGCACGGGCGTGTTGAGCGCGAGCCCCTCCAGCATCAATTTCGGGACGGCGGGCAACAACGTGACGCAACTCGCGGCGCTAACAAATACCGGCACGGCCAGCGTGACCGTCCAGCAGATTTCAGCAAGCGGGAGCGGATTTGCCGTAAGCCACGCGGCGCTGCCCTGGAAGCTCGCATCCGGGCAGAGCGCGACCTTCAGCATTTCGTTCACGCCGACGGCAGGCAGCACCAGCAGTGGAAGTGTTTCGATTGTCAGTAATGCCTACGACTCGACCCTTTCCATTCCACTCACCGGAGCCGGAGCAAGCGCAGGGATATTGAGCGCAAACCCAACGAGCAATAGCTTCGGCAGCGTGCAGGTCGGCAGCAGCGCAAGCCAATACCAAAGCGTGACAAATTCAGGCGGATCGAACGTGAACATCAGCCAAGCCAATGTTTCCGGCTCCGGGTTCAGCATAAGCGGATTGAGCCTGCCGATCACCTTGACGCCGGGGCAGAGTTACACCTTTAGCACGGTCTTTGCGCCGACATCCTCGGGCACTGCGAGCGGCAGCATCGCCATCGTGTCTGACGCTTCGAATTCTAATCTGACGATTGCGCTTTCGGGTTCAGCTACTGCGTCCGGCCAGTTGCTGTTATCGCCGGCCACGCTGGACTTCGGCAGCATCACTGTGGGCCAAAACAAGAGCTTGACAGCTACGCTCAGCGCAAGCGGCTCCAGCGTCACAGTTTCATCGGCAAGCACCAGCAATCCAGAGTTCAGTTTGAGCGGAGTTTCGTTTCCGCTGGCGCTCGCCGCTGGGCAGAGCGCACCGGTGAGTGTGACATTCACGCCGCAAAGCAGTGGAACCGCCTCGGGAACTATCTCCTTCAGCAGCAATGCTTCGGCAACTCTGGTGGTTGAAGCGTTAACCGGCACAGGTGTCGCGCAACACCAAGTGCAACTCTCTTGGGGTGCCAGCAGCTCCAGCGGGGTCACGGGTTACAACGTCTATCGTGGCAGCGTTTCGGGTGGACCTTACACCAAGATCAATTTGGCACTGATTGTGGGCACTACGTATAGCGATAGCAGCGTGCAAGCGGGAAAAACCTATTTTTACGTGACGACCGCTCTCAATGGGAGCGGCACAGAAAGCGCGTACTCGAACGAGGTGCAGGCCACTGTTCCTAGCCCGTAAGGAGAGATGCTTCGCACTCAGAAGTGAACCGGAGTTCAGGGTTTGCAAACCTCTGAGTCTCTGGATGCCCTCTCGGGACCTTCCCGACGAACGGGGAACTCGGGAAACTAGAATTGTTATGACCTCCCCCAATGTTTCCAGGATACCCGTTCGTATTTTTCTGGCTTTCATTCTTCTGTTGTTTTCTTTCAGCGTTAAGGTCAGCGCAACTCAGCAATCGAGCCTTGCGGCGATTCCCTCCAGCAACAACTTCGGGACTGTGCCAGTCGGCAGCAGCAAGACTGCCACTGAAACGTTAAGCAACACTGGAAATGGGAAAGTGACGGTTTCGCAGGTCACCATAACAGGAGCTGGATTCAGCTTGAGCGGGCTAAATCTGCCAATTGCGCTCACCTCTGGACAAAGCTATACGTTCACGGTTCAGTTTGCTCCCAAGACGAGCGGCAGTGTAACGGGCAACATCTCTGTGGTCTACGGCCGTAGTAGCAGCACCATGTCCGTTGCCGTATCCGGAACCGGGAGTACTGCTGGGAATTTGGCGGTGAGTCCCTCAGCGTTAAGCTTCGGCAGCGTGGCTGTGGGAAGCAGTAAGAGCATGAGTGCATCCTTGAGCGCCACCGGAGCGTCGGTGACTGTGTCCTCCGCCACGGTGAACAGTTCGGAATTCAGCTTGAGTGGGGTGTCCCTACCCTTCACCATCGCCGCTGGGAAGAGCGCGTCGTTCACAGTGAAGTTCGTGCCGCAGACCAGCGGCTCGGCCTCGGGCAGCCTTTCGTTCAAGAGTAATGCGACCACTTCCACTACAGTCGAAGCACTGAGCGGCTCCGGGACGGCAGGGACGTCGCACTCGGTGGCGCTGACCTGGAGCCCTGAGTCGGCTGTTTCGGGCTACAACGTCTATCGTGGAACGAAATCAGGCGGACCTTACAGCAAGATTAACTCTGTACTGGATGCGAGCGCCAGTTTTACGGACACGGCGGTTCAAGCAGGCTATACGTATTATTACGTTACTAGTGCGGTAAGCGGAAGCGGCGTCGAGAGCAAGTACTCAAACCAAGTGAAGGCGGTGATTCCCACCCCTTAGGCACACACCACGGATAGAATGAGAGAGTAACCGTTCAAACCTCGGACCTCGGACCTCAGGCTTGCCGCCGTAGCGAGTCATCAATAAGTGTTTTTGACCGAGTCTGAAGCCTGATCTCCGAAGCGCGAGGTGCGCAGTCCGAGGTGCGGGGCATATGACAGAATCGGAATTCAAGAAACAT
>Ga0209472_1001359_pt1 | contig 14205 bp, 17 predicted proteins | sample GraSoiAngelo_130_FD_185887 | JGI IMG/M metagenome (GOLD analysis project Ga0209472, IMG submission 185887) | Grasslands soil microbial communities from the Angelo Coastal Reserve, California, USA - 14_0929_02_20cm (SPAdes) (version 2) | ecosystem: Environmental > Terrestrial > Soil > Grasslands ...
GAGCGATGGGGCTGGCATTTTAAGTACTGCTGACATACATTTATTGCATGCCGAGGAGGGGGATCAGCGAAGCCGACCGCGAGTTCTTGGCCGCGCTCGGCGAGGTCGTGTTTGGCAACCCCTTCAGCGCGGAGCGCGCTCAGAGGATCGTCCGCCTCGTCCCCGATGTGGCGCTCGGCGACCTGGACAGCAACCGGGAAGCGCTCGCACGCGTCGTGGAGCCGCGGCTCGAACCGTTGCTGCGCGACGGCGCGCAGGCACTGCAGCGACTGGGGGTCGAAGACCGGCGACTGCTGGAGCTCGCCTTCCTCTACGTGTGCTACCACCGCTACGTGCCACAGATCGACGCGCTCATCGAGCGGCAGGCAACGCAGGGCGGCCCCTCGCTCGCGGTGCCGTTCGCCGGCGAGGCGATCGCGCAGCTATCGCGGGGCCACGAGTCCGAGGAGCGCGTCGTGCGCGTCTTCGGGTTCTTCTTTCAGCTCCGGCGCGCCTTCTACTTCATCCATCGCTCGCTCGCCGGCGAATGCGAGTCCATGCGCAAGCTGCGCGAAGCGCTGTGGAACAGCGTCTTCACCCACGACATGCGCGGGTACGAGGCTGGGCTGTGGAACCGTATGGAGGATTTCTCGACGCTGCTGCTCGGTGAGACCGGAACGGGCAAGGGATCCGCGGCCGCAGCGATCGGTTGCTCCCAGTTCATCCCGTACCGTCCGGGCGAGCGGCGGTTCGCCGCCAACTTCTCGGAGAGCTTCATCGCGATCAACCTGTCCCAGTTTCCCGAGACGTTGATCGAGTCGGAGCTGTTCGGCCACCGCAAGGGTGCCTTCACCGGCGCGATCGACCACCACGCGGGCGTGTTCGAGCGCTGCAGCGCGCACGGGGCGCTGTTTCTGGACGAGATCGGCGAGGTTGCGGTACCGGTGCAGATCAAGCTGCTGCAGGTGCTTCAGGAGCGCACCTTCACGCCGCTTGGGGGACACGAGAAGAAGCGCTTTTCGGGACGGGTCATCGCGGCGACGAACCGGCCGCTCGGGCAGCTGCGCCGCGAGGGGCGCTTCCGCGCCGACTTCTTCTACCGGCTGTGCTCCGACGTGATCGAGGTTCCTCCCCTGCGCCAACGCATCGCGGAAGCTGCCGGGGAGCTCGCGCTGCTCGTGCGGCTGCTCGTCGGGCGTATTGCTGGTGCAGAGGACCCCGAGCTGGTCGCGGAGGTCCTGGAGGCACTCGAGCGCGGCCTGCCTCGCGGCTACACCTGGCCGGGCAACGTGCGCGAGCTTGAACAGGCGGTGCGACGCATCCTGATCACCGGCCGCTACGCGGCTGATCTCGCCCCGGCCGGTCCGGATGACGAGACAGCGTTGGTCGAGAAGGTGCGCTCGGGCGAGCTCGCGGCCGCGGAACTCCTCGCCCGATATTGCGCCATGCTCTACCGGCGCCTTGGGACGTATGCCGAGGTGGCCAAGCGCACTGGGCTTGACCCGCGCACGTCACGCAAATACGTCGAGAGCGCAAAATCCGGCTAGTCCGGCGTGCTCCATTCACACGGTTTCGTGGCCGTCGTTCGCGAACCCCGGACTCAGGGCGGCCGGCGTCCGCCAGTCTTCGTACGTCACGCAGATGGCCGCCACAGGCTTGTCATTCTCCCAGGGCCCGCAGGGCCGCCACCGTGTCGGCCGGCTCCGAGCGCGTCGTGTAGTCTGGGTCGACGTCCCGCCAGCGGACCTTCCCTTGCCGGTCGATGACGAAGCGCGCCGGCATGGGCAGCGTCCACGAGTCGTCGCCGTTGTGCTTCGGTAGGTCGACGGGGAAGGTCTTGTAGAGCTCGATCAGGTCGTCGGGCAGTCGGAAGACCAGCCCGTAGCGACGGCCCACCTGGTTGCCCACGTCGCTCAGGATGTCGAAGGTCAGGTGGCGTCGGGCGATGAACTCCCGGCTGTGGTGCGGGAGCTGCGGCGAGATGGCCACCAGGGTGGCGCCGGTCGCCGTGATCTCGGGAAGCGCGTTCTGTAGAGCTGCCAGCTCCACGTTGCAGTACGGTCACCACCCGCCGCGGTAGAAGGTCACGACCAGCGGCCCCCGTGCCAGCAGCTCTCGCGAGCTGACCGGCCGCTCCTCGGCGTTGGGCAGCGTGAACTCCGGCGCCCGGTCACCCACCCGGGGGACGCGCTCGAGGATCCCCGACCGCCGCAGGTCATCGACGGCGCGGTGCATGAGAGCAACGACTTCGGGCGGGCGCTTGGACTCCCCCCGCGCTTTCAGCGCGGCCAGTTCTTCCTTGAGCGACATGGGCTCCTCCTGAAATGGATGTGCCCTTGAGATGCGGCCGCGGGCCCAGCCGGTTCGCCCTGACCGTGCGCGGGTCACCTCTCCAGCAGGGCCTTCAGCGCGTTCAGGTCTCGCGTGACCAGTTCGGCGTCTCGCGCGAACGTCTCGTCGGTCATGTCGGGGAGACGGAACAGGGTCAACATCACCTCGCTGCCTCCACCGTTGGCGATGATGCGCATCGGCACGTAGATCTCGACACCGGGGCGGACGGCGACGTGGTGGTCGACAATGCCGAAGTCGTTCCGCGCGGTGAACCGGACCTTGACGGGTCCATCCGGAGTGTCTGCGATCCACTCGCCGTTCACCTTCTTCAGCGACCTGGCGAGGCCGGAGGCCCAGCGCGGGAAGTTCTCGGGCACCGCGGCGAAGTCATAGACCTCGCGCTGGGGCCGGGCAATGCGCACGGAAATGGTCCGGGAGACGAGTGTGTCAGCCATGGTCCCTCCGCTGGACTTCGCGCAGCCGGCGCTCGAGAAATCGGCGCTCGGCGTCGTTGGTGACCAGCGCGAGCGCTCGCGTATAGCTCTTGGCGGCCTCTGCCGAAGAGCCGAGGCGACGCAGGAGATCGGCCCGCGCGGAGTGCAGTAGGTGATAGCGGTCGAGGTCGCCGGCGGCGACGAGCGCGTCGATGAGGCCGAGCGCCGGCTGGGGGCCGTCCACCATCGCGACCGCCGCGGCGCGGTTCAGGGAGACGATGGGGGAGGGCTGCAGGCGCTCGAGAACGTCGTAGAGGCGGACGATCTGAGGCCAGTCCGTCTCGTCGGCCCGCGCCGCCTGGCAGTGCAGGGCCGCGATCGCCGCCTGCAGCGCGTACGGGGCCGGGCCGCCGCGTAGGCCCTCCTCGACGAGCGGCAGCGCCTCGGCGATCTGCGCGTGATTCCAGCGGCGACGGTCCTGCTCCTCGAGCAGGACGAGGTCGCCGGCCTCGTCCAGACGGGCGTCGCGTCGGGAGTCGTGCAGCAGCATGAGGGCGAGGAGGGCGGTCGCTTCCGGCGGCGCCGGCGCCAGCAGCGCCCTCACGAGGCGCGCGAGCCGGATGGCCTCCAGGCAGAGGTCAGTCCTGACGAGCGCCCCGCCGCGCGTGGGCGCGTAGCCTTCGGTGAACACGAGGTAGATCACGGCCAGCACGGCGTCGAGCCGAAGCGGCATGTCTGTCATGTCGGGCACCGTGTACGGAATGCGCGCGTCGCGGATCTTTCCCTTCGCGCGCACGAGCCGCTGCGCCATCGTCGCGGTGGGCACGAGGAACGCGCGCGCGATCTCGTCCGTCTCGAGGCCGCCCAGCGTGCGGAGGGTGAGCGCCACCTGCGCCTCGAGCGCCAGCGCCGGGTGGCAGCAGGTGAAGATCAACCGCAGGCGGTCGTCGGGAATCTCGTGCGGGTCGTACTCGGCCGCGACGGCCTGGCCGAAGCCGGCCGCGGTGTAGGCGTCCAGCTTGGCGTCGAGGCTGGCCCGGCGGCGGATGCGGTCGATGGCCTTGTGCCGGGCGGTCTGGATGATCCAGGCCCTCGGAAATTCGGGGACGCCCGAGGCGCCCCACTGACCCGTGGCGGCGGCAAAGGCCTCCTGCGCCGCGTCTTCGGCCACATCGAAGTCGCCGACCAGCCGGATCAGGGTGGCGACGATCCGGCCCCAGTCCGACCGATACAGTGAGTCGACGGCGGCGCTTGCGTCCGGGGGCATACTTCCAGGGTAGATAATTCTTCGGGGAGTGTCGATTCGGGCCCCCGCCGTTCGATCCACTGACGGGAGGGACACGTGAAATACATGCTGCTGATTTGCCGGGACGAGCAGGTCTGGGACGCGCTCAGCCTCTCCGAGCGCCAGAAGATCTACGCCGACACCGTGAAGATCCAGGAGGAGCTCACGGGGCGCGGGCAGTATCTGGGCGGCCATCCCCTGTATCCGTCGTCCGCGGCGACCAGCGTCCGGGTGCGCGACGGCAAGCGGCTCGTGACCGATGGTCCGTTCGCGGAGACCCGCGAGCAGCTCGGCGGCTTCATGCTCATCGACGTCAGGGATCTCGACGAAGCCATCGGCATCGCCGCACGTATTCCGTTGGCCCGCACGAGCACGGTCGAAGTCCGGCCCGTGAGGGACGGCGCGCCGAGGTGAGGGAGGGTTCCATGGAATCGGCCACTGACGACAGGGAGCCAAGGCGATGATTAAAGGACTGCGCGGAGCGACGATCTGGAGCGAAGACCTGAACAACCTGCTGCCGTTCTACCGGGACGTGCTCGGCCTCAAGGTGGGGCTCCAGATCGAGGGGTTCGTCGTGCTCGGTGATCTGAAGACGCCGGCGCTCGCGCTGGGCACGCATAGCGAGGTGCACGGCCGCAACGCGGACGCGGCGCGGCACATGGTCGGGCTCGCCACCGACGACGTCGACGCGGACTACAAGCGCCTGAAGGGCGCCGGTGTCGAGTTCGTGGAGGATCCGACGGACTACGGCACGCTGCGGATCGCGACGCTGAAGGACCCGGAAGGCAACCTCCTCCAGCTGCTGCAGCCGAGGCCATGAAAATCTTCTACGGCTGGGTCATCGTCGGCGTGGGGATCGTGGTGACGTGCGTCGGGTTCGGCGCGATGGCGTCGCTCAGCGTCTTTCTCCAGCCGATGGCCCAGGCGATGGGCTGGTCGCGCACGGGCATCGCGACGGCCGCGCTGCTCAACTTCCTGTGCATGGGCGCCGGCGCCTTCGCCTGGGGCGCGCTGTCCGACCGGTTCGGCACGCGCGCCGTCGTGCTCACCGGGGGCCTCCTCCTCGGGCTGGGCCTGGTGACGGCCAGCCGCGCGACGACGCTCGGCGAGTTCCAGCTGCTGTTCGGTGTCATCGTCGGTGTCGCGTCGGGCAGCTTCTACGCGCCGATGACGGCGACGACCGCGCGCTGGTTCACACGGCATCGCAGCCTGGCCGTCGCGCTCGTGTCGGCGGGGTTGAGCGTCGGCTCCACGGTCATGGCGCCGCTGGCGGGCTGGCTGATCTCGAGCTACGGCTGGCGCACCGCGATGCTCGTCATCGGCGACGTCGTGTGGCTCGTCATCGTTCCCACGGCCTTGCTCGTGCGCAACGCGCCCGTGGCGCCGCCCGTTGCCGGCGCGGCAGCGGCGGCGGCTACGGGCCCCGAGCTCACGGTGGCGCAGGCGCTGCGCACGCCGCAGTTCGCCGCCATCGCGCTGACCTACTTCGCGTGTTGCGCCACCCACGCGGGGCCGATCTTCCACATGGTCACCCACGTGATCGACCAGGGGATTTCGGCGATGACGGCGGCCACCGTGCTGAGCGTGGCGGGCCTGGCGTCGCTCAGCGGCAAGATCGTCTGCGGGTTGGTCGCCGACCGCGTCGGCGCCAAGCGCGTGCTCGTGGCAGGGCTCGCCCTCCAGGCGGTCGCCGTGAGCCTCTACCTCGTCACGCGCGAGCTCGCGGGCTTCTACGGCGTCGCACTCGTGTTCCCCTCTACGCGATCCTCGTGCGCGAGTATTTCGGCGAGCGAACCATGGGGGCGACGTTCGGGGCGGTCGCCCTCACGTCCACGCTGGCGATGGCGCTGGGTCCCGTGGCCGGCGGCTGGCTGTACGACGCGTTCGGCAGCTACTTCTGGATGTTCGTCGGCTCGGTCGGGATCGGCGTCGGCGCCGTGGCCATCGCGCTCACGTTCCGCCCGCCCCGCGCGCTGGCTCGCTCCGCCTTGGTCGCCTCAAGGAGCATGTGACCTCAAGGAGCATGTGAATGGAGGACACCGACCGATGACCATCGGAGGATGGTCGAAGGCGCGACTCGGTCGCGTGGACCTCCCCCAACCCGCCGGAGGTCTGTCTCGACTTCTGGACCTCGGCCTATCAGGCGATCACAGCCTGAGGCGCCTCAGGGCAGGCGTCCATTATAAGGAGATACGACGATGCGATTCATGATGCAGGTCAGAGCCGACAAGAACAGCGAGGCGGGCGTTCTCCCGAGCAAGGAGCTCGTCGCCGCGATGGCGAAGTTCAACGAGGCGATGGCGAAGGCCGGCGTGATGCTCGCGGGGGACGGGCTCCAGCCGAGCTCGAAGGGCGCGCGCGTCACGTTCTCCGGGGCGAAGCGCACCGTGAGCGAGGGGCCCTTCCCCGAGGCGAAGGAGCTGATCGCCGGCTACTGGATGATTCAGGTGAAATCGAAGCAAGAGGCGATCGAATGGGCCAAGCGCGTCCCCTTCGCCGACGGCGAGGTGGTCGAGCTTCGCCAGGTGTTCGAGACGTCGGACTTCCCTCCCGAAATCCTGCCCCGGAGGAAGCACGGCGCATGATGCGCAAGATCCTCCTCGCGCTCGCCGGCGTCGTCGTCGTGTTCGTCGCGATCGTCGCCATGCAGCCATCCGAGTACCGCGTCGCGCGGACCGCCAGGATCTCCGCCTCGGCGCGGGCGGTCTTCGGGCAGGTGAACGATTTCCACAAGTGGCAGGCCTGGAGCCCGTGGGCGCGGCTCGATCCGGCGATGAAGCAGACGTACGAGGGCGCGCCGGCCGGCGTCGGCGCGGTCTACACGTGGGCGGGCAACAACGAGGTGGGCGAGGGCCGCATGACCCTGACGGAGAGCCGTCCGAGCGAGCTCGTCAGGATCAACCTGGAATTCCTGAAGCCCTTCGCCGGCACCAGCACCGCGGAGTTCACGTTCAAGCCCGAGGGCAATCAGACCGCCGTGACGTGGAGCATGACCGGCAAGGTCAACTTCATGGCCAAGGTCGTCCACCTGTTCATGGACATGGATAGAATGATCGGCGACAAGTTCGAGACGGGGCTGGCGCAACTGAAATCGATCACCGAGGCGACGCCGTCGACGGCAAGGAGTCAGCCATGAGCCGGATCCGGGTCCTGGTCGGCACACGCAAGGGCGCGTTCGTCCTGACGTCCGATGGAAAGCGCGAACGGTGGGACGTCAGCGGCCCCCACTTCGGCGGCTGGGAGATCTATCACGTCAAGGGATCTCCCGCCGACCCGAATCGGCTATACGCCTCGCAGTCCAGCAGCTGGTTCGGGCAGGTGATCCAGCGCTCCCAGGACGGCGGCAAGACATGGGAGACGATGGGGAACAAGTTCGTCTACGACGGCGTCACCGGCACGCACCTGTGGTACGACGGCACGCCGCGCCCGTGGGAGTTCGTGCGCGTCTGGCATCTCGAGCCGTCGCCGAGCGACCCGGACACGGTCTACGCCGGGGTTCAGGACGCCGCGTTCTTCCGCACGACCGACGGCGGCCAGACGTGGCAGGAGCTCCCCGGACTGCGTGGCCACCCCTCGGCGCCCGCGTGGCAGCCGGGCGCCGGCGGGCTGTGCCTGCACACCATCCTGCTGGACCCGAGCCATCCCGGTCGCATCTTCATCGCCATCTCGTCGGCGGGCGTGTTCCGTACCGACGACGCGGGCAAGACGTGGCGCCCGATGAACCGCGGCCTCCGGTCGGAAGGCATCCCCGACCCGAACGCCGAGGTCGGCCACTGCGTCCACCGCATCGCGATGCACCGGTCGCGTCCGAGCGTGCTCTTCATGCAGAAGCACTGGGACGTCATGCGCAGCGACGACGCCGGCGAATCGTGGCGGGAGATCAGCGGCAACCTGCCGACCGATTTCGGATTTCCGATCGACGTGCACGCGCACGAGCCGGACACCGTCTACGTCGTCCCGATCAAGAGCGACTCGGAGCACTATCTGCCCGACGGAAAGCTGCGCGTGTACCGCAGCCGCACGGGCGGCAACGAGTGGGAGGCGCTCACGAACGGCCTGCCGCAGCGCGACTGCTACGTCAACGTGTTGCGCGACGCGATGGCCGTCGACGCGCTCGAGCCGTGCGGCGTCTACTTCGGTACCACCGGCGGGCAGGTGTACGTGTCGGCCGACGCCGGGGACCGCTGGGCGGCCATCGTCCGAGATCTTCCGTCCGTGGTGTCCGTGGAGGTCCAGACGCTGCCATGATCCGCGTCGTGCTGCCGGCGCATCTTCGGACGCTCGCGCACGTCGACGGCGAGGTGAAGATCCACGTCGAGGGTCGGGCCACGCAGCGCTCGGTCCTCGACGCGCTCGAGGCCTCCTACCCGATGCTGCGCGGGACGATCCGCGACCACGTCACGCACGAGCGCCGCGCGTTCCTGAGGTTCTTCGCCTGCGAGCGGGATCTGTCCCACGAGCCGCCGGACGCCGCGCTGCCCGAGGCGGTCGCGACGGGGGCCGAGCCCTTTCTGGTCGTGGGGGCCATGGCCGGCGGCGCCTGAGGAGATCACTCATGACCTATGCGCTGTGGATCGTTCAGTCGCTGCTCGCGCTCCTCTTTCTGTTCGCCGGTGGGATGAAGCTCGTCCTGCCGCTCGAGCAGCTGACCGGGCCGATCACGCTGCCGGGCCCGTTGCTGCGGTTCATCGGCGTGGCCGAGGTGCTCGGCGGGCTCGGCCTGATCCTCCCCGGGCTCCTGCGCATTCGGCCGGGCCTGACCCCGCTGGCCGCCGGCGGGCTCGTGATCATTATGCTCGGCGCGACCGTGCTCACGCTCGTGGCCGGTGCCGTCGCGGTGGCGCTGATCTCGCTGGTGGTGGGGCTGCTCGCGGCGTTCGTCGCCTACGGGCGCTGGCGGCTGGCGCCGCATCCCGGCCGCGCTCGGTTCGCGTAACGCCGGTTCCTACCCGGCGCTCACCGGTAGCCTGAAGGTGAAGGTCGAGCCGCGCCCCACCTCGCTCTCGACCCAGATCCGGCCTCCGTGCAGCTCGACGAATTTCCGGCATAGACTCAGGCCGAGCCCCGTGCCCTCGTGTTTCGCCGCGCTGCTCCCGACCTGCCGGAACTCCTCGAACACCGCGTCCTGCTCCGCGGCCGCGATGCCGACCCCGGTGTCGCGGACCGACACCTCCACGAACCCGTCGCCCGGCGCGGCTCGCACCTCGATCCGACCTCCCTTGGGCGTAAACTTGATCGCGTTCGACAGCAGATTGAGAAGGACCTGCTTGATCTTTCGCTCATCCCCGCTGACCGCTCCGAGCCGCGCGTCGACGGTCTGATGGAGCGCGATCCCGCGACCCGCCGCCCGCTCCCGCACGAGGATCAGGGCGTTCTCGATCGCCTGCGACAGCTGAAAGTCCGTCACGTCCAGCTCCATTCGCCCCGCCTCGATCTTCGAGAGGTCGAGGATGTCGTTGATCAGGGACAAGAGGTGCCGGCCCGAGTCGAGGATGTCACGGAGATACTCTTCCTGTTTGTCGTTCAGCTCGCCGAACATCCGTTCCAGCAGGAGGTCCGCGAATCCGATCACGGCGTTCAGGGGGGTGCGGAGCTCGTGGGACATGTTCGCCAGGAACTCGGACTTGTGCCGACTGGCGACCTCGAGCTGGGCGCTCTTGTCGCCGAGCTCTCGCACCAGCCGCTCGTTCTGCACGAGCGCTTCGGTCAGCTCGCGGTTGCGTGCGGCGACCTCCTGCTCTCGGGCGCGGGCCTCGGCGTAGAGCCGCGCCTCTTCCAGCGCCGTCGCGAGCTGCTGGCAGAGCAGGGTGAAGAGCTCGACGTGCACGGGCGTGATCGGACGGCGGGTCGTCTTGTTGTCGGCGCTGGCCACCCCGATCACCCGGTCGCCGGCGAGCAGCGGCGCGACGATGAAGCGGCGGCTCCGCATGTACGGGCGTTCGAGATACTCACGGTTGGCGAGCGGCACGCGCCGCAGGTCATCGTCGTTGAGCACCGCGATCGGGCGGCGGGTGTGGAACGCATGGTAGAGCGGTCCGGCGGCCGGCGAGAGCGGCAGGCTCTCGAACATCTCGACGCCGACCGCGCTGGTCACGTCGAAGGTCTTAAGATCCGGCGAGGCCAGCGCGACATAGAAGCGATCGAAGCCGAGGGCCTCTTGGACGCCCTGCTCGAAGGCGCGCAGACGGTCCTCGCGCTCCCATGACGTCTGCATGGAGCTGGTGACGCGGTAGAGTCGATCGAGCACCGCGCGCGCCGCCTCGGCCTCCTGGAACATCAGCCGGTAACGCTCCTCGCTATCGCGGAGCGCCTCCTCCGCTCGCTTGCGCTCGGTGATATCGCGGTAGACACCCTGGAACCCAACGGGACCGCCGTGCCCGCCGCGCATGATCCGCGTTCGACCCTCGAGCTGGACGACGTGACCATCCTTGCACAGCGCGGCGACCTCGAAGATCGACGACAGCTTTTCGCCGGCCAGCGCCCGGCGGGTGCGCTCGGCCATCCGCTCCCGGTCGACCGGCGCAACGAGCGTCTGCCAGTTCTCACCCATGAGCTCGTCGGTCGTCCAGCCGGTGAGCTTCGCGTAGGCGCGATTCACGCTCGTGACGGTGCCATCCAGGGTGAACGTCAGGATCGAGTCGCTGGCGTTGTCGAAGAGGCTCCGGTACCGCTCCTCGCTGTCCCGGAGGGCCTCTTCCGCGAGCCGGCGCTCGGTGATGTCACGGTAGACGCCCTCGTGGCCGACGGGGCTGCCCCGCGCGTCCCGGAGCAGGCGCGCCCAGCCCTCGAGGGGCACGACACTCCCGTCCCGCCTGATCGCCTCCAGTCCGAAGATCTTTGGCAGCTTCTCTCCTGCGAGCACCCGGCGCATGCGCTCCTCACCGAGCGCGAACGATCCGGGCGTGATCAGCTCACGGATGTTGCGGCCGATCAGCGCCTCCCGCGGCCATTGGAGCGTCTCCTCCGTCGCGCGGTTGACGCGGATGATCGAGCCGTCCAGGGCGGCGGCGATGATGAGGTCGCTCGCGTGCTCGAACAAGGCGCGAAAGCGTCCCTCGCTTTCGCGCAAGCTCGCCTCGGTCCGCCGGCTCCGCGCGCGCCCGCGCTCGAGGGCTTTGACGCGCCGTCGCAACGCCTCGACCTGCGTCACGAGCGCCGCTCGGGTCATCTGCGGATACCGGTCACCGTCGACGTTCTCCTTGGGCAGAACCGGAGATGCTCAGGCTCGTGCGCCGAGGGTAGCGCCGAGCTTCTGGAAGGTCAACGCGGGGGCGTCTTCGCGGGGGCGTCTTCGTCCGTGACCCGTGCGCGATAATCAACCCATGATCCCGCGCTGGCGCACGCTCGCGTTCGTCGCGTCGCTGGCCGTCCTCGGTCTTGCCGGCTTCGTCGCCTGGCGTCTCCTGGTCGCGCGGCCCGAGATGCCGCGCGGCGTGATCGCGGTGAGCGGACGGATCGAGGGGGAGGGCGCCCCAGTCACCACCAAGGCCGCCGGGCGCATCCTCGACATCGCCGTGCGGGAAGGCGACTGGATCGCGGCCGGGCAAGTCGTCGCGGCGCTCGACGCCGAGGAGGTCCGCGCCCGTGAGCTGCAGGCGGCGGGCGCCCTCCGCGAGGCGGAGACCCGCTTGCGCCTGGCCCGGCATCAGATCGCAGTGCTCAACGACCAGCTGCGGCAGAGCCCGCCCGGTGTGGAGCAGGCGCGCGGGGCGGCCCAGGGTCGCGTCGCCGAGGCCGAAGGGCGCTTGGCCTCAGCCGAGGCTCAGCTGGCCCAGGCGGAGGCCGCACACGCTCAAGCGAAGCGGGACCGAGATGCCGCCTCGCGTCTGAACCCTGGATCACCGGGCGCGGAGCAGGAGGCGAGACGGGCCCAGAGCCATGAGACAGCCCAGGTGGCGGGGGTCGAGGCCGCGCGGCGTCGGGTCGAGGCTGCACGGCGCGCGTTCGCGGCGGCGCGCTCGGATCTCGCCAGCCCGGCCGCCCGCTCCTCGCAGGCCGCCTCCGTGAAAGCGCAGATCCTCCGGGCCGAGGCGGAGATCGCCGCCGCGCAGGCCGAGGCCGAGCGCGCTCGCGCCGGGCTCGCCGAGGCGCGGGCCAACCGGCTCGACTTCACCGTCTTCGCGCCCTTCAACGGCGTCGTGGCGGCGCGAACGGCCGAGCCGGGCAAGGAGGTCAAGGTCGGCACGCCCGTCATCACGCTCGTGAAGCTGTCCCAGGTCTATTTTCGAGCGGCCGTGCCCGCGGGCCAGCTCGGGCGCGTGCGCGTGGGCCAGCTGGCGCGGGTCTACCTCGACGGGGCGGCGGCGAAGTCGCTCGACGCTCGCGTGTCACGCGTCGATCCCGAGGTCGGGGTGACGCTCGAGCTCAAGGGAGAGGTGGGCCTCGCGAGGCCCGGCATGCCGGCGAAGGGCGAGATCCTCATCGAGGGCAGCGTCTGGCCCGCCCGCCGCGCGCGGTGAATGAGCGACGCGCGCCTGCGTCAGGCCACCCACGATGCGCGGTCGCCTCTCCGTCAGCCGGCCAGCGATTCGATCGCGCGCACCTCGTCGTCGGAGAGCGCCAGCGCGCGGCTGGCCAGGTCCTGCCTCATGTGCTCGGCGTCGGAGGTGCCGGTCAGCGGCAGCATCCCGACCGCCTGCGCGAAGCGAAACACGATCTGGGCCGGCGTGACCTTGCCACGCAGGGCGATGCCGGCGACCAGGCGGTGGCGCAGCACCTCCGGGTTCGCGGTCAGCAGCGAGAAGCCCTGGTAGACGATCTTGCGGCTCCGGCAGAAGGACCGCACGTCGCGGTCCCAGCCGAGGCGCGCGAAGCAGCGGTTCTGGACGAACGCCGGCGCCTCCGCGCCGGTGGCGGCCATCTGCTCTAGGTGCCGCAGGGAGACGTTGCTCACGCCGAGGAACCGCGTGCGGCCGGCGTCGCGCTCCTTCGCCATCGCGGCCCAGGCCAGGGCGTCGTCGTCGGTCCAGCCGTGGCCGGAGGCGGGCCCGTGCAGCACGTAGCTATCGACGTGGTCGGTCGACAGATGCTCGAGCGAGCTGGCCAGCGACTGGGCGACCTGCGTGGCCAGGTCGGCCGCCGGGTCGTAGGGCAGCCGGTGGTCCTGGCCGGGCTCGGAGGTGAACTTCGTCTGCAGAAAGACGTCCGCGCGCGTGACCACGCCCGCGCGGTAGGCGGCAGCGAGCCCCTGACCCACGCCGGCCTCGAAATAGTGCCGCCGCTGGTTGGCGGTGTCGATGCCCCGGAAGCCCATCCGCAGCGCGAGCTCCGTCAGGGCCTGGGTGCGGTCTTCCTTCCAGGCGGTGCCGTAGAGGAAATCGGGAATCGGCGCGGCATCGCGCGACGGCAAGGCTCGGGTCTCCCTGGTCTCAGTCGCGGCGCCGGCCGCGCTAGGCCTTGTGCTGGGCCGCGGCGCGCTTGCGCAGCTCGTCGATCGACAGGTCTTCTTTGTGCGTCGACACGTGCCACACGTGGCCATACGGATCGGCCACGGTGCCCAACCGGTCGCCGTAGAACTGGTCCTGCACCGGCCGGACGATTTTCGCGCCCGCGGCGACGGCCCGGCTGACCACCGCGTCCACGTTCGCCACGTACATGTGGAGGTGGACCGGGCTGCCGCCGAACGAGGGCGGGCTCTTAAAGTCCATCTCCGGGAACTCGTCGGCGAGCATGATGCGGGAGTCGCCGAGCTGCAGCTCGGCGTGCCCGACGCGGCCGTCGGGCTGCGCCAGACGCATCACCTCCGTCGCGCCGAAGGCCTTCTTGTAGAAGTCGATGGCACCGGCCGCCCCCTTGATGCTCAGGTACGGCGTGATCGTGTGGTAACCGTCCGGGATCGGCTTGACCGGCCTGGGCATGATTCCACCTCGTCAGCGTGTGCTCGGGCCCTTTGGACGGACCCGACGTTATCGGGTCGCCGGCGGGGCGTCAAGCTCAGAAGCTCACCGGGAGCCCCTGCAAGCCTCGCAGCGTGAGGCTCTGGCGGTACTCCGGCCTGTCCGTGGCCAGCGCGAGCTTCGGGAGCCGCTGCACGAGCGTGTTGATGGCGATCTGGCCCTCCACGCGCGCGAGCGGGGCGCCGAGGCAGAAGTGGATGCCCCAGCCAAAGGCGATGTGGCGGTTGTCGGCGCGCGTGAGATCGAGACGGTCGGGGTCGGGAAACTGTGCGGGATCGCG
>Ga0209472_1001360_pt1 | contig 14202 bp, 7 predicted proteins | sample GraSoiAngelo_130_FD_185887 | JGI IMG/M metagenome (GOLD analysis project Ga0209472, IMG submission 185887) | Grasslands soil microbial communities from the Angelo Coastal Reserve, California, USA - 14_0929_02_20cm (SPAdes) (version 2) | ecosystem: Environmental > Terrestrial > Soil > Grasslands ...
TGTCCTGGCGTGGGTGGATCTCTCCTGTGTGCAGAGTTGGAGTTTCTGGCTAGGAGACGATCCAAGCCCGGAGCGGCTTGCGGCAGCCAAGGATTCCGCCGATCGCGCTCTCGCGCTCGGCCCGAACTTGCCGGAAACTCACCTTGCTCTTGGCTATTATCTCTATTACGGGCAACACGATTTCACCGGGGGGCTGGCGGAATTTCAGCAAGCTGAAAAGGGTCTTCCAAATAACGTTGACGTCATCGGAGCGATCGGCCGTATCCAACGGCGGCTTGGGCATTGGGAGGAGGCGATCGTGGCGTGGCACCGCATCATCGAGCTCGATCCTCGCGACGTCAGTGCTTATAACTATCTCGCGCTTACGTACACGGCCCTGCGCCGTTTTCCCGAAGCTCTAGCCACGGTTGACCGCGCACTTGCGTGGGAGCCGGCCAATACAGATACCCTCGGTCTGAAAGCGAGTGTCTTCTGGGCAACGGGGGATCTTCAGGCAGTAGAACCACTGCTTGCAAATCCCGGTATCGAACCGCTCACGCCTGGCGTAGGGTCGCCCGTACGTGGTGTGCAGGCTTTGTTCCAGCGCCGTTACGCCGCGGCCATCGAGATACTCTCAAGTGCAGTGGCCGCCAAGACCAAACGCGGCGAATCAAGCGACTACGAAAAATTTCTTCTAGGTTTGGGTCAGCAACGGGCCGGCGATGTCGCCGCGGCACGCGCGACTTACCAGAGCGCGGTGCAGGATCTTCAGCGCGATCTCGAGAAGGTCCTGCCGGGTTCTTATGCCGCGGCGAGGACGCATGCCTTTTTGGGTCCGGCTTACGCAGGTCTGGGCGAAGCGGCCCCGGCTATCGCCGAAGAACAAAAAGCCATGGCCATGCGTCCCACTTCCAAAGACCCATTCGAGGGTCCCGAAATGGAGGAGTACATGGCGCGCGTCTACGCGCTGCTGGGGGATGCCGATCACGCGATTCCCATTCTCAAGCGGCTGCTGCAGATACCGTATGCCTTGGCCATTACTCCGGCGGTGCTGCGACTCGATCCGGTGTGGGATCAAATCCGCAACGATCCTCGCTTTCAGGAATTGGCCGAAGAAAAGAAACTGTGAAAGCAAAGAAATCTTAACAACGTCGGAGCGGCAGGCTTCGAATTTTTTGATGGCCGCGGAATCACCAACGCATTTGGAGTTGGAGATTGGCCACGTCCTATTTATGGACGTGGTCGGTTACTCGAAACTGCTCACGAACGAGCAGCGAGAAATCCAGCGGCAACTCACTCAAATCGTGCGAAGCACCGAACACTTTCGCGCCGCCGAGAGAGCTGGCAAGCTTATCCGGCTTCCGGTTGGCGATGGAATGGCTCTGGTCTTCTTCAATACTCCGGAAGCGCCAGTCCAGTGTGCATTGGAAGTCGCTAATGCGCTCAAAGCCTATCCCCATTTGCAACTGCGCATGGGAATTCACAGCGGGCCGGTCAGCGGCGTAACGGACGTGAATGAGCGCTCCAATGTCGCCGGCGTGGGAATTAACATGGCCCAGCGGGTAATGGATTGTGGCGATGCCGGGCACATCCTTCTTTCAAGCCGGATCGCTGACGATCTGGCCCAACAAAGTCGCTGGCGTCCGTCGTTGCACGACCTTGGGCCGGTCGAGGTCAAGCACGGCGTCAAAGTTGAAATAGTCAATTTCTACACCGACGAAGTTGGCAATCCCGAGCTACCGGACAAGGTCAAGCGCGCTCAGGAGGAACAACGCGCGGTCGATCATCGCGCTGCCAGCGTCAGTGCTCGCAAATGGTCCCTGATAATCTGTTTGCTGTTAATAGTAGTTGCCGCTGCCATTGCCAGCTTTTGGCTTCTATCTCATCGGGTGCCTCCGAAATCCAGCGCAATTGCTGTATCCATTCCTGACAAAAGCATTGCGGTTCTTCCGTTGGACAATCTAAGTGAGGAAAAGGCGAACGCCTTCTTTGCTGATGGAATTCAGGAAGAGTTGCTCTCTAGTCTGGCCAAGATCAAGGATTTGAAAGTGATCAGCCGCACTTCGGTCATGCAGTACAAAAGTGGCATCACCCGGAACCTCAAAGAAATCGCGCAGCAACTCGGTGTCAGCAACGTGGTCGAAGGCAGCGTGCGCCGATCCGGAAATCACGTTCGCGTTTCGGTGCAATTGATTGATGCGCTGACCGATCGCCACATCTGGGCACAGAACTACGATCGCACACTGGCCGATTCGCTTGCTCTGCAGGGCGAGCTGGCAACGGAAATTGCGGCCGGTGTGGGCGCGACTTTGAGTCCGCAGGAAAAGGCGCGAGTGGAAGCTACGCCAACGAAGAACACCGCAGCCTATGACGCCTACCTGCGCGGGCGCGCTCTTGCGGCGGGCTTAACAACAGATTTTTCCAACGTGGAGAGCGCGGCCCGGTCATTTCAGGAGTCGGTGACGTTGGATCCTAACTTTGCCTTGGCCTGGGCATACCTTTCCTCTGCGCTGAGTTCGGCTTACTGGAACGGAATCGATTCAACTCCGACGCGATTGGCAGCAGCCAAGGACGCCGCCGATCGCGCCGTCGCGCTCGATCCCAACCTGCCGGAGACTCATCTTGCGCTTGGTTATTATCGTTACTACGGGCTGCGTGATTTCCGCGGAGCATTCGCTGAGTTCCAGCTCGCGGAGAAAAGCCTTCCTAACGATGTTGGGGTATTAAGGGCGATCGGCTTGATCCAGCGGCGATTTGGGCATTGGGATGAGACGATCGCGGTCATTCGCCACGTCATTGCGCTCGATCCCCGCAACACCGAAGCCGCGGGCATTCTCGCGCTTAGCTATATGGCGAAACGTCAATTTCCTGATGCCTTGGCCGTGTTGGATCACATCCTCGCGTTCGACCCGTCGAATAGACAAGCCATCGAGATCAAGGCATTTTGTCTTTGGGCGATGCGAGACTTTGAGGCTGCTGATCTGCTGCTCACTAGACCTGATATTAGTCTCCATCTCCGCGGCCACCAGGCTATAACTAAAGGTCATTACGCCGCGGCGGCAGATTTTTTTTCAAAAGCGTTGAAGGACGCACATGGTGGTGAAAAGAGGGAGATTCTTGTCGATCTCGGCCTGGCCCAGCAGCGCGCCGGCAATGTGGCCGATGCAAAAGCGACTTTTCAGGAAGCGATGCGAGAGGTCACACAAGAGCTGGGCACCGTACCTGCGGATTCCGGTCCTGCTGCGGAGCTGCATTCTTATTTGGGTGTCGTGTACGCCGCCCTCGGCGATGCCGCCTCTGCCGTAAAGGAAGGGAAAAAGGGAATGGCCATGCAGCCTAGTTCGGAGGATCTATTCGAAGGTCCCGCACGAGAGGAGCAAATGGCGCAGATCTACGCATTGCTCGGCAATGCTGATGAAGCGATTCCGATTATAAAGCGGCTGGTTCACATTGCATCATTCAACTCGATCAGCGTCGGGCTGATGTACATCGATCCAGTTTGGGACCCGATCCGCAGCGATCCTCGTTTTGAGGAATTGGTCGCGGAAAAGAAACCCGTGAATCCAAAGAAATTCTAGCAAGACTGAAGTGTCCGCAGGGTTAGCCCGGATATTTCATAGCCGCTCGGCGAGAAGCCGAGCAGCCCCTTCGAGGAGAATGAGTTGGAGTGTGTGCGGAAAGCCATCCGAGGAGTACGATTTGGATTGATGCTTAGATTGGTTGAAGGGGCTGGGCTAACGAAAAATGCGGGTTAGAATAGATTGACGAGCGCCGAATCCAAACCGGAGCTTCATCCTGAGATAGCTCATGTCCTGTTCATGGACGTGGTGGGCTACTCGAAACTTCTGATCAATGATCAGAGCGAGATCCTCGCACGCAGGAGCCCGTCTACCAGGCTCCTGCGGTGAGCGGTGGCGTTTGGTTGATCAAAATTGATCCACAGATAGACGCGTTGCATGGATGACGCCCCTGTCCTCGGCGACGAGGTTTCCATTCGCGTCGAAGAACTTCTGATCATAAGGTCCGTTGAAGCTATTACCGTCAACGCTGACCGTATTTAGTTCCCTCAACTCGAACCGTACGCTGCCATTAGGGCCACCACCGGGCAGCCATCCTACGTGGAAGAGTTTGAAGGTCCTGGCTCCTGTCTGTGTCCAAGTCCCCATGCATACCCCCGGTGTAAAATTTGGGGTCTCGATTTCCAGTCCGTCACGATGCCATTGCGCGTAAGTTTCAAACGGTCGGATGTAATCACTTACAAAGTGGTTATGCCATAAACCGACGATTGCTTGATCTGCTTTTGCCGCCGGCAAAAACGCAAAGCAGCCAAGCACCAGCAGAATTGTTCCGAATGTAATGTCCGGGTTATCACCTAGCTACCCCACGTCTCGTTAGGAACAGCTACGACCAGTCGCGACCAGTAACGACCCGAAAAGACAGCCATACGGTCAACATGGCGTCAACAGTTTCGGTTCCGTCGTAGAATGGTCAAGAACTCGGGCTGGTGCCCACGCCGGCTTAGCCGCAGCCCTCACGCGCGCGGAACGGTCAGGCAAAGAGCGGGGGGCTGTCTGAGGGCGATAATGGCGCGCAAGCAGATCACGACGGAGAAGTTGAAATTTAAATCGCTGGGCCCTCGCGCGCGTGCGCGCGGAATGAGTGGAAGCTTGTGCCCCTTAACCAGATTCTGAAGATCCTTGATGATTGGTTAACTACTTTCAACGGGGCGTGTGCCACATCCCCGTCAGCCCGATCGAGCTATAGGATAGGCTTCACAAATGCAGCTAGGGGCGTCAGACTGGGCGCATGAACTTGTTCAAAAGACTGATTGCTTCATTCTCGATGCCATCTCGCCTTCCCGTACCGCAGCAAAGCAGCGTCGAGTTAGGGATGGCAAGAAGCTGCGGCTGCTGGGGCGCGCCGATTCGGCGAGCTGTGGTTCGGAGTTTCCCCCGAGCCACAGCGTTGCGAGCTTTTCATTTGTTTTGCCAGGGCCAGCTAATCCGCGAAGCCTGCGGGACTTCAGCTCTTTTCGCCGGTGGCCTCTACCGGCGCGCTCAGTGTTGTCTTCTTGATGTCAGAAACCGCGCGTTGTTCTCCCGTTTTTTGAGTCGTCACACGTTGTTCTTGCGTTCGAGTGCCGGACTCAGGTTGCGAAGATGGGACAGCGGCCACAGGCTTCGTCTTGGAAGTGGCAGAAGCTCCGCCCGATACGCAGGGCGGGATTTCTTCCAGGTGCGATCGGCCGCTAGTTCCCTCGCAGCGCGGTCCGTCAACGAAAATGGCGTTGTTGTAATTTGCGTAGCAGGGTGGGAGCACCGCGGCAAAATTTATCACTACCGGCTCGGTTCCGTAGTTGAATACACGGTGCACACGGCCAGGCGTTTCAGAGAAGGCACTGCCAGCGGGATATACGTTGAGCGCTGTCCCGCACCCTTCATCTTCGGTGAGGGTTCCGCTGACGATTACGCCCCAAATCGGCCCCGGGTGGAAATGCCAGGGAAAGGACTCTCCGGGGGCGAAGGTGACCTGAAACATCGAGACGATCTTGCCGCTTGGGAGCGTGCCTTCGCCGAACGGAACGAAATCGAATGCGCTGGCGATATTCGCGGAGAGCAGGCCCAGCGCTAAAAGGAGAGTTCCGTAGGGCGCCAGCTTGGGTTTCGCGGTTATCCGTCCAAAGGCCGGTTTTACAGTTTGGATTTCGCTCTGGTTATTTATCGATCTGTTTGCGTTGTTTGCTTTCATGGGTGCTTTCTAAACAGGTGAAGATCACCTGTGTTTTGTTTTTTCCTTTTGTTTGTTGTTTTGGCCTTCTTTGAATTCTCACCGCGCCGCCTTCGTCCCGCACTCACGGGCTACGGCGTGCCAAGGAGAAAATCAGTTTTGGCCGTTCATAGATGTACTGCGCGAAGTTTGGCAGGCTGTTACGCGAAAAATGGAGATTTTTTTGAACAGAAGAAAACCAAGGCAGCGAAGCATCCGTCTAGATTGCGCACGCAGAAAAACAGTCTTTGTTTTCTTCGTTGTCTTCTGTCAAAGCCGTCTGGCGAAATCATTACGGCGCGACCGAAAAACAAATCCGCCCGCCGATTTTTTCACCAGCGGGCGGAAACTTGTTTAACGTTTCGAGTGTTGGTTTAGACCGCGATCCAGAGGGCCGAGCAGATCATTGCGGCCACGGTTGTCGCCCTATCGCGTCGGCGCTGTGAATACCATCGCTTCCCAATGTGCCATCAGCCCTGAGCGTGATGCAGTTCCAAGTCGCGCCGGGCAGCACAACCGCTGCCCGTACCTCCGCAGCCAATGCCGCGGGTACTGTGAGGATGATGCGCGAGCCCGAGACGCTCACCGGAATCGAGTACTGCAAAGCCGGCTGGCCCGTCAGCGCTGGCCGCCGATCTATCAATAGTCCGCTGAACGCCGTTCCATCCCAGAGCGCGCCCACGTAGAACTCTGCCGGAGCAAAGTGCCCGGGAGGCAGCGGCAACCCCGGAGGGTATGTCGAATCGTCAGTATTGAGCGCGAAGTGCCAGTCGAATACACCGGGAGATCCCGGGGGGTTGGGAAGCGCGTCGAGCGAGCCGGCGACATCGACAGTGAGCGTCAGCGTGTTCGAGATGGTGAACGACGCGGCGATGATGTCGAGAAATGCCGGGGCCTCGTGCCCGTTAGTGTAGAACGCGTCGCCCTGCGGGGCAATGACCGTAGCTGTCTGCGCACGGGCCGTCAATGCGGCGAGTGACACAAGCAGCGCGCAAAGGAGCGGACCGACCATTTTTAGGGGTGGCATTGTCCTCTTGAACTGGATGTTTTGATTTTTCATAAACTTAATTTCCTTCTCTTGTTTTGACCTTCTTTGCCTCCGAAACCGTTCGGGGTCATTTCCAGCCTTTCACTGATGTACTGCGCGAGATTTGGCCGGCTGTGACGCGGAAAATGAGGACAACCGCAGATTACACGGATGGCACGGTTGGATTTTGGCCAGCGTCTAACGCCTGGGCTGCGACTATGGCGCGCTAGGAGACTGTTGAAATACTGGAGTGGGTCGCGCGTAGAGGCAGAAGGGCGGATAGCAAGGAGCGAGGGAGGCGCATCCCCGTAGCGGGCTGTAACGACCGAGCGACGCCGCCAGCTGCCCTTCTGCCTCGCGCCGTCGACGGTTGCGTTGATTTTGGCGCTGGCCGGCGTTGCTCGCTGGGCCGAGATCGCTGCGGATATCGGCGCTGCGCTTCGCGCCTTGGCCAACGCCAAAATCCACAGCAACGCGACCCATTCCAGTATTTCAACAGTTTCCTAGGCACGGATGGAACGGATGAACCGAACTCAATCTTTGCGTGTTCTTGGCGTGCGCACGGCCCGCAGGGGCGGTGGATACAAAATGAGGCGTGACTTACGAGGTGGTTTCTAGAACCGTTTCTTTAACGCCGCATACCAGACCCGCCCTCTGATATTGGCCTGCCGCTCGTCATAGCCGTTTTCGGGCGCGCCATCGACAAATGGTGGCGAAAGATCCATAACGTTGTCTACGCCGAGGGTAATTGTCGTGTTATTGAGCCATGCACGCCACCCACACGGATTGTACTCTGCGGTTGAGACCGGCATGACGTTCTTGTCCTTATCGCCGCTTGTTTTCACATTCTTGCCGTCCCTGACATAGCCGGCGACGTCGTTTTGGGTGGCCGAAGCAGGCAAGTTAAACGTGTAGTTGACGACCAGATCAAGCGTCGTCCATTCACGAACCTTGCGAGGTGCCCGCAGATTCGCCGTGAAGGCGTCAGATTGCGAATACTGTCCGACGTAATGAACGACAGCACCAGCATCGACTCCGCCGAGCCAAGAGCCCGCTGGGCCGTCATAAAACAGGCTCGCATACGAACGGTTTCTCGGGTAGGAGCCAAATCTCACTCCTATGAATTCGCCGGTAAAATTAACTTTGCGTTCCACCGGGCTCGGCTGCTGGACAAACCGAGCCAGGTAGTTGCCATTGAGAGTCAACGTGAATGTCCCGAAGTTCCCATGGCCGAAGAGGGAGGTATTCAGTTGATAGAGGGCTTCGTAATCGAGACCTTCTGTGATATCCCGGGCCGTATTCCGCAGGGCACTGTCGACGCTTAGGACTGCGCCGCTAACGGGATCGCGCTGAATGAGGTCTGAAAATACCCCGCCTTTGGGAGCGCCGTTGGGCAGGGTCCCCGTACGCGTGGCGAAGTCAAACCCCAAAATGTTACCGGCGTTGAGACCGAATATGACGTTGCGCAAATCGATGTGGTACCAGTCCGCGCTTAGCGTGAGTCCCTTGATCAATTTCGCTGGAGTCCAAACAACGCCGTAAGTCCATTCATACGCCACTTCCGCGTTCAAGTTCGGATTGCCGCCAACCGTTTGTTTGATTCCAGTCCCTGGCGGAGTCAGTGTGGCTGGCTCATCTACGGGCACCAAGATCTGCCCCTGGGAAGTATACAATTCGGCAAGGGCCGGAGCGTGATAAGCTTCGCTATAAGTGCCGCGCAACGTCAGCGACGAATCGATGGGCTGCCAGCGAAAGAAGAACTTCGGCTTTTCCGTAGAACCAAAATCGCTGTAGTTATCAAATCTTTCCTGGTAGCCTAATTCCAGGCTGTGGAGACCACACCAGTTCCAGGTGGGGCTTGTGACCGGGACACGAACCTCCCAATAGAGAGACCAGACATCTCGGCTCCCTCTGGTTGGCAGGAAGTCAGCCACCAGGTTCGCCCCAGAAGTGCCGAGAGGAGGTTTAATCGGGTCAGTTATTTGACGGGAAGCTATTAGCGAGTCCGGCTCATCCTTTTCGTGCTCGGTTCGGTGTTCACCGCCGATCGCAAAGGCGATTGGCCCTGCTGGAAGATTCCAAAGGTCGCCGTATAACTTGAGATCTTCGAGCATGAGCGAGGCGGTGCCGAGGCGCTGGGTCGTGACAAGAATTTTATCAAGCACCGCGGGCGAGTTCTGGTTAAGGCCGAATGGATTAAAGGCGGTTGCGGGATTCGTATCGAGTAAGGCAGCCCGCAGCGCACTGCTGTCCACGTTTCCGCCAACGCGCTCGATGCGACTATCTTCGTTATAGCGGAACCCGCTTTCCCAGTTCCAAGTCTTAAAGTAATCGCCGAACTCCCCTAAATTACCCCTGAGACCACCGGTGAACTCGTAGTTATGGGTTGTAATCTTGTCGCTACGTAATCCCGCTTCCAAAGCTGCGTAACGCACACTGGTTGTGAATCCGGTCCCCGGAGGCGCAGCACTGACCTTAGTCTCAGGATGGTTTGGGTCGAATCCGCCGGGGGAGGTGTAATCCGCCACTGTGAATGGATTGAACGGATTCTGAATCGGCACGCTAAAGCCATCAATGCTTATTCCGAGCGGATGAGTTGCATCCGTGAAGACGTCAGGCGTAAACGAGCCGTCCCAGAACGTGCGCACGTCTTTGAAGTCGGCAAAGAACTCCAAGTGTTGGTCGCAAAGTTTGTGGTCGAGCGAGCCGTAGAAGTATTCACGGTCGACGGGGGCCATGGCCGGCGTGAGAGCGGCGAAATTAAAACCCTGTTGCGGACGCGGCAGACTGGAGAGTGAAGCGTATTGCGGGTCGCCGGCTACATTTGGAAATGAATGCGGCGTGGGTGACCGCGCACCGCCGTTAAGACTCGGTTGGTAAACGAAGTCTCCAACGCGTCCGGCAAAGTCGCCCGATCGATCATCACCACCGCCAAAACGCGTAAAGTCATTGTTGGAGGAAATATCGCGGTCGCGGCTGTAGATGGCGGCGCGATTGTATACCTCGGCGTAGACGACAATATCGGTCTTGTCGTCACCCGTACCGGCGAGGAGGTATGCTCGCTCTTCTCCTTGATCGTTGGATGCGCCCAGATTCGTGTTGCCATAGCTGGCGTAGATTTCGAGGCCACGAAACCTGTGGATCAGCCAGACATTCACCACACCCGCAACTGCATCACTGCCGTAAATGGACGAAGCGCCATCCTTCAGAATGTCGATGTGATCAATCAGCCCGAGGGGAAACAGATTGAGGTCAACGGTAGGAGTAAAAGAGAAATTGCGGCCGACGTCGTAACCGGCAAAGCCATCAGTTGCGAGCCGACGTCCGTCCTGCAAGACGAGGGTTTCCTTGGAAAACAGACCACGCAGGTCGATTTCCGTCCGGCCGTCACCGAAGACGTTTAGATTTTCATTGAGCGACGCTCCGTTAACTGCGGGCAGCTTCTGAACAAAATCAGTGGCACTGCGCACACCGAGCCGGAAGATGTCGTCGCGGCGATAGGTATCGACCGGCTGCGGACCTACTTCTTCAGCAGTCGGAATGTTTGAGCCAGTCACGATTATCTCGTCGGTTATAGCGCTCGCCTGGACCGCCGTCTGTGGCGTCGGCGCGACGTCCTGCGCGAGTGCGGGAAGGACTGGAGAAAAGAGGCTGGCGATGATCGCGAGCGTTAAAGGCCTCCAGTTGTAACTAGCGGCCGGGCAGCCGGCACGGCTGCCACTACACGAGAGGAGCCTGGAACGCCTGCAGCTACGGTGAGGGCCCAGGGGGCGCATTGGAAGGAGAGTTGGATAGGTGATCCTCGGCCGAAAAAAGCGTTAGCAGATTTGGCGGAGTCGCTCGTTCATCCTGTAACTGGCCGTCGAAATACGCTCTGACAATGAATCCGCCATAGCGCCGTCCATCGGGTGAAGCTGCTTGAGCCTTCGAACGCACATAAGTCGCAGCCAGAAACTTCGGAGTCACAACTGTCCAGTCGCGAGCAGCCGTAAGCCAATCATAACTAACCCGCGCATCGGTTGCCTTCATTTTGTTATCTCTCGTGAGGTCATAGAAGGACACCATAATACTTACGCGGCCATTTTGGATACCTGGTCGGGGCTTGACTCCAACTTTGAGTGTCAGGTGAGTCTGGGCGTTTGGATCGGTAGTCTCCGACACAGTTGTCTCCGTAATCGCCAGGACTTGGTCGTGCGAAGCACCGATTCGCCGGAGAAGATGCGGAAAGCGCGCGTCGGAATGGAGCGGACGAAATTCGGGAAGAAACGCGATCCACTGTAGAATGCCTGAGTGTTCGGCAAAGCCGCGGTCGAGCCAGCGGAAAGCTTCTTCTTTGTCGCCAAGGGCGATATAAACTGCGGCAATCACAGGCGCCGAGACGTATCGCTTCTCCCTCGCTTGCAGGAGCTGAGCAAGAATATTTCGCGCCTCTACTTGCCGGCCCATGCGCGTGTAGGTGATGGCAAGCCCGCTGCTCGGGAGATTCGTTGCCTCCTGGACTTTAGTGTAGAGCGCGATCGCTTCGGGGAAGTTGCCCTTGTCGCGATAGGCGGCCGCAAGATTCGAGTCCAGGTAAAAGTAATTCGGATCGAGCAGAAGCGTCCGCTGCCCTTCATTGATTGCATCGTCGATGCGGTCGTTAGCCAGGTACGCGGCGGTGGCAACGTAACTAATGATAGGCGACACGGGATCTAATTTCTCAGCCTCTAGCACCAATCGGAGTCCTTCCGGTAATTCGCCTCGGAAAAGAGGTAGCAGCGACAGGAAGAAGTGAGCAGGCGCTGAGTTGGGATCGAGCTGGAGAGCGTGTTGCAATTCCGCGTTCTCGCCCGCCAGGTCCCAGTCGAGGACGCGTTTCGCTTCGCTCAGGTAGCAATGCGCTTCGGCATCTTTCTCGTCCAGCGCAATCGCCTTCAAAGCTGCTTCTCTTGATGCCGGGTATGCTTCGAATGGTCTTACGTAGACGTCGGCCAAAAAATACCAAACCTTGGCAATCCCAGTCCACGCACGCGAGAATGTCGGATCTTTCTCGAGAGCGCCTTGAAAAAACCGGAGCGCCCTTCGCAAATCCTCTTCGCTGCTCTTGCTCGAGAAAAAAAGGCCTTGCAGATAAAGATCGTATGCCTCTGTGTTCCGCTGTTCGTGAACAGGAAGGGAGACGGCAAGCTTGATCTTAAGCGCGTCTACAATTGCGCGACTTATTTCATCCTGCAGCGCAAAGACGCCTTGCAGTTCGCGATCGTACGTTTCCGACCAAAGATGAAAACCGGTGCGGGCATTAATCAACTCCGCGGTAACACGAACGCGATTACCCTCGCGTCGCAAGCTTCCTCCAAGCACATTCGCAACGTTTAGCTTTTTCCCAACCTCACTCGCGGCGATGCCCGTTCCTTCGAATGAAAATGACGAGGTGCGGCCAACGACACGGAGCCCCTCAACTTTCGCCAGCGTGTGAAGAATTTCCTCGCTTACGCCTTCGCAGAAATATTCCTGATCCTTTGCCTGGCTAAGATCAAGGAATGGTAGAATCGCGATACTTTTTTCCGGAGGATTAAACTGGGATGCCCGGGAGAGTTCGTCACTCTTCCAAATCATCCAGCCAGCGGCTGCTGCCAAGGCAATCAGGGATGCTGCCAAAAGCGCGCTGGTTGGATTGCGTCGCACCCACTTTCTGCCACGGGTGATGAGTCCAGTGCGCCGGGCGCGGATCGGCTCGTGCTTTAGCCAACGTTCAAGATCGTCGGCCAGCGCGACAGCGGAAGCGTAACGGCGCTTTGGATCTTTCTCGAGACACTTCAAGCAAATCGTTTCCAGATCTCGATCTAGCTTCGAATTCCAGAGGCGCGGTTTTCGTGGATTCGTATCCAAGACGAGCCGGACGGTTTCAAATGTTGTTCCTCCAGCAAAAGGCGGATGACCGGTTAGCAATTGGTAGAGCACCGCACCGAGTCCATAAACATCGGTGACGCTGCTGACGGCCGAGTTGTTTCCTACTGCTTGTTCTGGGGCCATGTAACTGGGCGTTCCCAGTACTTCCATCGTGCGCGTGACAGTGCTCTCCGTCTCGACCAGGCGAGCCAGCCCGAAGTCCGTGAGATGCGGTTCGCCTTTTGCGTCGAGTAGGATGTTTCCCGGTTTGATGTCGCGATGCAGAATGCCGCGCTCGTGAGCGTAGTGAATTGTGCGCGCGACTTTGGCAATCAATTCCACGGCGCGCCGGATCGGCATTGGTTCGTGCCTTACCATTTCATCGAGCTGGCCGCCTTCGATAAATTTCATGCTGAAGTAGCAGGAGCCATCGCGCTCGCCGACTTCGTGGATTGGAACGATGCCGGGATGCTCTAAACTAGCTGCAGCTTCGGCTTCCAAGCGGAAACGTTTAAGGTGTGCTTGGGTAGCCCAATGTCCCAGACCAATTACTTTGAGAGCTACGGTGCGATTTAGACTTTTCTGGTGGGCGCGATACACCACACCCTGACCGCCACGACCGATCTCCTCGAGCAATTCGTAGTCACCAAAGTTGGCCAGCGTCTTTGCCGGACGTGGAGCCTTTTTAACACGGAGCGCAGCATTCGCATCACTCGATTCAACATTTTCAACGGGGGCGCAGTCGTCACCAGGGGCTACCGACGGGTGTGCGAGGAGATCAAGGCCTGTCTCGAAGAGGCAAGCGGTGCAAAGTCCTTCCGGTGCGTCGGCGAAAATCTCCGCTCCGCACTTTCGACAAAGTCTAAGTACGCTGCTCATCATGGGAGAGTCGTTCATGCGCTCCCCATCTTGTACTGCGCGAAATTCTATCATACGTTACGCTCGCAACACAGCGATCAAATGGCGCAGCTCCTCCTCGACATCGCTGCCTTTTATCTCGATGGCTGGCATCGGAGGAACGTTCATAAGAATTGTCCGCCAAACACGCCAAATGACGCCAAAACCTCAGAGGTAGATCGGTTCATCGGATTCCCGTTTGGACCGCGTCTTTACGATTCGCTCATATTGCAACTTAGGGTAATTGCCAAAGTTGACGAGAAGGCCAAGTTCAAACCTGGCTGCCTTCAAGTAATTGAGAACTTGAGCTCGATGCTCGTCAGTGAGTTCGCTGACCGCCTTTAGCTCGACGATTATTTTGCCGTAGCAAACAAAATCAGCGAAATATTTTTGGCTAAGGATTCTGCCTCGATACTCCAGGGACAATGCTGGCTGCGCGATTGCTGGAATGCGGCAATACTCGAATTCAATGCCGAGACATTCTTGGTAAACAGGCTCGTAAAAGCCGCAGCCCTTGTCTTTGTAAACTTCGAAGCAAGCGCCAACGATGGCATAACATTCATCCTTGAAGATGAAGTCCGGCGCTAATTTTTTTGGCGTCATTTGGCGTGTTTGGCGGATTCAATCAAGATCTCAGAGGTCACGCTCGCAACACTGCGATCAAA
>Ga0209472_1001361_pt1 | contig 14200 bp, 11 predicted proteins | sample GraSoiAngelo_130_FD_185887 | JGI IMG/M metagenome (GOLD analysis project Ga0209472, IMG submission 185887) | Grasslands soil microbial communities from the Angelo Coastal Reserve, California, USA - 14_0929_02_20cm (SPAdes) (version 2) | ecosystem: Environmental > Terrestrial > Soil > Grasslands ...
GCGACACTTACACTGACATTCCGCACTCCGCATTCCACCTTCCGCACTCGTGAACCGCAATTTTCCGGCGCACCGCACGTAAAACGGGTACCGTCGCTTCGGGGGCGAGGCGTTAGCATGCAGCATGGACGACCGTCACGCCGCGCTGCTGCTCGCCGGCCTCGCGTTGGCCGGCGCCGGGGTGCGCTACGCGCTCGCTCCCGCGTCCGCCGCCGCGCCGGGCGACGTGCAGCTCGCCGCGATCGACACGCCGCCGCCCCGTCGCTTGCGGGAAACCGCTCGCACGGCCGCGCGCCTCGCCCGCCCGCTCCTCCCGGGCGAGCGCATCGACCTCGATCGCGCCGACGTGACGGAGATCACGCGACTGCCCCGCGTGGGCCCGGCGCTGGCGCAGCGCATCGTCGCGTGGCGAGACCAACACGGCCCGTTTGGCAGCCTCGCCCGTTTTGACAGCGTGCCCGGCGTCGGCCCGCGGCTCGTCGAATCGTTGCGTCCTTACGTGAAGTTTTCGGGGCAGATACCGCCTCCGCCTTGACCACCCCCCCGCCGATTCCTATGTTAGCTGGTTCAATTCCAACGAGTTGCATACGGCCACCGCAGCAGCCACCAGCGACAAGCTCGGCGAACTTCTGCTCCGCGATGGGCTGATCACCCCGGATCAGCTCAAAAAGGCTTTGCTGGAGCAGAAGAACACCGGGATGCGCCTGGGCTACACCCTGGTCAAGCTGGGCTTCATCGAGGAGACCGAGATCTCCAAGATGCTGGCCCGGCAGTACCGCATGCCGGCAGTCGACCTGTCGCGGTTCGAGGTCGATCCCAAGATCATCAAGCTCATGCCGCCCGACATCGCCGTGAAGCACACGGTGCTGCCCCTCAAGCGGGAGGGGCGGACGCTCACCGTCGCCATCGCGGACCCCAACAACGTCACCGCGATCGAGGACATCAAGTTCGTCACGCGGTGCGACGTCTTCCCGGTGATCGCCGGGGAGTACACGCTCCGCAACGCGATCGAACGGTACTACCAGCAGTCGGACGCACAGCTGCAGACGCTGCTCAAGGACATCGAGGCGGCCGAAGACCTCGAGGTGGTCGAAGACTCGGTCGATGAGGACGTCAAGGCGCAGGACCTGGCGGACGATGCGCCGGTGGTGAAGCTGATCAACGGCCTGCTCACCGACGCCGTGAAGCGGGGGGCCTCGGACATCCACATCGAGCCGTTCGAGCACGAGCTGCGGGTGCGCTACCGTGTGGACGGCGCACTGCACGAGGTCATGAAACCCCCGGTCAAGATGCGCGCGGCCCTCACGTCGCGCGTGAAGATCATGGCGCAGTTGAACATCGCCGAGCGGCGGGTGCCGCAGGACGGGCGCATCAAGCTGAAGATGGGGACCAAGGTGATCGACTTCCGCGTGTCGACCCTCCCGGTGCTGTTCGGCGAGAAGATCGTGCTCCGCATTCTCGACAAGGGGAACCTCACGCTCGACCTCACCAAGTTCGGGTTCGAGCCGAAGGCCGAGCAGGACCTGATGCGGGCGATCTTGAATCCCTACGGGATGGTCCTCGTGACGGGCCCGACGGGGTCGGGCAAGACGACCACGCTCTACTCGGCGCTCTCGCGCATCAACCAGATCGATGTGAACATCCTGACGGCGGAGGACCCGGTCGAGTACAACCTCATGGGGATCAATCAGGTGCTCGTCCGGAACGAGGTGGGGATGACGTTCGCGGCCGCGCTCAAGGCGTTTCTGCGCCAGGACCCGAACATCATCATGGTGGGGGAGATCCGCGATCTGGAGACCGGATCGATCGCCATCAAGGCGGCGCTCACCGGCCACCTGGTGCTCTCCACGCTGCACACCAACGACGCGCCCTCGACCGTGACGCGTATGGTCGACATGGGGATCGAGCCGTTCAACGTGGCGAGCGCGGTGAACCTCATCGTGGCGCAACGGCTGGTGCGGCGCATCTGCAAGGACTGCAAGCAGGAGCACAAGTACTCGGACGAGGAGCTCAAGGCCCTGGGCATCCCGGTGGCGGAGGCCGCGAAGCTCACCTTTTACAAGGGTGCCGGCTGCGACAACTGCGGCGGCACCGGGTACAAGGGGCGGCAGGGGCTGTACGAGGTGATGGCGCTGTCGAGCGCACTGCGACGCATGGTGTTGAAGGGGGGCTCGACCGAGGAGCTGCGGGAGGAAGCGGTGAAGGAAGGGATGCTCACGTTGCGCTCCGACGGCATGGTGAAGGTGAAGCGCGGGATCACCACACTGGAGGAAGTCGTGAAAGAGACGGCGGCATGACGGCGGGCGCGCCGCAAGGCCTGAATCTCCGCTCGCTGCTCGAGGAGATGATCGAGAAGGACGCCTCGGACCTCCACATCGTGGCGGGCGAGCGTCCCAAGCTCCGCGTGGACGGGGACATCGTCGACTCGTCCGTGGACCACGTGCTGACCCCCAAGGACACGCTGTCGATCGCCTACTCGGTGCTCACGGAGAACCAGAAGAAGCGGTTCGAGACCGAGAGCGAGCTCGATTTTTCCTTCGGGATCCAGAATCTGGCGCGGTTCCGCGGCAACTGCTTCAAGCAGCGCGGCTGCGTGTCGCTCGTCATCCGGCAGATTCCCTTCAACGTGCGGACGTTCGATGATCTCGGCCTGCCCGCGGTGGTCGCGAAGCTCGCCGAGAAGCCCCGTGGTCTGGTGCTGGTGACCGGACCGACCGGCTCCGGGAAGAGCACCACGCTCGCCGCGATGATCGACAAGATCAACAAGGAGCTAAAGGGGCACATCATCACGGTGGAGGACCCGATCGAGTTCATCCACCGCCACCAGGCCTGCATCGTGAACCAGCGCGAGATCGGCACGGATACCAACAGCTTCGCGGCCGCGCTCAAGTACGCGCTGCGGCAGGACCCCGACGTGGTGCTGATCGGCGAAATGCGCGACCTCGAGACGATTGCGGCGGCGCTGACGATCGCCGAGACGGGCCACCTCGCCTTCGCCACGCTGCACACCAACTCGGCGATGGAGAGCATCAACCGCATCATCGACGTGTTCCCGTCGCATCAGCAGTCGCAGGTCCGCGCCCAGCTCTCGTTCGTGCTCGAGGGCGTCATCACGCAGACTCTGTTGCAAAAGGCCAAAGGCCGCGGCCGCGTGATGGCGTGCGAAATCCTCATCATGACGCCCGCCGTCCGTGCTCTGATTCGGGACCAGAAGATCGAGCAGATCCCGTCCATGATGCAGGCGGGGAAGAAGTACGGCATGCAGACCCTGAACGACGCCCTGTACCAACTCTACCTGGGCCGCGAGGTCGCCAAGGACGAGTGCCTCCGGGTCTCGGCGAACCCGAACGAGTTCCTGCGGATGATCGGCGAGCCGCCGCAAGACGAACGCGAGCCCGCCGCCGGCCAGCCGCAGGCGGCTCCGGCCAAGGTCGCGGCGCGCCGCTAGGCGCCCCGGAGGGAGTGAGCTATGCCGGTCTTCCAGTACACCGCGCGCACGCTGAAAGGCGATCTCGTCAACGACAAGGTCGACCTGCCGAGCCGCGACGACGTCATCGCCCACCTGCGCAAGAACCGCATGGTGGTGGTGCAGGTGCGGGCCGCGCCGCGCGAGTTCAAGCTCAACTTCAAGTTCGGCGGCGGCGTCAAGACGCGCGACATCGTCGTGATGACGCGGCAGTTCGCCACCATGATCAACGCCGGGCTGCCACTGGTGCAGGCGCTCGACATCCTGGCACAACAGACCGAGAACAAGATCCTCGCCGACGTCACCCGTCAGGTCGTCTACGACGTCGAGAGCGGCCACACCCTGGCCGACGCGCTGCGCAAGCACCCCCGGGCGTTCAGCGACCTCTACGTCAACATGGTCGCCGCCGGCGAGGCGGGCGGTATTCTCGACACGATCCTCGTGCGCCTGGCCCAGTTTCTCGAGAAGAACGACGCCATCGTTCGCAAGGTGAAGGGCGCCATGGTCTACCCGGCGGTGATTTGCTCGGTGGCGGTCATCGCGGTATCGGTGCTACTCATCTTCGTGATCCCCACGTTCCAAAACATGTTCGCGTCGGTGAACCTCGAGCTGCCGCTCCCCACCCGCATCGTGATCGGCCTGAGCAACCTGCTCAAGAACTACTGGTGGGCGATCCTGGGCGTCATCGGCTTCATCTTCTTCAGCATCACGCGGTACTACAAGACCGCGGCCGGCCGGTTGCAGATCGACCGCCTGCTGCTGCGGCTGCCGGTGCTGGGCGACGTGCTGCGCAAGTCGGCGGTGTCGCGCTTCACCCGCACGCTCGGCACGCTGATCTCCTCGGGCGTGTCGATCCTGGACGGCCTCGAGATTACGGCGCGCACGGCGGGCAACATGGTGATCCACAACGCGGTGATGGAGTCACGCGCGTCGATCGCCGGCGGCGAGACGATCGCCCAGCCGCTCGCCAAGTCCAAGGTATTCCCCCCGATGGTGATCTCCATGATCGCGGTCGGCGAGCAGACCGGCGGCATGGACGAGATGCTTTCGAAGATCGCCGACTTCTACGACGACGAAGTGGACGCCGCCGTGAGTACGCTGCTCTCCCTCATGGAGCCGATCATGATCGTCGTGCTCGGCGTCATCGTCGGCGGCATGGTCGTGGCGATGTACCTGCCGATCTTCGACATGGTGAACGCGGTGCAATAGGACCGGACAAGGCCGGGACAGGGCCGGGAAAAGGCCGGGGAAGGGGGAAGGGCCCCTAAGGGCCGGTAGCCGGCTGTAACGACGGGTCGGTGAGGCTCGCGAATGACGATAGCTCGATCCACTGACGCGGGAAACGCGGCAGGAACTTCACGTGGCGGTTCACCACCGCCTGCACCCGCCGCCACCAGCACACGATCGGCCGCGACGTCCGACCCACGCTCACCACGGCGAAGGGGATCGAATCCGCCACCACCGTCCGCAGGTCGGGCTGGCTAAGGGAGCACAGGTCTTCCGGCGTCCTCACGCCGAAACTCGAGTCGGGACCGGTCCACGGATGGTTGTGCCACACAGCGAGCGTCGTCGGCGCGCACGGCTCGGGCTCCACGGCGTCCACGGTGGACCGTACCAGGTCCGGCATCACGAGCTCCCGCGCCACCGCCGTATCCCCGGATATGCTCCCCTGCAGGCACAGCACCACTTCGCGGTCGAGCCCGGCCGCCAGCACGCTCAGCCGGCGGAACAGCGAGGGCGCGAGCACCAGCCGCTTCAAAGGCTGCGAATTGAGAATCGCCGAGTCGATGGGGGTGAGGGGCGCCTGGGCGACGCCCGCTCGCGCGCCGAGCGCGAGGACCAGGACGGCTAGGGCGATGCGCATGGGCCAAGAATAGCGCCGCGCTCTTGCACTTTGCCACACCGCTTCCAATACTTAGCCTCCATGCCGCCCGCCGATCCCACCGTCGTCCGTCCATGTAACGTAATGCGAGTGTTGCGCTTACATCGCTTACGGCTGACGGCTGACGGCGCTTCTGCCGGAGGCGCCAAGTGAGGTGGCTCGGCTCCAGATCCGCGGGGTCGGCCATCCCGACCCCCCAGGCCCTGTTGCGCTCTGTGTACGTAGGCCGGTTGTGCGTCGCCAGCGCCATCTACCTGAGCGCCGCGTTCAATCTCACCGTCGCCGCGCCGCTCGATCTCCTCGTGACGTCGTTTCTCCTGGTGGCCACGGTGGTGGTCACCATCGCCTCGTACTGGTACACCCACATCCGGGGACGCGCGCCGGGGCGGACGTTCCGGTACGCCCAGGCGCTGTACGACGTCGCGCTCATCACCACGGTCGTGCACATCACGGGCGGTCCGCAGAGCGATCTGACCCCGCTGTACGTCCCGCTCATCGCGGTGACGGCGGTGCTGATGCCTCCGGCGAGCACCGCGCTGATCACCGCGCTGGTCGGGATCGTGTATTTCGCCGACGTGTTCTTCGGTCACACGACGCCGATGACGGCGCAGGTAGGGTTACAGCTGTCGGTGTTCGTGGCGGTCGCGGCGGTCACGGCGTACTTCTCGAGCCGGGTCTCGGTGATGGGGGCCGAGCGGGAGGCGCTCGCGGGCGAGCTGCGGCAGGTGCGCCTCGAGGCGGCCGACGTGCTGCGTAACATCCCCACCGGCATCGTCACGGTGGATGCGGACGGCCAGCTGTTGTATTGCAACCCCGCGGCCGAGCAGATCCTGGGCTTCAAGGAGCGGCAGTGGCGCGGGCGCTCGGTCATGCCGGAGTTCGCGCGCATCGCGCCGGAGTTCTGGGCGGCGATCACGGCGACGGCGCGCCGCGGCGTGCGCGCCATGCGGGTGGAGGCCACGGTGCGCCGGCCGGAGCGGACCTTCCCGATCGGCGTGACGACGACGACCCTCGAGGTCGAGCCGGGCGGCACTCCGCGGGTGACCGCGATCTTCACCGACATCTCCGACTCCAAGCGGCTCGAGGAACTGCACCTGCGCGCTGAGCGCCTCGAGGCGGTGGCGGAGCTGTCGGCGAGCCTGGCGCACGAGATCAAGAATCCGCTCGCCTCGATCCGGTCCTCCGTGGAACAGCTCGGCCGCGCGAAGCGCGCCAATCCCGACGAGAAATTTCTGACCGGCCTGGTGGTGCGCGAGAGCGACCGGCTCTCGCGTCTCCTGTCCGAGTTTCTCGACTTTTCCCGGGTGCGCGCCACCGAGTGCCGTCCGCTCGACCTGCACGCGATCGCGGCCGCGGCGATCCGGCTGGTGCGCGAGCACCCCGACTGTCCCGACGACGCCGTGATCGATCTGGCGGGCGGGAATACGGCGATGGAAGGCGATGAAGACCTGCTCCATCGCGTGGTCTCGAACCTCGTGCTGAATGCCGTGCAGGCCGCCGGCAAGGGGGCGCGCGTGACGGTGCGCACCGGGCGGCCCGCCTCGCACGAGCTGCCGCGCGGCGCGGGTATGGAGAACCCCGTGGCCCTCGCCGTGAGCGACAACGGCCCGGGCATCCCCGAGAACCTGCGGGCGCGGCTGTTCGATCCCTTCGTGACGGGCCGCGTCGGGGGGACCGGCCTGGGGCTGGCGATCGTGCAGCGCGCCGTGGAAGCGCACCGCGGGCTCGTATTGGTGGATTCGACCGAAGGGAAGGGAACGACGTTCACCGTGTATTTCCCCGCCGCCCGGCGGAAAGAGGAAGCCGCATGACGCAGCAGCCATCCATTCTGGTGGTCGACGACGAGCTGGGCATCCTGGACGTGCTTCGCATCCTCCTCAAAGGCGAGGGGTTCGACGTGGTCACCGCCCAGGGGGGGAAGGCGGGCCTCGAGGCGCTCAAGACTCAGGCGCCCGACATCGTGCTCACCGACATCAAGATGCCGGGCGTGACCGGCACAGACATCCTCGCCGCCGTGCGGGAGCAGGATCCCGAGACGCCCGTCATCCTGATGACCGCGCAGGCGTCGCTGCAGAGCGCCATCCAGGCGGTGAACCAGGGCGCCTTCTACTACATCCAGAAGCCGTTCTCCAACGACGACCTGGTCGCGATCTGCCGGCGGGCGGCTGAGCAGCGCCTCCTCAAGGCCGAGAACAAGCAGCTCAAACAGGAGATCCGGCGCCGCGAGCGCTCGGGGCTGGTGAAGCCGCTCGGCAAATCGCGCCCGTTCCTGGACGTGCTGAAGCTCGCCGAGCAGGTGGCGCCCACCGAGAGCACGGTGCTGATTCGGGGCGAGTCGGGGACCGGGAAGGAGATCATCGCCCGCTACATCCACGAGCTGTCGGGGCGGAGCGAAGGGGCGTTCCTGTCGCTGAACTGCGGCGCGTTGCCGGAGAGCCTGCTCGAGTCCGAGCTGTTCGGGCACGTGAAAGGCTCGTTCACCGGGGCGGTGCGCGACAAGCAGGGCCTGTTCGCCGCCGCGCGGGGCGGCACGTTCTTCCTCGACGAGATCGGCGAAATGTCGCCGGCGACGCAGGTCAAGCTGCTGCGGGTGCTCCAGGAGCGCGAGGCGATCCCCGTGGGCGGCACCGAGGCCATCCCGGTGGACGTGCGCGTGGTGGCCGCCACCAACCGCGACCTGGAGGACGACATCAAGCGCGGCCGGTTCCGCAGCGACCTGTACTACCGTCTCAACGTCATCGCGATCGAGCTGCCGCCGCTGCGCGAGCGGCGGGAGGACATCCCGATCTTCGTGAAGGCGTTCCTCGAGCGCATCGCACAGGAGCACGGCCTCGAGCCCAAGCAGCTGTCCGCCCAGGCCCAGGAAGTCATCATGGCCTACGACTGGCCGGGCAATGTGCGCGAGCTGGAGAACGCCCTCGAGCGGGCGGCGGTGCTCACGAAGGGCGAGACGCTCGAGCTGGCGACGTTCCCCGAGAAGCTCTCCGAGCGCCGCGCCGAGCCGCTCGTGTCCGACCGGGTCCATCCCAACCCCACGCTCGACGTGATCGAGCGCGCCTACATCACCTGGGTGCTCCAGAGCGAAGGCGGCAACAAAACCCGCGCGGCCGAAGTCCTCGGGATCGACCCGTCCACGCTGTACCGCAAGCTGAGCCGCTACGATGGGGAGCCGGAGGGCGGGCAGTGACCGAACCCGCCCCGGCGCCGGACGAGCCGTCCCGCCGGCGGCGGCTCGCCGTCGAGGCGACCGTGGTCGGCCTGTTGGTGATCGCCGCTCACCTGCTGTTCCGCTTGTCACGCGAGTTCCTGATCGGCGCCTTGAACGACGACGGAGTGTACGTCGTGCTCGGGAAGGCCATCGCCCAGGGCGAGGGATACCGCTCGATCCATCTCGTCGGCGCGCCGCTCCAGGTGCGCTATCCGCCGGCCCTCCCGTTGCTGCTCGCGGTGCCGTGGGCGTTGGCCGGGACGTTGGGAGCCGTGCGCGCGACTGTCGCCGCCCTCCACCCGATCGTCAACGGCGCGGCAGCGGGCCTCGTGTGGTGGTTGGGACGCCGCCGGCTGGCGCTGTCGCCGGCACCCCTCGCGGCCTGCGCGGCCGCCCCGTTCTTGCTGGATCCGCTCATTCAGTACTTCAACATTCCGCTCACGGAGCCGTACCTGGTGCTCGGCTGGGCGGGTGTGCTCGCGATCGCCCCGCCGCTGTTCGCTCCCGCGACCGGGAGCGACCCGCAACTCGGGCGGGCCGTCGTCCTGGGGCTCGTGCTCGCGGGCACGGCGCTGTTTCGCACGGCCGCCGTCGCGCTCGTCCCGGCCGTCCTGCTCGCGCAGGCGTTGCATCGCCGCTGGACACAGGCCGCCGCGTGCGCCGTGGCCGCGTTGGCGCCGCTCGGGGCGTGGCAGGCGCTGCAACGCTACTGGAGCGCCCGCGGGCCCCTCTCCTCCCAACCCGATGATCTTTCGTATGGGCGCTGGCTCGGCGTCACCGGTCCGGTAGCGCTGATCGGCTACGCCGTGCGCACGGTCGCCGCCAACGTCGTGGTCTACGTGCACCGGATGGCGGCCTACCTGTTTTCCAGCCAGCCGATCGGCATCGTCGTGGTGCTGGCCGCCGTGGTGGCGGTCGCGGTGGCGTGCGCGCGGCTGCGCTGGTCGCACACGATGCTCGTGCTCACGACGCTGTCCGTCACCGCGCTGACCTTGATGTGGCCCTTCACGCAGGGACGCCTCCTGTTGCCCTTGCTGCCGTTTCTGGGCTTGCTGGCGGCCGGCACCGTCGACGTCGCGGCTCGCCGGGTCCCGGCGCGCTTGCGGTGGGGCGTGCCGCTCGCACTCGGCCTCGTGGCGCTCGCGGTGACCCTGCGTCAGGTGGAGCTGCGCACGGCGGCGGCGCGCTCCTTCCGGAGCGGCGTGCTGCCGCCCCCGGCTGACCTGTCGCCCACCCTGATCCTCGCGATCCAGAGCCGTCACATCTACCTGCTCGCCGGCTGGATCCGGTCGCACACGACCCCCGCGGACCGGCTCATGGTCGATGCGCCGGCGGGTACGTACCTCTATACCGGCCGCCGCACTGTCTCGGGTTCGCCCACCGAGAGCGGACTCGGGTCCACGACGTTCGCGGTTCCCGGCCGGTATGTCGCCGGGCGCATCCTCGCCGACAGCGTGACCATCGTGGCGTTGGCCCCTCCGGCGCCGGGACTGGAGCGGGACATCGCCACCATCCAGGCACGCTGCCCGCGCGTGCTGCAACCAGAGCGGGCCGAGGCCGCGGTCTTCTTCCGCGTGCAGCGGGACGAGCGCTGCCTGCGGGACGCGTTCTAGGAGCATGACGCGTCCTGAGACTCGAGGCGCGGAGCCACATGACGTGGTGGGAGCGGCCACGCTCGACCGCCTGGCGGCCGCGCCACGATACAACCGCTGGATGTTCGCCCGGCTGCGGCCATGGGTGGGCGATACGGTGCTCGAGATCGGGTCCGGGATCGGCAATCTGTCGGCGTTCCTGCTCGACCGCCGCAGCGTGGTGCTCACCGACACCGAGCCCGCCTATCTCGAGCGGCTGCGTGCAAGATTCGCGGGCCACCCGAACGTCGAGGTGACCCGGCTCTATCTGCCGACGGTGGACGGCGCGCTCGCCGCGCGCCGCTTCGATACCGTGATCTGCCTCAACGTCCTGGAGCACGTCGCGGACGATCGGGGCTCACTCGCGGCCATAGCCCGCCTGCTCGCGCCCGGCGGCCGGCTCGTTCTGCTGGTGCCCGCGTTGCCGTGGCTCTATGGCACCCTGGACGTGGCCCTCGGGCATCACCGGCGCTACACCCGCCAGGGGTTGATCGAGCGCTTCCGCGGCGCGGCTCTACGCGTGCGGCATCTGGAGTACTTCAATCTCGCGGGGCTCCCCGGCTGGTGGCTGGCCGGGCGCGTGCTGCGCCGCCGCCTGATCCCCGCAGGGTCGCTGCGGCTGTACGACGCCCTCGTGCCGCTCTTCCGTCTGGAGCGGCTCCTCCCCTGGCGCGTGGGTCAATCACTCATCGCCATCGGGGAAGTCCCCGCGTGATGGCGACTCCCTCCTTCCCCTCCTCCCCCTCCCCCCCCTCCGCGGACCGGCTCAGGCTTTCGGTCATCGTCCCGGCGTACAACGAAGCAGCGACGATCGAGGCGGTGGTGCGGCGTCTCCACGAGGTGCGGCTCCGCCTCGAGATCATCGCGGTGGACGACGCCTCGACCGACGGGACCGGCGCCGTGCTGGACCGGCTGGCGCGCGAAGGGCTCGTCCACCGGGTGATCCATCATCCGACGAATCGGGGCAAGGGCGCGGCGCTGCGGAGCGGGATCGCCGGCGCGACGGGCGACGTCATCGTCGCGCAGGACGCGGATCTAGAGTATGACCCGGGCGATCTGGCGGGGTTGCTCGAGCCGATCCGCCAGGGCCGGGCCGACGCGGTGTACGGATCCCGCTTCCAGGGCGGCCCGCGGCGCGTGCTGTTTTTTTGGCACGCGATCGGCAATCGCCTGCTCACCCTGTTGTCCAACATGTTCACGAACATGAACTTGAGCGACATGGAGACGTGTTACAAGCTGGTGCGCGCGGACGTGCTGCAGCGCCTGCCGCTCACGGCGGAGCGGTTCGGGATCGAGGTCGAGCTCACGGCGCGCCTGGCGCAAGCGGGCGCCCGGATTTGGGAGCTCCCCATTTCCTACAGCGGGCGCACCTACGCGGAGGGGAAGAAGATCGGCTGGCGGGACGGCCTGGCGGCGCTGTTCCACGTGCTGCGCTACAATCTGTTTCCGCCGCGCGGTGACTGGCGCAAGCGTTAGGCGCTCCCGCGTGACGCCCCCCCGGGCCGCCGGGCTCGCCGCCCTGGCCGTCGCGGCCCTGGGCGCCGTCACCCTGAACCGCGATCTCGTGGGTGTCTTCTACGACGACGGTCTGTACGCCGGGATCGCGCTCGCGCTCGCCCGCGGCCTCGGCTACGTGCATCCGCATCTCCCGGGGATGCCCGCCGTGGTCCACTACCCGCCGGTGTATCCCCTCGTGCTGGCGCCCCTGTTCGGCATGTTCTCCGTGTCCACGGCCGGGGTGCTCGCCAAGGTCTTGAATCTCGCACTCAATGCCGCGACCGCCGGGCTCGTCACCTGGCACGCCACGCGGACCGACCTGCTGGGACCGGAAGCGCCCCCGTGGGTCGCCGCGGCGCTGGTGACGGCGGCCGGGCTCGCGATCCCGATGCTCGCGATGCAGGCCGTCCTCTTTTCCGAGCCGCTATTCGGGTTCCTCGTCGCATCGGCCGTGCTCCTCGCGGATGCGCCTCCGGCGCGGCTCTCGCCGGTGGCGGCGGCGGGCCTGGCCGGCCTCGCCGCGGCGCTGGCGCTGCTGACGCGCTCGATCGGCGTGGCCTTCGGCGCCGGCATCGTGCTGTTTCTACTGGAGCGTCGCAGGGTCTCATGGCGCGGCCTCGCCCTCGCCGCGGCCCCGCCGGCCCTCGCCGCCGGCGGATGGGGGCTGTGGGTCTGGCGGCACCGCCAGGTGATCGATCCCGCCATGGCGTTGAACTACGGCAGCTACGCGGAGGTCGTGCGCCAGGCGGGGCTCGGGGCGACGTGGTCCACCCTGCCGCACGTCCTGCGGCCGCTCGGCGACCTGCTGTTGAGCTGGCTCCCGCTGCGCCCGCTGTACGTGCTCTGCGCGGCACTGACCGTGGCGGTGTCACTGTGCGGTCTCGCCCGCGTGGTGCGACGCTCCGCCATCGGCTGGAGCCTCGTGCTCTATCTCGCGATCCTGGCCGTGTGGCCGTACGCGAGCGACCGGTTCCTATGGATCATGCTCCCCTGGATCCTCCTCGTCGCAGCGAGCGGTGGGCTCGCGCTGTGGCGGCACCGGCCACTGCATGTACCGCTCACGCTCCTCGCCGCCGTGCTCACGATCGGGTGGACGCAGGTCGAAGCGCGTGGGGTCGCCGGACGCTGGTGGGGCACGACGGCTCACGCGATCTCCGCCAATTTCACCGAGCTGCTGCCCTGGGTCAGGTCGCTTCCCGACAGCGCGGTGCTCGCGACCGACGACGAAGCGTTGGTGTGGCTCTACACGGGCCGCACCTGCGTGCCGTTCTACCTCTACGGGTATCGGGGGTCGGTGCTCACGACCCCGGGCCCCGCGGAGCATCGTGCCTACCTCGAGCGCCAGCGCACGACGCATATCCTGCTTCCCGGCGGGGGGAGTGGGTCGGATGAGGAGCTCGACGCCTTGCTCGGCGCCTACCCGGCGTGGCTCAGCGTCGTGCATCGCTGGCCCGGTGGTCGCCTGGCGCTCGGGGTCCATGACCGCTAGGCGACTCTACCTCGCGGTCGGCGCGGCCGCTGCCATCGTGTACCTGGGCGTGCTGGGGAACGGATTCGCCCTGGACGATGTGACGATCATCTTTGCGAACCCTCTGGTGCACCAGCTCTCCGGAGTGTGGCGGGCGTTCGCCGCGTCATACTTCCCGCCCAACCTCGATACGTCGGTCTACCGCCCCCTCGTCGTGGCGACCTACGCGCTGGACTGGCTCACGGGCTCGACGGTCTGGTTTCATGTGGTGAACCTGGCGTGGCACGTGGCGGCGAGTGTGCTCGTCGCCGTATTGGGCCGCCGTTGGGCCGGCGAGGCGGCGGGGCTCGTGGCGGGGATCGTGTTCGCCGTCCACCCGGTCCATGTCGAGGCGGTGGCGAATGTCGTGGGCCGGAACGAATTGATGGCCGCGGTGTTCACGCTGCTCGCCCTGTACGCGGCCCTCGAGCGGGAGAGCGTGCTCCTGAGCGCGGCCGCGCTGGCGGCCGGGTTGCTCAGCAAGGAGAACGCCGCCGTCGCCCCCGGGCTCGTCGTGGGGGCGTGGCTGCTGGGTGTACGACCGGTGCCGCCGCCTCGTAAGCTCGCGGCGTTCGCCGCGAGCTGGCTCGTGCTGGCCGGGTCGTATGTGGCTATCCGCTGGACGGTGCTGCATGGCTTCGGCGGCCGCAACGTGGCTGCGGCGTTCCTGGGCCAGGACCCCTCGACGATCCGGCTCACGGCCGTCGCCGCTCTGGCCGACGTCGCGCGACTGCTGCTGTTTCCGCTCGCCTTGAGCGCGGACTATTCGCCTGATGAACGCACCGCCGTGCATACGCTGCTCGACGTCCGCTTCGTGGTCGGCTTCCTGGTGCTGACGCTGTGGGCCCTGCTGCTGGGCGAGGTGTGGCGGCGGAAGCAGGTACGCGGCGTGGAGGCGCTTGGGCTGGGCTGGATCGCGGTCGCCTACGCCCCGGTGGCTAACCTGTTGTTTCCGGTCCAAATCATCGTCGCCGAGCGCACGCTGTACCTGCCGTCTGCGGGTCTCGCG
>Ga0209472_1001362_pt1 | contig 14198 bp, 13 predicted proteins | sample GraSoiAngelo_130_FD_185887 | JGI IMG/M metagenome (GOLD analysis project Ga0209472, IMG submission 185887) | Grasslands soil microbial communities from the Angelo Coastal Reserve, California, USA - 14_0929_02_20cm (SPAdes) (version 2) | ecosystem: Environmental > Terrestrial > Soil > Grasslands ...
CACTGCCCTCGCCCACAGAGAGTTCGCCGGGTCGAAAGGCGAATTGCGTCGCGCCGAAGCGACCGTCGCCCCCCAGCGCGACCGTGTCGTGGGCCACCTCGGCGCCGCTCTGGTCGAAGCCCCGCGCGGCGAGTCGGATGCCTGGGGCCAGCCCGTAGGCTTCGATATAGAAGCGCAGCGTGTCGGCGCCGTACGGCAGCGTGGCCCGCGGGTTGACCAAGAACTGCGGCAGATCGGCCACGCGGCTGCGCCCCGCCCCCTGGTAGACGGGGATCGGCGCGCTGAGGGCGCGTCCCGCGAAGCGCGGCACGGTGTCGAGGTGCTCCTGGCGGGTGGTGGCGGGGTTGTTTCGATCCCGCACCGTGACGCTCACCGTGTATACGCCCGGCCGCAGGCCGACGAACTGCTGGTAGATCACGCTCTCGTCACCGCGGAGCGTTTCCTGAAACGTGCGCACCCGCACCGTTTCGTCGCTCGCGATCTGCCGCGCGGCGGCGGTGTCGGCGCGGAACGCCACTTCCACGTGGTACTGGGCGACGAACGTGTTGCCGTCGCGCTGGAAGGTCAGGGAGTGGTTCGCGAGCGACAACGCGAACACGGCGAGCGTCGAGTCGGGGGTGGCGTCGGCGACGTACCGCACGGCGGCGACGAAGGGGAGCGGCGGACCGGCGACGAGGAATCCCATGCGGCGGTACAGCGACCCGGCATCGGCCAGGGACGGCAGCGCCGCACCGGGCTGGGGCCGCGGCGTGGTACCGACCCGCTGCCACGAACCGCAGCCGGTCGCGGCCAGGCTCGCCAAGAGCGCCACTTCGCCGAATCGTCTCACTTGCCCAACCTCAAATGCGGACGTTAGTTTCGCGCGTTCCCATGTCCAGCGAGAACCTCGCCGGCCGGACCGTCGGCGGCTACCGCCTCCTCGAGCGCGTCGGCGAGGGCGGCACGGCCGAAGTCTATCGGGCCGAGCACCCGGAGCGCGGCCCCTGCGCGTTCAAAGTATTGCGGCAGCGTCTGCGGGGCGACCCCACGGCGGTGAAGCGCTTCCTGCGGGAGGCCGGCTATGGCTCGCGCGTCCGGCATCCTGGCGTGGTGCGCACGTACGACTACGGCGAGGCCGACGGTCTGTACTACCTCGCGCTGGAGTGGGCGGACGGGAAATCCCTCGCCGACTACGTACACCGCGCCGGGCGACTCGCTCCGGACCGCGTGGCACGCCTAGTCCGCCAGCTGGCGGACGCCCTGGGGGCGGCGCACCAGGCGGGCATCATCCACCGCGACCTGAAACCGGAAAACATCATCTATGAGCCGGCGACCGAGCAGGTCAAACTGCTCGACTTCGGGATCGCGCGCGACGCGGAGCTGCCCGCCGAGGAGCGGCTCACCCGCACCGGCTTCTTCGTGGGAACGCTCAAGTACGTGGCGCCCGAGGCGCTCTCGGGGGAGCTGGTCGATGGCCGGGCCGACATCTTCAGCCTGGCGACGATCACGTATTGGCTCCTCGCCGGCGTGCATCCCTTCAGCGGGCGCACGCCGCGCGAGCTGTTCCAACAGCTGCTCAGCGGGACGCCGGTGCCGCTCAACCAGGCGGTGCGCGGCGTCCAGTTCCCGGCGGCGCTCGAGGGCGCCGTGATGCGCGGTCTGGCGCGCGACCCGGCGAAGCGCCAGCCCACCGTTGCAGCCTTCGCCGCTGAGGTCGAGGCCGGGATTGCCGCAGGGCCGGGGCCCGGAAGTGGGGGCCTGCTCGCTGGGTTGAAACGCGCCCTCGGCTGGCGCGGCTGATGGGTGTTAGTAGTAGTATCTGCTACTACTCATAATCTCATGAGCACGACATCGAACCTCGAGCAGCGACTGCGCGAGCTCCTGCGCGAGCGCTCGATCACGCGGGGCGAGTTCGTGCTGGCGTCCGGAGGTCGCTCGACCTTCTACATCGACGCGCGCCGCACCACCATGGCGGCGGAAGGGCTGGCGGTCATCGGGGCCCTCGCGCTGGAGCGCCTGGCGGCCCTCGGGTGGCGGCCCGATGTGGTGGGCGGGCTCACGCTGGGCGCGGACCCCGTAGCGTTCGCGATCGCCGGCGCCAGTCGGGGGCCAGGGCGCGGCCGCACGATCGACGCCTTCTCCGTGCGCAAGGAGGCCAAGACCCACGGCACCGGGAAGCGGATCGAGGGGTGTTTCGCTCCCGGGGCCGCGGCGGTGATCGTGGAGGACGTGATCACCACCGGTCGGTCTGCGCTCGACGCGATCGGTGCGGTCGAAACCGCCGGCGGCCGAGTGCTGGGGGTGCTGGCGGTGGTGGACCGGGAGGAGGGGGGTCGGGCCGCGCTGGAGCACGCCGGCTACAACGTGGCCGCGTTGGTCACCGCCACGGAGCTCGGGCTCCGGTGACGGCGGCCGATGAGGTCGTGCTGCTCGTCGTGCGGCTGAGCGATTCGTTCGCGGACTTCTGGCCCGCCCTCGCGCGCGAACTCGGCGTGTCGCTCACCGAGTGGACGCCCGGGGCGGAGGCGGCCGCGCCCCCCCGCGCCGGTGTCGTGCTCGTGGCGGCGGGCGGACACGAGACGGAAGTCAGCTCGGTCCTGCCGCTCGTTGCCGCGCCGGCGGACGTCCCGGTCGTCGCGGTCGGGGCGTCCACCTCACATCGCGTGGCGGCGCAGGCCGTCGCGGCCGGCGCGTCGGACTACTTCGCCCTCCCGGACGACCGGGACGGGCTGCGCGACGCGCTCGCCGTCGCCGTGCAACGGCGCCGCGCCGCCCTGGGACGCGCCGCCCTGGCGCACCTGGAAGCCCAGGCGCACGCTTTTCGCGAGATCGTGGGGGAAAGCCCCGCCTTGCGTGCCGCGCTCGAGCGCGCCGCCCGGGTCGTACCCCACGCGGAAGCCACCGTCCTGATCACGGGCGAGACCGGCACGGGGAAAGAGCTGCTGGCTCGGGCATTGCATTACGGCGGGCCACGCGCCGCGGCGCCGTTCGTAGAGCTGAACTGCGCCGCGCTCCCCCCGCCGCTGCTCGAGAGCGAGTTATTCGGCCACGAGCGGGGCGCGTTCACCGACGCCAGAACCGCCAAACCGGGCCTGTTCGAAGTCGCCGAAGGCGGCACGTTGTTCCTCGACGAGATCGACCACCTCGCCCCCGAGCTGCAAGGCAAGCTGCTGCGCGCGCTCGATCAAAAGAGCATGCGACGCCTCGGCGCGACGGTCAGTCGGACCGTCGACGTGCGCATCGTCGCCGCGACCAACGCCGACCTCGCGGCCGCGGTACAGCAGCGGCTGTTCCGCGAAGACCTGTATTACCGGCTCAATGTCGTGACGCTCGAGCTGCCGCCGTTGCGGGCGCGGGGCCAGGACGTGATCCTGCTCGCCGAGTTCTTCCTGAGCCAATTCAGCGCTCGCTACGGACTGCCCCAGCCGCCGCTCGAGCCCGAGGCACGTCGCGCCTTGTTGGCACACTCCTGGCCCGGGAATATCCGGGAGCTCCGCAACACGATCGAGCGTGCCATCCTGCTCTCGCCGGCCGGTACCTTCGCCGTCGCCGAGCTCCAGCCCGCCCGGGTGGCCGGCAATTCCGCAGCCCTCGTCCCCTTCCCCGCGACGCTGGCGGAAATACAGCGGGCCGCGGCGCGCGCGATGCTCACCGCCACCGGCGGCAACCGCTCCGAGGCTGCCCGCCGGCTCGACATATCACGCTCCCGGTTGCAGCGGCTGTTGGGGGGCGGTGATGCGAATTGAGCCAGCTGAGCCGAGGTGACTCAGGTGGAAGCGCCCATCGCACTGCCTGACAACGATTTACGCTGGCCTGACGCTTGCCCCAGTGAGCGGCCAACCCCGGCGTTGGGAAGGATCGGTATGCGACGACTGTTCGTTGGATTCGTGGTGTTGGCGATCGCGCTCGCGTGCAGCGACACGAGCGGCCCCGTGACGACCCCGGTTCCGACCTCCCAGCTCCACATTGTGGCGCAGGGGCCGAGCGCACCGCCCCTGTACGCCGACAGCGTGAGTTTCTACGCCGTTATGGGGCAGGACCGGGAAGTGCGGATGTATTACCAGGGGGCGATCCCTGGCGACCGGGGCGAGGAGGTGCTCCGGTTCAAGGTGCCAAGCGACGGCTTGCTGCGCCGACCCGATGGTACCGGGTTCCAACCAGGCGACTCCATCCTGATCATCGTCAAAGCGATCGATCCCGCCAAGTTTTTGTTCGACTTCCAACCCACCGGGCTCGAGTTCAGCCCCGATCGCCCCGCCGAGTTGACGCTGCAATACCACAACGACGATCACGACTACAGCGGGGATGGCAAGGTCGACACGACCGATGCCCGGATCCAGGGCCAGCTCGACGTCTGGCAGCGCCGGCCGCCGGACACGTTGTGGCGTCGCCTCGGGGCGTCGAACTATGAGTCGTACGAGGAGCTCGACGTCAAGATTCCGCACTTCACCGACCATGCGATCGCCTGGTAGGGACCTGACGGGAGCCGTATGGTAAACTCGCTCGCGGACGAATCGGCGCTCTTGGCAGAGCTGCGCGAGCTCGCAGACCAGGGCCGGTACCACCAAGTCCTGGACCGGCTGCGCGGTTTGCCGGTCGCGGCGCTCGAAGGCCGCACGGCGTTCGCGCTGCTCGCTGCCGAGGCCCACGGCCGGCAGGGCGATCACCTGGAAGCGCGGCGCTGGGCGGAGCTCGCGCTGGTGGTTGCGCGGGCGCGGGGCGAGCGCCCGACGGAGCTGCGTGCCCTCAACTACCGCGGCGCCATCGCGCTGCGGCACGGCGACGTGGACGAGGCCGAGCAGCGCTTCGGGGAAGCGCTGGACCTGGCGCGCGCGGTGGGGGACCATGCCGCGCAGGCCCGCTGCCTCAACAATCTCGGCATCATCGCCACGCTCACGGGCGACCCCGAGGCCGCGCTCGCGAGCTACCAGCTCTCCCTCGCCGCCTATCAGCAGGCGGGGTTGGTGCGGGGAATGGCGGAGACTCACCACAACATCGGGATCAGCTGGCGGGAACGAGGAGACTACCCGCGGGCGCTCGAGGCCGCGGAGCAAGCCGTGCGGCTCGCCACGGTCGCACGCGATGACAGCCTGCTAGGGCTGGCGTTCACCGGGCGTGCAGAGATCCACTTGCTGATGGGCGACGAGGATCTCGCCCGCGTGGAGCTCGAACGGGCAGCTGAGGTGTACGGACGGGTGAACTTCGCCGCCGGGCTGCCGGAGGTCTGGCGGCTCCAGGCGGCCGTGGCCCGCACGCGGGGCGACCTCCCCGAAACGCTCCGCCTGCTGCGTCAGGCGGCGGAGCTCGCTACGACGCAGGGCAGCGCGGAGAGCCTGGCAGCCATCGAACGCGACTTCGGTGCGGCATTACAGCTCGCCGGTGACCGGGCCGGCGCGGAGGCCGCACGCCGGCGGGCGCTCGCCCTGTATGAGCGGCTCGGGGCGACGCGCGCCGCCCGGGACATCGCGGCGCTGATCGCCCAGAGCTCGTAGAAAAAAGGGCGGCCCCGCTGGCGCCGCCCCCGACCATCGAACCTGGTTAAGCCCTCAGTGGTGATCGCCGTCCCCACCCTCGTGCTCGTCATCCCGGCCGTCTTCGTCGTTGTCCTTGAAGGTGTGGAACGACCGGATGATGTTGTCGCGCACCAGGCGTTCGTTCGTGCCGTCCTTGGCGGCCGTGGCGGGATCGACGAGCGTGCCGTCGCTCCGGAACCAGCCGCTCAGATCCAGGCTCACCGTCAGCTTGGCCGGGGTTCCGGACGTCACCGTGACGGGGGGGGCGAACCTGAGCTCCTGCTGCACGTTCAGGTCGCTCGTGAAGGTGAAGTCGGCGCCGTTGAACGTCCCTTTCACACGGACGCTGATCCCGGCGAAGTCGGGATTCGCCGCGAGAAAGGCTTGATCCGCCGCGTCGCCGTCGGCCGACGGCTTGTGAATCTGAAACTTCAGCTCGTCGAACGTCCCGGCGGGCACGGTAGCCTCGAACATGCGCTCGACGCCGCCGAGGGGGAGGTCGACGAGGATCGGCCCGGCCTCCAACTCGTCGCAGTCTTCGTCTGCGTCGTTCATTTCATGCTCGTCGTTCCCGTCGTGTCCGTCGCTGGCTGCGGTCGCCACAGTGGCCTGGCTGGACTCGTCGCAAGTCGCGCGATCGACCGGTTTCAGCTCCACTTTGCGCAGCACCAGCTCGACGCTCGAGATGGCGAGGGTGTTGTTGCTGGCGTCGGTGAAGGTCTCGGGACCGCCGGCCTGGAGTGAGGCGGACAGGCCTGGAGCGGCTACAGTCGACGGGCTGGTCGATGGCTGCACCGTCGACAAGGCCAGACTGACCTTGCCCGCACCGCGGGGGCCGGCCCCGTCGGTGCACGCGACTAAAGCGAACGTGGCCAGGATCACGAACGGTAGGGCCCGGTAATCTCGCATGGGTTCCTCCGAAACAGGGTGGACGGCTCGTTTCTATCCCCGAAGAGGCAGAACCTGTGCCTCGTCGCTGAGGGCGCCGGCCTCAGGGAATTGCGTTGCGGCGAGGCCCGAGGTGGCTCAAAACGAGCCATGCTGCAGCAGCATGTGTCATGGCCGCCCGTCGCAACTTGTGTCCGACGGGTGGGCGTGTATGATGCTGGTCCGATGATGGCGCAAGCGGCAACAGTCCAGTCAGGCGCGGCCGACCAGCGGTCGCTCGCTTCCCGAATGCGCGGTTGGAAAGACGACGCCGCCGGGCTCGAGCAGCGGCTCAAGGACCTCGAGACGATCGCGCGCAGCCTGCGGCGTCGCTGGTGGCTCGTGGGGCTCGGCATGGCGGTCGGGATCGCCGGGTGGGCGGTCGGGGTCGTACGTACCCGCCCCGGAACGATGGTGCTCGTAGGCGGGGGCGGGCTCGTCCTCAACGCCCTGCTCGGCATCATCAACGAGCGCGGCTGGTACCGCTGGTGGCTCATCTACGGGCTGGCCCTGTTGGACGTGCTGCTCGTGGGCGTGCTCGTCGTCTGGTTCGGCCACGGCGGCTTCGCGGTGGCGTTCCTCATCGCCGTCCTCCCCTACGCGTTCGATCAAGGTCACACGGTCGGCAATTTTCTCGTGCTCACGGCGGCGCTGGCCTACCTGGGAGCGAGCTACCTGCATGACGCGCTGTACGGCGGCGCCGCCGGGGGGCAGACCGCGGCGGGCCTGGAGACCGTGGGGCTCATCACGGTGGCGTGGGCGTTGAAGCAGATCCCGGCGACACTGATCCGGCGGATCCGGGACGCGCGCGACGTGATGGGTGAAGCGGAGCAGGGCCACCTCGCCGTGCGGGCGCCGGCGGAGGAGTCGGACGAGCTGGGGTTCCTCGAGAAGAGCTTCAACCGCATGCTGGGGGAGATCGGCGGGACGATCTCGACGGTGCAGCGCGAAGCGGACGAGGTCGCGGCTTTCGCCGAGCAGCTCGCGGCGTCCGCCGAGGAGCTGCACGCCACGTCCGAGACGGTCACGCACACCGCGCAACAGCTGGCGCGGGACCTCGCGCAGCAACGGGAGCTGGCCGAAGGGGCACGGGGCGAGAGCGCCAAGGCCGCCGATCAGGCGGAGTCGTTGCGCGTCCGCGCCGAGTTGATGCAGGTGGACGCGGCGCGGCTGGTGGCGGCGGCGCAGCGGGGGCGGGAGCGCGTGGCGCGGGCGAGCCAGACGCTCCGTGCCGTGGGTGACGAGGTGCGGGCCACGGCGTCCACGGTGGCCGGGTTGTCGGGGATGTCCGAGCGGATCGGCGGGTTCGCGCAGACCATCGCGCGCATCGCCCGGCAGACCCACCTGCTCGCCCTCAACGCGGCGATCGAGGCGGCCCGCGCCGAAGAGCACGGGGAGGGGTTCGCCGTCGTGGCCGACGAAGTCCGCTCGCTCGCCGGGGAGGCCGGGAAGTCGGCGCGGGAGGTGGCGGAGCTCGTCTCCGAGCTGCGCGCCGGGATCGACGCCGCCGCGCGGGCGATGCAGTCGGGGGAAGCGAAGGTGCGGGACATCGGCGCCGTCGCGGCCGAGGCCGACGCCGCGCTCCAGGAGTTGCATCAGGGGATCGAGCTCGTGGGCGACCTCGTGAACGCCACGGCGGAGGTGTCGCGCGGTCAGGCGCAGGGGCTCGCCGAACTGGCCCAGTCACTGCAACAGGTGGCGGCGATCTCGAGCGGCTCCTCCCAGCGTGCCGACGGCGCGGCGGCGGCCACGCAGGCCCAGATCACCTCCATGGGCGATCTGACCGCGACGTCGCAGCAGCTCGCGCAGCTGGCGGAGCGCCTGCGGGCCAGCATCGCCCGCTTCTCGGTGCTGCAGCGGGACGCGGCGCCGCGCGATCCAATCGCGCGCGCGGCGGCCGACTGATCACCCCGCCCGGGACACGCGAGTCGCGTAGGGTCCTTGGTCCCACAGCCCCGCGTTCAGGGGATGAAACGCGCGCAGGGTATCCCGGTACGGGGTGACGAGCAAGTCGACGTAGCGCTCGAGCGACACGTCGAACGGGAAACGGCGGCGGAACTCGCCGGCGGTGACGCCCAGCATCGCCTTCAGGTGCCGGCCGAAGCTCTGGGGCGACGAGTAGTCGAGCCGGTACGCTACATCGGAGACGGACAGGCCGGGGTTGAGGAAGAGATAGGCGGCGTGCAGTAGGCGCGTGCCGGCGAGGTACGTCTTGGGCGACGGAAGACCGACCCGGTAGAAGCGCGACATCAGCGTGCTGGGGCAGATGCGGAGATGCCGGGCCAGGCCGCGCACCGTGCTGAGGGCCGGGGCGAGGCGGGCCATCGCCTCGAAGAACACGCGCACGTCCTCGGGCGCGTCGTCGAGCGCGGGGACGACGCGCGCCAGGATGCGCGCCGCCACGGGCGATGCCGGGTGGGCGAGCAGATCGCGCAACCGGCGCCAGCCGGCCGCCTCGGTGCAATCAACTGCGGTCCGAACGCCCGTCGCCCCGAGACGCAACAGCGTCTCTGTGACCTCGCGGTCATGGCGCGACACGAGTGCGACCGCCGGGATGGCGGGGAATTCCCGCACGAAGCGGGCGACGCCGGGTAACTCATCGCCGTGGCAGCGGTGCACCGAGAGGACCAGTGCGTCCACCCGTTTGCGACGGGCAGCGTGCAACGCGTCCCGCAGCGAGTTGGCGTGCAGCGTTGTGAAGCAACCGTCGCCCGCGGCGTCCACGCGCGGGCGTTCGGTCGGGGGCAGAACGGTGCACACGGTCACCATGCAGCGGAGACGATAGCGTTGCACCGTCAACCTCTGGTCAAGATGCGCCCAGGCCGCGGCGGGCGGCGGCCGCAACGACGAGAGGGGCCTCAACTTTACGTCAACCACCGGAGGAGCGGTCCGTGACCCTGTCTGACGTTCCCGACGCCGGTGCATCCCGACGAAAGCGACGCGTCGCGCTCTCACTCGTGGCGATCGTGCTGATTCTCACCGTCGCCGGCGCGCTCTGGATCACGCGCTTCGCGTCCGCGGTGCGTCAGGACCCGGGGCTCGTGTACCGTGACCCCGGCACGCTTGGCAAGCTGCTCAAGCGCGGACGCGACGCCGAAGCAGCGGGCGATCGGGGAACGGCGATCACGACCTATCGGTTCGTCGTGGCGGTCGGCGCCGGTGGGGATTCGGCGCTCGCCCGCTACGTGGCGGCGGCGCGGGCGGGGCTCGAGCGGCTGGGGGAGCAGCGGTAGCCGTCGCTAGGGCAGCAAGTCTCGGTACACCTTCAAGTCGGCGGCGCTGAAGCACACAAACCGTACCAGGCGGACCGAGGTCGCCCGTGGCAACTCCGCGCGCACCGTCTCGACCGCGATCTCGGCCGCCTGCTCGATCGGGAAGCGATACGCCCCCGTGCTGATCGACGGAAACGCGATCGACGTAATGCCGTGCTGGTTCGCGAGCGCGAGACTGTTGGCGTAGCAGCCGCGCAGCAGCTCGGCCTCGCGCCGCTTCCCACCGCTCCACACGGGGCCCACCGTGTGGATCACGTACTTGGCCGCCAGCCGATACCCCCCGGTGATTCGCGCCTCGCCCGTGGGGCAGCCACCGAGCGTGCGGCACTGTGCGAGCAGCTCGGGCCCCGCGGCGTGATGAATCGCGCCGTCCACGCCGCCGCCGCCGAGCAGCGTCGTGTTGGCGGCGTTGACGATGGCGTCGACGGCCTGCTCAGTGATGTCGCCCTGGACGGCTTCGATGTTCGCCACGCCGTAACCTTCGCCTCCTTTCGCCTGCATCTGCCTGGCCTTCCGACCTCCTGGCACCGCTCCCAAACCAACCCTATTGTTAAGGCGCAAACTAACGGGCCCCGCGTGCGGGGTGCTCGCGGCCCGCTGGCGCAATCGGGGGCGAACATGCCAACGCGCGACCTGATCGAACGGGTCCGCAAGGCGCTGGGCGACCGCTACACCGTGATCACCGCGGTCGGCCGGGGTGGCAACGCGTGCATCTTCGGCGCCTACGACCAGGCGGGCCAGAAGGTCGCCATCAAGGTGCTGCACCCGGAGCTCGCGGTGTCGGTCGCCGCCGACCGGTTCCTGCGCGAAATCCGCTACGCCTCGCAGCTCGATCATCCCCACATCGCGCGGCTGCTCGACTCGGGCGAGACCGACTACCTCCTCTGGTTCGCCATGCCGTACCTGCCGGGGGAGACCCTGCGACAGGTGCTGCGGCGCGAAGCACGACTCGCGGTGGACCGGGCCGCCCGAGCCGGGTGCGAGATCCTGGACGCCCTGGGCCACGCGCACCAGCACGGCATCGCGCACCGCGACATCAAGCCCGACAACATCGTGCTGTCGCCCACCGGCGCGGTGCTCGTGGACCTGGGCATCGCGCGCGCCATCGCGACCTCGGGCGACGACCGCGTGACGCGCAGCGGCTTCGTGGTGGGCACCGAAGAGTACATGAGCCCGGAGCAGGCGACGGGGAGCCCGGACGTCGACGGGCGGACCGATCTGTATTCGCTCGGCATCGTGCTGTTCGAATCGCTGGCGGGGCGGCCGCCGTTTTCGTCGGTCAGCGCCGCCGCCGTCCTCGACATGCATCAGCACGAGAAGCCGCCCGACATCCGGAGCCTGCGGCGCGACATTCCCAAGCCGGTCTCGCTCGTCCTCGCGCGGGCGCTCGCCAAGGGGCGCGAGGAGCGGTGGCAGACCGCTGCGGAGATGCGCGAGGCGCTGCTGCCGTTCACGCAAGCCCTGGTATGAGACCGGGCGGTCGGGCGGTCGTGCTGAGCGTACTCCTCGCCGGGGGCGTGCCGCTGCGCGGAGCGGCGCAATGTGCCGACGGCTCCCCGCCGCCCTGCCGCGTTTCACGTCCGGCGCTCGACAGCGCGCGCTACGTGATCCTCCCGTTCGCGCATCGCGAGGGGAGCCAGGCCAGCGTCTTGGACGGCGCCGACTGCGCCGAGCTCCTGAGTGAGGCGTTCGACCGCTGGCTGGATGTGCGGCTTACCGACCGGACGCGGGTCCACGATGCGCTCGCGCGGCGCGGCGCGCGGGCGCCGTTCCGAATAGGGTTCGGCACCGGCCTCGCGATCGCGCGCGAGCTCGGCGCTGGACGGCTGGTCATGGGACAACTGTGGAGTTTCGCCGACACGCTGCACCTCACGGTGGGCGTGTACGATGCGGCGCGCGGCGGTCCGCCACTCAAGGAAGCCAAACAGCGGGTGCCAGCCAGTAGCGAGCGGGCGAGCGCGGCGTTCAACGCGCTCGCCGACTCGCTCGTCGCCGCGGACCTCGGCGCAGCCGGCGGCATGGGGGCCGACCAGACGCGCTCCATCCGCGCGCTGCACGCCTACATCCTGGGGGAGCGCGCGTTGCGGACGTGGGATCTCGCGGGTGCAACGCGCCAGCTGCGGTCGGCGGTCGCGGCCGACTCGGAGTTTGCGCACGCGTACCTATCGCTCGGGCAGGCGCTCCTCTGGGCGGCGGACTCGACCGCTGAGACGATGCGGGACCGCGCCGCCATCGCTCGGCGCACCGGCGACCTGCTCGAGCGGCTTGGGACGACCGACCGCTCATTGCTGCTCGCGCAGCAAGCGATGTTCCAGCTCCATTGGCCGGACGCGTGCCAGCGCTACCACGAGGTGCTGCGGCGGGACTCACTAAACTTTGACGCCTGGTACGGGCTCGCGCAGTGCAGCGCCGAGGATCCGGTCGTGATGCACGATCCCACGGACAGCACCCGCTTCGTGTTTCGAGGAAGCTGGCACACGGCAGTACTAGCGTACCGGAAGGCGTTGCTCCTGGCTCCGTCGTTCAATTTCGCGCTTGGAACCCGTGCGAGGGAGCGAATGGCCCGTTTGCTGCCAGCAGAGGAGTTCTGGTGGCGCGAGGGCTTGCTCGACACAGTCCCGTACTTCGCGTTCCCGGAGGTCCGGGGAGACACCGTGGCGTTCTATCCCCTCTCCGGCGCCGTCATGGCTCGGGGAGGTCACAGGCCGAAGACGCAGGCTCTCGCGCTGACAAGAAATCGTGAGGTCTACGCCGAGATCATCACGGCTTGGGTGGAGGCATTCCCACAGGAGACCGCGGCGCACAGAGCGCTTGCCTATGCCCTCGAGCTAAATGGCAAGATCATGCCAACAGTGGGGGAGCCGCACACAGCGCTCGGCGAAATCGCGGCTGCGCAACGGCTCGAGCGACGGTCCCCGCAGCGCGTGCAGGACGCTGCCGCGACCGTGCGGCTGCTCGTCAAGGCAGGACAATTCGACGCGGCGCGCCGCGCGGGGGATTCACTCTTGCGCACGATACGGACACCGACCCCGGGGGTTGCGGGAGTGGCGGTCCTCCTCGGGCGTCCCGCGCTGGCCGCGCGGCTACTTGCCATCGAGGACACGTTCTGGCTCCACGGGAGCGCCGACAACGAGCCGGTGAGGCTGCCACTCACTGCAGGCCTCGCCGGACTACGACTGCTCGCGTATGCCTCAGTAGCCGCGCCCCGTGAGAGCATCGCAGTCCTTGAGCGTCGGATCGAGCAACTGCTGGCTACGCTGCCAGCGGCCAGAAGAGGGCCGGCGCGAAGCGCGCTGCTCGATCTCCCGGCGGAACTCGTGTTCGATGACATGGGGCTGCGGCCGACTCACCGGACGACGCCTCCGGGACCAGACGGGACGATGACCATACAGTGGGCGTTGGCTCACGGCGACACGGCGCTTGTGCGGGGGAACCTCGATACAACGTCGTCGTCAAACGAGTACGCGTACCTCAAGGCTCGGTCTTTTGTCGCTCTGGGCGATACCGCCCAAGCGGAACGCTCTATCGATGGCGCGCTCGAGAATCTTCCACAAGTCTACTCGGCGCTGCTCGACTATCTGCCGCTCGCCGGCAGCCTCGTCCGAATGATGGCGCTGCGGGCGGAGCTCGCCGCCGCGCGGGGAGAAGCCACCCCTGCCCGGCGGTGGGCCAGCGCGGTGGTGGCGCTTTGGTCTGGAGCAGACCCGGCGTTGCAGCCAACGGTGACACGGATGAAGAAGATCGCGCAGATGGAGTGACGCAGCGCTCCACCAAGGAGGCGGGTATGCTCACAGCGAATCGGTGGCCTGGATGGCAGCTGGCCGTGGTGGCTGTACTCTTCGGCGCGGTGATGGGCTGTCCCTGGATCGACCTGCATGTCCGGCACTACCCGGAGCGCGCCGGCCCTCCGCCGTTCCCGGCAACCGAAATCCTGTCCGTCCCAATCGAACGGTTCCGGGCCTATGCGGAGAGCCTGCCCTATGACAGCGTGCGAGGGACAGGGGACGAGCAGCGGTTGCTGCTTCGCATCGAGGCACGCGGGAAGGACACGACGAGGTTCTATGGTCCCCTGGCCCGGATCGAGCCCGTTCGAGGCGAGTTCCGGGTGGACTCAGCCACCTTCGCCCACGGGCGGGTCATCGCCAGAGTCTGGTCCAGCGGGCCGTATCCCAAACTCAACCTTCAGGCGGGATGGACCTACTGGTGGGTTGACGGGGTGGGCGGGAAGTGGCGTTCGGTCATGATCTCTGGCAGCCTGGGCACGAGAGATACGAGTAGACTCGAATTCCACAACTACCACGATCCGCACGACAGCGAATACAACCCGGGGCAAGCTCTTTGGCGACAGGACGTCGGGCGCTTCGTGTGGAGCGAGTCTGACGAGCTGCTCTGGCGCAACTGCGGCGATTCGGGGTGCTGCAAGCGGTAAGCGCTGAGCTGCCGCCGCTGCGCTTGCCACCGGGTGACTCAAGTGGCATTGTGCTAGCCACTTAGAGTCACCCATGTC
>Ga0209472_1001366_pt1 | contig 14179 bp, 15 predicted proteins | sample GraSoiAngelo_130_FD_185887 | JGI IMG/M metagenome (GOLD analysis project Ga0209472, IMG submission 185887) | Grasslands soil microbial communities from the Angelo Coastal Reserve, California, USA - 14_0929_02_20cm (SPAdes) (version 2) | ecosystem: Environmental > Terrestrial > Soil > Grasslands ...
AGATAGTCGGTGACGAGGTCGACCAGCGTGTGGCCGAGACGCCGGAAGCGCTCGGGGTCGAGGGCAGGTGGCGGGGTCGTCATGGGCGCGCTCCTTTGCCGAGGGGGTCAGACGCCGAGGAAGCGCTGCTGGATCGCGGGCTCGCGTCGGAGCGCCTCCGGCGTGCCCTCGAACCGGACGCGGCCCTGGTCCATCACGTAGAGGCGGTGCGAGAGCGCCAGGGCCACCTCGAGCGTCTGCTCGACGAGCAGGATCGTCGTCCCCCGCCGGCTGATCTCGCCGAGGATCCGGGTGAGGCTCTGCACGAGGAGCGGGGCCAGGCCCTCCGTCGGCTCGTCCACCAGCATGAGCCTCGGCCGCGCCACGAGACCGCGCGCGATCGCGAGCATCTGCTGCTCGCCGCCCGAGAGGAGGCGGCCCTTCTGGGCGATGCGCTCCCGGAGCCTCGGAAAGAACTCGAAGACCTCGTCGAGCCCTCCGTCGCCGTTCCCGCGCGCCCCGCCGAGGAGCCCGAGCCGGAGGTTCTCGAGGACCGTGAGGTTCGGCAGGACCCGCCGCTCCTCGGGCACCCACGCGATCCCGCGCCGCGCGATCTCGTGCGGAGCGAGCCCGGCGACGTCCTCGCCGGCGAAGCGGACGCGCCCGCCCCGCGGGCGGACGACACCCATGATCGAGAGCAGCGTGGTGGTCTTGCCCGCGCCGTTCCGGCCGATCAGCGTGACCACCTCGCCCTCGCCCACCGCGAGCGAGACGCCCTGCAGGACGTGCGCCTCGCCGTAGTAGGTGTGGAGGTCCTGGACCTCGAGGAGCGTCATCAGGAGCGCGCCGCGCCGAGGTAGATCCGTTGCACCAGGTCGTTCGCCCGGATCGCCTCGGGCGTGCCGTCGGCGAGCACCTGGCCCTGGTGGAGCACGGTGATCCGGTCCGAGATCTTCATGACGAGCTTCATCTTGTGCTCGACCAGGACGATCGTCCGCCCCGCGGCGAGCTCGCGGATCAGCACCATGGTCTCGTCGGTCTCCTCCGGGCTCATGCCCGCGGTGGGCTCGTCGAGGAGGAGCAGCGACGGGTCGGTGGCCAGCGCGATCGCCAGCTCGAGGTGGCGCTTCTCGCCGTGCGAGAGATGGGCGGCGAGGAGATCGGCCTTGGGCCCGAGCCCCGTCGTCTCGAGGAGCGCGCGCCCCCGGTCGCGCGCGTCGTCGAGGGCCGCGGCGCGCGCCCAGAAGTTGAACGAGCGGCGGTGCCCCTGCGCCGCGACGCGCACGTTCTCGAACACGCTGAGGTGCGGGAAGACGTTCGTGAGCTGGTAGGACTTGGCGATCCCGAGGCGCGAGACCGCGTGCTGCGGGAGCCGCGTGACGTCGCGCCCGCGGAACCAGATGCGGCCCGCGCTCGGCGTCACCTCGCCCGAGATCAGCTTGAAGAATGTCGTCTTGCCCGCGCCGTTGGGCCCGATGATGGAGCGCAGCTCGCCCTCGTGCACCGCGAGGCTCACGCGATCGACCGCGAGGAGGCTCCCGTAGCTCCGCGACAGCTCCTCGGTGCGCAGCAGGGGGGCGCCGGTCATGAGCGGGTCACTATCACGCCGGCTTTCGGCGTGTCAAGGCGAGCACCGCCGTGCTATCTTCCCCGCCATGTTCCCGCTCCCGCCGCTCACGGACGAGCAGCGCGCGATCATCGAGCGCGCCGCCGCGCTGGCGCGCGAGCGCTTCGCGCCGCGCGCCGCGAGGCACGACGCCGAGGCGTCCTTCCCCTACGAGAACTACGCCGACCTCCGGCGGGCCGGGCTCCTCGCCCTCACCGTGCCGAAGGAGTACGGCGGGCTCGGCGCCGACCCGATCGCCTACGCCCACGCGCTCCGCGAGATCGCGAAGGGCTGCTCGGCCACGGGCCTCACCTTCAACATGCACTCGACGGTCACGACGTTCGTCGCGGCGCTCGGCACCGAGGCGCAGAAGCGGCGGTACTTCGCCGCCATCGTCGAGCGCGGCCAGCTCATCGCCTCGATCACGAGCGAGCCCGAGCAGAGCTTCCGCGACAAGTTCGTGCTCAACACCGTCTTCCGGAAGGTTCCGGACGGCTACCACGTCGCCGGCGTCAAGCAGTTCTGCTCGCTCGGCGACGCCGCCGACTACTACTTCGTCACCGGGATCGTCGAGGGCACGACGACGGCGAAGGAGGGCGTGATCTCGGCGCTGATCCCGAAGGACGCCGCGGGGGTGAAGATCGAGGGCCTCTGGAACGCCACGGGCATGCGCGGCACGATCAGCCACACGATCCGCTACGACTCGACGGTGGCCGCGGAGAGCGTCATCGGGACCCCCGGCGCGCTCCTCGCGATCGACCTCTCGGGCTTCGCACTCGGCTACGCGGCGGTGTACCTCGGCATCGGCGAGGCGGCGTTCGAGTTCATGGTGGAGTACGCGAAGACGCGGACGCTCCGGCCCTCGACCGAGCCGATGGCCCACCACCCGCTCGTCCAGCGCACGGTCGCCGAGACGGGCACCGCGATCCGGGCCGCGCGCCTGCTCCTGCACGACGCCGCGCGCGTCCGGATGACCGGCGATCGCGAGGCGACGATGCTCGCCGTCAACCAGGCGAAGACCTACTGCGCCGACGTCGGGCTCATGGCGACCGAGAAGGCCCTCCGCCTCGCGGGCGGGCGCGGCATCCTGAAGGAGCTGCCGCTCGAGCGCTGGCACCGGGACGCGCTCGCGGGGCCCGTCATGCCCCCCTCGAACGACCGCTGCCTCGAGACGGCGGGCAAGCTCCTCTGCGGCCTCCGCGCCGCGACGCTCGAATTCCAGTAGCGCGTCAGGCGCGGATCAGGCCCGCGCACCGCCGCGAGCCGCAGCGGCAGCGAAACCGGAGGAGCGGCCGGTACTGCGTGTCGTCGCCGTCCAGGGCGGGCCGGTAGTCGCAGGTGATCTCCTCGCCCTTGCGGATGGCCCGGAGCGCGACCGCGGTCAGCGCGAGCTCGCCGCGCTGGTCGCCGGCGTTCGGCGCGCACGAGTGGTTCATGTAGAAGCCGAGGCCGATCCGCCGCCGGCTCGACGGCGCCAGGTAGTAGCCGTGCTCGATGTAAAAGCAGAAGCGCCGGAACCCCCGCGGCAGCGTCCACACCTTGCGGCGGGGCACCACCACGCCGCCCGAGATCGTGAGGACCTCGCCCTTCCGGATCGCGCGGGTGGCGAAGACGCCCACCTCGCGGTGGTTGACCCGCCGCAGCTCGAGCTTCGGGCTGTGGTAGGAGTCGCTCACGAAGGGCACGGGGCGCTCGCGGGTCTACGCTCGGGGCGTCATCGCGCGCGGGGGCGGGTCGGGGTCGGCCATCGCGGCACACAAGGTAAGACAACGCCGCGCCCAATTCAATTATTACGGGCGGACGACGAGGTCGATCTCGACGAGGGCGCCGAGGGCCAGCCCCGTCACGCCGACGGTCGTGCGCGCGGGATAGCGCTCATGCGGAAAGCAGCCCGCGTAGACGCCGTTCACCGCCTGGTAGTCCGCGAAGTTCACCAGGTAGATCCGGGCCATGACCGCGTGGTCCAGCGCCGTGCCAGCGAGGCGCAAGACGGTCGCGAGGTTCCGCATGACCTGCCGCGCCTGCTCGACGACGCCCCCCGGCACCAAGGCACCCGTCGCCGGGTCCACGGGCAGCTGGCCGGTCACGAACAGGAACTCGCCCGCGCGCACGGCGTGGCTGTACGCGGCGGTGGGCGGGGGCGGCGGCGCGCCGGGCAGCATCAGGAACTCGAGGGTCATCGGGCGGTCTCCTTTCACGATTCGCCGGCAGTGGGGGCGTGTGTGTCGAGCCACGCCTCGACGCGCGAGCGGAGCGCCGCGCGCTCGCCCGCGCCGAGGCCGACGGGATCGAACCGATAGCGGTAGTGGAGCGCGAGGATCCCGGGCAGCGCGTCCGCGGCGGCCACCGGCGCGCCAGCCTCGCGCAGGCGCCGGAGCCACGCCGACGCGGCTTCGGCGGGGCGCCGACCGAGCCCGGCGCGCGCGAGCTCGCGCTCGATCAGGTAGAACTCGGAATCCTCGCCGGGCTGCGGCGCGCGCGGCGGCGCGGCGGCGGCCGCGGGCCCGGGGTCGACGCGCCGGCGCCGGTAGAGCCGCCACGCGAGCAGGAGCCCCAGCGGGACGAGGAGCCAGCCGAGCCAGCGCGCCGGCCCGCCGTCGGGCTCGCCGTAGCGCCAGCGCGCCACGAGATATTCCGCCAGCGCCCAGAGGTCGGTCAGGGACTCGAGTAGGGGCGTCCCGGCCTCCTCCTCGACCCACACGGGCGGCGTCGTGTCGAGGTCGCGCCACGCGCCGTCCACCCACGCGAGCGCCCACGAGTGCGCGTGCCTGGCGCGCACGACGTAGGTCCGCTCGAGCGCGCTCCACTCTTGCACGGCGTAGCCGGTCGCATAGCGCGCCGGCACGCCCGCCGCGCGCAGGAGCAGCACGGTGGCGGTCGCGAAGTACTCGCAGTGGCCCGCGCGCGCGCGAAGCAGGAAATCCTCGAGCGGGGCCGCACCGGCGGGCCGCCCGCGCTGGAAGGTCCTGTACCGGAAGTTCGTGGCGAAGAAACGGGCCACCACGGCGAGGCGCTCGCTGGGGGGCTTCGCGGCGAGGTCGAGCTCGGCGGCGAGGCGTGACACGACCGCCGACTCCGGCGCGCGGACGGTGTCCTCCACGGCGCCCGGCGGGCCGTCGAGGACGCTCGCCCCGCCGAAGCGCGCGCGGTAGCTCACCAGACCGAGCCCCTCGTCCACCCGCACCGCGCCGAGCGCGTTCCGGCTCACGCCGACCGCGGCGAGGCTGCCGACCTCGAACGCGCCGTTCGGCAGCGCGAGCATGCCCCGGCCGCGGGGCAGATAGGCGGCGACGCCGACGCTTCGGGCCGGGCCGGGCGCGGCGCCGAACCTCCACGTCGCGCCGTCCGCCTCCGCCTGGACGGGCGCGAACGCCGCGCCCGTCGCGAACCACACCGTCGAGTTGTAGACGTTGTAGCTCGCCTCGCGCAGGAGGAACGGCGGGCGCACGCCCGGACCCGGGTCGACACGCAGCAGGATCCGGTCCGAGAACTTGAGCTCGCCGAGCCGGCCGATGGCGGTGGTGCTCCGGAAGGGATCGGTGTCCGCGCGCCTGACGAGACTGAAGATGTACTCGAACACGGCCTGCTCGAGCTTCTCCTGCGCCCCGTGCAGCAGCGCCTGCCCCGCCCAGCCGAGCGCCACGGCCGCCGTGAGGAGCCCCGCCCAGGCGAGGGGGTGGAAGCGGCGCGAGCGCTCGCGCCAGAGCGCCCAGGCCGCGAGCGCGCAACGTCGGCGTCCGCACGTTGGCCGCGCTCGCCGAGAGCACGCAGAGTACGACGTACGGATACCCGAGGTCGAGCGGGCCCGGCGTCGCCTCCCCGCGCGCCGCCCTGCGGCGGAGCGCCCAGAAGAACGCGCTGGCCGGCACGCGCCCCGTGGTCGAGTACGCCTGGCACGCGACCAGGAGCGCCACGATGAGCGGCAAACGCTGGAGGAGCAGCGTGAACGCGCGGGGCCCGCCGACCGTCCGCAGCGCCCCCGAGGTCGCGAAGAGGTACAGGCCGCTCCCCGCGAGCAGAAGCGCGCAGACGTCCGAGACGCGGTTCCAGTCCGACGGCGAGAGCTCGAGCCGCCACCGGAGCACGCGCGAGCCCTCGAGGAGGGTCGCGACGAACAGCGCGGGCAGCGAGAGCCCGGTCTCCCAGCCCCAGAAGCAGACGGCCGCACCGACGAGGAGCGGGGGCGTCGTCACAGGTGCCTGAGCCCCTCGGCAACGCGGCCCGCCTCGAGGCGGTGGACCTCGCCGGCCGCCTCGCCGGCGGGCGCGCCGGTCTCCGCGATGACGAAGGCGCGCACCGGCGTGCCGAGCGCCCTGAGGTCGCGGACGAACTGCCGCCGTGGCTCGTCCCACGCGAGGAGCACCGCCACGCACGCGCTGAGCGCGTCGTGGCGCTCGAGCACCGCGTGGTGGAGCGTGCGGAAGGGCTTGTCGCGGCAGACGCGGACGCCCGCCAGCACCTCGAGCAACCGCTCGGTGTCGGAGAGGCCCCGGCCCGCCGTGAAGGAGTAGGTCTCGGGCCCGACGAAGAGCAGGTCGAGCAACGAGTCCTGGGTCTGGACCGCGCAGGCGATGGACGCCGCGACCGAGACGGCCTCCTCGAAGCGCTCGCCCCCGGCGTCGTCGGTGAACGTGTCGAGCACGAGCGCGTGCCGCACGAAGAACTCGTCCTGGTACTCCTTCACCACGGGCCGGCCGACGCGCGCCAGGCTCTTCCAGTGGATGCGGCGCAGCGGGTCGCCCGGCCGGTAGTCGCGCAGCGAGACGAACTCCTCGGAGTCGCCGACCGACTGGGCGAGCGCGACACCGCCCCGCTGGTAGCGGCGCGAACCGGGGAGCCCGAGGGCCGGCATCGGGTAGCGCTTCGGCAGGACCAGCAGCGAACCCGGGAGCGGGATCGTGCAGAGCGCGTTCAGCAGGCCGAACGGGTCCGGTCGCGCGAGCGTGACGGAGGTCAGCTCGAGCCGTCCGCGACGGCGCGGCGTGAACTCGATCCGCACCTCGCCCGCGTCGCCCGGCGGCAGCGGGGGCAGCGGCTGCGGGCTCATCAGCGCGACCTGGTTCCGCCTGACGAGCCAGTCCCAGCGCGGGTAGCCGACCTTCCGGTCGAACCAGTTGCGCCGCGCCTCGCCGGGCTCGCGCGCGGTCTGGAACTCCTCGAACGAGGGCCACGGATCGGCCGTGTTCTCGAGCAGGGCGAGGCCACGCTCGAGCCGCCCGCCGTCGTTCGTGAGGACGACGCGGTACGCCGCGGGCTCGCCCGCCGTCACGAACCGCGGGAGTACGCGCCGCACGCGCAGACGCGGCCGGAAGCCCCCGCGCCAGGCGAAGGCCAGCACGAACAGGACGAGGAGGAACGTGAAGGCCTGGTAACCGAGCGTGCGGTTGGTGTCGAACCCGATGATCCCCGCGGCGCCCAGCGCCGCGAGGGCGAGCTTGCCGGCCCGCGTGAGCCGACGCTCGGCCCGGGACGAGAGCGACGCCGTGGCGCGGAACAGGCGATACGTGAAGTGCCTCAAGCCGGCACGGGCACCTTCTTCACGATCTCCTCCACGAGCCCCTGCGCGGTCACGCCGGAGAAGCGCGCCTGCGAGTCCACGACGAGCCGGTGGGCGATCACGGGCACCGCGAGCTCCTGGACGTGCTCGGGCAGGAGGAACGCGCCGCCGTCGAGGAGCGCCAGCGCCTGGGCGGCCTTGATGAGCGCGAGCGAGGCCCGCGGGCTCGCGCCGAGCTGGACGGAGGGCGCGGCGCGGGTCTGGCGCACGATGTCCACCGCGTAGCGCTTGAGCTCGTCGCTCACGCGCACCTCCCTGACGCGGCGCCGGAGCTCCAGCACGTCCTCGAGGACGACCACGGCCTGCACCGCCTCGATCGGGTGGCGCTGCTCCTGGGCGGAGACGATCGCCACCTCCTCCTCCGGCGCCACGTAGCCGAGGGCGAACTGCAGCGCGAACCGGTCCATCTGCGCCTCGGGCAGCGGGTACGTGCCGCGGAACTCCACCGGGTTCTGCGTGGCGATGACGAAGAACAGCTCCTCCAGCGGGTACGACCGGCCCTCGACCGACACCTGACCCTCGGCCATCGCCTCGAGGAGCGCCGACTGGGTCCGCGGCGACGCGCGGTTGATCTCGTCCGCGAGGAGGATGTTCGTGAAGATGGCGCCCTCGTGGAAGCGGAAGACCTGGTCGCGCTGGTCGTACACGGACACCCCCAGGATGTCCGAGGGCAGGAGGTCGGGCGTGAACTGGATGCGCTTGAACCGCACGCCGATCGAGCGCGCCAGCACCTTGGCGAGCGTCGTCTTGCCGGTGCCGGGGTAGTCCTCGAGGAGCACGTGGCCGCCGCTCGCGAACGCAGCCAGGAGCTTGCGGATCGCCGCCGCCTGCCCCTTCATCACGGTCTCGATGCTGGCCGCGAGCCTCCGAAAGGTCTCCTGGGATCCCACCCTACCCCTTCACCGCGCCGGCCGTGAGCCCGGCGACGTAGTAGTCGAGGAAGAAGACGTAGACGCAGACGATCGGCACCGACGCGAGCACCGCCCCGGCCATGAGCGAGCCCCAGTAGTAGATGTCGCCACGGATCAGGTCCGCGGTGACGCCGACGACCGCGGTCTTGTGGGCGCTCTGCGAGACGAAGGTGAGGGCGTAGATGAACTCGTTCCAGCACAGCGTGAAGCTGAAGAGCGCCGCGCAGACGATGCCGGGCACGGCCATCGGGAGCACGATCCGGGTCAGCGTCTGCATCCGGGAGGCGCCGTCGACGAGCGCGCACTCCTCGACCTCCCGCGGCACCGTCCGGAAGTAGCCCATGAGGAGCCACGTGCAGAAGGGCACGAGGAAGGTCGGGTAGGTCACGATCAGCGCCCAGATCGTGTCGGAGATGCCGAGCCAGACGACCACCTGCGAGAGCGGCAGGAACAGCAGCGTCGGCGGGACCAGGTACGTGACGAACACCGCGGTGCCGAAGGAGGCCGCGCCGCGGTAGCGGAGACGCGCCAGGCTGTAGCCGGCGAGGATCGAGATCACGAGCGACGCCGCCGTCGCGACGACGCTGATGACAAGGCTGTTCTTCATCCAGGTGAGGAACTCCGTGCGCTGGAAGAGGTACGCGTAGTGGTCGGTAATCGCGCCGGTCTGGATCAGGAACGGCACCGACTGGAGATTGTAGAGCTCGGCGTTCGACTTGAACGACGTGATCAGCATGAAATAGAACGGAAACAACGCGAAGACCAGGAACGGCACGAGGTTGGCGTACGTGAACGCCGCCGCCCGGATCTTCGCCCCCCGGCTCCGCGCGCTCTCCAACGCTAGTCCTTCCGCACGTAACGGAGCTGGAAGAAGACCGCCGTCGCCAGCAGCGGAAACAGACAGAGCGAGATCGCGGCACCCTGCCCGAGATTCCCGCCCTGAAGTCCCGTCTGGTACGCGAGCGTCGCGAAGAGGTGCGTCGTGTTCATGGGCCCGCCACGCGTCAGCACGTAGACGATATTGAAGTCGCTGAACGTGAAGATGGTCGAGAACAGGATGACGACGGCGAGCACGGGCCGGAGGAGCGGCAGCGTCACGTGCCAGAAGTGCTTCCACGCCGACGCGCCATCGACCTCGGCGGCCTCGTCGAACGGCAGGCCGCGCCAGACGTTGACGGTGATGACCGCCGCCATCGCGTACGCCGACTGGCCGAGCCAGTTCGGCCCCGGCGCGCTGAGGATCCCGAGGTGGATCGCGGTCCAGTTCACGACGCTGTAGAGCGAATCGAACATCCACCACCAGCCGAGCGTCGAAAGCGCCGTGGGGATCACCCACGGCAGCAGCACCGCGCCTCGGATCAACCGCTTGAAGCGAACCCTCCGGACGAGCAGGAGCGCCAGCCAGACTCCGAGCACCGCCTTCAGCGTGAGCGCGATGGCGGTGAACACGAACGAGTTCTGGACCGTCTGGCGGAAGGTCTCGTTCCCGAGGATCGCGCGGTAGTTCTGGAGGCCCACGAAGCCGCCTGGCGAGCCCACCCAGTAGTCCGAGAGGCTGAAGTAGATCGCCATCCCGAACGGATAGGCGACCAGGCACACGAGCAACACGAGCGATGAGGCCGTAACCGAAGACGTGCTCCTGCTCCCACCACTCGCGGACGCGCGCGAGACGGCCGGGCCCGGGAAGCCCGGCGATCTCGAGTGCGCGGTGACCGACCGCCACGCTAGCCCACCTTGAGCTGGCCCTTCAGCGCGTTGGCGACCTGCTCCTCCGCCCACGCCATCGCCCGCTTGGTGGGCATGCCGTTGACCGCCTTCGCGACCATGTCGGCGAGGATGTAGTTGTCGTCGATGCGCTGCACGGCGTCGCTCGGCTTGGCCGGCCAGCCGCGCGGGTGCGCGAACTCGGCTTCCTTCGGCAGCATCGCGAACTTCGGATTTCGGGCCCAGATGGGGTGATCCGCCAAGTTCTTGAGCGGGGGGTGGTTGAATGCGTTCGACGCGACGATCCACGCGTCGAAGTTCTCCTTGCGGAAGAGGAACTGGATGAACTCTTTCGCCAGCTCGATGTTCTTCGAGAACTTCCAGACGCTCATGCCGAGGATGGGCGGCGCGGAGTGGGCGCCCGCGGGGCCCGCCGGGCTGTTGTGGTGGTTGATGTCGTCGGCGATCGGCTGCTTGTTGGCGAGCGCCGCGTTGTACGGGCTCACGGGATTGTGAATCCAGGAGCCCTTGCCCGAGAGGAGGAAGCGGTTGTTGCCAGCGTCGTCCCACGAGAGGACTTCGGGTTCCATCGCGTCCTTGTAGAGCTCCTTGTACCACTCGACGACGCGCTCGGTCTTGTCGGAGTTGACCGCGGGCGTCTTGCCGTCGGCCTCGATGACCTTGGCACCGAACGACCACGCCACCGACCAGTAGGTGGAGTGGGCGTCGGAGCAGTGGCTGATCGGGATGCCCACGGGGTTGCCCTGCTTCTTGAGGAGCTTGCCGTGGTGCAGCAACTCGTCCCACGTCTTCGGGTGCTCGAGCCCCGCCTTCTTGAAGTGCGCCATGTTGTACGTGCCGGGGAACGAGACCCAGAACCACGGCACGCCCTTCCACCCGGACTTCGTCCGCATCATTTCGGCCGCGAAGGAATACCAGCCGCCGCCCTGCTTGCCGACCTTCTCGACGACGTCGTCGATGTTGACGAGCAGGTTCTCGTAGAGGAAGGGATCGGCACCGGCCGAGCGGAACATGTCGTGACCCGACTGCGACTGCGCCTCGGCGGCGAGCTTGGCCGGCATCTGCAGGTGGGCGACCGTGTCGACGCGCACCGTGCAGTTGGCCAGCTTCCCGAACGCCTCCGCCTGCTTGCGCAGCTCGTCGTCGGAGGCCGGGACGAAGTGATTCCAGCTGAAGAACGTCAGCTCGCGCTTCTGGGCGAACGCCGGCGCCCGGCCGAGGGCGAGCCACGCCGCCATGCCGGCCGTGCTCCCGGATGCGGTGCGGAGGAAATCACGACGAGACGTTGCCCGCATAGGGCACCCCCAGGGGGAACGGATCGGACGGTTGCCCGCTTCTATCACCCCGTCGCCGACCTTGTCAATCAGGCGCGTTTCAGCTCGATCTCGACGAACACGAACTCGAAGGCGTTCGGGTTCCGGACGTCGTGCTCGACGCCGGCGACGCGCGCGTAGGCCTGACCCGCGCGGAGCTGGGCGTTGCTGGCGCCCTCGCGCGCGGTGATCTCGAGCCGGCCCGTCGTGAGCGGCACGACCACGTAGGCGTACTCGTGGCGGTGCCAGCCCGTGGCGGCCCCGGGCGCGAAGCGCCACTCGGTCACGCGGACGCTGGCGTCGTCGATCTGAACGGTGGGGACGGCGCGCGCGCCGTTGGCCGACATGGGTCGCCTCCTCTGGCGGTGTTGTAGTATCGCACCATGCGTCGCCCGGCGGCCCGCCGTTCGTGAGCCGAGCAACCCCGTGAGGCTCCCATGACCACGCCTCCGCCTACCGTCGGCGTCATCGGCCTGGGCTACGGCCGTGCCCACGTTCCCGCCTTCCAGGCGGTCGGCTGCCGCGTCGTCGCGGTCTGCCAGCGCGACCTTCGAGCGCCAAGACGATCGCCGACCGCTACGGCGTCCCCGGCGTGTTCCAGCGCTGGGAGGAGATGCTCGACCGGGCCAGGCCCGGGATCGTCGTGATCGCGACGCCGCCGCACCTCCATCACGCGATCGCCCGGCGCGCCTTCGCCCAGGGCGCCCACGTCGTCTGCGAGAAGCCGGTCGCGATGACGGCCGCCGAGGCGCGGGCCATGGTCGACGCGGCCGCGCGCGCGGGGTGCCTGGCGATGACGGGCTTCAACTGGCGCTTCACGCCCGCGATGCAGGAGCTCCACGCGCGCGTGCGCGAGGGCGCGCTCGGCCGGCCGCTCCACCTGGTGCTCCGCTGGCTCAACGCGCGCTGGGCCGACGAGGGCGCGGCGGCGACGTGGCGGATGGACCGCGCGCAGGCTGGCCACGGGGCCATGGGCGACATGGGCGTCCACCTGATCGATCTCGTGCGCTGGAGCTTCGGCGAGTTCCGGCGCGTCACCGCCCACGCAGGCGTCGCCTACCCTGCGCGCGCGGCGCCCGGCGTCGGCCGGCCACCCGACGCCGAGGATTACTGCACGCTGCTGGGCGAGCTCGACTCGGGCGCGCAGGTCACGCTCGTCGCGAGCCGCGCCGCCCACGGCTCGAACGAGCACACGCTGGAGGCGTACGGCACGCGGGGCGGCCTCCGCTACCACCTCTCGCGCGAGGGGCCGCGCTGGTACGAGGGCCAGCTGGCCGCGGCCGACGACGGGAAGGGCTTCGAGCCCGTGGCGCCGCGGACGTCGGCGCCGCCCGGGGCCGGCGAGGGTGACCCGATGGACGTCATCGGCAAGGCGACGATCGCGCCGCTCGCCCGCGAGCTCCTCCGGGCGATCGAGTCCGGCGCGCCGCCGGCGCCCTCGCTCGCCGACGGCCTGCGCGCCCAGGCGGTGCTCGACGCGGGGCTCGCCGCGCTCGCGCGCGGGGGCTGGGTGGACGTCGCGCGATGATCGAACCGCACGTGTCGCAGGCCACCCACGATTCGCGCCGGCCTCGCGGCCGCTACAAATGATCGCCCGCCTCGCCGGTCTCGCCCTCCTCGTCGTCCTGGCCGCCTCGCGCACGACCGGCGAGGGCACGGAGCGGCCCCTCGACCGCCTCAAGCACATCATCGTCATCTATCAGGAGAACTGGAGCTTCGACGGGCTCTTCGGCAAGTTCCCAGGTGCGGACGGCCTGGCGAACGCGGGCGCGACCGTGCCGCAGGTGGACAAGGAGGGCCGCCCGTACACGACCCTCCCGCCCTCGCTCGACAACACCAAGCGGCCACCGGTGGCAGACGCGAGGATCCCCGCGAGCCTGCCGGTGGCGCCGTTCGACCTGGCCCCCTACGTGCCCGCGAACCAGACGGCGGGCAACCCCGTCCACCGTTTCTATCAGCAGCAGTACCAGCTCAACGGCGGGAAGATGGACGGCTTCGTCGCGTGGGGCGGCGTCGGCGGGCTCGTCATGAGCTACTACGACGCGACGCAGCTGCCTCTCGGCCGGCTCGCGCAGGAGTACGTGCTCGCCGACAGCTTCTTCCACGCCGCCTTCGGCGGCTCGTTCCTCAACCACATCTGGCTCGTCTGCGCGTGCACGCCCGCGTGGCCCGAGGCGCCCGCCGACCTCCGCGCCGAGCTCGACGCGAGTGGCCGGCTCGTGAAGGACGGCGACGTGAGCCCGGACGGCTACATCATCAACACCGCGTACACGGTGAACACGCCGCACCCGGCACAGATCTCTGATCCGCGCCACCTCGTCCCGAGCCTCACGCTGCCGACGATCGGCGACCGGCTCAGCGCGGCGGGCGTGTCGTGGGCCTGGTACGCCGGCGGCTGGAACGACGCGCTCGCCGGGCGCCCGCACCGGATCTTCCAGTACCACCACCAGCCGTTCGCGTACTTCGCCACGTACGCGGACGGCACGGCGGCCAAGGGGCGACACCTCAAGGACGAGGAGGATTTCCTCCGCGACCTCCGAAACGGCCGGCTGCCGGCCGTGGCCTTCGTCAAACCGCTCGGCCCGGACAACGAGCACCCGGGCTACGCCGACCTGCTGAGCGGCCAGGAACACGTCGCCGCGCTCGTCCGCGCCGTGATGGCCAGTCGCCACTGGGCGGACGCGGCGATCATCATCACCTACGACGAGAACGGCGGGCGCTGGGACCACGTGCCGCCGCCGAAGATGGACCGCTGGGGACCCGGAACCCGCGTGCCGACCGTCGTCGTGTCGCCGCACGCCCGCCGCCGCTTCGTGGACCACACGCGCTACGACACGACCTCGATCCTGAAGCTCATCGCCGCGCGCTTCAACCTCCCGCCGCTCGGCTCGCGCGACACCGCGGCCGACGGCATGCTGAACGCGTTCGACCTCGGGCGGTGAGCGGAGAGCCCGGGGCCGGCGCGTCCGGCGCGCCCTAGAGGCCCAGGAGCCAGCCGGCCAGGCCCCCCACGAGCACGACCGCGACCGGCGGGACCCACGAGGCGGTGAGCGCCAGCGTCGCGACGGCGGCGAGCGCGGCCGTGGGC
>Ga0209472_1001368_pt1 | contig 14158 bp, 12 predicted proteins | sample GraSoiAngelo_130_FD_185887 | JGI IMG/M metagenome (GOLD analysis project Ga0209472, IMG submission 185887) | Grasslands soil microbial communities from the Angelo Coastal Reserve, California, USA - 14_0929_02_20cm (SPAdes) (version 2) | ecosystem: Environmental > Terrestrial > Soil > Grasslands ...
GGCTCGATCTACACGGAGTACGCGCGCACGCGCCAGCAGACCGAGGGCCACCCGTACAAGGTCGAGGGGATCGGCGGCGACAAGATCCCGACCTCGCTGCACTGGGACGTGATCGACGAGTGGATCGCGGTCTCCGACAAGGACGCCATGCTCTCGGTCCGCCGGCTCGCCAAGGAAGAGGGGCTGTTCTGCGGGGGGTCGACCGGCGTGAACCTCGTGGCAGCACTCGAGGTGGCGCGCCGCGTGGATGATCCGCAGGCGCTCGTCGTCACGGTGCTGTGCGACACCGGCGAGCGCTATCTCTCCAAGGTCTACAACGACGAATGGCTGCGCGAGAACCAGATCCTCGAGATCGACCGCGTGACCGTGGCGCGCGTGCTCGAGGCGAAGAACTCGGGCGCGCCGCCTCTCATCTCCGTCGCGCCGACCGCCACGGTGCGTCAGGCGCTCAATCTCATGAGCACCTACAACGTGTCGCAGCTCCCGGTGCTGGACGGCGGCGACGGCGTGGGCGCGGTGTCCGAGCCGGCGCTCATGGCCAAGGCGCTGGAGCAGCCCGCCACGCTCGACCAGCCCGTCCAGGAAGTGATGGACGGGCCGTTTCCGGTCGTGGACGCGGATCTGCCCATCGAGCGGCTCACCGCGCTGTTGTCGCGTGAGACACCGGCGGCCCTGGTGCGGCGCGACGGCAAGATCGCCGGCATCGTCACACGCTACGACGTGCTCCACCAGCTGGCCGGGATCCACTGATGCGGGTGACCGTGCTCACGGGTGGCGCGACCGCGGAGCGCGCCGTCGCATTCGCCGGCGCCGCCCAGATCGTCGCGGCCCTGCGGCAGCGGGGCCACACGGTCGCGGTGGTCGACACCACGTCGGGGCTCCTCACGCGTGCCGACGAGGCACGTCTCTTGACGAGCGCCGTGGGCCGGGAGCCGCCTCCGGTGGCCGAGCTCGACGAGCGGGAGCGGGTGTTTTTGTCCAACGGCCTCGCCGCGCTGCCCGACGTGACCGGGGCCGACGTGCTGTTCCTCTGCCTCCACGCGGGTCGGGGCGAGGGGGGGACGCTCCAGGCGGTGCTCGACCTGATCGGCGTGCCCTACACGGGGAGCGGGGCGCTCGCGAGCGCCCTCGCGATGGACAAGGATCTGTCCAAGCGGCTGTTCCGCGCCGCAGGGGTCCCGGTGCCCGCCTGGTTCATGACCCCGGTCGCCGCCGAGGACGTGAGCACAGCGCTGGGGTGGCCGGTGATCGTCAAGCCCTCCCGGATGGGCTCGTCCGTGGGCATGACGCTCGTCAAGAACGCCAAGAGCCTGGACGCCGCCGTGAACGTGGCACGGAGCTACGACGCCGAAGTGATGGTCGAGCAGTACATCGCGGGGCGGGAGCTCACCGTGGGCGTGCTCGGCGACGTGCCCCTGCCGGTGGGAGAGATCATCCCCAAGCACGAGCTGTTCGACTACGAGTGCAAGTACACCCCCGGTATGTCGGAGGAGGTCTTCCCTGCGAAGCTCGACCCCAAGCCGGCGCGTCAGCTGCAGGAGCTGGCGCTGGCGGCGCACCGCGCGCTCAAGCTCGGCGGGTACTCGCGGGTCGACTTCCGGTTGACGGCCGAGGGGGACATCTTTTGCCTGGAGGCGAACACGCTGCCCGGGATGACCGGGACGAGCCTGCTGCCGCAGGCCGCCCGGGCCGCCGGGATCGAGTTTGCCGAGTTGTGCGAGCGCATCTGCCGGTTGGCGGGGAACTCGGGGGTTGGGCGCGGGGGATAACTGCTAGACACAGCAGACGCAGCAGACGCGGTAGTCGCACAGGGGTGGACGGCTTGAGAGAACGGGACTTCTTGACCAGTGGATCGTGTTCCCCCCTGTGCGCCTCGTGCGTCTGCGCGTCTGTGCGTCTAGGAGCATAGATGGGCCCGCAGCGAATGTTCGGCATGACCCCCTGGGTGCGACGGTTGTTCGTCGCCAACCTGGTCGTCTTCCTCTTCCAGATGACGATCTTCGTCGACCCGCGCTTTCTCACCACGTTCGGGTTCGTGCCGCTGCGTGCCCTGGCGCAGCCCTGGACGTTCGTCACGTACATGTTCCTGCACGGCGGACCGCTGCACCTGGCATTCAACCTGCTCGCGTTGTACGTGTTCGGGCCCGAGGTGGAAGAGCGGATGGGGGGCGGGCAGTTCCTCGGGTACTACCTGCTGTGCGGCCTGGGCGGCGCGGTCTTATCGTTCGCGCTGATCCAGTTCCGGCCGGTCGAGCTGGTGATCGGTGCCTCAGCCGCGGTGTACGGGGTGCTGCTGGCGTTCGCGTGGGCGGCGCCGGACCGGCCGATCTACGTATTCCCGTTGCCCGAGCCGATCCCCGCCAAATGGCTCGTGACGTTCGCGGTCGCCGTGTCGCTCGCGCTCGCCATCGTGCCGCTCGCTCCGAGCGACAAGGTGTCACACCTGGCCCATCTCGGCGGCTTCGGGGCGGGATTTCTCTATCTGAAGGTCGCCGACTGGCGACTGTTCCGCGCCGAGCGGCATCTGCGGCGCGCGGCGCAACCGAGCGTGCTGGTCCACCCGGGCCGGGTGGCTCGGGCGTCGGATGCCAGCCTCAAGCCGCGCCGCCCGCCGCGCGATGCAGCGCAGGCGGAGATCGACCGGGTGCTCGACAAGATCTCGGCGCGCGGCATCGAGAGCCTCACCCCCGCCGAGCGAAAGTTCCTCGCCGACATGAGCCGGAAGATGCGCGACAAGGCCTGAGGGGGGCCGGTGTTCGCGCTGCTGCTCGTCCTGCTGCAGGATCGCGCCACCGCCGATCCCGACTCCCTGCTCGCCGCCCAGCGGCTCCCCGAGGCCCGGCGCGCCGCCGAGCACTGGATCACCCAACGTCCGGATGACCCGCACGCCCACCTCGCGCTGGGGCGCGTGTGGCAGGCGTGGCCGACGGTCGGCCGCTATCAGGCACTCGCCGAATTCCGCACCGCGGAGCGACTGGCGCCCGACGACACGGCGCCGTTGTGGGGACAGGTCGAGGTGGGGTATCGGCTGGGCAGCGACGAGGGCGAGGCGATCGCCCGTGGGGCGCTCATCAGGTTGCTCGAGGTGCGGCCAGACGATGACGCCGCGTGGGAACGCTTCCTCGAGCTGTATCACGACGACGCCGTGTGGCGACGCGCCGACCGGGCGCTCGCGCTCCATCCGGACGATCCCGCCGCCGCCCTCCGGCGCGGGGTGATCGCGGTCGCGCTCGAGGAGCCGGCGCGGGCCGACTCGCTCGCGACGGGCGTCCTTGCACGGCGCGGGCCGGACGTCTCCGCCTGGCTGGTGCGCGCCGCAGCGAGCTTCCAGCTCGGCCGGGACTCGACCGGGTACGCCTGGTACGACAGCGCGCTCGCGCACGCCGACATCGATTCGAGCGGCGTCTTGTGGGATAACGTCCGGCTGATCGCCACGCCGGATGAGGCGGCGCGCTTCGCGGCGACGGGACCGGGCGACGCGCGGCGGTTCTTCCTGTGGTTCTGGGGCAAGCGCGATCCCAACCTCGTCACGCCGTGGAACGAGCGGATCGCCGAGCACTTCCGGCGGCTAGCGTACGCGCGGCGCCACTTCCAGCTGCTGCACCCGCTGAGCCTGTATCACCGCTCCGCCACGGCCCGCGGCCTGGCAGCGGCGGGGCTCCGCAGCCTGCAGCGGCAGTTCGTCGCGGTCGAGCCGCAGCTCGTGCCTGTGGCGAGCGAGCGGCTGGCCCTCGCGGCCGGACTGGGGCCCGAGCCGCGCGACGCCGCCGACCAGCCGGGGGAGCGGTCGATCTACGGTCTCACCGGGCTCGACGCGCGCGGGCTGGTGTGGCTGCGCCATGGCGCTCCCGACACGCGCCTCACGAAGGCGCGCGACCCGCTGCGCTCGCTCGACCTCCCCGGGGTGAGCGCGCTCGACGCCGAGGCCTGGCGCTACGAGACCGCGAGCGTCGCGTTCACCCGCGCCACGGCGAGCGCCGGGCTCCAGCTCGGCGGCGATTACATCTTCACGCCGACGACGGCGCGACAGGCCGCGGACACGCGGCGCCTGCTCGAAACCGACCGCACGCGGCTGGGCGCGCCGCTCAGCCCCCGCGTATGGGTGGCGTTCTTTCGCGGCCGCACGCCGGGCCGCACGGAGGTCTATTACCGCAGCGCGCCCGACACGGCGGGCGTCGCCCTGTGGGACGAGCGCGGCGTGGCCGCGGCGCTGGCCGCCGGCCCGGGGCTGTTGCGCGTCAGCGTTCCGCCGGGACGCTACGACTTCGGACTCGACGTCGATTCGGCCGGCGTGCTGGGCCGGATCCGCGGCGCGGTGACGGTCCCCCATTTCAGGCGCGCGCGTGGGCCGATGCTCTCGAGCCTGATCCTGGGAGCGACCGACAGCAGCGGCGACCGCGAGGCCGTGCTCGCGGCCGGTCCCGCGGATCTGGTCTACCGCGCGGGGGCGTCGCTCGCCGCATACGCCGAAATCTACGGCCTCGCGGCGGACGAGCGCGGGGTGGCCCGCTATCTGGCGCGGTACAGCTTCGTCCCGGTGCGGTCGTGGGTCGCGCGCCTGCTCGGCACCCGTCATCCCGTCGTCTTCGAATTCACACGGGAGACGCCGGCGACGGACGTCACACCGGAGCGACTCGTGCTCGACCCGCGGCGGATGTCGCCGGGGCGCTACCGTGTAACGCTGGGCGTGACGGACGTCGTGCGAAATGTCAAGGCGGAGTCGGTGGCGGTCGAGATCACCGTCCGCTGAGGCACGCTTGTCTCCCGCGGGGCGGCTTCCCAAATTGGGACCGGCCGCTCCATGCTCGTCAATCTCGTGCCGGAATTCCTGGCGGTCCTGGCCGCGCCCGATCCCGCCGCGGCATACCACGAGTACTTCGACCGGCACGGGCCCGTCCTCGCGAGCTATTGGCACAACTACGTGCTCGACCCTGGGTCCCCGCATGCCGAACAGGTGATCGCGGCGGCGCTGCGGGCGGACCGAGCGGACCTGAAACGACTGCTCGCGGATGTCGATGTCGTATCGATCGCGGAGGACGCGCTGCAGCGGGCGCTCGACCGGTTCGAGGCGGACTGTCCGGTGGACCTCTACCTGATGGTCGGCGTGGGCGCGGCGAACGCCGGCGAGCTGGTGGTGGGGGGACGCGGCATCGCGTTCCTGTGCCTCGAGCATTTCACCGGCCGGGCGAACCCGCAGACGTACGGCATGGGGCTCGCCCCGCATCTGCTGCCGCTGTGGGTGGCGCACGAGACGGCGCACGCCGTGCGATACACATCGCCCACCAGCCGGGCCGACCTGCGGCGGCTGGTCGCGGACCTGCGCGGCCACTACGACTACTGGGACACGGGGAGCCGCGCCAGCCTGCGGGAGCTGCTGGTCAACGAAGGCGCGGCGGTCGCCGCGGCCCAGGCCGTGGCCCCGGGGCTCGAGCCGTGGGAGTACTTCGGCTATACGCGCCGACAATATCGGCGCATCCGGGAGCTCGACGCGTTCCTCCGCCGGGTCAGCACCCCCGCGCTCGACCAAACGGGGCTGGGCTTGCGGCTGCGCTTCCTGTCGGGCGGGATGACGCCGGCGGCCCGGCTGATGGGCGGGAAGGTGCTGCCGGAGCGGGCCGGCTATTACCTTGGCTTACGCCTGGTGGAGAACTACCTCGCCGAGCGGGGCCTCGCCTCGACGCTGCGCGCCGCGGCGCAAGAGTTTCGCAAGGCGGACGACCGCGCGCTCGGGATCCAGACCGCGTGAGCCCGCGCCGCAAGGCGGAGCGGCGCGCCAACCGACCGCTGCGCGAGGTGCTGGACGAGCTGCTCGTGCACTCGCGCGAGATCGCGCGGCGCGCCAAGCAGATGACGCCCACGGAGCTCGAGTACTCCCAGCAGCGGCTCGAGTGGCTGGCCGACGAAGTGTGGCGCGTGGCGACGGGCGAGGCGCCCCCCGAGTAACGCCCGAAGACGCCCTTGACACCGGTCTACGCGGCGGGCAGGTTAGCTTCCCATCGATACGGTTCCGTAAGGAGCTACCCGCAAAGGCGGGACCGCGTGGTTCCTCTGACCCCCTCAGCCACGCCGCTCTCAGCGCCGCATTCGTGACACCAGCAGCAGGATTTCGTGCACCCCATCCGGATCGGGAGGTCGTTATGGCAGCGGATTTCTTCATCGGCGAGTCGCTGGTAGGGGACGGGAACGAGGTCGCGCACATCGACCTGATTATCGGGTCGAAGTCGGGCCACGCGGGACAGGCATTCGTCAACACGTTGTCGAGCAACACCGACGGGTTTACCAAGCTGCTCGCCGTCGTCACGCCCAACCTGCCGGCCAAGCCGGACACGCTGCTCTTCAACAAGGTGACCATGAAGAACGCCACGCAGGCCGTCCAGATGTTCGGCCCGGCGCAGGCGGCGGTCGCGCGCGCGGTGGTCGACAGCGTGTCGTCGGGTGTGATCCCGCGCGACAAGGTGGACGACTACTGCATCCTAGTGGGCGTCTTCATCCACTGGCAGGCGAAGAACGACAAGAAGATCTTCGACTTCAACTACCGCGCGACCAAGGAATCGATCGAGCGGGCCCTGAAGGGTCAGCCTCGGATCGACGCGGTCATCTCGGGCGCCAAGACCGCCACTCACCCGTTCGCGGGCGGGGCCGACAAGAGCTGACGCCCCGGCGGTCGTCGGAAGCGCTGGTCCGGGGGGCGGTGGCGTTGCCGCCCCTCGACTGTTTTTTCCTGTCCGAGCCCTGGAGCCCGACCCCTGATGCGCAAGCTTCTGCTGCAGCTCGACAGCTCGCGGCTGCCGAGCGTGTTCGACCGGGTGGTGGCGTACGACGGCGGCGCCGACGAGGTGATGAGCTACGGCGGTATCGTCGAAGGGGACGTCCGCGACCTGATGCACGGCTGCATTTTCACGCGCGGACCGAAGGATCTGAAAAACACTGCCGGGTTCATCGGCGGGTCGGACATGGCGGCGGGGGAGCGGCTGCTCGCCGCGGCGCAACAGGCGTTCTTCGGCCTGTTCCGCGTCTCGCTGATGCTGGACTCGAACGGCTCCAACACGACCGCCGTGGCCGCGGTGGAGAAGATGGTCCGAACGGCGGGCGAGGTGCGCGGCCAGCGCGTGCTCATCGTCGCGGGGACCGGACCGGTGGGGATTCGCGCGGCCGGGCTGTTCGCGCGCGCGGGGGCGGAGGTGGTGATCACGTCCCGGAGGCCCGAAGCGGGTGAGCGGGCGCGCGATCTGGTGGTGCAGCGGTTCGGCGGGACGGTGCGGGCGGTTACGCTGCCGGACGCGAGCCAAGCGATCCGCGCCTGCGAGCGCGCCACGCTGCTGCTCAACGCGGGCCCGGCCGGCGTCATGCTCGTTCCGAAGCAGGCGTGGGCCAACCGGCCCGGCCTCAAGGTGGTCGCCGACGTGAACGCCGTGCCGCCACTCGGGATCGAAGGCGTCGACGTGATGGATGACGGGGTCACGAAGGATGGCGTACGGTGCTTCGGAGCGCTCGCCATCGGCAACCTGAAGATGAAACTGCACAAGGCGTGCATCGCGCGCCTGTTCGACCGTAACGACCTCGTGCTGGACGCCGAGACGATCGCCGACGTCGCGCGGGAGTTGAGCGCGCAGCCCAAGTAGGCGCATGACCCGCGTGATCGGGATCGATCCGGGGACGCTCACCGTCGACCTGTGCGGGCTCGAGCATGGGCGCGTGTTCCTGGACCGCTCGGTCCCCACCGCCGAAGCGCTCGCGGACCCCGCCCGCTTCGTGGCATTGCTGGCGGGGGCGGGGCCGCTCGACTGCATCGCCGGCCCGTCCGGCTACGGTCTCCCGCTCACGCCCGCGCAGCAAGCGACCGAGGAGGACCTGCGGCTCGCGTTTCTCGCCGCGGAGGGGGAACCCGGAGGTATCGGCGGCCTGCGGGCCCTGGCCCGGGCGCTCGGCAAGTCGACGCTTCCCGTGGTGTTCACGCCCGGCGTGATCCACCTGCCCTCGGTGCCGGCGCACCGCAAGGTGAATCGCGTAGACATGGGCACGGCCGACAAGGTGTGCGCCGCGGCGCTGGCCATCGACGAGCAGTCGCGCCGCGGCAGCCGCTCGTTGCGCGACGTGTCGCTGCTGCTGCTCGAGCTCGGGGCCGCGTTCACGGCGGCGCTGGCCGTGGCCGAAGGACAGATCGTGGACGGCGTCGGGGGATCGGCCGGGCCGCTGGGGTTTCGCGCGTCCGGCGGGCTCGACGCGGAAGTCGCCTTTCTCGCCGGGTCCGTACCCAAGTCGCTGTTGTTCGGGGGCGGCGCGGCGTCGGTCGCGGGGTGGGACGGCGGGCCCCGGTCCCCCGACACGCTCGGCACCCCCCGGACGCCCCGGGAGCAGATCGCCTTCGACGCCTTCGTCGAGGGCGCCGTGAAGACCGTGCGGTTCCTGCGCGCCAGTGTGCCGGCGCCGCGCGAGATCGTGCTCTCAGGACGGCTCGCGCGGGTGGAGGGGGTGCGCCGGGCCATCACCCAACGACTCGAAGGGATCGCCCCGGTGCGGCTGCTCGAAGGATTCGCGTCGCAGGCCAAGCAAGGTGCGCAGGGCGCCGCGCTCATCGCGGATGGGCTGGCGGGCGGCCGGCACCGCGAGCTCGTCACTGCGCTCGGCATCCGCGAGGCGCAGGGGACGGTACTCGATCATCTCTACGTGATCTCCCGCGAGCAGGCGCGGCGGCGCCTCGGGCTCGAATGAAGCCGTGCGTGCTCATCGCGGGCGTCTCGACGCGCGGGCTAGCCGAATCGGCCGCGCGGGCGGGCTACGACGTGATCGCCGTGGATGGGTTCGGGGACCTCGACCTGCGCGCGCGGGCACGCGCCGTCTTCCTGGCTCGGGACGCCCATGGTCGCTTCAGCGCGCGGTTGGCGACCCGGGCGGCGCGGCGCCTCCGCTACGACGCGGTCACCTATGTCGCTCCTCTTGAGAACCACCCCAGCGTGGTCCGAGCGTTGGCGGGGCGCCGAAGGCTGTGGGGAAATACGCCGGGCGTGCTCACCCCTGCCCGTGACCCGTTGCGTGTCGTGGTGGCCCTCACGGCTAGGGGCATTCTCCCACCGAACGTCTACACTCGTCGCCACCACGTCCCGCCCCCCGCTCCCGGCAGGCGGCGGTGGCTCGTCAAGCCGCTCGCGTCGGGCGGTGGGCACGGGATCACCGCATGGCGCGGCGGAGCGCTGCCGCCTGGAACGTACCTGCAGGAGCGGATCGTGGGCGCGCCCGGGTCGGTGGTGTTCGCTGCAGATGGAGCGGGCGTTGTGGTGCTCGGGCTGACGCGCATGCTCGTCGGGGATCGAGCCTTCGGCGCCAGCGGATTCCGCTACTGCGGGAGCATTCTCGTGGGGCGCGACAACATGTTAGATGACGCATTCGAACTGTTTGCCGCGGACTTCACCGCCTGCCTCACAGACGGGTTTGGGCTCCGCGGAGTCAACGGCGTGGACTTTGTGGAACGTCGCGGTGACCTCCACCCGATCGAGCTCAACCCGCGATACACGGCTTCCATGGAACTGGTCGAGCGGGCGTACGGCCTCTCAATCTTCGACGTGCACGTGCGTGCCTGCCTTGGCGAGCTGCCCGCCTTCGATCTGGCCGCGGCTCGAGCGAAGGGGCGATCGGTCGGGAAGGCGATCGTCTACGCCAGGCGCGACGTCACGATGGGCGACACGCGGCCCTGGCTCGAGGACGACGATCTACGCGACATCCCGGCGCCGGGCGAGCGTATTGACCGGGGGCGTCCCGTATGCACCGTGTTTGCAAGCGGGCCCGACCCGAAGTCTTGCCACGCGTCGCTCGTGAAACGCGCAGAATGGATCTACCGCGCCATCGAAGGGCCGAAGGCGAGGACGGCGTGAGCGTCCAGGAGCGGAGCGTCGAGCACGTGACCTGCCTCGGCTGCGGGTGCGCCTGCGACGACATCACCGTCGTGGTGCAGCAGGATCGCATCGCCGAAACCCGCAACGCGTGCGCGCTGGGGGCCACGTGGTTCGGCGATGGCACGATCCCGCGCGAGACGACGGTGAACGGCCGCAGCGCGTCGCTCGCGGATGCACTCGTCGAGGCCGCGCGGATCCTGCGCGCGGCACGGCGACCGCTCGTCTACCTCGCCCCAGATCTGTCCTGCGAAGCCCAGCGCGAGGCCGTGGCGCTGAGCGATCGTCTGGGCGCGCTGCTCGACACCGTCACGTCCGTGGCCGCGGCCGGGGTCCTCGCCGCCCAGCGACGCGGCCGGGCCGGCGCCACGCTGGGCGAGATCCGTCAGCGGGCCGATGTGATCGTGTTCTGGGGCGTGGACCCGGCCGAGCGCTACCCCCGCTTCGCCGCGCGCTACGCGGTCGAGCCCCGGGGTCTCGCGGCGCCGCGGGGCCGCAACAGCCGTACAGTGATCGCCGTGGACGTGGAGGCCCGCCGCGGCCCCGCCGACGCCGACGCGCGCGTCGCGATCGCCGGCGGGGACGAAGTCGACGCGCTCGGCGTCATGCGCGCAACGGTCCAGGGCCGCAAGGCCGGCGACGACGCGCGGTTTCGTGGCGCGGCGGAACTCGCCCGCCGGATGAGCCAGGGACACTACGTCGCGCTCGTCGCGGACGGTGAGCCGGGCGCCGACCCGGCCGACCCGGACCGCGCCGAGGGGCTCGTGACCCTGGCCCAGGCGCTCAACGCGCCGACCCGCTGCGCGTTGGTCACGCTGCGCGGCGGCGGAAACCGCGCGGGCGCAGACGCCGTGCTCACCTGGCAGACCGGGTTTCCGTTCGCGGTGGACTTCGCACCGGGGTTTCCGACCTACCGGCCCCATGCCGGCGCGGCGGCGCTCGTCGCCGCCGGCGAGATCGACGCCGCCTGCGTGATCGGGTCGCCGGCGAGCGTCCCAGAGCCGCTGTCCGGGGGCCTGGCGCGACTGCCGAGCGTCGCCATCGGACCCCGGGCGAGCGCAGCGTCGTTCCGGCCCGGAGTGGCCGTAGACACGGGCGTGGCGGGAATCCACGATGGGGGCACGGCGTTCCGGATGGACGAGATCCCGCTGCCGTTGCGGCCCCCGCTCCCCGGCCCACCCACCGCGGTGGGCACGCTGCGCTCGCTGCGCGAGCAGCTCGGCGCATGAGCGCCGCGGCGCAGCTCCGCGTCAGCGGCGGGAAGGTGTACGATCCCGCGAACGGCGTGGACGGCCAGGTGCGCGACGTGTGCATCGAGGGTGACCGCATCGTCGCCGACCTTCCCGCCGGCGCGCCACGCCTGGACGCTCGCGGGATGATCGTGATGCCGGGCGGCGTCGATATCCACGCGCATATCGCCGGCTCGAGCGTCAATCAGGCCCGGCGGCTGCTGCCGGAAGCGCACGTCGCCGACCCCGTGCCCGCGCCGCGGCTCGCGGATGGCGCCGCCGCCCGTTCCGGGACGGGGGGCACGATCCCCAGCACGTTCACCACCGGGTACCGCTACGCCGGCCTCGGCTACACGACGGCGATGGAGGCGGCGGTCGCCCCGCTCGCGGCCCGCCATGCCCACGCCGAGCTGGACGACACGCCGATCATCGACGCGGGCTGTTTCGTGCTGCTCGGCAACGACGACTACCTGCTACGCCAGCTCGCGGCTGGCGAGCCGACGCGGGCGCGCGACTACGCCGCGTGGCTGCTCGGCGTGACGCGGGGCTACGCGATCAAGATCGTGAACCCGGGAGGCATCGCGCTCTGGAAGGCAGGCGGCGGAGCCTCCGAGCGCGACGTGCGCGGGATCGACGATCCGGTGGGGTCGAGCAGCGTGACGCCGCGGAAGATCCTCGAGGCACTCGCCGGCGCCGCGAACGCACTCGGGCTGCCGCACCCCGTACACATCCACTGCAACAACCTGGGCCGCGCGGGGAACGTCGCGACCACGCTCGCGAGCATGCGGGCGCTGGCCGGCCAACGCGCGCACTTCACGCATCTCCAGTTTCACAGCTACGGCGGGGAGCAGGGGAAGGGGTGGACCTCGGCCGCGCGGGACGTGATCGAGCACGTGAACGCGCATCCGGAAGTCAGCGTGGATGTCGGCCAGGTGATGTTCGGTCCGGCGACCACGGTCACCGCCGACGGACCGGTCGAGTACCTGCTGCACGCGAGCACGGGACGCCGCTGGGTGAATATCGATATCGAGCTCGAGACCGGATGCGGGATCGTCCCATACTCGTACCGCGAGAAGGCGGCGGTGGCGGCGCTGCAGTGGGCGGTCGGGTTGGAGCTGTTCCTGCTGGCGCGCGATCCCTGGCGGGTGGTGCTCTCGACCGACCACCCGAATGGCGGCTCGTTTCTCTCCTATCCTCAGCTCATCCGGCTGCTGATGGACCGGACGTACCGCGACGAGCAGTTGAAACAGGTGAACCAACGGATGCTCGCGGGGAGCGCGCTGCTCGACGGGCTGGCGCGCGAATACACGCTGTCGGAGATCGCCGTCGTCACCCGCGCCGGGCCGGCGCGCCTGCTCGGGCTGCAGCACAAAGGCCACCTGGGAGCGGGGGCGGACGCCGACGTGACCATCTACAGCGACGACCCCGACCGCGCGCGGATGTTTGCGACGCCGCGCCACGTGATCAAAGCGGGGGTCGTCGTAGTGGAGGAGGGCCAGCTGCGGCGGGCGCCCGCCGGGCGGCGGCTGGCGGTGCGCCCCGAATACGACGCCGCCGTCACGCAGGACGTGCGGCGCTTCTTCGACGACTACGCCTGCGTCGCGTTCGCGAACTACGGCGCGGAGCCGGTGGCGTGAAGATCGACGGCGTGACCATCGAGGACAGCTTCGCCGAAGCGTTCACGATGCGGGTCGCCCGGCTGCTCATCACCGGGCGCAACGCGAAGTGGGCGCGAGAGGCCGCCCTCAAGCTCACCGGCTTCGCCACATCGGTGATCGGCTGCAAGTGCGAGGCGGGGATCGAGCGTGAGCTCGCGGCGGACGAAACCCCCGACGGGCGGCCGGGAGTGAGCGTGCTGTTCTTGACGATGGACAAGGCGAGCCTCCCCGAGCAACTGATCGTGCGGATCGGCCAGACGGTGCTCACCTGCCCCACCACGGCCTGTTTCGACGGCCTCCCCGAGGCGCCCGACCGGCTGGCGGTGGGCAAGGCGCTGCGGGTGTTCGGGGATGGGTTCCAGGCGAGCAAGGTGATCGGGGGCAAGCGCTACTGGCGTCTGCCCGTAATGGAAGGAGAGTTCCTGATCGAGGAGACCTTCGGGATGCAGAAAGGGGTCGGGGGCGGGAACTTCCTGATCCTGGCGGAGGACGCCGACGCGGCGCTCGCCGCGGCGGAGGGTGCCGTCGTCGCGATGACGAACGCCCGGGGGGTGATCCTTCCCTTCCCGGGCGGCGTGGTGCGGAGCGGCAGCAAGGTCGGCTCGCGGCGCTACAAGAACATGATCGCCACCACGAACGACGCGTTCGATCCCACGCTGCGCGCGAGCACCGCGTCACAAGTCCCGGCGGGTGTGAACAGCGTGCTCGAGATCGTGCTCGACGGAACCGACGCGCCGGCGATCGAGGCGGCGATGCGCGCCGGGATCCGCGCCGCATGCCGCCGGGGCGTGGTGGCGATCACGGCGGGGAACTACGGCGGCAAGCTGGGGCCGCATCACTTCCATCTTCGGAAGATCCTGGCGTGAACGACGCCGTGGTGCTGACGCTCGCCACCCCCCCGACGCACCCGCTCGTCGCGGACTGCATCGCCGCCGACCGTTTCGCATCGCTCGGCACGCGCGACATCGGGCAGCTGCCCGTGACGCACGGCGGGCGGCGCGCGCAGCTGGGAGACTTCTTCACCGTAACGGGCGAGCGCTCCGCCACGGTGCGCGTCGCGGGTGACCTCGCGAAGGTCGAGGGGATCGGGGCTGGCATGGCCGGCGGCGATCTGGTCGTCGATGGCAGCGTGGGACGCGACCTCGGCCGTGCGATGGCGGGCGGGCGCATCGACGTGCACGGGAGCGCCGGGGAGAACGCGGGCGGCGCGCTTCCGGGCGCCGCCCGCGGGATGACCGGTGGAGAGATCGTCATTCGGGGCGACGCGGGCGCTCAGGCGGGCGCCGCCGCCCGCCGCGGGCTGATCGTGGTGACGGGGGACGCGGGACCGCAGGCGGCGAGGGGGATGATCGCGGGGACGGTGGTGGTGTTCGGTCGGGCCGGT
>Ga0209472_1001370_pt1 | contig 14132 bp, 12 predicted proteins | sample GraSoiAngelo_130_FD_185887 | JGI IMG/M metagenome (GOLD analysis project Ga0209472, IMG submission 185887) | Grasslands soil microbial communities from the Angelo Coastal Reserve, California, USA - 14_0929_02_20cm (SPAdes) (version 2) | ecosystem: Environmental > Terrestrial > Soil > Grasslands ...
CGAAGGTGAAGGCCTTCGCGGATGCGGGCGTTCCGGTGGCTCAGTATCCGTCCGAAGTCGCGACCCTCCTGGCTTCGACCTCGTGACAGCACCAACATCCTTTTGGCGGGGCGTCGACAACGACCTGATCTCGAAGGAATTCAATGGCTCGAGGAGGACTCAGCAAGCAACGGCTCACTGCGGTGTGAAGTCGCCCGCGGCGGCTCCTTCGGTCGGACCTCGCATCTCCTTGATTCGGAACGCCAGGGCCACCGCGACTACGGCCAGCACCGCGGCGGCGAGGAACGCGAAACGGAATCCCTGGACCACCGCCGCGGCGGAGGCGGACAAGTCCGCTCCGATCGGGGCTGGGTCGACCGCCCCCACGACGGTCAGCAAGACGGCCAGGCCCAAGGGGAAGCCGACGCGCTGCGAGGTGCTGATGAGCCCCGAAGCGAGACCTTCCTCCCCCGGTTGGGTCCCGGCGAGCGCCGCGATGCTGAGCGCAGGAAGGCCGATGCTCGCGCCCAGAGACCAGAGCAGAATGCCGGGGAGCATCCCGAGATAGCTCCCGCCGACGGAAATGCCCGTCAGGAGGGCGAGGCCCACCGCGACCAAGGCGGTCGATCCGATCAGGACGCGGCGGACGCCGAAACGGTTGACGATCCGAGACGAGCCCCACCCTCCAGCGAATAAGAAAATCAGCGCAGGCGGGAGAAAGGCCAGGCCGGCGTAGAGGGGCGAGTAACCCAGAATCTGTTGCATGTAGATCGTCAAGATGAATCCGGGGCCGACCATCGAAGTCGTCAGCAGGAGCGCGAGGACGTTCGCGTTCAGGACGCTCCCTCTCCGGAGGAATCCGAGGGGCAACAGCGGGGCCTTCGAACGAGATTCGATAACGAGGAAGGCGGCGAGGACGACTAACGCGACAACGAGGGGCACCAACGTCGGGATCGAAAGGAAGCCGTCACTCGCGGCATTCGTCAGCGCATAGACGAGGAGCATCAGTCCGCTGGTCACGGTGAGCGCACCCGCCAGATCCAGATGTCGAATTGCGGCACGACCTGAGGCCTCAGGGAGGAACCGGCGAGACAGGATCGCCACCCCGGTTCCGATCGGGACATTCACGAACATGACCGACCGCCAACCGAGGCCCATCGTGAGGACGCCTCCGCTGATCGATCCCGCGGCGAATCCGGCCGAGAGGACGGCGATGAAGACCCCGAGGGCCCGGTTCCTCGCCTTGCCCTCCGGAAAGAGGGCTACGAAGATCGATAGAGCCGTGACGGAGGAGATCGCCGCGCCGATGCCCTGGACGGCCCTTGAGATGACCAAGGCGAGGAGGGACGGGGCCAGGCCGCCCGTGAGCGAAGCGACGGTGAACAGGACGACGCCAAAGACGAACAGCTTCTTCTGGCCGTAGACGTCCCCGGCCCTCCCGCTGAGCATCAAGAAGCCCGCCATCGTGATTCCGTAGACGCCCACGATCCATTGGCTCTCGGCGAGCGACACCAGGAACTCCGTTCGGATGGAGGGCAAGGCGACCTGGACAATCGAGAAGTCGATGACATCGAGGAAGACCGCGGCGATGACCAAGGCGAACACGAGACGGACGCGCGAGGCCACCTTGGGTCCGGCCTCGATGCCGGATTCGCGACTCGCATCCAATTCTTCGGTAACCTCAATCAGCTCCCGCTGCGCGGCCCGGCGTCTCTACCATCGGTCCTTTATCAAGGACACGGTTTGCGAATAGCCCGCCATCGGGCCGACCCGAAGGGCTAGGTATCGACCCGAACGCTTGCGCGCCGATGGAGTGAGGCGAGCCAGTCCCCGCAACTAGAGAAGACTCTGGGTTTCGTTCGGCGCGAAATACAGTTCGACGAAGCCGCAAGAACGGCAGATGTAGGCCAACAGCAGTTGCGGATGCCACGCCGGATCACTCCCTGGCGGAGTCAGGTCCATCATGACCCGCCGATCCGACAGCGGAAGGAAACGCTCGACGCGAATCTGATTCATGCCACATTGAGGGCATTGACCGATCGCGCGCATTCCCCGCGTGGCGGGCATCCTCTCCAAGCAGGGGACGGGGACTGCGTGCCAAATAGCTTTCGAGAATTCGGAGGCAGGAGCAAATGTTCATTACCGCTCGCCTATTGGCGAGGCCGGGGAGCCCAGAAGGGCTGAGAGTATCCCGCATGAGGGATAGACCCTTGGAACCTGATCCGGGTCATGCCGGCGTAGGGAACTCGAGGATGTTTTCAGCCACCGGACCCTGAGGAATCTTCCCATTGACGGAGACGCCGCCGAGAAAGTACCCGATGGGCAAGGTCAGCCGGGCCTTCTTCGAGAACGTGATCGCCCGCCACTTGGGCGAGAAGCGTCGCGACGTCGTCGTGGGTCCCGCGAACGGCGTTGATGTAGGCGTCGTGCGCCTTCCGGACGGGCGCGCCTTGGTACTGACGACGGATCCAATCTACATCGTGCCGCAGTACGGTTGGGAGCGGGCCGCCTGGTTCGCGTTCCACATCCTCGCCTCGGATCTCACCACGTCCGGCGTGGCGCCGCAGTACGTGACGATGGATTGGAACCTTCCGATGGACATCGAGGACGATCAGATCGAGACGATGCTGCGGATCATCGATCGCGAATGCCGCAAGTACGGCGCGGCGATCGTCACGGGCCACACGGGCCGCTACGAGGGTTGCGCCTACCCGATGGTAGGCGGAGCGACGTTCCTCGCGACCGCGCCTAAGGATGGTTGGGTCACCGCGGACATGGCGAAGCCGGGCAACCGCCTCCTCGTGACGAAGACCGCGGCCCTCGAGGCGACCGCGATCTTGTCGAACACTTTCCCCGAGCTCGTGCACCGGCGGCTTGGCGAGGACATCGCCATGCGGGCGCGCGCCCTCTTCGACTCGATGAGCACGGTCGAAGACGCGCTGGCCGCCGCGTCGGTCGGGCTCCGCGGCGACGGCGTCCGCGCGATGCACGATGCGACGGAAGGCGGCGTCCGGAACGCGGTGTGGGAGATGGCCCAGGCCTCCGGCCTCGGCGTCGAGGTCGACCTGACGAAGGTCATCGTCGATCCCGCGGTGGCCGAGGTCTCCAAGCTGTTCGGCATGGAGCCTCTCGACGCGATCAGCGAAGGCACCCTCTTGATCGCGACGGAGGCGGATGCCGCGGACGAGGTCCTCGCGAGCCTGCGAAAGAAGGGCATCGCGGCCACCGATATCGGCGGCTTCACGAAACCGGGCCAACCGTGCACCGATCGAGGCCGGCCATTCCGTCCCGCGGACCGCGATCCGTTTTGGATCGCCTTCAGCCGGGCCTTCGCGGGGGAGATCATCTGAGCGGCGTGGCAAAACCTCGGAGCCGTCTGGGCGGCGTGTACCTGGTCACGTCCCCGAAGCGGCCCGTCTCGCGGCTGTTGGCAATCGTCGAAGCCAGCCTCGAAGGCGGCGCATCGATCGTGCAGCTTCGCGACAAGAAGATCTTCACACCGGAAGAGAGGATCGAGGCCGCCCGGGGACTTCGGACCCTCTGCAACCGGTACGCCGTGCCGTTCATCGTGAACGATGACCCGGAACTGGCCCGACGCTTCCGGGCGGACGGCGTCCACGGCGGCCGAGAGGATCCGTCGCCTCGCATCGCGCGGTTGGTCCTCGGGCCGCGGGCGATCGTCGGCGTCACCGTCTATGGAAAGGAAGGGGAGGAAGAAGCCGCGGCGGCCGCAGGCGCGAACTACGTTGCGGTGGGACCGTTCTTTCCTAGCCCAAGCAAACCGGACGAACCGGTGCTCCCGCTCGACGTCCTCGACGGGGTCGTCAAGCGATCTCGACTGCCGGTCTTCGCGATCGGAGGCATCACGCCGGCCAACGCAGGCCTTCTCGCCGAGCACGGGGTCGCGGGCGTCGCCGTGATCTCCGCGATCATGGACGCCGCGGATCCGCGCGCCGCGACGGAGGCGATTCGGCGGGCGTTCTCAGAGGGCCGACCTTCGGAGGAGCCTCACGCGCGGCCGCACAGAAAACGCGCGCGCGAAGAATCCTCGGGCGAGCACTTCCACCAACAAACGGTTAAATAGAGCCCTTTTCCTGCGAACGGTCCCGTGCGACGGCTCATAGTGACAGAGAAGTTCAACGCGGCGGTCCGCATCGCGACCATCCTCAGCGACGGGAAGGCCAAGCGGACGAATGTGGAGGGCACCTCCGTCTTCGAGTTCGTCCGCGGAGAGGATTCCACCAAGGTCGTGGGCCTCCGTGGCCACATCATCAACCTCGACTACCCTGAGGCCCTCAACGACTGGGCCCGGGTCGACCTGAAGGAGCTGGTCTGGGCGGAACCGCAGAAGGTCGTGACCGCCGGGAAGATCGGCGCCGCCCTGAAGAAACTGGGCGTGGACGCGGACGAGGTCATCATCGCCACGGACTTCGACCGCGAGGGTGAGCTGATTGGGGTCGAGGCGCTCGGCCTGATCCTTGAAGTCCGGCCCGACATCCGGGTGCGCCGGGCTCGCTTCTCCGCCTTGACGAAGTGGGATATCGAGCGCGCGTTCGCGAATCTCGTGGAGGTCGATCATCCGCTCGCATGGTCGGCCGAGTCCCGCCAATCCGTGGACCTCGCCTGGGGCGCGGTCCTCACGCGCTTCCTCTCGATCGCGTCGAACCAGCTCGGTCGGGACTACCTCTCCGTGGGCCGCGTGCAGAGTCCGAGCCTTGCCCTGATCGTCGATCGGGAGCGGGAGATCGAGGACTTCGTCCCGCAGGATTACTGGACGCTCCACGCGCGGTTCCGCAAGGACGTGGACGGCTCCGCGGTCGAATTCGACGTCGACCACGAGCACGGTCCCTACTGGGCGCGGAGCGAGGCCGAGGCGGCCCTCGATGCGGCTTCGAAGGCGAAGCAAGGCCTGGTCCGGGAATACATTCAGAACGAGCGCGAAGAGCGCCCGCCTCCTCCCTTCAACACGACGATGTTCGTGACGGAGGCCAACCGCCTCGGGTTCGGGGCCGCCCAAGCGATGAAGATCGCGGAGGACCTCTACCAGTCCGGCTACATCTCCTATCCTCGGACGGACAATACGGTGTATCCGTCCTCGGTGAACCTTCGGACCGTCCTCGAGAAATTGCAGGATTCACCGTTCGCGGCAGAGGCGCGCACCCTCGCGGCGCAAGAACGGATCGCGCCGAGCCGAGGGCGGATGGAGACGACGGACCATCCGCCGGTCTATCCCGTCCAAGGGGTCGGTCGCGACAAGGTGAAACGGAACGACCACTGGGCGATCTACGAACTCGTGGTCCGGCGGTTCTTCGCGACGGTCGCCCCGAACGCGCTCGCGGAGACCTCGGAAACGAAGATCGATCTCGGCGGCCAGCCGTTCCACGCCGAGGGATACCGCATCAAGGATCCCGGGTGGAGGAAATACTATCCGTACTGGACCGTCCGCGAAACGAACTTGCCGGTGCTGATCGCCGGAGAGTCGCTCGACCGCGTCGGGGACGTCACGGTCCGCGAGGATCGAACGAAGCCGCCCGCGCGATACAGCGAAGGATCCCTCATCCAGGAGATGGAACGACTCGGCCTGGGGACCAAGTCCACGCGGCACGACATCCTCAAGAAACTCTACGATCGCAAGTTCATCGAAGGGAAGTACCCGCGGCCCACGACGAGCGGGCGGGCGGTGATCGAGGCCCTCGAAGACCATGCCGAACGGATCACGCAGCCGGAGATGACGGCCCACCTCGAGGCGGACATGGAGGGCATTGCGACCGGCGTCCGGGCGCGCGAGGACGTCGTCCGGGAGTCCCAGCAAATGCTCAGCGAGGTCTTGGAGACCTTGCAGGCCAACCGCGAGGCGATCGGCCAGGAGATCGAGGCCGCACTCCGGGAGCAGAATTACATCGGCAAGTGCAACGTATGCAAGGAAGGGAACCTCACGGTCATCCGATCGAGGCGTGGATCGCGATTCCTCGGTTGCGACCGTTATCCGGCCTGCCGGAACACGCACCCGCTGCCGCAGATCGGCATCATCCAGGGCGCCGAGGAAAACTGTCCGGAGTGCGGCGCTCCGATGATCAAACACACGGATCGCGGTCGGACGACGACCTACTGCGTCGCGTCCGATTGCCCCACGGTCCGGGAGCGGAATTTCATCGGATCGTGCGAGAAGTGCGGCACCGGTGAACTCTCGATACGCCATGGGAACTACGGGAAGCGATTCGTCGGATGCTCGAACTACCCGAACTGCGACAACTCCTATCCGCTTCCCCAGCGCGGTCTCATCGTGCCCACGACGGATCGTTGCAAGGCCTGCAACCACCCCGTGATCAAGGTCATCTCCCGCGGTCGGCCGCCGTGGGTCCTGTGCCTCAACATGAAATGCCCCGCCAAGGAAGGCAAGCGGAAGAAGGCGGCCGAGGGGAAGGTCGCCCCGAAGCGGGCTCCGAGGAAGAAGAAACCCGCTCCGATCGCCGTTGCACCGGACTTGCCGACGGGCTAAGGCGTCTTCATGAATCGGATGAACTCGTCGAGGGTCCGCGGCTGAAGCGTGTAGTTCGTCCGCTTCTCCTCGCCGATCGTGGAAGTCTGCGCCTTACCATAGTGGTGACCTGGACAGACGATCAGGTCGTCGTCCATCTTCCGCACCTTGTTGAACAGGGAATCGTACATCCGTTCGACGCTCGACCCCGGAAGGTCGACGCGGCCGCAGTCGCCGACGAACAGGCAATCGCCGGTGAAGACGCGGCCCGACACGATGTAGCAACTGGAGTCGGGCGAGTGACCGGGCGTGTGGACCACCTTCACTTTCAGCTCGCCAACGTTGACGATGCTGCCATCCTCCAGGACCACGTCCTTGCGAACCTCGCTCAACCGATGGGCGGCGATCTTGGCGCCGGTTTCGTCCGCAAGGCGCTCGTTGTCGAACACGTGATCCCGGTGATGGTGGGTATTGAAAATCAACTCGATCGAGTAGCCGTTCTCCTTCGCGACTTTTTGTAGGATCCGTGCATCGAAGCTCGGATCGACGACCGCCGCACGTTTCGTCTTCGGGTCGCCGATGACGTATCCGAAGTTCTGCATCGCGCCAATCAGGTGTTGCTCGAAGAACATCGATCGCGATAGAAATCAAGCCCCGGGTTAAGCCTTCCCATCGCCATCCTCGACCAGGACCTGCCCACGTCGCGTTTTCGGTAGGATTTCGGCCTCGGATGTGCCTGAGTTGTTCGGCGTGCGCGGAAGGACCGATATGGCCGGACCAGTTGGGAATGAGGCATCCTCGGCCGTCCTTCTTCAGTTCGGTCACATGCGAACCGACCTGCGTACGTGGTCCCTATCCCCCGGAAGGACATCATGGATTGAAGCAAATGCGGCTCCAAGTCCTCGCAATCCTGGAGAATGGCGCGTCGAAAATAATCCCGAAAGGATCCGACACGCTCCGCGTCCTCCTGATCCTCCGCGCACAGGAAGGGTCCCCTTCCGCGGAATCGCCGGAGAGCCAACGTGGTTCGCCCCCGTCTCCGATTCGCCGACGCGTGATGCAATCCCTCGTCGCGAGGTCCTAGTCGCGCGTTCGAACGCATCCGCTGACCTGCGAACGAGCCACTAGCGATTCGGGCGAGAGGCCTAACGGGAACGCCTGGAGGCCTTCTTGCCGCGACGGGCGGCCTTCTTCGCCGCCTTCCGCGGCGCTCGGGCGGAGCGCGGTGGCGCCTGCGCCTCGTAGAGGGCCAGCGTGATCCCGGTTGGGTCTTGGAACACCGCGAACCAGCCCATGCCGGGAATCTCCTGCTTCGGCATCGTGACGGCGCCCCCGGACGAGGTGACCTTGCGCAGCGTGGTCTCGATGTCCTCGGTGAGGACGTAGTCGAGGACCCCCGCGGGCAGGTTCTCCGCCTGCTGCAATCCGCCGCCGGGTGCGCTGGGCGGCTGGAACATCGAGTAGTTCATCTGCGGCATGTCCTCGAATTTCCAACCGAAGACGTCCTTGAGGAACGACTTCGTTTTGTCGGGCGCGTTCGAATGGATCTCCACGTGCACAATACTGTTCGGCTTCTGAGCGATGCTCTCATTCCCCCTTCCGCGAGGTAAGTCGGGATGTATCAAAGGGGTAATAAGGAATAGCTTCGGGGGCTCGGCGAAAGTGTCCGCGGCTCGTGGACGACTATTCCTTCCTCGCTTCTTTGGTCTTCGGCCTCAAGTCGGTGGATCCGCGCTTGCGGTACCGGGTCACGCACATCGCGTTGCGGGCGAACCACTCCATGCCGGTCTTCTTGAGCGCCGGCGGCGCCGGCCTCGGGGAAGCCGTCCTCTAGGAAGAGCGGGGTGAGGGATGTTCAGGACCGGGGAAATTCTCCTTGGCCGCCAGGGCGCCCTCCACTCTCTGAACTCCGAGCTGTGCCAGAACGGTCGGGTAAGCCGCACCGATCTTCTCAGCGGCCAGAGGTCCCCAGCGGAGGTAGGCCGCGACGGCTGCCTTGATGGCCCCGGCAACCTCATCGCGGCCCAAGGACGTGAACGAGGCCGCGAGACGTTCCTCCCGGTCGTCCGCCTGTATCAGGCGGGCGTAGCCGCGACACCGTTTCCGCATCGCGGCCACCCACTCGGCAGCCTCCCACCATTTCCCCCGCGACCACGCCTTGATCGCGGAACGGGCCTCGATCCAGAAGTCCAGAAGGGACTTCTCCACTTCCCCTTTGTCCGGAGGGCCGAACTCCACCTTCGGAAAGTCGACACCTCGAAGCAGTCCAATCTTGTCGACGAGGACCACGTGAGGACCTCCGTGGGTCTGCCGGAAGTTCTGCTCATGGGAGAGGGCCAGTTCCCCGTCGACGCCGTCTTCCATGATGAACAGGACCATGTCGAAGCCCAAACCCTCGAAGTTCCGGCGGTCCCTCCACCACGCGATCCCTCCCCACGACCGCAAGAAGCGTTCGCGGTCGGCGAAGAAGGATTCATAATCGCGGTGGCGCGCCACCAGATACACGTCGATATCGGACTGTTCGTCCGCCGTCCCCGCCGCGTGGGAGCCGCCGAGGAAGGCGGCAACGATCCGGGGATCCGACCGGCACGCCTCGGAGAATTGCTCAATTGCCTTCCGACTGCGTTCGACTCGCGATCCCGTCGTGGCAGCTCACCTCTCCCCTGACATTCTAGAGATTTCACTTGCCGTGGTCAGGTTGCCGACCCGGCCACTTCGGCCTATTCCTTCCGCGCTTCCTTCGCTTTTGGACGGAGTTCCCGACTCCCGCACTTGCGGCAACGGGTCGCGCGCATCGCGTTGCGGGCGTAGCACTGCATGCAGATCATCTTGAGCAGCCGGCGGCGCTCGGCCTCCGGGAAGCGGGCCATCGAGGTCGGGACGCGCGGGCCGTTTATAATGCCTTCGGGCGCCGGGGCCTCTGTTTCACTGAGACGGACTTGATAACGACCCGGTTCGGCCGCCGCGGATCGAGGGGGGGACTCGCTCGCTTCAGGGCGTGGACCATTAAGGCGTAGACCTCGGGCAGGTCCAGGGTCTCAGGCCCGTAGAGGACGATGTGGCGGGCGGTCTTCCCGCTCCCCTTCAAGAGGTGCTTCGGGTCGGGGAGGTTGGCCCCGTGCAAGAAGAACAGGCTCACCCATCGAGGGAAGACGGCGATGGAGAACACCGCGTCGGAGGTGCGCTCCGTGGAACCGAACCCGATCGCGAGAGCGTTGTAGTTGTCATAGACCAATTCGATCGCGCCGGGGAGGAGGGATCGCATCTTCGCGAGGACCGCCCGGGCCTGGGCGGCGATCGCCGGCGTATATCGGGCGAGGAACGAATCGAGCTGCTCTTCGGGGGACAGATCCCTCACGGCAGGCGGGGCCCCCTCATCTCGACGCTCCCGCGGGCCGAGGCGTCCGCGCGACGAGGCGCGACCCCCACCGCGCGACGCGGCAACCGAAGCAGCCCCGGTGGTAACTCCCTTCAAGGGCCCCGGAGGAGAAGCGCTCGAACGCCGTCGGACTGAAGGCCGGCTTGCCGAGCCGCACATTCACCGCATCGTGGAGTCCTTGCATCCAGACGACCATCGAGGGCTGGCATCGCCCGCAGGGCCATCGTTCGGACATGCCATGGAGGCCCTTCCAAAGGGACTTCCCCAGCCATCGTCGAAAGGGCAATGCGGTCCTCCGCGTGCCTTGAGAAAGGCGGAATGCGCGTCCCTGCTGCGCGTCCGAAACCGCGTCGCTCTCCCGCAACGTCAATCGGAACTCCCTCATCCTTGATAAGGGAGACGGCCGCGCAACACGACGTCTCGGCAGGATTCCCAAACCTCTTCCGCAGCGGCGTCGTCCTCGACCCGTGAAACGAAAGGAACGGCCTCCCAAGGACGCCCGCCCGAAGGAGAAACGCTTCCGCCACGGGGGCCGAAAGGGCCAACGTGCCCGCCGCCCTGATGACAAGACGAAGCGCCGGTGAAGTCGCGCCCGCGACTTTATCTCCTTCCCGGGATTCGACTCCGGGTCACTGAGCGATCGGATGGCTTTCGAATACGAGTTCCGCATGCGGATCGAGGCCCCTCGGCCGACGGTCTTCGAGAGACTCCTCCGGATCGAACACCTCTCCCGCTGGTTTTGCGGCTGGTCGCGCATCGAGCCGAAGGTCGGCGGCAGCTTCAAGTTCGGCGGGGAGACGTGCATCATCCCGCCCGAGGGCCGCTCCTGGGACACGACGATCGACGAGGGCGAGGTCCTCCGACGATTCGCCTTTCGATGGGCCATCCGCTCCTCCGAAACGCGGGTGTCGTACGAGCTGGAGGATGAACCCGACGGGATGGCGTCGCTCGTTGTGCGGCATCGCGGGGTCCCGATTCGCGAGACGACCTGCGGCACGGTCCAGGATGCCTGGAGGATGTGCCTCGGAAACCTCAAGTCGATCGCAGAAGGACGCGGGGACAGCGTCCGCCCCGATCACGCCCCGGTGACCTCTCCGGACCTTCGGCTGTCAGTCCTCATCGAGGCTGCGCCTGCGAAAGTCTTCGAGGCGTTCTCGGATCCGGCGGGCGTCGGCCACTGGGCGTCCGGCGGAGTCCCTACCGAAGAGGCCCGGGTCGAACCGCGCGCTGGCGGCACGATTTCGTTGGGCACCCGAGGTGGGCCCGATCGCGTCCTCGAATGGCTCCCCGGACGCCGGATTGGACTCGAGTGGTCCAGCGCGAAGGGGCGGGTTCTCCATTTCGACTTCGAGGAGAAGGCGAGCGGCACGGCCGTGTACCTAGCTGAATCGGGTCTCCCTACGGGCGGCCTTGGACTCGTCCTGCACGAGCGAGGCCGATGGTCAGACCGGCTGGTCTGCCTGAAGAATTTCGTCGAAAGCGGCTCGAGCGGCTTCGTCAATGCGTACGAAGATCAGGTCCGGGAGAGCTGAGACGGCGTGCCGCGGACTCGCTCACGACTTCTTGCGGTCCGGCTCGAAAAACGGTCGCTCCACGACGGTCGCGGGGACGCGGTGCCGTTCCCACTCGACGGCGAGCTCGATGAGGACGCGCGTGCCCGGTTTCGAGTACGGCGAGGCCACAGTCGCGATCACGATGTATTTCTTCAGGAGCGGCGACCAGCAACCGCTCGTGGCCCAGCCGATCTGGCGATAACCCGCGAAGAGCGGGACCTTCTGCCGCCACGGCGCGGACGGAGGCTGCGGAGGCAAGCCCATGTCCCAATAGAATTCCTCCACCGTCCCCCAGTCGATCACGAGGCCCACCGTCCGGCGGGCCGGACCGCGGGCCTTCTCCTCGAGGAGAGCTTTGCGTCCGATGAACGACCCCTTCTCCAGCGCCACGGTCCAATCGAGGCTCAGTTCGTACGGTGAATACCGTTGCGCGTCGATGACCGCCTTCCGGGCGGGTGTGTAGTCGACTTCCGCCAAGATCAGGCCCGCCTCGATCCGCGCCACGTCCAGGGCGAGCATGCCCGCCGGAGTGATGTCGTGTCCCTGGCCCTTCGCCATCAGGGCATCCCACAACGCCTCCGCGCGTTCCCGCTCCACCCAGATCTCGTATCCGAGATCCCCCGTGTAGCCGGTCCGTGAGATTTGCACCGGAATACCCGCGAATTTCGTGTTCGCGAACCGGAAGTACCTGAGTTTTTGGACGGCGCCGTCCGCCCCTTCCAGCAGGATTGCGCGAGACGACGGCCCCTGCAACGCGAGCGCCCCGATGTCCTCCGAGACATCCTCGACCTCCGCATCGAGCCCAATGCCCGCATCCTGCAGCCACTTTAGGTTCGGCTCCGCGGACGTCATCCGGAACGAGCCATCCCCGAAGTTCCACAGGGTCCCATCGTCGACAGTCTTGCCGCGCTCGTCACACCACGGCGTGTAGTAGATCTGCCCCTTCCTCAGCTCCTTCGCGTTGCGGGTGACGACCTTGTTCACGAGGGCGACTGCATCCTTGCCGCGGATGCGATACTTGTAGAGGGGCGAGACGTCGAGCAATCCGGCGGAATGTCGGATCGCGTAGTACTCCATCTCCGGGACGAGGGAATACGACGACGCGGCGAGGTAACCGGACCAGCCGCGCCACTCCCAGCTCTCGCAAGCCGCGGAAGTGCGGGAATGAAAGGGGGAGCCGCGACGCATGATGCCTCCTCGCGGCCGCACCGCGGGTGAGGAACTTAACGCTATGCGGCCAGGCGACTTGTGTGAATCGAACGCGGACTGCCTCTCACGTGATTGGAAATTCGTCCTGCCGCATGGCTTCCACGATCGGGCGGATACTCCGCGATTCGGCCGCCATTGCCAATGGTGGGCAGGGCATATACATTTTGCCATGATAGATAATAATGACGCGACAGAACGTTGAAAATACATCCGTCCAGCTATACAGTAATAGCCTTGACGAATACTTATATCACCAATTACCGAAAATAGTTATACACCAGCTATCCGACTAGTCGAAGCCATTATACCCTCAGAATCCGTTCCGTTTTTCAGTCATGAGAGGAGAAAAAATGTTGCCACTAAGTGGGGCAAGATTGGTGTCGGAGCGGTGGACTCAGCGGGATAGCAGGGAGGTGGCTCAGTACCTGGCGTTGGAGTACGGGAGGGGAACCGGCCTCGGATTCCTCAGCGATCTCGCAGCCTCGGGAAGGAGTTCGCGGCGTAGGATGAACTTCAGGTTGATTCAGCGGCTTCGTGGATTCATGGAGGCGCTCAGGACTCGAGTGGCCGCTGCACCCGCCGCTGAGTTGCAACAGGAGCTTCGTCTGCTCGCCCAATGGAAACGAGGCGAACTCGCAACCACGGAACTGGTCGATCGACTCGAAGATTTGGAATTCGAAACCTCCGTTGCGGGCCTCGATCTCTGCCTTTGATCTTCCCCGGGAAGGGATTTAACCCCTCGCCCGATACGGTCGGCGCCCGCGGTCTTCCTGCGTCCTGGGACCGAAAGGCCGCAGGAGGTGTCTCTTTGCCCGCGCGCTACGACGCAATCGTGATTGGCGGGGGGCACAACGGCCTCACCACCGCGGCCTACCTGGCTCGAGCGCGGAAACGGGTCTTGGTCCTCGAACGACGCCACGTGCTCGGAGGGGCCGCCGTGACCGAGGAGGTGTTCCCCGGGTTCAAGTTCACGGTCTGCTCCTACGTGTGCAGCCTCCTCCGGCCGCAGGTGATCCGGGATCTCGAACTTCCGTCCCATGGATTCGAGGTTATCCCGCAAGAGTCGAGCTTCACGCCCCTGCCGGACGGGAGGTACCTGTATCGACACGGGCACGAGGAGGATGCTTTCCAGGAGATCGCGAAATTCTCGCGCCGCGATGCGGAGACCTACCCGCGATTCGGACGGCTCATGGCGCGCCTCGCGAAGTTCATCGCGCCGACGCTCACGATGACGCCTCCCGATGTCGGGTCGCTGAACCCGGCGGAACTCCGGAAGCTCCTCGCCCTGAACAAGCAGGTCAAGACGCTGACCGAGGACGAGCTGTACACGTTCGCACGACTCATGACGATGAGCGCGGCGGACTACCTGGACGAGTGGTTTGAGACGGACGTCTTGAAGGCGGGCCTCTGCTCGAGCGGGATCATCGGGACGCTCTTGGGCCCCCGGTCTCCCGGTACCGCATACGTGCTCATGCATCACTACATGGGCGAGATCGACGGCGCCTATCGGTCGTGGGGCTATGTGCGCGGCGGC
>Ga0209472_1001372_pt1 | contig 14104 bp, 9 predicted proteins | sample GraSoiAngelo_130_FD_185887 | JGI IMG/M metagenome (GOLD analysis project Ga0209472, IMG submission 185887) | Grasslands soil microbial communities from the Angelo Coastal Reserve, California, USA - 14_0929_02_20cm (SPAdes) (version 2) | ecosystem: Environmental > Terrestrial > Soil > Grasslands ...
CGCGTTCTGATCAAGAGTCCTGGCTTCACCATCGTCGCGGTCCTGGCCCTTGCGCTCGGCATCGGCGCGAACACGGCGATCTTTTCCGTGATTGACCGGGTTCTGCTGGCCCCGCTGCCATTCCCGGATTCGGAAAGGATCATGCGCGTCCAGCGTAAGTTCCCGAACGGCAACGGATCGTCGGTTTCCATCCCTAAATTCATGGCATGGCGAAAGAGCCGCACATTTCAATCCATGGCAGCCTATGATTTCGGCAGTGTCAGCCTGAATCTGGGCACGAGCGGCCGCCCGAATCCAGTCAATGGAATGCACGTCACCGCGAACTTCTTCAGTGTCTTTGGTATCACGCCACTTCTCGGGCGGACATTTTCTCCAGAAGAGGACTTGCCAAACGCGGGCAAGTTCGCCGTTCTCACGTTCAACATGTGGAAGAACCGCCTGGGTGAGGACCACGACATTGTAGGTAAGACGATTACCCTCAGCGGAGAGCAGTATGTTGTGCTCGGGGTCTTGCCTGAATACTACCAATCTGATCCACCCACCGATCTCTACCTTCCCGGGCAATTCGACCCTAATAGCACGAATCAGGGACACATCTATTACGTGGCTGCGCGGCTTCGGCCCGGCGCATCCATTGCATCAGCTCAGGCCGAGCTGGCGGTCATCGCCGATCAATTCCGTGCAGCCCACTCGGACATCATGGACAAGTCCGAAAGCGTGGATGTGGTTCCGCTGCGGGTGGCCATCGGCGGCGAGGTCCGTTTCGCGCTTCTCATTCTGGCAGGCGCAGTCGCTTTCGTGCTGCTGATTGCTTGCGGAAATGTTGCCAGTCTGTTGCTGGCACGCGCGGCCGGACGGCAGAGAGAGATCGCGATTCGCACCGCGGTAGGCGCGAGCCGCGGACGCATCATCCGGCAACTTCTCACGGAAAGCATGCTGCTGGGTCTGGCTGGTGGCGTGGCAGGACTGATCTTGGGCGGCATCGGCGTTCGCATGCTACTCGCACTGAGCCCCGGAAACATTCCGCGTATCAACGATCCCGAACATTCACTAGGCGGGTTGATGCTCCTCGATTGGCGCATACTCTTGTTTCTGTTTGGCATATCGCTTGCCACCGGTTTGCTATTCGGACTGTTTCCCGCGCTGCGCGTCGCTCGCTTCGACGTGAATGCGGTGCTGAAGGAATCCAGCGGCCGTTCCGGCACGGGATTCAAGCACAGCCGGGTTCGGGGATTGCTGGTGATCAGTGAGATCGCGCTCGCGGTGGTATTGCTCGCCGGCGCTGCGCTGATGATTCGCACGTTCGCCGGTTTGCGCTCAGTCAAACCGGGAATCGATCCTTCCAACGTGCTCACTCTGAGGACCGCGATTTCCGGGAGCCGTTACGGCAGCACAGCCCAAGTGGAAAACATGGTGAGGCAGGCGACGGAGCGCATCCAAGCCTTGCCCGGTGTTCGCGTTGCCAGCTGCGCGGTTTCTGTGCCTATGGACCAGGTGGGCATCGACTTGCCATTCAGTATCGAGGGCCATACACCAAAGACCGGCGAAAAATGGGAGGGCGACGAGTACTGGCGGTTTGTGTCCCCCGGCTATTTCGAGGCGCTGCGCATTCCTCTTCTGCGCGGTCGCTATTTCGCCCTCACCGATACTGGAAATGCGGCCCATGTAGTGATCGTCAACGAAGCGTTTGCTCGGAAGTATTGGTCGGACAAGGATCCCATCGGGCAACGTATGGTGATCGGCAAGGGACTGGGCGCAGATTTTGACGAGCCCGCACGTCAAGTTGTGGGCATTGTCGGCAGCGTGACGGAGAGCGGGCTGGCCGGTGGAATGGTGCCCGTGATGTATGTTCCTCAAAGCCAGATTACAGACGGATTAACCAGACTCGGCGCCAGCCTGCTACCGTTGAGCTGGGTGATTCGGACCAGCGGTGATCCGCTTTCCCTGGCTACCGCCATCCGACATGAATTCGAGAGTCTGGATCCCCAGTTGGCACCCTCGCATGTTGTCAACATGGATCAGGTGATTGCCGAGGCCAACGCACGGCAGAACTTCGACACGCTGCTGCTTACCGTATTTGCCTCGATTGCATTGCTGCTTGCGGCAGTCGGAATCTACGGGCTGATGTCCTACGCCGTGGAGCAACGCATGCAGGAGATTGGAATCCGGATGGCGCTGGGAGCGGACCAGGGGAAAATCATGAGACTGGTCCTGGGGCAGGGTATGCGTCTGGCCATGGTTGGAACTGCTATCGGTTTAGCCGGAGCGTATGGCCTGACGCGGCTGCTGGCGAAATTCCTGTTTGGCGTGAAACCGAGCGACCCGCTGGCATTTTCAATCGTCGCAGCGACTCTGATTGCGGTCACTTTATTGGCTGCCTTCGTTCCTACCAGAAGGGCAATGCGCGTGGACCCGATGGTGGCCCTTCGACAAGAATAGGCAGATTCCTTCGGCACTCGAACGTTTTCTTGCGCTTGCACAATAACTCCCGGATGGCCAGTTAAGCCGGCAAACCGGACGGGGTTCTGGGAGACAAATGTGGTGGCTGACGTCCGCGTATTTTGGCAGTCCCCGCGGTCTTGGAAGTTGTCTTTTAGGGCTTGCCACTGGTGGAACCGATAAAGTGGATCGTTGTCGGAGCTGAGGTACTTCGGCATCCAGCGTTGCTCTCGAATGGCGCGGTTGAACATCCGACAGAGTCCGACACCATCGACCTTTCCCGCATGGACGCCGAACCCAATGATGCGGCGCGTGTATTGATCCATGACGACCAAGACCCAGTGGGACCGCAAAGTGGCCGACTCGCACCTGAATAGATCAATACTCCAGAGCCTGTCTTTCATGTGGCCCAGGAAAGTCAGCCAGGAGGGACCACCGGAGTCCTGTCCGGCAGGCAGTGATGGGCGAGAATCCTTCGAAGCACGTCTTTGTCGATTTGGATGTTGAACGCCAAGGCGATCTGTTGGGCGATTCGCGGACAGCCCCAGTTGGGATTACGTTGCTTCACACCGCATGAATAAGTTCTGCGCTCGGGCCCTTCGGGCCGGGCTTCCGAAGGCGCTTCGGGTGAGAACAGGGTGCGGTACTTTTACTTGGCGCGTCGAAGAATGGTAGCAAGACGGGGAATCCAGAGGAATCGTGGGTGAAATAACAATTCGCCAGCCACAGGAGCATCGAATTGAGCTGACTCTATGGCTGGCTGTCGTCGCAACCGAGGGAGAAGCGCAATGCAGCGCAGATTTGGTGCATACGGACGGAACCGAGCTGAGCGACACGCTTCCCCAATCGCTGCTGGGAAACGGTAACCGCGTTGTGCAAATTCACTGCGCAGGGCGCTTTCATTCCGTCCTCTTCGCTCAAGACTACCTCCGACGGCACACCACGGATGGTCGACGTGATGGGCGCGACTGTGACGGTCGACAGATAAGCAATGGCACTGTCGCGAGTAAGTACAACCGCCGGTCTGTTCTTGTCGGGCGGAGCAAATTGGTACAGACGGATATCCCCGCGGGCTATTCTGCCGGCCACACTGCCTCCGCTTCCCAAGGCTGTGATTCATGGCGTCCGTGCGGCTGTTTCGCGTAACCCTCGCGGTCGCGTTCTTCCCTGGCGCGAACCTCCAGCTTCCGAAGGTGCTCCCGCAAGGCGTCGCGCACCAGCGCCGAACGATTCCGTTTCGTCAGGCGCGCCGCACGATCGGTGGCGACTAAGAGCTTCTTATCGAGAACAATCTGGACAGTCTCCATATGTCGACCTTGCTCCACAAGATACTCCACAACCACACGAACTGCAATAGACCTAACAACTTATCCGCTTCCAGCGTTCGCATGGCATTGCAGGGTGGAACTATATACTAGCTAGTTAAAACTGTTGCTGCTGATGGGCTAGAAGAAATGTTGTGCGCGATAAACGCGCATCAACTGGGCAAGTAGTTCTCAATGTCCGGTAATAACCGACTTATCCTGCACTTGAGATTCGGCAATAAACGCGAGCTAATTAGCCGTGAACCGGGCAAGTAGATTCCACCGATTGCTTGAACACCGATGGGTGCTTGTGCTGCTGGCCGTCGCAATTGGGCTGGTTCGCTGTTTCTGTTTTCGATAACCGTTCAGCGCGACTACTAGGAACTAGGAGTACCTGATTTATCCAAAGGAAAAAGCTGCTGATAACTATGTTTACCCTCAATGGAGATACACGGTTTTTGATGTTGGCCTATTGTTGTGGTGTATAGATGGTTTTGTTGCGTGCGGCCTATCTCTCAGGAGTGCACTCTCCAAGCGCAGTGTTTCGGGATGGACTTACCGGACGATAGTTATTTATTTCCTTTCGTTCACGGCGTTGTTTCTTGATGGGATTCTCATGATGGTTGCGAGACGACACGGACTTTGAGCGGCGCTAATCAAGTCAGCTCGCGTCAATTCATTTGGCCAGTACGACGGTTTTGGGATCAACCGTGATCTCCCTCAGGCGCGCCGTGACTTTCGGCGTTCCGCCTTCCTGGTAGCGCCCACCCAGATACTTGGCGAAGAATTTCTCCGTGGCCATGACCGAGGCCATGTTGTTCACGGGACGGGCAAACCCGTGGCCCTCGTCGGGAATCAGCAGGTATTCCACAGGAAAGCCGCGGTCGCGAAGCGCGACCACAATCTGCTCGGACTCAGCATGGTTCACCCGCGGATCGTTAGCGCCTTGCGCGATCATCAATGGCGTCTTGATCTTGCCGGCGGAGTTAAGCGGAGAGCGCTCCATCAAAAGAGCCTTGCCTTCCGGCGTGGTGGGATTCCCCATACGTTGATAGAACATCTGGCGTCCGGCCTCCCAGTAGGGCGGGATGGAGCCCAGCAGAGTAATCAGGTTGGAGGGACCAAACAGATCCACCGCTGCGGCGTAAAGATCGGGAGTAAAGGTCACGCCGGCCAGCGTGGCATAGCCGCCGTAGGAGCCGCCGAAGATCCCCGCTCGCTGGGGGTCTGCAATGCCTTCGGCTACCAGGTACTTTACGCCCCAGGTTACGTCGTCCTGCATCTTGCGTCCCCATTCGTTGTTTCCGGCGTCGATAAATTTCTTGCCGTATCCGGCAGAGCCGCGGAAGTTCATGCTGAGGACGGCATAACCGCGGTTGGCGAAGAACTGGGCGTACGCGTTGTAACCCCATACGTCTCGCCCCCAGGGCCCACCATGAGGGAAGATGATTGCGGGCAGGTTCTTGGCCGGGATACCTTTGGGCAAAGTAAGATAGGCTGGGATCAACAACCCATCAGACGACTTGTAGCTAACCGGCTTCATCTCCGCCAGGGACCCGCGAGGAAGGTTTTCGCGGACCTTGAATTGAAGCGTAAGATTGTGGTTCGTGCGGTCGAACAGGTAGGTCTCGCCCGGTTCGGTGTCGCTGTTTGCAACTACCAGCCATAGGTTTTCATCGTCGGTGACCGAGATACGGCGCACGTCCTTGCCGGGTAACTTCTCACCGAGCCATTTAAAACTGGCCTCGGAACCCTTGTCCCGGAAATAACAGCGCACACGGTCGTCTTCATAATTGGTGTTCGTCAGCTCATCGGTGGCTTCCGAGAAAACTGCATCGCCAAAATCCACCCTCTTCAGCGGATCGGATTCCACCAGCTCCGTCTTTCCGGTTTCCGGATCGAATAACTCCAACGCGGTCAAGTCCAGGTCGTCGCCTTTGTTGGTCACCAGGTAGGCGTGTTTGCCATCCTTCTGGAAGCGAATGATGTCGCACTGCTCGAAAACGTTGCAGGAGTAAACTTTAGTAAATTTGTCTGCATCCACCCGAATGATTTCCGTGTCGCCGTTTTCCGCCGAACGGCTGGCCAGGCGCAGGTTGCCCTGCAGGTTAAAACTCCAGCCGGAGATGCGCTCTGTGTTCTTGCGCAGCAGCATCTTCTCGCCCGTGGACAGTCTCAGTTTGTAGAGATCATGCCAGGCTTTGTCGCGGTCGTTCAGGCCGATATAAACCACATCGGGGTCGTTCTTCGGAACCTCATAAATCCTCGTGCGCACGCCCTTCAAGCCCGTCAAGTCGCGAGAGGGCGGGGCCTCGGCGCCGGCCGCGGGCTTCGCCGCAGGGTCAACGGCGTAAATGTTGAAGTTTTCGTCACCGTCGTTGTCTTTAACGTAGAGAATGTACTTACTGTCGCGTGTCCAGAAATAGCCGGGGACTGGTCGTTTAGTTTCCGTGGTGAGCAATCGCGCCGCGCTGAACGGCTGATCCACACCCTTCACATAGATGTTTCTTGTGTCTTTCCACGGCTTCTGGAAGGCCAGATACTTTCCATTCGGGGAAAGCTGCTCACCTGAAATTTCGGGATTGCCGAAGATCAACTCGCGGTCAATCAGCGGCGGCAAGCCGCCGGGGGAAGCTTTCTCGTCTTTGGTATTCTGCGCTCCGAGCGATGACACGGCGAGCACCAGACACAAGGGGCCCTTGAGCAGCGTTTTCATAGCCACAGATTTCCTTTCTATCCGGAGACGATACAGATGGGATCCAGAATGTTTCCTTGAAGATTGTGGGCGCAAAAGGCCATTACTGTCCACTAATCTGGCCTGGGAAAGGGCGGCAAATCGCACCGGTGGAAGTTCCATATCCTCGACCCACAGTGAGCCTTTGCAAGTTACTGCCCCGGTATTCTGGGACAACGAACCAGCGCCAATCAACGAGAACGCGACAACGGTCGAATACTCTAACTCTGGTAACGCGTAAATCGGACAAGTCCGCGCCCGTTTCAGACCCCACTCGCTGCAGGAGGCGATCGTCTTCAGGCCATATCGCCCGTATGATGAGGGATCGTGACCTTCCTACCAGTCTTAGAGTGACGCCAAATCTCGTGGCTGCCGGGCCCCTGGCGATCAAACTGGAAACCAAACGAGCGTAGCGGGCGGGTAACCTCACGATAGGAAAATCCCGCTAAGCGTCGCTAACGGTAACATCTGCAGGCATATCGATGAGATCGCGGAAAATTTGGCGCGCCTGCGCGTCGGCGTAGCCGTGCATGCGTTGAGCGATCAGGCGATAAAGACCACTGGCCAGCACCAGCATGGCCATGTCGAAATCCACCTTTAGGCCCACCGCTGATGAGAGCGCATCAATATGGAAGAAACGCACCGCGTCGGAGAGTGCATTTTCGATCAGCATGCGTTGGGCGTAGCGGGTCAGCAGCGGGATGGCGCGTGGACGCTGCCTTCGGAAGCAAAATAAAAGCAGGCACGCGCTCACCGGGCTCGACCGCGTAGGTAACCTTCTCGCGTACGACATCACCCAGATCTGCCAGGGGCGGAGCTGCCATTGGCACTGCGCCCAACAATTGCAGAAGGCTAGTTCGATCCAAAGCTTTTTCGGCCGGCAAGTAATCATGATGCCCATCGCGCAAAGACAAGGCCGTCGCCGCCAGGCCGCTGCCAAAAAGCCGCAGGGTCTCCCGCCGCGTGACGCTCATGGGCTCGGTTCGCATTACGATCCACCACAAATTAACTGAAGGCGGTGACTATGTCTATGCCTGCGACAGTAGAGTTCATTGCCATTCCCGAGTGGCGGGCGGCCACTCGAAAGTAATCCACAATTTCAAGTTTACGATTACGCGACTTTTATCAGGCACTTGTACGGGGGTCGAGCCTACTCAGCCGTGTAAGTGATCTCCATCCGATGAATGAGGAAACATGATAGAGCAAGAATCGCGATGATTAGACAGAGCAAGCCGAGAACAGCAATAAATGGAGAGACGGGTTCGGCCACGATAGTGAAAATGGCCAGGGGGCCAATGACGGGCAGACTAACGGGGCAGAGGTGCTTCAGATAGAAAGTGACGCTGAGCCGCTGGGCCCAGGCGGGAAAGATTGGGGCGATCGCTTCCCATCCCATGATCACAACTCCAGGGACGATGGGATTCTTGAAGAGAAGGCTGAGAGCGAGAAACACGGCGCCATAGCCGAGACAAGCGAGAGCCGTCACCAGGAGATAGGACCCCAACTGGCCCAAGCCCGGCCCGTCAAAAACATAAGATTTGCCCGCCGAACCAAAGCGGGCATACGTGAGGTAGAAGCAAGCAAAGACGGCTGTTTCGAAGAGTGTGATGGCAACAAGCCCGCCGGCAAGAAACTTTCCCACCACCAGGACTTCTCTTCTTACCGGGACGAGAAATTGATAGTGGAGAGTGCGCTCGACCATTTCGCCGCGGAATAGCCACGTAAAGATCGCCATGCAAGCGAAGAAGATGCCCAGCCGGAAATAGTAGAGCTGGACGATTCCCGCGAGGACTTGTGTATCGATCTCCATTTGGGCCACGTCGACGTTGTATTTGCCGACGATGAGGTGTGTCAGGATGATGAGAGCCGGAATCAAAGCGAGCAGATAGATCCAAATCCTGCGGCGCGTAAACAGGTTCCGGCGAACCTCATTGCGCACGAGGATGGAGATCTGGCTTCCAAAGAGCCGCCAAGGTTGTTCCTTCGACCACTTTTGGGCCCGCGCGACTAAATCTTGAGCATTCACGCCGGTCCACCATCCGATCCAATGAGATATTGATAGATGGAGTTGACGTCATCGTCGGCGGGCGCAACGGCATCGATTTCGACGAGACCGCCGGAAACGATCTTGTTCAGCAAAAGATAGAACTGCTCCGCATCGCGAGTGCGCACCAGGACGCCATGGCCATCATTCAAAATTTTGGCCTCGACAACGTGATCGAGTTCGAACGCCGCCGCCGCCAAGCGCGCTGCATTCGAGCAACGAACAAGGATCTGCATGGGATGATCCTGGACTTCCCTGCGAACCTCGCGAATCTGTCCCTCTGCAACGACGTAGCCGCTGCTCATCAACACGACGCGGTCGGAGATGCGATCGACTTCCTCCAGGATATGGCTGGAGATGATTACGTGCATTCCCTGTTTGGCAATCGCTTCGAAGAGCGCGATCGATTCCGCGCGAGCCATGGGGTCAAGACCGTTGAGCGGTTCGTCGAGAACCAGCACGGAGGGATGATGCGCAATGGCCTGAGCCAGGCGAATGCGCTGCCGCATCCCTTTGCTATAGCCCGCCACTCTGCGCCGTGCCACTTGCGCCATGCCGGTGCGCTCCAGAGCCTCGTTCGTGAGTTTCGCTGCCTGATCGCGGCCAAAACCATGAAGACGCAGCGGCCAATAGATGAAGTCGTAGCCAGTTGTGCCGGGAGGGAAGGAGTCAAACTGCGTGCAAAATCCGACCTGCCGGAAGAACTCGATGGGTTGCCGCGGGGTAAGGCCGAGAACGTAAATGACGCCTTGGGAAGGCCCGATCAGGCCGGTAAGTAAGTTCATCAGCGTGGTCTTGCCCGAGCCGTTGGGGCCAACGAGACTTGTAATCCCGGGCTGGAGAGAGAAGCTCACTTTGTTCACGCCGAGAACTTCTCCGTAGAACTTGGAGACATTCTTGAAAACGATTTGGCGAGCGTCCGAGGTCATCCGCGCACCGTCTCACGAGCACGCAAGCGCGCATTGAGAATGACAAGCGAAAGCAGGCAGACGAGAATCAGTACGGCCCAGGCCGCCGCCACTGGGATTTCGTCCCAACCAAACGAGCCTAGGAGCCCGGATCGCTCGCGAAATCCTTTTGCCAAGATAAGCCGGAACATATACGAGAAATTCAGCAGGATGCCCCAGCGGGTGCTCATGATGGCGTTAAACATTTCGCCGAGGCCCGCAGGAATGAAAAATGAGATGAAGATTACCCCCGTCGCCACAATTCGCAACTTGACCCACGCTGACACGGCCAGAGAAATGAGAGAAAGCATCAGGATCCAAATCGCAGAGCACAACACGATGGGAACAACCATCCACAAATGTGACCAGATCCAGCCGTCCGTTGCCAGTCCAGCCTGCAGGCTGAACAAGAGCAGGCAGGGAACCCAAGTGACAGCGGACAGCAGCAACCCCAGCACGGCGAGTTTTCCCAGAACATAATCGGCCCTAGTGAACGGCCGGCTCAGAAAAAGCGGAACGGCGCCGTTGGTCAGATCCCCTGCGATCAAGACGGGGCCAACCCAGCAGTTCAAAAGAAAGGCTGCCTTAGTCTGCACCATCATAATGACGATGAAGTACTGGGTTTCCACCGAGAACAAACCGGCAGAGCGCAATTGCATCAGTAATTGCGCCGTTTTGTTGTTGGCGATGAATATGTAGCTTGCGAAAAACAGGATTGGAACGAGGCTAAGAACCAAGAGGACGACAAAGAAGCGGGCTTTGAACAAGTCCGCGAATGCATAACGCGTCAGAACAAAAAACCGCGACCATTCCGGCGTGAGAGATCCGGTGTACGGATTGTATCTGCGCTTATATACGGCCATCCGCCGCTCCCGTTTGTTCCATAGCGTTGAGGAAGATGTCTTCCAACGAATCGCGCCGGTGATTCATCCGGCGAATCTGCACGCCTTTGTCTGCCGCGACTCTGAAGACCTCCCTGATTTCGACGCTGTCCGGCATAACCACCTTGATGCGGCCGTTGGTGAAAACCGCGCACTCGCAACCGAGGCCCTCGAGCGTGGACGTGAATGTTGCCTCGGCGCCGATGGTTTCCAACTCGAGGAACTTGCGATTGGCGCGTCGTTCCTCGACGAGGTTGCAGATGGAGGCGATTTGCCCGTTCCGCAGGATCAGCACTTCATCGCAGGTTTCTTCGACGTCGCGCAGAAGATGAGAGGAAAGCAGCAGGCAAATATCACTGGCCTCCCGGATTTCGCGAATGAGTTCGATCAAGCGCTTGCGCGCAGGCGGGTCCATGCCATTCGTTGGTTCGTCCAGAATGAGGACTTTGGGGCCATGCGCAATCGCCTGGGCAAACTTCGCCAGTTGTTTCATGCCTAGGGAATACGTTCCCACCGGACGATAACGAGCTTCACCTAATCCCACATAGACGAAGGCCTCGTGCGCGCGCTCCATCGCTTGCGCGGGGGGAAGACCGGAAATCTCGGCCATGTAACGGACAAAGCGGACCCCGGACATTTTTGAAATAAAGGCGTCGTTTTCGGGCATGTACCCGACAAGAGATCGCAGCGCCTTGCCGTTGGTGAGAGAGTCGAGCCCGAGCACTCGGGCGTTCCCTTTGGAGGGGGAGTGAAAACCCAAGAGGGTGTTGATGAGCGTCGACTTGCCGGCGCCGTTGGGTCCGAGTAGCCCAATAGCGCGACTGTTCAAAACGCCCGTCAGGCCACGAAGGATCGTCCGGCCACCGAGTTGTACTTCGAGCCCAGTGAGCTCGATCGTTGGGTTCATCATCTACCAATCACTACGGATTGGCTTGGCGCGAAGTTCCATGATCTGACAAACCCAGCAAGTGGATCAAGGTTGGAAAGCCCGGACTTAAGTCAAAGAGCTTGCTGCTGCTGGCCACCTCGATGCGATCACTTTCCCCGTAAGCACAAAATACGCTGGGCTTGGCGTCGGCTGCCAACTGCTGAAGGAGTGCCAACTGCCCGGAGGTGAGCTGGGAAGAGAGCGGTTTCAGAATGGGGCTAAGATTCTGATAAATCATCGCAGAAAAGTTCGCGTGGTTGTCGCTGGGAAGGAGAGCACGAAACGAAGCGGAGCGAGCCAGCGATGTACCGTTCGCGTGGGTTTGCAGTGCTGCGAGAAGCAGTGCGCGGGAGGGCGCCAGGATCATATACCCGTCAGCGAAGGTGTAGTCGCACTCTGTCGAAAGCCCAGCACCTTGCGATTGGATGGTGTAAAACGTTCGTCCACCGAACTGTGTTTGATTAAGCGTTAAGCCGGGCTGGTTGGACTTTTGCTCTTGCCGGTTAGAAGCCTGCACCAGCTTATCTATGGCAACCTGAAGGGTTCCCGGATCGTTGACCTCGACAATTGCTTTCCACGAGGGTGTGGGAAGAACTGGGCCATCGAGAGCCAGCGTGAGTTCCCCGCCCAGGGCCCGCGCCAAGTCGTCGTGAAGGTTCAGGCCGAGTTCTGGATTTGTCTGCGCCAGACTCTGGCTGAAGCTGGGGTTGGAAGCGCCGATGGTGCTGAAAATGTCATCCAGCATGAGCGCTGGCTGTTTCGCAACGAAAGAGACCGCCGCGCCTGCGTTCGACGAAACATAGTCCAGCGAACCCATCGGAGCTGGAGCGGCCAGCCAGGAGGCGATGCCGTGTCTCTGGCCATTGAATTCCAGAGTAATCCGGTTGTCTCCCTGACTCGAAGACTCGCCGCGCGACGCGATCAAATACTTTATGTCATTGAAGCCGCTATTCCGAAGCGCCTTGGAATCTGCTTGCTGCGTATGCGAACTATTTAAAATCTGGCCGAGATTCGCGGCAACCAGAGTTTCGGCACCGCGGCTGTAGACGGTAGCGATTCGCTGGCCAAAATCCGTCCCGGCGAAGAAAGTTGCTCCGGCGTCGAGCTGCGCGCTCATTTCCCTAACCGAGGCAGCATCGCCACCGGCGACAAGCATGTTCTGCCTGACAAGCATGACCATTCCGCGCTCATCGCCGACGAGTGAAGAGAGCGACTGCGAGTCCACGACATGCAAATTGGCTATGCCTTGCGGGCTCTTCAAGGTATCAGCAAGGTGATTCTGCAAATAATCCTTCAGTCCAAGCTGCCGCACTTCGGCTAGCAGGACGGGGGGACCGTGCCCGCTGGAGGCGGAGCTTCCTCTGGCCGTAATCACCACTTCCTCGCCCAAGTACCGGCTTATGACTTGAATTTGGCCAATCAATTCCTGCGGAGTAGGATGCTGATTGGAGTTACCGCTTTTGTTCCACCAGTCTTGCAGAACCTTGCTCTGCGAGAGCTGTTGTTGGAAGACTTGGTTTGCCTGTTGAAGCGCGTCTCCAAGATTGGGGATGCCGATATACAGGACTGTATCCGCCGGCAGCAAGGGAAGGATCTTGCTTTCATACCGCGGACCGGGCGTCTGGATTTCCTCCAATTTTGTACGAAGCTTTGAAAATTCCGCAAGCAACGCCAGTTCATGATCCAGGTCGCTGCTCCATGCAATCTCTTCGCGCACGGGAACAAGGCCGACGCTCTGCGTTGTGGCCACTTGATCGCCCGAGTGCAGAATGGATTCCAATCCAGCGTGTTTAACGTGGACTTCTCCCTCAATCACGGCCACGCGCGACCCTTTGGTACCGGAATTCACGGAAAAGACCGTTCCGGTGACGGCTACCAGGCAATCCGGAGCACTAACGTACAAGTGTCCGGTGTGACGCTTCGCGGCTTCGACGATGATGCTACCCTGGTCGAGATGGATCGTTGTGTCGCGACGGCTGGCGCTGACCGCCAATTCTGCACGCTGATTCATTTCCACTTCAGAGCCCTCGAAGAGCCGCACCTGGGCATGGGAATTGGCGGCCGTGCGAATGAGTTCACCCTCGCCGACTTCGTCCCCTGTTTTCAATGCGCGCTCGCCAGCGGCGCCAATGCCATACGCTTGCCCTTCGATGGAATCGATCCGTGCGCGGTTGCCAGGAGGGCCCGCGAAGTACCAGTTGTGCCCAGTCCAGACCAAGGCAACCAGCAAGGCCACTGTTGCTGCCGCGCAGGACAGTCTGACAATACTCCACTGGAAACCGCGTGACGCCGGCTCCATCCGCCAGTTGACGCTTGTCGCGCCATCAAACCCGCGGCCATAGGCATAAGAACGGCACGAGGCGCATTCCCGCAGGTGATCTGCCACGATTAGCGTGCGCGCCGGAGAAAGCTCTTGCTGATGAAAAGCCGGCAGCAGAGAACGAATATCGGCGCAGCCCCGGATAGGCTGCAGAGCACTGGTTGCGGCTTCCTCGCCTTCGCCTGCTTGCAACCGCTGCCACACGCGCTCGGCTGACGCAGATAGCGTCTTGGCGTCGGGCTGCTCGCCGCGAAGTTCGGAAATCGCCCGATCAAGGTAAGCGTCTTGCTTCGATCGAAATATTTTCATGATGCACCTTTCATAAAGCCACGAAGGCTTTTCTTTAGTCGTGCGCGAGTGCGATGCAGGGTTACTGCCACCACGGCCTGAGATGTGTTCATCGTCCGGGCAATTTCGGGGTTATCGAGCCCTTCGAGATAGCGGAGGGCAAACATCTCGGCCGTGCGTGGATTCAGAGTGGCAAGCTCCCGGCGAAGCCAATTTTTG
>Ga0209472_1001385_pt1 | contig 14044 bp, 10 predicted proteins | sample GraSoiAngelo_130_FD_185887 | JGI IMG/M metagenome (GOLD analysis project Ga0209472, IMG submission 185887) | Grasslands soil microbial communities from the Angelo Coastal Reserve, California, USA - 14_0929_02_20cm (SPAdes) (version 2) | ecosystem: Environmental > Terrestrial > Soil > Grasslands ...
CATTGGGACGTGTCCGTCTGCCTGGGCGATGTGGTGGGTTACGGCCCCGATCCCAATTACGTCACGGCACGCCTGCAAGAGCTGGGCACGACGACGATTCGAGGGAATCACGACAAGGCAGTGACCGGTTTGATGGCTACGGAAGATTTCAATCCAGTGGCAAAAGCTGCGGTGGATTGGACACGAGCGGAATTGAAGCCAGAACACATGGCATGGCTCTCAGGCTTGCCGAAGGGACCGCTGGAGACGGACGGCATCGTGCTCGTTCACGGAGCGCTTCAGGACGAAGATGAATATGTTTTCACTCCGGAGCAAGCCCTTGAGGGACTCCTCGATTCCAATGCCGTAGTCACTTTTTTCGGCCACACGCATCACCAGGGAGGCTTTTCGTATCGAGATTCGCACCTCGAAGTGCTGCAAATTCGGCCGCGTGCGGCGGAATCCTTTGCTGCACTGCGCGTCGAGCCGGGGCGACGTTACTTACTGAATCCGGGTTCCATCGGGCAGCCCCGCGACGGAGATCCCCGAGCCGCCTTTGCCATGGCCGATTTAGAGCACAACGTGGTGGAATTTTGGCGCGTTCCTTATGATGTCGCGGCGGTACAAAAGCGCATGCGGTCTGCGCTTCTACCAGAACCCTTGGTCCAGCGACTAGTCGTTGGCCGATAGCCTTTCCAGACCACCGCGCACCCATTCGTATCGGTAGGTATTCATACGATACGTCCATTAGTTATAATAGTCGTGTGAAGTTCGCGGGGGAACTTGAAGCCAGCCTGAAAGAATTCCTGGCCTCCGGCCTCGTGGATCTGCAGGAGAACGGCGGCCGCACCTGATTTGTTGCCGGGTGATCGTGGGAAGTGCGAGGGGACAGCGAAAAGCCGCTCCTGCATCTTTGGTCGCAACGATTCAACCTGACGCGGCGAGTATTGGCAATCACGGATCACTCCGAGCAACGGCTGGTTCTGGCGGGGGTGCGCTTTGGGCGCGCCAAGCTGGAACGGCTGGAATTTGTTCGGCGGGAGTTCGAACCGAGCGCGGCAATTGTCGCGCGAGGAATTTCGCGATCAACTCCGCAAACTCCTTGCGGAACAGTTTCCCGACGAATCCGTGGAATCGCTTACGGTTTCAGCAGACCTGGAGCATTCACTCGCTGGAAATTACGCGCGGGGACTGCTGCGACGAGGTTCGGTGCAGCGTGCGGTTCTCGCCGTGCCGAGCGGCGAATCTTCTGACACGATGGACAACAGCCTCGCGTTTGCGTTGCTCGGGCTGGCGCGCGCGGCATTCGAACGCGGGAGCCTCGATAGCGGGGCTTCGCCTGATTCTTCCCAAGAACTTGAGCTGCACCGCCATCCGCTGGCCGAAGACACGCGTCATGCTCTTATCGCGCGCAGCCGGAGCGCTGGCTGGAAAGTTTAGTGCGCGAAGACGTGACGCGTGTGGATGCCGGGCGGGACGCCCGATATGTGTACTCGCAGGTGTTCGCGAGCTCCGGAAGCGAGCACGGCATTCTCGATCTGCGAACGGTTACGCGCTCAGGCCGGTTGGCGACCCTGGAACTGAAAGCCAGCGAGCACATCCATCTGCCGCTGCAAGCTGCGGATTACTGGCTGCGCGTGCGAAAGCACATGGACCGTGGAGAGATCGCCCGTTTTGGCTATTTTCCTGGCGTCGAGCTGCAGGCGATTCCTCCGCTCGTGTATCTTGTTGCACCGGCATTGCGCTTCCACCCGTCGACGGATGACCTTTGAAGTATTTATCGCCGGAACTCGAAGTAGTGCGCGTGGGGCTCGCGGAAAGCTGGCGACGTGGCCCGCGCGTGGTGATGCGACAATTGCGCCCTCTTCGGTTCCACATTCACCCTTTCGCGATTCGTTCTGGAGATTACGCGGCCTTACAGGTTTTCCCTGAATCCCCAGGGAAGAAAGAGGCCAGGGCAGTTTTCCGAAATGGGCGGATAAGAACCAAAAAACATTTGGGGAAGAATTTACCCCGTAAAAGGAGAGAAGCGGTTAGGGGCAAGCCCTAACCGCTTCCCGGGGTGTGTCCTCGAAGTGGTTTTGAAATATTAGATGTACGGGAGCGAAAAAGGTTTCCTTGGGGGGCAAAATTTTTTTCGAAAAATCGATTTAGTAGGTCAAATCTCAATAAAACAAATACTTACGCCAGCGGTCGTCCCGGTGCCCGATCAGCCGCATTAACTGCCGGGACGTATGTAGTGTGAAAGGCCGGGGTTTGCGGGCTAGCTTCAACCCGGCTTCTTCGGGGGTGCGGTCTCCCTTGGTGTTATTGCAGTGGTAGCAGCAGGCCACCAGGTTTTCCCAGGAAGAGCGGCCCCCGCGAGACCTGGGCAACACGTGATCCAGCGTCAGTTCAGAACTGGGAAACACGCGCCCGCAAAACTGGCAAGTATTTCGGTCGCGCAACAAAATATTCTTCCTTGAAAGGGCTCGGCTCTGCTGGGGAATATGCCGGTAGGCCAGCAGGCGAATCACGGAGGGAACCTGGTGCGCATGAGCGGCAGAGTGCACCTCGGCATTGTGCAACTCCTCGGCCTGGGCCACTCCCTTCAGCATTAAAACCATCGCGCGGCGCACGGCGGTGACGTTGATTGGTTCATAGGTGGCATTCAGCACGAGCACGGGTTCCTGCATCAAGGATGCCCGGCGGGAAATCGAGTTGTGGGGTCTACTGCCTGCGGGATCCTCAGAACCGGGCGCAGTCGCGCGAGCCGCTTCGGGGGTATGAGCCCCCCGGGAATTGGCCGACATTTGCCGGTTTAGTCCCATTGAGCCTGCCACTAACTATTCTACCATTCCACGGAGCTTGGGAGTGGATTTCTTACCGCTCGGGCCACGGTGAGTCCAACCACGGACCTGGCGTCCGCCTCGTGTAATGCTCGCGCACAGGCATCCAAGGTCGCTCCGGTCGTCAATACATCATCTAGCAGTACCAGTAGGACGCGAAGATTGTCAACTTGGCTGCCTGGGCGTGTGGCAAAAGCGCCACGCACTGACTCCGAGCGCTCTTCGAGGCTCAGAGAATACGCTTGTCTGGACGGGCGCGCGTGCGCATCAGCAGCACAGCTTTGTGCGGCAACCGCAAGCGCTTTGCAAGGGGCTTGGAAATCAGGGCCGCCTGGTTGCACCGGCGCTGTCGTTCGCGCTGCCGGTGGAGCGGCACGGGCACGACTACATCGGCGGCGAGCTTATCTCCGTCGCGCTGTACAAGCTCCGCCAGTCGCTCTGCAAACCAAACGCCCAAAGCTCGATTTGCTCGAACTTCAGCAGGAGAATCGCCTGGACGAGCGGGCCACGATAGATCGCGAAGCCGCGGGCGCAATCAAAGGCATAGGTTTTGTCCTCGCACGCGGGACAGAGCTGCGGCTGTTTTTCATTCTGCGCCAATCCTGAAAGAGGAAGACCGCAGATCTCGCAAGTAATTGCCGGCACTCGTTCGAATGAATTGAGACATTCCCACGGTGGGAATCAATGAGGAGTTCGTTGCAGTTCTGACATCCGGCGGGGAAAGATCACGCTGACGAGGGCGTCGCTTGCCGCCGTGAGCCAGGCGCGCATACGCCGCCGAAGCAGCGGTCTTCTGCTCAATGCGCTTGTGCTAGATGTATTTGCCGCCACAGGACAGCGACTGTATATCTTCTCAACTGCTAATTAAAGAAAAGAAATTACAATACAGTAATCGGAAGACCGCGCATTCGCAGCGGGCAAATCTCCGGCTTGGATGTGAACTCTTTACAACAGGCCTTGCTCCATCTTCTCCTGGCACGCGATGCAGTGCTTGGCCCAAGGCACGGCTTCCAGTCGCTTTTGCTGCATCTCCTCCTGGCAGTTCGCGCAGACGCCATACTCGTCTTCCTGGATGCGCTTCAGAGCGGCATCAATCAGGTTCAACTGCGAACGGTCGGTATTGGTCATACCGAAGAGAAACTCTTTGGTGTAAGAGTTGGCTGCCTTGTCTGCCAGATCCACCGTGGGATCCTCGTCCGCCGTCCTTCCTTCTTCCTGCGTGCGGGCGATGGTCCTCATCAGTTCTTCACGCCGCGCAAGCAGTTTCTTCTTGTAATAATCGAGTCGTTTCTTGTCCATGTAAGTCCCGCCCCTCTGCATGCTATTTGGGGCCATCTAAAAACTCCGTAGTGTAGACCAGGTTCCCATTGAAGTCAAGGCAGTTGGACGTACCCCAATCCGTCGGTAAGGTAGGAGTGACGGGTACTTGGCAGCCTGAATGCGAGTTGATGTGAGTCAATTCGCTGCCAGAGCGCCTTTTGGGCGTTGCGCAAAGCGTGTAGGTTGGTGAGGTCCATCGGGAAGCCGGGAGGGATGGCTCTTTTCCGAAGCGCTTCCAAAAAGCGCTCTGCAAATCCGTCGATAAGAACCTGTTCCGGGAAATGCTATGAAGGAAGCGGCAATAAGCGGACTGCGCCCATGCACAGGGCGAGGCCCTCGATGGCCGTCCCCAGTCGCAAGCTCAGTTGACGAGCATGATGCACCAGTCGACCCGGCATATGGAAAATCAAAAAGCGCAGTCGCTTCGGGCGGGCCGTCAATAAGTCTGCCGGCAAGGCTAAGCGCTTCAGCGCCGTGAGCACATTGTAGGCGATCACCGCCAGCCGCAGCCAGGCGGCATTGGCTCCGAAATATTTCGACGGCAGTACCCCGGCCGCTAAATCATTCTTCATCACATCGTGTACCCGCTCGATCGTCCCGGCTTTTTCTCGGTGCCACTCGATCAGTTTCACCGCTTCCCAATCCCAGATGTTGCTCTGCACGGCGAAATGTCGCACGCTACTGCCGTCGGCAAACAACCCTCCCTGCCGTTGGCGCAGCCGGATGGCGATGTAGCGCAGTGGCTGGCTGTCCTTCGGCTCTGCTTGCTGGTTCGACACGAACACTACTTCGGCGCACTCCCGATCTATACCCGGCTCGGGCTCCCCGTAGGCCTTCCATTCCTTTTCCGGAACTTCCCGAATGGCCTCGCGCAACGCCTCGCTCATCCGCACGCTGATCGCAAAACCAATGCATCCTTGCGGCCCTTCTTCACGTTTCTCGTTCGACAGCCAGCGCAACAACTCCTTCTCATGACAGGCCGCATCGCCGCGATAATAGTAGGTCGTCACTGTTTTGGGCAGTGCGGCGAACGCCGCTTGCGCCACCGTCAACGGAGCCATCTGCGCCGGTACGTTCCCATCTCGAAACTCATCGGCCAGCACCGCGTCCATCTCCGCCCACACCGCCAGCATCGGCTGATAGCCTCGCGGCCCTTCGTAGGTGTGCAGGGCTTCTTGTTGGCGGCTCTCGATAATCGTGGTGTCCTGATCCACCGTAGCGATCTTCTGCTCCGGACAACGTTCTCCCAATCGCTGGATCAGATCTTGGTTCACTTTTCCTAGTCCTTCCAGCGCTTCACTCTCGGTGGGAATGTAGGCAATTTGATCCGGCAGTCGCTGCTGCTTGGCTTGTTGAATCTTTTCTTCTTCATGGAACGCATACAGGAACTTCCGAGCGGCTTCCGGAGAAGGTACTTCGTGCCCGATCAGTTGCCCTAGCCCGGGGTCCGCCCGCAGTCGCTCAAAATCATCCAGGCACTCACCTCCAGCGGCATTCAGAATCACGAAGCTCTCGACAAAAGTAGCCTCGTCGTAACCCCGCTGGCGTTCCTTCACCACCAGGTGTTGCTTCACACTGCCTGGTAATCCCAGAGAACGAAAGGCTTGCACCACCAGGGGTAAGCCTCCCAGCGCCGTCAGCATCTCTTCGGCTGGCTTGGGATCGAACTCGAACAATAATGGCGATTCGGTCGGTGAGGGCTTCTCGATTTTGCGCATGCACGCCATCGTATGCGAAGGACGCACCTTGCAGGTGAGAATTCGTAGTCTTCGGTTCACACCGCCTACCGGGGTTCTACGCTGGCGTACGGCCTCATTCAGGCTCCTCGCGCCTGCCACTCTGTAAAACACGTCCCGCTATCGACGGATCGGGGACGTATGGACTCTAAGCCACAACAAAAGTCATGGACAAAACCGAGTATGGGCACGCCACGAATTCACAGAAGACTCGCAACCGCCGCTGATGGCCGGGACAATCGAGATGTCCGATCCTGCCGACACGGGACTCGTCAGCCCTCCTGTGTATCGAACATCTTCATCTCCGATGAAAATATTGACATGCTCCCGCATTTGGCCTTGCTCCGTGGTTATGCGATCGCGGAGACCTGGGTAGAGGACCCACAGAGCAGACAATGCCTGTGCCAAAGTCGTGGGTGATTGTTCAATCGTGACTCTGTTGCGCCCTCCGGTGAATTCCCGCAATGGCCCCGGAATATGAAAGGTAACGGACATTCTTACTTTCTCTTTCGACGCGAGCGGCTAGACTTGCGAGATTTGCTTTGGGACGGAGGCGACGCTACGCGCGGAGATGCGTTCGAGTACGCAGAGCCATCCTCAATGAAGGCACTCCGCACACAGACTATCGACGGCAGCCCATCGAGTATTTTGCTCCAGGTCTTTCCTTCATCGCACGAGCCAAAAAGTTGCCCACTTCGTGTTCCGATGTAAATTCCTACAGGATCGAGAGAATCTACGGTCATGGCATCGCGCAAGACTGTCTCGTACGCCTGCTTCTGCGGCAGCCCCCGCGCCAGGGGCTCCCACGAGGCGCCACCGTTGTGCGTTCGATAAACGCGCAACCGGCCATCGCACGCGCATCGAAACTGGTCAGACTCGACCGGAACGATGTACACGCAGTCTAGGTTTCTGGGATGCATGACCATGGCAAAACCGAAATCCGACGGCACACCATTCGCGATGTCCGTCCAGTTTTCGGAAGAATCGTCCGAACGATACAAGCCCCAATGATTTTGCAGGAACAGGCGTTCGGGACGCGCAGGGTGCATGGCGATTTTGTGGATGCATTGTCCGAACTCGGGGTATTTGCCGGGCATAAACATGGCGCGGATTCCCCGATTTTGTGCCGACCAGCTGCGCCCTCCGTCGTCGGTGCGATAAACGCCGCCAGCCGAAATCGCCACGTACATGCGCTGTTTGTTCACGGGGTCGAGTACGATGGTATGCAGGGCTAATCCGCCGTTGCCGGGCACCCAGCGCGGCCGATGCGGATGATCGAACAGGCCACGCACAAACGACCACGTTTCCCCGGCGTCGCGGCTTTCGAAGAGCCCCGCTGGCTCAACGCCACAATAGAGCACGTCGGGTTCATCCGCTCGTCCCAGCGAAATCTGCCAGATGTTCTTCAAGGAAAGGCCAGTATCCGAAGGAAATCGAATGCTGGCCTCTTGCGGATTGGTCCAGATCCTACCGAAATCCTCGCTGGAGCGCAGCAGCGTGCCCCAATAACTCTGGGTTGAGGCCCAAAGGCGATGTTGCCCACCGCGATTGTCATAAGCCATGGCGTAAACCGCGTGACCGTGGAAATACGGACCGCCGACTTCCCAACGCGCGCGGTTGGGGTTCGAGCGCAGGATGAATGCGCCCTTTGTCGTTCCCACCAACAAAAGAAAATCTCCCTTTCGCACGCGGGTGTGCCGCACGCTGTGCAAGACAGTGGTTAGCGGTTCATTTCGCTCGGCGTTCGGAGCGGGGGCAAAGATTGCAGCAGATTGAACAGCTTCGAGCGCAGCTTGGACTTCTCCGGCGCGCTGATAGCGCTGCATGGGCTCTTTGGCGAGACACCTCTGGATGACAGCCCAAAGACCCGGTGGGACAGGAGGACCGAGCGGCCTGGGCAGTTCGCGCAGAATGGCGGAGCTCAATTCGAAGCCAGTGCGACCTTCGAACGGCAGGCGTCCGGAAGCAGCTTCATAGAGCACGACTCCCAGCGCCCATAAATCGCTGCGGTAGTCGGCGCCTTCTCCGCGCAAGACTTCCGGCGACATGTACGACAAGGTGCCGCTCATGGTGGAGCCGGCCTGCATCGTTTCCAGAGTGCGCGTGGGGCCCTCGATTAGCCCGTCGCCTACTCGTTTGGCCAAGCCGAAGTCGAGGACTTTTACCAGCCCATCGGGCGTGACGACGATGTTGGCGGTTTTCAGATCTCGATGAACAATCCCGCGATCATGGGCGCGGACGAGTGCGCTGGAAATCTGGACGCCATACCGGATGACCAATTCCGCAGGCAGTCCGGCATCAGCGCACATCTCGCGCAAGGACTTGCCTGCAACCAACTCCATCACGATGTAGAGTTCGCCCTCCGTTTCACCAACATCGTGGATGGTGCAGATGTTAGGGTGAGCGAGAGAGGAAGAGACACGGGCTTCCTGAAGAAGGTTCTGGCTTGCCGAGCAATCAAGGCGCGGATCTTTCTTTACAACTTTTACCGCCACATCGCGTTGCAATGCTTCGTCGTAAGCTCGATAGACAACGCCCATTCCGCCTTCACCAATCTTTGCCTGGACACGACAATGGCCAAGGACCTGACCGATCACGGGGCGCTCCCTTCGCACATCATGCTAGGCTTTGCGCAGGAGATCCGTCAACGCTGCAAGATTCACATGTTGGCTGCGCGACTCGGATCAATTCCATGTTTTTCAGTGTCGATGCCGAGACGGCCGTAATCTCCTCAGCCGTTACTTGAAATGCTAATTAACTATCACAGAATAGACAGGGTCCCCGGTCCCCTGTAGCTCAACGGTAGAAGCATTCGGCTGTTACCCGTGCGGCTGAACATGATAGACCTCTATTGGGGGCGGTTACCTACCAAGCTGTCTCCCCTAGTTGTTTCGCCTGAGCCCCGAGAAGTGCCGCCCGCAAACAATTGAAATAACAGGGTATTAGTTTCAATGAAGCATTATTTACTTGCACATGCGCGGCGCAATTGACTTGTGATTACACGGCATGATACACTTGTACTTACACGCCACAAGTTACTTGTAGTCACACGGCGCTATATACTTGTATCTACGCATCATAATAGACTTGTAATGACTCACGAAGAATCGGGAGGCATTATGCCCTCGCCAAACGAAAAACTGGCCGAATCCCTCGACGTGCTCAAGGAGCTTCAGCAAGATAACCGGCGTGTGTTCCGTTCCGACGACCTGAGCCGGGTTCACCGCGAACGCCTGGTGGAGAACGGGTTCCTGCAAGAAGTTATGAAGGGTTGGCTGATCTCTTCAAGCCCCGACTCACAGGCCGGCGAGAGCACCCCGTGGCATGCGTCGTTCTGGGAATTCTGCGCACGCTACTGCGACGAGCGCTTTGGCGACCAGTGGCACCTGTCGCCGGAGCAGTCCCTTTTCCTGCACGGCGAGAGAACGGTGATCCCCGATCAACTGGTTGTGCACAGTCCGAAAGCGACGAATAACGATATCAACCTTCTGTTCGGCACAACGCTTTACGATCTGAAAGTTGCGGAGATGCCGGCGAGCGCGGCTCTCATGGTCAGGGACGGATTGCGTCTATTTTCACCGGCGGCGGCGTTGGTACGCGTGCCGGAATCATTTTTTCAGATGTATCCCGTCGAGACGCAAGTGGTGATGGCGAGCCTTGCTGACGCCTCGGACGTGCTTCGGTTTCTCCTGAACGGTGGGCATTCCGCGAAGGCCGGTTATCTTGCCAAGGCCTTCCGGCAAACCGGACGCAGCGACCTTGCGGACGAGATTCTCCGGGCGATGAGGGGCGCCGGATACGATGTGCGAGAGAGCAGTCCATTTGAAGCCAAACATATATTCGCTAGGCTGGGCCGTCCCGCCGCTCCGATTGTGGGTCGCATGGAGATGCTTTGGGAATCGATGCGTGGCAAGGTCCTCGCGGTGTTCCCCAAAGCGCCGGGGCTTCCAACAGACAAGGAAGAGTATCTTCGCTTCGTTAACGAAATCTATCGAACCGATGCCTACCACTCTTTGTCTATTGAAGGCTACTCCGTAACGCCTGCCCTGGTTGAGAGAGTGCGGCAGGGCGGCTGGGACCCCGAGCATGACGCCGGGGATCGCAGAAATCGCGACGCCCTCGCAGCGCGGGGATATTGGCAAGCGTTCCAACTCGTGAAAAAAGAAGTCGAGAAAGTGATCGCCGGTGAGAACCCCGCCGCGCTCGTGCGTGCTGTGCACAACGACTGGTATCGCGAATTGTTCCAGCCGTCCGTCACCGCCGGCCTGCTCGAAGCGGGGTCATTGGCCGGATACCGGAACATACCTGTGTATCTGCGCGGGTCGCGCTACGTTCCGCCGAGGTGGGAGGCCGTACGCGACGGAATGCCGGCGTTCTTCGACCTTCTGGAAAAAGAACCCGAGCCTTCGGTGCGCGCGGTGTTGGGACATTGGCTTTTCGGTTATATCCACCCGTACCCGGATGGAAACGGCCGCATGGCGCGCTTTCTGATGAATGTGATGCTGGCTTCGGGCGGCTATCCTTGGACGGTGGTTCGCATTAGGGATCGCAAGGCTTATCTGAGCGCGCTCGACCGCGCCAGCACCGGTATGGACATCCATCCGTTCGCAACCTTTATCGTCCACCGCGTGCAATGGCGCCTTGAGCGGCACGACCTGACATTTCCTGCGCCCAAAGAGAGTTTTGTTTTGGAGCGCGACATTGTCTTTTTCTACGGGCAAGATGGCGAAGCGTGGGTGCGGTGCGCCATCAGCGGGGAAGCCCTGGACAATCACTTCCAGGGAGACGGTAAGGACAAACTCGAGGTGTTCAGGGCGAACCGCCCGGTTATCGAGCAGGAGGTGCGGCGGAAATACATTTCTGGTGACACCGAAGTGGACGGGTCTATTCTCATTCGCTCGGACGATCTACCTGCGTAACGCCTTGCGAATCTGAGACGGGAATATCCAGAAACGCGATTGGCTTCGAATCCGTTTTAGGCTGAATCAATACGCAACTGCACTTGCTAGCCGCAAGACCTTCCGAGTCATATGATTGTGGGAAATCACAGTTGCGTCGATGGCCTCGTCCACAATGGCTGACTGTTCAGTGCGATCCCGAAAAACCGTAGCACGAACCTAACGGCTGTATAAGAATGAAAACAAATCGGTTGTACAGATCCCCGGTGGCTCAACGGTAGAGCATTCGGCTGTTAACAGAAAACTTCAAATCACATAACTCGTTTCTCTGGCGTCAGTTAACAGCTTCGGGACCATCCCCAAACAGTCATTGCTTGTCCCCAGCAGGTCCCCCACGGCGCCGCCGTTGCAGAATGACTTCGTCATGAGAGCACCCTGACTCGCGAGCCGCGCGTGAGGGAGCAGAAGTGTCGGCGAGCTAGAACACCTCTATGTTTGCCGTGTGGCCCGAAGCCGAGGCCAGTTGGGCGTCCCGTGTGACTAATGCGGCTCCGAGCTTTTCCGCAAGCACGATGTATGCCGCATCATAGGCCGAAAAGTTGTGGCGCAATTGCCAAATCTGGGGAACGAGCAGGGTGTGGGGATACCGAGTAATCCGTAGATCCAACAGATCGCGCACCGCTTCGTTGGCGCGGCGTACGGACACGACTCCTTGACGGGTCAGGCGGCGCAGTACTTGGGTGACCTCAAGATCCAGGAGGTGGGGCGTATGCAGAGTTTCGCTATGGGAGTAAATTCGGTTCTCAATTCGTTGCCCCGCAGTTGTCTGAAGAAGCCAGTCAACCGCGGCGGATGCATCGAGGACGATCATCGTGCGTCGCGCTCTTCTCGCACCAACAGAGCAGTTTCAATTTTTGCCGACACAGGCCTATGCCGGTGCAGGCGCTGTCGCAATTCTAGGAGCGTCGGTCTCTCCGCGATCTCTTTAAGCTCTGCTAGCAGATAGTCGGAAAGAGACATGCCCGCCGTGGCAGCCCGAGCTTTCAGGCCCCGGTGCAGGGCATCGGGAACATTACGAACCTGGATCATTTTTGACATGCTGCAAGCATGCTTTCATGTGCTTCACATGTCAAGACGAGAATCTTGCCGACTTGGCTGGGGCCGCGCCTCCTGACTAGCACACTTGCCGAATCACTGGACTCCAGCCAAATTTCCGAGGAATCTGCTGCGCCGGGGGAAGTCGCAAGCGCACGTTCAGGGTCTCGCCATGAAGAGAGAGCGAGGCCGCTTTCGTTCGTAGTGCTGGCGGTCGAAGGAGCGCCCGAAGCGGCTCCGGAGCCGAAGCAGTAGTGCTTCAATGTGTTTGCAGGTGCCGAGCGTGTTCACTGCAGAATCTGCACATGAACAGAAGTTCTCAAACAAACTCGGACCGCGCATTGCCACGTGATACTCCTTGCCACTTAGCGATTTCACGAGGTAGTCGCCATAAGCATTTCCTGCTGGTGTCGTGAGAACATGCTTGATGGCCTTCGCGGCTCGCTGTTGCCGAGCATAGATTTGTTCCTCGACGGATCATGGTTCCTCCAGAGCAGACTCCGCCAAGATAGCAGCAAATGAGGAACCCACTGAAGGGGTGCTTGTGGGAAAGTGGAAAGCCACAGGGCCCCCTGACCACCTCACACGCGATATTTCAAGATGAGGACGCGCTAAATCGCAAAATCAATTGCGAGAGCCATTTACCCCCGGTCAGTTCGGGCTATTGATGGTGTCGTTGGCAGGTTCGAATGTGCCGCTGGCCACAAATTCATAATCGTTCCAGCCAGTGGATTCGTGCGCGGCGGAGTTGCTGGCGATCTCCATGCGCAATGCGTCGTACATGACGCCCTGCGTTTTGTCCACATGGAAAGTAAGGATGTTATCGGCGCCCGGCGTGTTCAGCGAGCTCGCGGGCCACTGGAACACGACCCACTGGTACGTGCCGGAGAAGCCGCTGCGGACATCCGCGTCGGCAAAGTGGATGCCGGTCCAATTGAGGGGAGTGCCATTGAGCGAAATTGTCAGGTCAGCCTCGGTGTCGGCGAGGCCCACAGATAGAACGACATATCGGCCCTGGGCCTGCTGATCGGAAGTGGTTGTGAAGTGCACCTGCCAGTCCGGTACGAGAGCGGTGGCGCAGGCGCCGAACAGGCCGACGTAGGAAGGGCAAACATAATTGTAGCCGTCTGTGGTTTGGTCGGCAGTGTTGTAGATGCCCGCGTAGAGTCCGGGATGAAAGATGTGCCATTGGTTGTAGTTCCACTGCGTCAGGTCATTGGTTGCGGGAGTGCCACCGACGGAAGTGGCGTAGTAAACCACGGCCCCTTGATTCGTGGCGAAATCCCTCCAGTAATTCCAGTTGCCCCAAAACTCGCGGTCGTCCTGGAGGGAATTGCCAAGGCGATTGACGTATTGGTCCGTATAGTTGGGGTCGAGTTCTATCGGATTGGCAACCGTGCCGTGCAGAAATTCGTGCGAAGAGCGATCGCTGGCGCCGATGCTCCAGATAGGTGCAAAGGAGCCGAAGAGTTCGGGCGTAAAGCTCACCGAAACGTGCGTGGGCGAATGCTCCTTCACTTGGACGCCGTCCGTGCGAAACTCGCCCCATTCACCCAGGACATAAACCGAAAGGCGGTAGGCACCCGGAACTACATCGTGGAAAGTAGCCAAACCGGCAGGGTTGAGGTTCTGCCAGTATTCCCGTCCGGCATGCGAATACTGAAAATTCGTGTTCGGATCGCTTAGGACGGCCCACCCAGAGAGCGGGGCAAGACCCTGTGCGCCTTCCACCTGCACGTCAACTTCGCCGCGCCGCGTGGACGGAACGTAGCCACTATTCAGAAGCTCCACTTCACTATCATAGAGGGGCTTGAACTGCTCAGATGCGGCTCGGGCCTCCGCATAAAGAGAGGCCGCCGTGGGATTCGTGGCGTTGAAAGCGTTGAAGTGGAGATAGAATGGGCCGTAAAGGCGGTGCAGGACAGCATCTTGGGGCACGTTGAAAGCGATCTGATTATCGAGGTGGTTGGAGTAAGCCTCCATGATCAGTAGATTGTTGGTGAAGATCAGGTCCTGCTTGGTAGGCCCGCCGGTGAGCGATTCGCTGCGTGGAAGGACCATCCACGCGGCCATGGCTGCCCCATAGACACCCTGGCTGTGGTGCAGGTACTCGTAACTCGAATAGTCGTACTTGGTATAGAACGACCTGCGAAAGCCGCTAGGCTGCGTTAGCCCGTGGAGATCGACG
>Ga0209472_1001388_pt1 | contig 14031 bp, 11 predicted proteins | sample GraSoiAngelo_130_FD_185887 | JGI IMG/M metagenome (GOLD analysis project Ga0209472, IMG submission 185887) | Grasslands soil microbial communities from the Angelo Coastal Reserve, California, USA - 14_0929_02_20cm (SPAdes) (version 2) | ecosystem: Environmental > Terrestrial > Soil > Grasslands ...
AGTCTGCCAGCACCAGGTTCTGCCCAAGGCACTGCAAAAGCTCTTGCATTGCCATGAGATTTCTCTTGTCATCATCCACGATCAGGATGCTGGCAACCGATGCGTTCGACATGGTCTCTCCTCTCTGACCATATCTCGTTGAAGACGATAAAATATAAACGAGAATTAGCTATCTTGCTGTGGCAGCGCGCGCCGCAGCGCAAGGGGCGGCCAAAGCCGCCGCCTGAGCGCGCTACGGAATCGTAATCGGCCGGGAAAGCTGGTTGTTGCTTTCGTCCGACTCGGCAAAGCGGTTCTCGTCATCGACGAAAGCCGTAATCGTGTGGGTGCCCCCGGGAATGGTGTATGGCCCACCGTTGGTGCCGATGGTGACGGAGGCTCCTGCGGCCAAGGGTCCGGTTACGCCGCCCCAGGTTCTGTACACGCCATCCACGGAATAGGCTACGCCGATGTCTGTGCCCGCAGGGGTCGCTGCGGTGCCCCGGTTTTTCACCGTGCTCGTGAAGGTCCCGCTGGCATAGGAGAGCGAGGTGACGATGACGTCGGGCAGAGTGTCGGGTGCGGCCACCGTAATCAACCGGGAAAGCTTGTTGTTGGTTTCGTCCGACTCGGCAAAGCGGTTCTCGTCATCGACGAAAGCCATAATCGTGTGGCTGCCGTTGGGAATGGTGTATGGCCCACCGTTGGTGCCGATGGTGACGGAGGCTCCTGCGGCCAAGGGTCCGGTTACGCCGCCCCAGGTTCTGTACACGCCATCCACGGAATAGGCTACGCCGATGGCTATGCCCGCAGGGGTCGCTGCGCCACCCTGGTTTTTCACCGTGCTGGTGAAGATCCCGCTGGCATAGGAGAGCGAGGTGACGATGACGTCGGGCAGAGCAGGAGCTGGGGCCGTAGAACCGCCGAGCTGGACGATCTTCGCGATGGACGGTACGCCGTTCGCGTTCAGGATGAAAAGCAGGTAGTGGCCAGGCGGGGCCAGATTCGGGTTCGACGGTGACACGACGTTCAGGCCCCCCGGCGCCTGGGAGAAGCTCAAGGAGTTGATCCGCTGGTTCATGTTGAACGCGTGGGTCACCGAGCCGAGCCTGATCCACCTGACCTTTGCGATGTTCGCCGCGTCGGGTGTCTCCACGAAGTAGCTTTGACCGAGACTCACGGCGGCCGGAGCCGAACTGATAGTCGGGCGCGCTCCCGCGAACAGATACGGCGGCGAATACAGCTCGACCTGCGTGATATCGTCGCCACCGGTGGTGAGCACGCGGCCGTCGGGCAGGAGCAGCGCCGCCGAATGATAGAGCCGTACCGCTTGCGCGCTCGCCATCGTGGTCCAGCTCTCGGTCGCGGGGTCCCACATTTCCGCCGCGAACACCGGGGTAGTGTCGTTATTGAATCCAGGCCCGCTGGTGCCTCCGGTCACTAGTACTTTGCCGTCCGGAAGCAGCGTGGCGTTAAGGTGGCGCCGCGCGAATGCCATGGATCCCACCGGTCGCCAAGCCGGAGTTGCGGCGTTCAGATCGATCACCTCGGCGGCGCTGGTCGGCGGATCGACACCGCCCATCACGAGCACCTTGCCATCGTCATACATCACTGAAGAGCCGTAGTCTCTGTATCCAGGGGTATTGGTGGCTGCTACCACAGTCCATGCCCCTGTCCCCGACGTGCCCAGGTAGCGGGTGGTCTGGCTCGTAGCCGAATTGAAGACCTGGCCATTGGGAGCGAGGTGCATCCGCGGGTAGAGGTCGACATAGAGCTGCGCGCTGGTCAGGTTACGCCACGTTCCGCTCGCGACCTGAAACACCTGGGGAAGGAGGTCGGGGCCAACAGTGTTATCGATCTTCCCGGTGACCACCAGCACGTCGCCGTTGGCCAGTGTGGTGGCCGTGGGATACCAGCGCCCGGCGTTCATGTTGGGACCCGCTGCCCAGACATTGCTCGCTGCGTCGTAGGTGCTCGAGTTCGGCAATCCCACGCCGTCGACGATGTGGCCCCCGGCGAAGAACAACCGGCCATCGGCCAGGAACGCGTGGCCACTGCAGAAGACGTTGTAACCTGGCAGTGGCATCAAGGAAGTGATCGCCGTGGCCGGATCCCAAAGACGCGTATCGGTGCCCGTGGGCCGGACCCCGTAGAACATGACCATTCCGGTCGGCAGCAGGTGAAGCGCCGACGAGTTGAACGGTAACGGGGCGGCCGACATCCACTGGCCGGCGACGGCAGGGTCGGTCTGCGCGGCGACCTTGGACGCGGCGAGCCAAAGGACCAGAAAAGTGACGGCAGCGACTCTCACCGTACGGGTCATTGGTCGTCGTCGTTGCCGATTGCCACGATCAGGCCCTGGTTGTTGATGGCGACGGCTTCCGTGAGCACGAACCCGGATGCGGCCGGGATCAGGCGGTTGAGATCCTGCATCCCGCCGCTGCGTGTCCAGAGGAAAGCGCGCATGGCGTGAGCGGTGCCGGAAAAGCCGACGACCTCGCCGCGCGCATTGATGGCGCGAGCGTAGGCGTACTTCCCGCCGGGCAAGGTCCCGAGATCCTCGATTGTGCCCCGCGCGGACCAGAGCACGGCGCGACTGCCGTCCGGGCCGCTCGACCAGCCGACGACGTCGCCGGCGTCGTTGATGTGCACCGCTTCGCTCTCGAGGTCGCCCGCCAGCATGCCGAGATCTTTCATCCCGGCGGACGGCGTCCACAGGAAGGCGCGCGTCGCCGGCGACATCCCCGAAGTGCCTACGACGTTTCCAGGTTCATTGATCGCGAGCGCGCGGCTGTACGTGCTGCCGGGGAGTGTGCCGAGTCCCTGAACGGCGCCGTTCCGTGTCCAGAGAACGCCCTGGGCGCCACCGGGGCCGCTCGAGTAGCCGACGACCTGCCCGTGGCTGTTGATGCCGAACGCCTGGCTGCTGTTATCGCCGGGCAGAGGGGCGAGACGCTGATGTCCCCCTTTGCGCGTCCAGCGGAACGCTTCGACCGAGGTGGGCCCGTTCGACGAGCCGACGACTTCGCTCAGATCGTTGATGCCGTGCGCCGCGCTGTAGTCCGCGCCGGGCAGCCCCTCGATCCTCTCGAGACGGGTGCTGCTCAGGACGAACGCGCGGTGCGAGGCGCCTGACGTGCTCGCCCTGCCGACGACTTCACCGCCATTGTTGAGCGTGCGGATAACCTGTGAGGTGCCTTGCGGCAAGGCGCCGAAGTCCACCACGATATACCTGGAAGCCGCTGGAACGAGGAGAAAGACGCGGCGGGGAACCTCATGATCGTGTGCATCCACGGCAGAGCAGACGCAGAATTGCCCGGCGAGTACCGCGAGCACTCCCCAGATCCAATATGGACGACCGACTCTCATTGTTGGACTACCAGAATCAGTTCTCTTGGAATCCTCCTGTGAAGGTGGGCGCCATGTGGCGGATGGCTACTGGACCGGAGCGAGCAGCAGGTCGAGGTTCACGCCGAGAACCGCCTGAGCGCGCTCGACTTGCGGAGTCAACCGGGTCATTCCGATTACGCCGGCGTCCAGACCGCCGAAGCCGATGGAGGCGGTATGCACTCCTAGCGTCACCAACACTCCGACCGCCCGGCCGTCGCTTGAGATGACTCCGCTTCCCGAGTCACCGGGGGTCGCAGCGCCTTGAGCGAACACGTGATCCGGATCGGGCATGCCCGCTGCCAGGGCGCTCCGCGCCGGGACTACAGCGCCCACCCCGACGCCGTTGCCGAACCAGTTGAGCACCACGGGTTGAAAGAGGCCGGGTTGATCGTCGTTGATCGCGGTCGGCCCGCCGAAATGACACATGCCGGCGCTCGCCTCCACTTGCGCGTCGAGGCGGATGAGGGAGAAGTCCTTCGGGTCCTGAAGAATCGCGTAAGCGAACTCGCCGATCCGGTTGCCGCCGGCGTCGCGCGCCTCCGGCCCCGTGCCCGGAGCCCATGCCATCTCGCCCACGTCGCCGCCGAACGGGGGTGTGCCGAGGATGCAATGGCCGGCAGTGCCGATGTAGCGGCTGCCATCCGATCCCAGGAAAAGGAAGTTGAGCGTGCACTGGCCGACGTCGGAGACCACGATCGCGCCGGGACGCACGCCCGGGCAAGTTCCGGTGCCGAACGGCGCAGCCGCCGGGACCGGGATCAAGGTACACGGCACACCGCCGAGCGTCCAGTTGGTCGAGGAGGACGACCCGAGGTCGAGCAGTCCGGCTTGCGCAGGGGCCGCGCCCGCGATCAGGGTGATGAACGCGGCGGGTATTGCAAAGGTCTTTCTTGCAAACATCTTACCCTCCTGTCGAAATAGGTATGGGAATAATGAACGCCTAAAATGACACTCATAAGCGCGGGTCATAGTCCCATTGAACCCCGGCATATGACCCCTAGCCGACGACGATCGCGCGATAGTCGTTGACATTTGCATTAACGTTGCCAATACATCTGTTAAGAAAGACCATGTTGAGCCGCTTGCGAGACGTATGGACGATGTTCCGCATCGCCGGTTACAGTGATACCGTCGGACTGTGGCGACATAGCAGGACGCTCGCATCCTCGGTCCGCAACCACATCGTGCTCGACGTGTTGATCGCCTTGGAGAAATGCGGTCTCCTGGCGGAGCTGGGAACGCAACACGGTGTCACGCCGGCCGCGTTGGCCGGATTCGACCCCGTGCAGCTTGAAGCGGCGCTCGAGTACCTGACAGAGGCAGAGATCCTTGAGCAGCTCGGGCGCGGCCGTTTTCGCGTGCGCAAGCTCCGCGAGTTTCCCCGGCTCCGATCTGCAGTCTACGCCGCGATGGCCTATAACCAGCCGATCCGCCAGCTTCACCGGCTGATCCGCGGCGATGAGCGCTACGGCGTCGGAATTTCCAGGGACGACCAGTACGACGCGATGGCCTCCGAAGACATCACGTCGCGTTTCTATTACGGGTTCACCATGCGAGCGCTGCTCGCGACGAATTGCGCCTCGGTGCTCGATCTTGGATGCGGAACCGGTGCCTTCCCGGCGTATCTCGCGAGGCATACTGACCTGAGAGAGCTGACTGGCGTGGACGTGTCGGACCGCGCCATCGCCGAGGGACGCAGGCGAGGCTATGAATCCGGACCCGTACGCCTGCTCGTCGGCGATGCGATGGCGCTCGAGATCACGGCGGCAAAACTGAAGAACGCCCCGGAAATCGTGTCGATGATGTTCGTTCTGCATGAGTTCGACGACGAAGGCGTCGGGCGTATCCTCGGGTCCGTACACCGCGCTTTCCCGCTGGCTCGAATTCTGCTGACCGAAATGATCCTTCGGCAGACCGAGGAGGCGCTCGCCAGGAACAGTACCGCACTGCCCGAACTGAGGTACGTGCATCAGCTTTCACGGCAGGTCGTCCGGTCCCGTGACGAGTGGGTCCGCTTGTTCGACCGGAGCAGCTACCGGCTCGATCGGCGGGACGAACACCAGCTCTCCAGCACCCAGTGCCTCGTCTTCAGTCCGTCGAATGCGGGAGCGATGCGGCGAAGGGCTGAACCCACGCCTCGAGGCGGAAGTTGACCGGGAACGCATCGTCCTTGTCGGCGGGAGTGAAATCGCTCCACGCCGGGCGCACCATGCTGTCGGCGCGGACGCGCGCGTCGTCGGCTCCGATCGTGCGCTTCTCGACCTGCGGCGCGATGCGCGTGACCTTGCCCCGGCCGACGGGAACCTTGCCGCCCGGCAGCACGAACGTGACCGGCAGGCCGATCGCCACGCGCGAAGCGAGCAATTCCTCGAGCTCGAGCCTGACTTCGATGCGCTCGGGGTTGACGAGCCTGAACAGGGTCGGCGCGATCGCGTTCGAGCCGAGGATGTCGCCGGGATTGACGCTGCGCGTCATGATGATGCCGCCGATGGGTGCGACGATCTTCGTGCGGGAGAGAACGATTTTGCCTTGATTCAACGCCGCGCTCGCGGCGGCGAGCTGCTCGCCGGCGGCGCGCACCTCGCCCGGCCGGCCGCCGGCGATGCCGGCCCTGGCTCGCATTTCGGCTTCGCGCGCGCGGGCCTGGGCAGCGAGGGCGCTTCGTTCGGCTTCGTTCAGCGCCTGCTGGCTGATGAAACCTTGCTCGAGGAGGCGCCGCTGCCGCTGCCAGCGGTCCTGGGCGAGGTCGGCCTCGTTCTTCGCGGCCTCCGCGGCGGCCGCCAGGGCCTCGCGATCTTCCGGACGCACGCCTTCGGCCGCCAGGGCCAGGCGTTCGGAGGCGCTCTTCATGTCGGCTTCGCGCTGATCGACGGCCGCCTTCGGGATGCCGCTTTCGATCTCCGCGAGCAACTGGTTCGCCGCCACCCGGTCGCCGGGCTGCACCAGGACCCGCAGTACCTTCCCTTCCATGAGGGGCCGCACTTCGACGATGCCGTCGATCGGGACGATCTGCGCCTGCGCGACGACGCGCGGCTCGGACGCGGGAAGTGCCGCTTGCGCGCGCGCCTGCTCGCCGGGCCGCGAGGTGGCGCCCCACCACGCTGCGGCGGCGCCAAGCGCGGCGACAGCGATCGCGGCGGTCCACAACCGCTTACGCATGGTCGCCCCCGGAGGCTTCTGCGGTCTCCTCGACCGGATAGTCGGCGACGATGCGGCCGTCGTCGATCTCGATGATGCGGTGCGCGAACTGCCGCAGCCGCAGGTCGTGGGTGACAAGCAGCACCCCGCGCCGCTCGCTCACCTGCTCGCGCAGCAGCCTCACGATGGCGCACCCCGTGTTCCTGTCTAGCGCCCCGGTCGGCTCGTCGCCGACGATGAGCGCCGGATCGCCCGCGAGAGAGCGCGCGATCGCGACCCGCTGCCGCTGTCCTCCCGAGAGCTCGCCGGGCTTGTGAAGAAGGCGATCGCCCAGACCGACCCGCGCGAGCATGTCCGCGGCGCGCGCGCGAGCCTGCGCCCTGGGCGTGCCTTTCATCACCAACACCTCGCTCACGTTGTCGAGCGCGGTGAGCGCAGGGAAAAGGTTGTACGTCTGGAAGATGAAGCCCACATGCCTGCGCCGGGCTTGCGCCGAGTTTTCCTCGGGAAGACGCGTAATGGGCACGCCGCAGAGCTCCACCTCGCCGCTCGTCGGTCGAAGCAGCCCCGAGAGGACATAGAGCAGCGTCGTCTTTCCCGATCCCGACGGGCCGATGAGAAGCGCGAGCTCCCCGGCGCGCAGCTCGATCGATACTTCGTGGAGCGCCTTCGCGGCGACGGTGCCGGTGCCGAACGTCTTGGAGACGTTGCGCGCGCGAACCAGGACCGTGCCCGCCGTCATCGCAGCACCTGGGCGGTCTCGACTTTGAACACGGCCCGAAGGCTGGTTATGCTCGCAAGCAGGCACATCGCAGCCGTGGCCGCGCTGCCGAGCGCGATCGTTTCCGGGGACAGCACTACCGTGAGGCCGGCGTGGGCGAGCGCCCGCTTGAGGGTGAGCGCGATCGCGAAGCCTGCCGCGCCGCCGATCGAGCCGAGAAGCGCAACCTGCCACAGGACGAACCCGGCAAGCTCCGTCGAGCGCGCGCCGAGGGCTTTGAGCGTGGCGAGCTCGAGCCTGTGTTCCTGCGTCATCGAGTAAAGGGTCTGCCCTATGATCACCCCGCCGACGATCATGCCGAGCACCGCGGTGAAGGCGAGGGCCATCCCGGCGCCGGAGCCGCCCACCCAGTATTGCTCGGTCTTTTCGATCCAGCGCGCGGTCTCCACGAGCTGCACGTCCCTCTGGCGCTTGATCCGGTCGGCAAGCTCGGCGGCGCAGCCGGAACCGGCGACGTCGACCGAGTAGTACATCGCCTGGCTCTCGGCCAGATTGAGGAGCCTGCGCGCGTTCGTCATGGACGTGAACAGGTACGGGCTCAGCGTAAACGAGCGGATGCCGTCGGTGATCGCGGCGACGACGACCTGGCGCCCGCTTACCTCGAAGGTCGCGCCGAGCGCATCCGGCGGCAGCTCGAGCTTGGAGAGATCGGTGCGATCGACGCTGATGCGGAGCGGCTGATCGAGGTCCGCGACCGATCCGTCGGCGACGGCCCATGGCACCTCCCGCCCCGGCCGGGGCTCGACGGCGACGATCAGCGCGGTGGTGCGCGTGCCGCTCGGTTTTTGGATCAGGGCAAAGCCGTAGATCACGGCGCGGGCGTCGGCCACGCAGGGCTGCGAGAGAAGAAGATTGCGCGGACCCGGCGACATGGCCTGCGCGTTGTCGAGAACGTCGATGCCGGTGGGTATCAACCAGAAGTCGCCGCCGACGTGCTGGATGACCGTCGAGGAGTTGGTCTGAAAGCCGCGGTAGAGCCCGATCTGCACGAAGGCAAGAGTCGTGGCCAGGGCCACCCCGAGCAGCGAAGCGACGAGCTTGCCGCGGTCGAAAAACAGGCACTGGATGGCAATCCGTCGCATCGCTGAAGAGATTTATCAGTACACGAACGGCAGGAAGCGTCGTCGTCCGCGCATGAGGGGCTTGGCCTCGCGCTCCCCAAGCGCTTCTCCCTGCCGGTACGCAGCTAGCTCGGCTAGTGCGCTCGTTCGAGGGACAGAAGCAAGCCGATCACGAGCAGCAACGCGCCTGCGGCAGGGCCGATCCAGGGCGGGGTTGCTGCAGTATGGAGCGCAAGCTGGGCCATGCCGTACAGTACGGGTGCGGCAATCAGCAACCCGCCCGCCGGGATCGCCCACCTCGCCCAAAGCGCCCCTTGCCGGAACGGTACAAAAAGCAGAAACAACTCGAGCACGGCAATGGCCAGGCAAGCGGCGCCAACGTCCCTCATGAGCCAGAGGATGAGCGCTTGAAATGCCGGGTTCACCTGGTTCCACGACATCCCCACCGCAACCGCGTGGTAGGGCATGAATTCGGCGCGAAACAGGTACGTCATGCCGAATGCGATGGCGATCACGATGGCAGCCAAATGACATGCAAAGCCCGCTTTCATTCTTGTGTTCATATGACAGCTCCATGCAACAGCGCGGCCCGTGAAATCCTCTTCCCGCCCACAAGGCCGAACAAGACGAACCGGGCGTCACCTAGGCCCCCTCGCTCCGTCGGGCCACAGTGGAGAACCCGAGCACACCGTCGTCGACCGGCTCCCGCAGCAGCATCTCCCGGTCGCGCAGGTAGTCGTGGGTCACGCGCCACGGCGCCGCGCGCCCCTGGCGCGGCAACTGGTCCTGACCCCGCCTCACGTAGCCGGACCTGAGCGAGTCGAACACGCTGCCTTCGGGCACGGCATCGCGCGGCGCGCGCGCCACGAAGATCTCGTGCCGGCCGGCGCGCATGTGGCGCAGCAGCCGGCAGAGATAGGCCGCGGCGATGTCGACCTTCAGCGTCCACGAAACGTTGCTGTAGCCGAAGATACAGGCGAAATTCGGCAGGCCCTCGGGTAGCACCGCCTTGTACGTCATGTGCCGGTTGACCTCGTACGGCTGGCCGTCGACGCTGAGCTGCACGCTGCCGAGCGCCTGCACCTGCAGGCCGGTGGCCGTGACGATGATGTCGGCGGGCAGCTCGGCGCCGGACTTCAGCCGGATGCCGCCCTCGGTGAACGCCTCGATCTCGGCCGTCACGACCGCGGCCTTGCCGGCCTTAATCGCCTCGAACAGGTCCGCATCGGGGACGGCGCACAGGCGCTCGTCCCATGGCTGGTAGCGCGGCGTAAAATCGCGCATGTCGTGGCCGGGCCCGAGGTGGCGCTGCACCAGCCACAGGAACACCTTGCGCGCGGCCCGCGGCCAGCGCCGCGAAGCGAGGTAGATCCAGCGTTGCAGGCCGATATAGAACTTGCGCGACAGCGCGAACACCGCGCGCTCGGGAAGGAAGTGCCCGAGCACCCGCGACAGCGTGCTGTTGGCCGGCACCGAGAAGATGTACGTCGGCGAGCGCTGCAGCATGGTCACACGCGCGGCGTCAGCGGCCATGGCCGGCACCAGCGTGACGGCCGTCGCGCCGCTGCCGATCACGACGACCTGCTTGCCGCGATAGTCGAGGTTCTCGGGCCAGAACTGCGGGTGGATGCGCTGGCCGCGGAACCGCTCCTGCCCCGGAAAGTCCGGCAGGTAGCCCTGGTCGTAGTCGTAATACCCCGTGCAGGCGATGACGTGGCGCGCGCGCAGCGTGCGGGACTGGCCGGTGCCGGTGTCGAGGACCGTGACGGTCCAGCGCCCCTCGCCGCTGGACCAGTCGGCGCGCTGGGCTTTGAGGCCATAGCGGACCTTGCGCTCGACGTCGAACTCACGCGCCGTGCGGGTGACGTACTCCTGGATGGCCGGGCCGTCGGCCAGCACCTTGTCGCCGTTCCAGGGCCGGAAGGCGTAGCCAAAGCTGAACATGTCCGAGTCCGAGCGGATGCCCGGGTAGCGGAACAGGTCCCAGGTGCCGCCGATCGCCTTGCGGCGCTCGATGATCGCCACGTCGAGTTCGGGACACTCGCGGGCGAGATGGCACGCCATGCCGATGCCGGACAAGCCGGCGCCAATGATCAGCACATCGCATTCGTCGCGCATCACTCCCCCCGGGGCTGCCCGAGGAATCTCGGCGCGCGGTGCAGCGGAAATGCTCAGAAATAGTAGATCGCGCATCCAACCTCGATCCCGGCGCCGGCAGTGATGATCAGGCCGGCGTCTCCGGGCCGCGCGAGCCCTCGGCTCCGCACCGCTTCGAGCGCGTATGGCACAGACGACGTGAAAAGATCCTCCCCGCCGCCGCTCACGTGGACGAAGCGACCGCGCTCGACCTTCAGCTCGGCGCTCAGTTTGTCGATGGACCCCGGCGACAGCTGCGGTGGAATAAACAGGGCGATGTCGGAAAGATCGAGCCCTTCAACCGCCAGAAGCTCGGGGACGACGCGCAGCACGCACTCCACATAGTGGTCTTCGAGCCTGGGATGTTTCACGACGCGGAGCGACGCCGCGCCCGCCTGGCTGCTGACAGAGCACGCGAGCAGGTCGACGTAGTCTGTGAAGCTCCTGAAGAGGAAGCTGCCGAATCCCGTCCCACCGGGGCTCCGATCGAGGATCATGGCTGAAGCCGTCTCGGTCACGCCACGCCGAGCGCCACGAAGAAGGCTCGCGTTCTCGACCTCGGCGGCCAGCACCATGGCCGTGTGGATCTTGCGCCCTTGAATGAGCTGGGTGGCGAGGAAGCACGCGTTGAGAAAACCGACGCTCGAGTTGGAAACGTCGAACGCAAACGTTCGGGGACGGTCGAGCGAGTCGAAACTGTCGTTGATCCCGAGCTGCCCGGCGATCATCGCCGCGATGGCCGGCTCGACAACGAAGTCAGTGCGATAGACGCCGGAGTAGATGAGCAGCTCGATCGCGTTGCGGTCATAGGCGGACGTGGCCAGGCTCCGCTCGGCGGCGCGGCACGAAAGCTCGAGCGAGGAGGCCGGCGCTTGCGCCGGAAGGGGAAGGACCCCGACGCTCTCGATGCGGGCCCGGGGGGCGCCCGGGGAAGCTGTTCGTGCCCGGGGATGGGGACTCGACCTCGGAGGCGCGGCGAGCGTCTGGCCGCCGCCTCGGATGCGATCCGGGAGATCGTCAAACGTGTAGAGGGCGTTGCCAACGGTGAGGCCGGAGCCGTTGATCGCGAACATCACTCGATCCCCTGAGCGAATCGCGCCGTTAAGAACGTGATCGTGCACAGCGACGAAATGCGCCGTGGTGGCCGTATTCCCACGTTCGGCGAGGTTGTCGACCATGTTCGGCGGCGTCGAGGAGCCGGGGAGGGCATTGCGCAGCGCTCGCGCGGCGCGGCGGATGGTCCGACGAGAGGTCTGGTGCGTGATGACGTGAGCGAGGTCGGTGGGGCGGGTGTCGGCGCACGAGAGCACCTGGAGGAAATGAGAGAGCGTGGGCTTGAGCGCAGCCTCGGCCATCTCGCGGTACTGCGTGTTCATCGTCCAGGAGCCGCTGGGAGTGAGGTTGGCGACGCAGTGCGGGCTGTAGCGGCCGAGGGTGAAGATGTCGATCGCCTGGAAGCCAACTCCATCGAGAGGCGAGGGCTCAAGGATGAGGGCGATGCCGGCATCGCCGAGCGTCAGGCACGGGAGGCGAGGATCGGAGGCACTGCCGATCGAGGGCTGGGCAGCCCGCGTGAGGTGGGTCACGTATTCGCCGCTGACTACCATGGCGCGCTCAACGACGCCCAGCGCGATCAGGGCATCGGCGAGATAGAGCGCCGTGAATACGCCGGCGCAGGCATTCGAGACGTCGAACGCCAGCGCATGGCGGAAGCCGAAGTGACCCTTGAGGAGGAGAGACGTGCTGGGCTCGAAGGTGAAGCGAAAGTCGGGACCGTCGCAGCGGGAGATATTCGCGCAGAGGAGAAGGTCGATGTCTTCCGGGCCGTACCGGGAGCGCGTGAGGCAGTCGGCAACCGCCCGCTTGGCCAGGTCGATGGAGAACTCCAGGTCGCCAGCCATGCGTCTGGACCGGATGCCCGTGAGGGCCTCAAGGGGCAGCAAGCTGACCAGGGGCCGGCAGCCGCGCATCACCTCCCGGGTCGTGACGGCGTTCGGCGGCAAGTAGACACCGAGGCTCTCGATCACCGTCGTCGCCTTGGCCGGGGCCGCAGCCGGCAGCGCGGCCGGCGCGCTGAAAGTGCCCGGTGAATGCAAAAGCATCTACTGTCCGCCCCCCTGAGACAACGGGCCATGGTGCGCAGGAGGCGGCAGCATCGACAATGCAGGAGCCGCCGGACTTCTTGAATTTTCGTCCGGTAAAAGTGGACGTCTACAGGCTCTGGCGGCGGTACTTCATCCCCGTTTTAGAAAAAACGGAGCGGGCGAGCCCGCCCCGTCTCGTCTGCACGACAGTCAAAGGCTCAGTTGCCCGGCAGCAGCTGCACGCAGCGCCCGAGCAGCGTCTCGGGACCCATCGGCTGGCCCGAGGCGTCGGCGAAGCGCACCGAGATCCACGGATTGCCGCCCACCCCGCCCTGCACCGGCTGCTTCGGGAACGAGAACGTAAAGCCGTCGGTGAACAGCGTCACATCGGCCATCGCGCTCGCCTCGTGCGGCGCGCCGTCCGTCCTCTGGTTCCTGAAGATCAGTCGCGCCTTGACGCCCGGCGACACGGTCATCGAGCCGCTCACGTTGATGAACGGACCCGGATTGTTCGTGCAATCCAGGGTGTCGATGAGGGCCTGCGCGATGACGCCGGTGACGAAGTCGACGGTCGGGTTGAACACCCCTTGAACGCAGCGGCCCAAGACGATCTCGCCGCTCAGCGGCCGGCCATTGGAGTCGACGATCTGGATCGAGATCCACGGATTGCCGCCCACGCCAGTGCCCGTGCCGCCCTCGAACGGATGCGAGGGCTGCTTGGGGATCCGGATCGTCGTGCCCGTGGTCACGCCGACCACCGTCCGGATTTCCTCCACACGCGTATGGACGTCCTTGTTGATGTTGTTGCGGAAGATCAGCTGGACGTTCAGTCCCGCGAGCGTCACCGCCCCTTCGAAGTTGATCCACGGCCCGGGGGAGTTCTCGCATTCGAAGGCCGACACGCTCGCCTGCAGGTTCATCGGCTCCGAGAGAGTCGACGTCACCTGGTTCAGCGCCCATGCCGCAGGCGATGACCCGATCAACCCCAATCCAGCCACTACCGCGAATGCCCCTTGAATTTTCAGCTTGCTCCAGTTCATGTTCACTCCTAAGTGATTTTCGGATTAGCGACGCGCCCAACTGCATGAATGTGACTAGATGGTTGCAACTCGCCCCCCCGCCGGGCGCAGGTATCGATGAGCCCGCGGCATCGGCGAGTAGCCCCAAGTTTGGCAAGTCCTACAATGCAATCAATGTAGGGCCCGCGGGACTTCTTGAATTTTCGTCGGGTAAAAGTGGACGTCTACACGCTCTGGCGGCGGTACTCCCCTGGCGGGCAGCCGCAGATGCGCCGGAAGACACGGGAGAGATGAGGGGCGTCGCAGAATCCGAGCTGCTCGGCGATGATGTCGAGCTTGTCGTCGGTCTCCGCCAGGAGACGCTTGATGATTTCAACCCGGACCCGCGTCGCGTACTCCTTTACGCTCATCCCTATCTCGCGCCTGAAGAGATAAGCGAGCTG